>Ga0222646_100265_pt1 | contig 16156 bp, 13 predicted proteins | sample AntAcemetagen293_FD_179819 | JGI IMG/M metagenome (GOLD analysis project Ga0222646, IMG submission 179819) | Saline water microbial communities from Ace Lake, Antarctica - #293 | ecosystem: Environmental > Aquatic > Non-marine Saline and Alkaline > Saline | place: Antarctica: Ace Lake | collected... | reverse complement strand
CTCAAGGCCAAGAAATTTTGTCTTGCCCAATAGCCTAGTAACCTATTACGGCTGCTGGCCCCGTAGCTCAGTGGATAGAGCAACGGTTTCCTAAACCGTGTGTCGGGTGTTCGATTCACCTCGGGGTCACCACTGAAATCCACGCCGTGGCTGGGCAAGCTAGGGCCAGTTGTCGATTGCGTTTGGAACTCAGAGCCCGAGGGATGTAAAATCCCGCTTAAATCCCGCTATTTGCTTAACGCAGCAGCTTTCGCTTGGCAGTATCAAATTCTTCTTGGCTGAGTGCCCCGCTAATCACCAACGCGTGTAAATCAGAGATTTGCTTTGCCACGGAGTCCACGACTCCGGATGCCGGAATTGGTAACCCACTGACAACGCCCTTTTGCGCTCTGATCACCTCGCGAGTCAAAACTTCCACGAAATCTTCAATTTGAGAGTTCAGGTTCGCGGGAAACGAAACGCTCCAAGGGTCATCATCAAAAGTTAATCCTTTTGCGGATTTGTCTCGAGTTAGGCCGCCATCAAACCCTCCGAAGTACAGCCTGTCGCTCGAAGCCTCCTCGAAAGCTAAAGATGGAGCCTCAGACAGGAGGCAGCGAACTTCGGTCCCAGCCTTGAGGCTATTGCTTAAGGCCGAACCAAAATTGGCAAAGGCTGTCCGGTGGGTGAAGATCAGTTCATCCGCCGTGATGGACAGTGCGAATCTGTCGAATTCAACCTGCGCCAAATAGGGTGAAGTTGGCCTATGGGGTTCAAATAGTTTTATGAGATGCTGGTGGAGTTCGAATGCTACCTTTTCGCCGGTAATCCCGAAATAGATGCCCTGTGGTGGCGATTTGCCCGAGTCGCTCACGGGAAATTGGCTGCCTCGCCTTTGGTCAGCCCAAGACCGAGAAAGTCGGATAGACCCTCTTGGAATCCCGATCTTTTTTTGCCCCAGAAATCTTTTTGCCGGAACAAAAGCGACATTCACTAATTCATCAATGCGCACTTGGAAAGTCGGGGCCATCTTTGGTTTTTCTAGGACAGTCACCACGTCATCAGAAACAATCACTCTCTGCTTTTTCGCCCACGGCGATGGCACCAAGAACTCACGCATGTCGCCTAAATTTTTCCCTGAGCCAATTTCGACTGGAAAGTCGCCGGTGACATCATGTAGAGCCTGATGCTTTCAATAAACCAAGCTAAAACACTGGCTCCTGTCGGAATCAAAACAATATAAAGCAGACCGATTTTCCACTGCCCCAAATAAAAACGATGGGCGCCTAGAAAGCCCATAGTGAAGCAAAGGGTTTGGGTTGTTGTTTTAGATTTAGAACGAGTGGAAGTGCTCACATCCATCACTGCGCCGCACGCAGAGCACACTTCCCGACCGGTTTCCTGAGGAACGCCGCAGCTAAAACATAGAACTTGGCTCAAAGTGACCTTCTCTGTGGGACGTGACGCAAGCCTAGCAACAGCCTATTGTTTTGTGCGTCCGACTCAAGTTTTCAGAATCAGGCAGCTCGAGAGTCCTCCCTGCTGAGAAGCTCTTGCGCAAGAGGGTCCCCGGTCCTCTCGGCGAAAAGATTGTTCAGAACAGACAATTCATGCGCAACGTCCTCTTTATAAATTTCCAGATAAAAGTTATACGTAGTGGCGATGTTCCTATGCCCAAGAATCTTTGAAATGGTTTCGATTTTTATCCCTCTTTCAAGGAGGAGGCAGGCGCTTGTTTTACGGAAAAGATGAAAAGAGCCGTCGATACCTATTTTGTCCATAGCTGGCTTGAGTCGATGTCTTCTAAAACTGTTCGCGTTTTGCGGCATGTGGGTCGAGACAACACCTGTGAACAGGAAATCTTCACTTCTTTTGCCTGAAACCTGAGTCCTAAGAATAGGCAAGAGGTCATCAATGATTGGGATCTCGCGTCGCTGGTGGGTTTTCGTTCCGCTGACAATTTTTATCCCATCCCTCGTAAGGGCGTGATGCTGCTCCACCGACAGCATTTTAGTCTCAAAATTAACGTGCTTCACCTGAAGCGCAAGGGCTTCACTCACTCTAAGTGCCGTGTAGACAAGCGTCATGATTACTCCAGCGCTCTTCGAAAGCTTGCAAACTTCAGACACTTGCGCAGTGGTCAGTGGCTTCCAAGTTTTTCTGGGCGAAGTTGGAGCGACAATACCTTGAGCAGCATTGTGAGAAACATACCTGCGAGGTAGTGCCCAAGTTAGGACTTGCCTCAATTTGTGGATAGAGGATCTAATCGTGTTGTTACTTACGTCGGATTCCTCCAGGGTTTCCTGCCAAATTTCTAGGAGGTAAATGTCAATAGCAGTGCACTTGATTTCCCCCAGCTGAGGTCTGATGTGGTTTTCTATCAAGCCCAAGTCTTTTGCGTAAGTTGACCAACGCACTTTCTTTTCGTGCTTTATCAACCACTCGTCGAGAACCATGCTGAGTGTGCGCTGCTGAATTTCATCGCTGGTGTGAACACCAGTGTTTCGCTCCGCCAAAACCCTGATCTCCTCGGCGAGGGCTTTCTGAAGTGACCCAAAAGGGCGAACGTAGTCTGCATATTGATTCCCTGCATAATTTCCTGCTGGTAAGTAGCACTCCCAAATCTTTCGCCTCTTTACATAGCGAACAAGAGACTCTGGATGCTCCTCGTGCAGTTCGCGGAGACTTCTCTGCAACTCGATTTTCCAGCTAAGAGCGTCCGCCTTTAGTTGAAAGGTTGCCTGCACCTCGCGCCCCTCCAGGTATGGACTGAAGGCCCTTGCCCTCCAGTCGCCACTTGGTAGCTGGGTGAGACCATTTCCACTCTTGCCCTTAGCCAACTTGGTCACCATGCATTCTTGAAATTGAGCGTTCTCGCTGACTCAAAATTGCTCGTTTTTTTAGTAAGGCAAACGCCGCCTTAACCTGATTGTCCGAGTAGCCCCAGCACTCTGCAATTATTTGTCGGTGATTAGCCCGCACCCCCATGGTGTGGAGCATGTAGAAGGCTTCCAGAACTCGAGACGCACGGGACTCCGCGATCGTAAGTTTTTCAGACGAATAGGTTCGGAAGTACATGGGTCCAAATAAATCAGCAGCCACAGACATTGAGTGCTTATGCCTCTTTACAGCCTCCCGTGCGAGGAGCTGAATGTGATCAGGGTTGGCGGGTCCGATCTCCCCAACAAAGATGCTGTTCTTGGCTATCTGAAAAGCTATCGCAAAAACTTCTTCATGAAATCCGTTTGCAGTATCGAAATGCAAGTCATCGCCGCGTTCAATGGTTTTATCGAAAGGTCGGAACTGTTCGAAGTAGGCGCAAATGCCGAAACGTGCATCAACTACGTCTGGCCTTGGAAGCTTGTAGCTCTCGGACATTTTTGTTAAGAGCTCCTTCCCGGCCCCTCGCGTTACATACACATGGATCGACTCGCCCCTGCGTCGTGGAGACAGTCCGGGTTCTTCTGGTATTGGCTCCTCGAACATATGGGCCCATAGATCGAAGCCTTTGTAGGTCTCACTTTTTGAAGTCACGAGCCGTAGCCCTGAAATTACCTCTTGCGCTCTAGTCATACATCCATTATGGTTTATATCGGATGCAAAAGCAAGTTCTCACCAAACAAATTTACAGAAAGGTTCCGATGTCTTTAAAGCGCTTCCTCAATGTTGCTGAAGCGGCTGAGTTCATAGGTTACAGCGAATCATGGCTACGAAAGCACCATGGAGCACCCTCTGGACCCCCACGCTTACAAGCCTCCAAGGGCTATAAGATCCGGTTTCGTGAAGCCGATCTTATTCTCTGGATGGAAGAGAATCGGTAGTGAACGCAATTTACAACGCTTGTGAATATGGCAGCAGCTCTCTTACGTACCCAACGCCAAACTCACTGATTCTAGTTAGTGGTAAAATATAGATATCGGAATTACAAGCATCGGAGGCAACAATTAACCACTGGATGAAGCTGTCTGACATCGCATTTGACATGCAGATGTCGATTAAAACCTTGTACTACTTGAACAAGCAAGGACTGGGCCCAAGGGCCTACAAGTTCGGCAGGCAGTACATGGTCAAACGCACTGATTACGAAGCATGGATACGTGCAAATGAGTGCAGAGATTAAAAAAAGAAGAGCCTGGCTACGAACCAGACCCTTCGGTGACAACTAAATAAGGAGAGTACATAGCAATAAGCATCACCCAGAAGAAGTCTCTGAAAGTATATCAGGGTTCTTTCTTCTTGAGCGGCGCCACTGGCTGGTGATCTAGGCCAAAAGGCCAAATAGGCCACAGGCCAGTGGTCCGCACAAGCCCCCTAAAGAGTAAGAAAAAAATTACTTTTTTTTATTATTTGTGTGGGTTTTTCAACTAATTCGCTACCCGTGGCCTTTTGGCCTAAGTGGCCTAACCAGAAGAGAGAAATGCAAAACATATATTATCCAGAGGCCTCAAGCCTCTATCGAACACTCGGATGGCAAGTTGTCGTCCCTAGTCGCCTGGCTCCACATTCTAAATTGCCGGCCGAAGGCATCCGTCAAGTTTTTGGGCGTGGCAATACCGCCACCGCCAAACAAATGGACGACTGGGCAATAACATACCGCGACCGAGGCTGTCTTCTCAAAATGCCCGAAGGTGTCATAGGCATCGATAAGGACGACTACTGGAAGAGAAAACCAAAGGGCGGTTGGGGCGTAAAGAAAGGAGATGAACAGTTAACCTCACACATAAGCCGATTAGGCGGACTGCCTTTGACCCACTCCTCCACATCACGTGGCTCGAACCAACCCTCTGGAATCTATTTCTTTCGTCTCCAGGAACACGCTGAGATGGTTCAGAAATTGGACAAAGACATCGAGATAATCCAGAACCATCACAGGTACGCGGCAGTTTGGCCCTCGGTTCATCCAGAAACTGGACAAACCTACCAGTGGTACAGTCCGGATGGGCTCAGGTGCACTCCTCCCAGTCCTTCAGAGATATCGCTACTGCCACAAGAGTGGTATGACCACCTGATCGCCGCCCCCAAAAGAGCTAGGGCTTCTGCTGGGGACACGGCGCCGCACAGTGAAATGCGGCGCTCTTATGAGAATGATCCGATCGACTGGGTTGAGTCGCTGGATAATGGCTACTCGTCTAACAGAATGGCGGCGTTTTACGATGAAGTGGCCCTTCGGGAAGTCAAACACATCGGCCACGATGAACTACTTTCTCTAATCGGGAGGCTCCACTATTACCAGTTCACCCTCAAGGAGACCGGCGCTCGCGGTGTATTTGATCTAATTTTGGCCACTTATCTTCAAACAACGAATGCTGAGAATCCAAGCAGGGAACTTAGCGACATAGTTCGTTGGGTTGCTGGAGAGGACTTCGTGCCATGTCAGATCTAATTCCAGACAGAAGCTTCTCGGAGAAAGAGTTCTGGAAAGCCAGGCCTCTTCTTGAATACACAAAGTTGATTGCAAGCAAACGACGAAAGTCTCCTTACGCACTTCTTGGCTGGGTGATGGTTTTTATGCTTACTCGCGTTTCTTACCAGACGTCCTATGTCAGCGCAGTTGGCGCCGCATCGCTAAACATGCTCTTTCTGATCAGCGGTGCCACTGGAGGAGGTAAATCCGCGGCCCGCAAAGTCGCCCTTGAAGTCTTCGAGTTCGAAGATTTTGGCTGGAGCACCCCCAGCCCATTGCAGGCAGGGTCTGGAGAGGCAATAGCCGACTCTTTTTATTTGAAAGAAATGACCGAAGATGAAGACGGAAAAACGGTCTGGGTCGACCAATGGATTAATCCCAATCATTGTCGAATTTTCTTCAATGATGAAATCTCATTTCACAAAGGTAAGGCTCACCAAAACTCAAGCACTCTAGAGGCTACTTACCTGAGTTCCTACAGCGGCGATGCTCTTGGGAGAGTGCTAGCTGGTGGAAAAGGCAAGGAGGTTCCAGCAGGCGAATACCGAATGATTACGGTTTTCAACGCTCAGCCAGAGCATGACCCCTTTAGAGATGACTCCTCCATCTCATCGGGTATGCCGAGTCGGCTCCTCAATCTCAAGGCCATGAATAAGAATGCGAGAGTCGACTATGAATCGACCCTCCGAACTCCCGAACCCGCCAAGTTCCAGATTCCGCATTTCGGCCTGCGTGGAGACCGAATGCCGTCTCAGTTTCGGGCTCTTCCCGAGATGGAAGCGGCACATGCTGAGGAGGACTTTGCAGCCAGTGAAGGCACACGGGAGCTTGGTCGCTCCCACACTCTTCTTACTCGAGCCAAGATCGCTTGCGTTCTAGCGGCTCTAGAAGGTCGGGGGTACCTGTTGATAGACGACTGGCACTTAGCTGGCCACCTGATTGACCACTCCAACCTGCTTGATGACGAAATCAAGAAAACCCTCCGGCTTGCAGCCAGAAAACAGGCTGGACACGAGGGAGCACTCTTGGGTGTGAGGCAGGATTCGGCGGAGGTATCGAAGGCAGCGATTGCATTCGAGCGAGTCAAGAAAAATCTAGCTAAACATGCAGAAATGTTTGGCTACGACCTGTCTCAGCCTGCGAAGTCTCAGGCAAACAAAGTTGCCCTTTCGACACTCAGGCAAAAAATTAGTGGTCGAGACAGAGAGCTAGTGGAACCAGCACTCAACAAAATATTGGAGGAGAAGAATGCGTAGCGAGACAAATAGTCACCTTTCGGACAACGTCGTAAGTTTCGTCCTAGAGGTAATGGATAAAAATGGAGTGGCTTGGATTTTCCACGAGGATTTTCAAATCCTATTGGGACTCCAAACCGAAGAAACCGGAAGAGCTAAAATCATCCACGCTCTAGCATCCTTCAATAATCCGGAACTGGAAAGAAGGCTGATTCCATCACTGAGTGAGCTCGGCTTTGATTGCCTCTCACCGTTTGGCTCTCAAATTAATCGGACTTATGCCCCACATGCATCTGAATGGTCGGCGAACTTTGGACACACATATGGTTTCGACGCTTCTTCTGCCTCTTTAGCAAGGCTTCTAATGAGGGCTTTGGATGAACTTGAAATTGGCATAGAAGACATCTCAGCCCACTCAGTGAGTGGTAACCCAAACGCACAAATTGAAGAGAACTACTTGTTTGCGGACCACGACTACTCACTAGGAAAGGGGGTGAATAATGACGAATAAAGACACTCCCAAAGCATGGCTCCCAGCGGAGAGCTTTACCGATGAGGCTAGGCAGCGTTACATTGCATGCTTCGCCGACTTAGTGGCTACTCAGGCTGCTTTTACAGTGCAGTTTTATCGCTGGACTGGAGAAGATTACGTGACCGCAGCGTCTGCTCGAATAACTCAAACATTTGGAGCCAGTTCGGCAACTGAAATCGAACTGCAAGCATCTAAACGCTACCAAGGCGTGGCAAAAGTACCTGAGCTTGAAGCGCGTTCTTACAAACGGGCGCATCCCACGTCTGCCATATGGACAAAAGCGATGCGCGGGAAACCAACACCATCGATGGTTTCAAACCACCTTTTCGCAGGTGTCGTGCACTTGGTTGACTTTAAGACGGATATGGGATTTGTTGTAAGGTCCGAGTCAAATCAGGCGCAAGACCTCCTAAATAAGGTCCTAGCAAAGCACAATGTGTGGGGGATGCCAACAACTGGAGACCTTCGTTTCCTGAACACCTAGCCGAAGAGGCCTCCTAGCAGGGTGCTGGACTGCAGCCAGCATCTTGCTAATCTCCAACTAAGGCTCAGTGCCCCCTAGTTGAAACTTGGCCCTCGACTGCGTTTTCTGTTCTACTTGTTTTTTAGTTACTCCGGAACTCAAGGCCCCGATATCCTTATAAGCCTCGCGTAATTCTTGAATTTTGGTGCTTAGGCCCAATGGCGTCGGACGTCAGCCGGTTATGGATTTTGAGCCAAAAGCACAAAGTCTGGGCATGCCTACAACTGGCATACGTTGACTGCTAATCGTATAGTTGAGGAGCCCTGCTTCAACTGGTACAGAGGCAACCTGCTCTGCCGTGAAGCTCAGTACGGCTAGAAATTAGCGCCCGCCATCAAGCCCCCAAGGGCTCTGGAAAATAATAAATCCTGTTTCGGGCAACCTATCCCCAGCACCATCGTCAAATTTGGTCCAACTCGCAATTGCAATTTGATCTTGCGCGGGCAGGCAGTCCTTGGGAATTTCAAATTTTACATACGGCCTCAACTTGAACCTTGGATCAGTAAAGGGACTTCTTTCAAACCTGACGTTGCACGCAAGCACCCCTTCACTGTCTGCTAGCTCACCAACAGCTACAAGACCATCGCCTTTGGAACTCAAGATCATGTCGTAAACGCCATTTAAGTCAAAGTCAAAAAGCAAGCCAATCTGGTTCTTTGTGCCCAAATACTGCGAGTAAGTGGCATGAGCTCTGGTGTTAATGAAAACAGTTAGGTTGGCAGGACTACTACTACTCTCCACAATACTAAATTGCTCTATGTCGTAGGTGCTAGGTAGCCGAGGCGGAGTGAACGTGTCCACCGGACTAAGCTGCGAGTCGTCGTATTCGACCAGCTTTGGAGGAGACTTAATTGTCAGCAAGACCTTGCCTGCATAACTTCTAGCCTGAGTCGGTTTGTTCTGGAACCAAGTGGAAAGTGCGGGATTCAACTGCTTGGCGTATTCACAAGCAGCCTTTGCCCGCTTTCGAACCATGATGTTCACGCTCATTGGCTGGGAGTAATAGCGAATACCGGTGCAGATAAATTTCTCTGCATTTGGATTTGCTTCAACGGCCGCTTTCACCTGTGACATTTGCTGAGAAGTGAGGCCAGTCGCTGACCCGCTAAAAGTTGCGAGGGTCCTTTGGTAAACCGAGTAATCCGATGCAGCACCTGCTGGTGCTAGCCCAACCGCCAGGAGTGAGCCAACAAAGGTAGCGGCAAGTAGCTTTCTCATCCGCACTCCGTTTGGAGATCGCAGGTTAGTGTCACTTCCGATTCAGAACTGACATCGATCAAGAAGGTACTGTGACTGGTCATCGCGCTGGAGTCTTCACCGTCAACAAAACCTTGCCCGCGTAGCTTCTTGCTTGGGTCGGCTTGTTCTGGTACCAAGTCGAGAGGCTTGGGTTTAGCTCCTTGGCATAATCGCAAGCGGCCTTGGCGCGCTTTCGCACCATGATGTTCACGCTCATTGGCTGGGAGTAATAGCGAATACCGGTGCAGATAAATTTCTCCGCATTTGGGTTTGCTTCAACAGCTGCTTTGACCTGGCCCTTTTGCAAGGAAGTGAGGCCGGTTGCTGACTCGCTAAAAGTTGCGAGGGTTTTTTGGTTGGCGGTAAATCTTGAACTTGATGTCTCAGGCGTCGATGCCTCAGGCGTCGATGTCTCAGGCGAGTTTGATGCATATTTTTGGAGTTCCGTCCATGCAGATGATGAGCCGTGATCGTTGAAGGCTTGGATCATGACGGCCAGATAAGTGCCTTTAAGGGTGCCATTAAGCTTGTAGCCAACGCGCCTCGGTGCTGGATATCCCGGCTTGAAGGTCGTGTCTCCCAATTGCTTACAAGACGGACCTTCAATAGAGCTCTCCGAGCAGGAGTACCAAGTTATGCCGTAGTTGCTCACTCCTAAGTAGTCTCCAGCTTGCCACTGGCCCACTGTTAGATAAGCAGTGTCTTTTTCGATGGACAGCGACGGAGAAGCCACTACCGTCGGTGGTCCGACGATACTGCTAATAGACCAGGCGAAACTGCCCACGACTGCATTCTCACACTTGAAAATTAGAGTCAAGCTTGAACCTATGTCCGCCCTCATGGAGCTATCCGGCCCGGGTACGGTGCCAGTCCCTTCAACCTTCCAGCTGTAAGTCTCTGATCCGAACAAACCGGACCCTGTCCTCGTGGAGAACGACACAGGAATTGATCCCAATACAAAAATTGGGACTGGGTTGGAAAAGCTCGGCAACCTGCTCCCCACACCTATCTCGAGCATGCAATTAATAAGACTTGGCGCAAGTCCAAACTTGCTGCGGCTCCAGTCAGAACTTACTTGAACATTAATTTGTTTATTTAGCTCAAGACTTTGATTTACGTTCCAGTTGGTGAGGGTCGACTTGAGAGGCTGATTTCCTGTCTGAGAAAGTTCTACTTCCACGGAGGCCTTGGAATCGCTCATGTCAGGGGCTACTGCACTTGCATGGCTGGGGGGTATAAAAGCAAATACCAAGGCGACAGCAAGAAGGAAAACTAGGGCCGCCCTCGCACTGATCGCTAGCTTCGAAATTAGCAGTTTACGCACTGTGTTTCCCTTTCGCCTGCTGGTGATGAGTTACCCCAGCCCCCTTAGCGAAATTGCACTCAAGGCACAGAGCAGATGAGACTAAATTAGTTGACAAAGGTTCAACGTTATTACGGTCGAGTGCGGCTTGGTCGGGCAGAATTATGTCAGTGCAGTAAGACGCTTCAACTGGCGTAACAAGTGCTTTTCTCACATTGACCCCCAAACCATGACGTTAGATTCCAACTTACATGGCCGACAAATCATTACGCAATGCTGGGCCAAGTAGTTAAGGAGTGCAGGGCAGCCAACATGCACAAATAAAGCACTCCATGCTCTGGAAGCTATCGGACCTCTGGTAAAGGCGCTTTTAGTCTTCAACAGGCTCAGACGCGAATACTCAGCTAACCCTTTTAAGAAAAAATAAGTGTCAGGAGGTCGTCTGTACAAAATCTCAAAATGTTCTTACTACAAGAGAGCTTGAGGATTCCTGAGCTTAAGGTACCAAATTGCTAGCTCCTCTAGACACGAGTCAGCGCTTGAGCTGGACCTTAGGGGGATGGAGTGTCAAAGAGCGTCTAGGCGTTCCAGAGATGAACTGAAGTTTTGCCTCAATCTTCCGGGAGCTTTCCCCAAGTAGGCGCTACCGATCGCTTTTCATAAGATTGCAGCGCCAATGTACCCATTGGATGTTCTCCGCCACATGTGGGCCACCCTTGGTCACTGGAACTATGTGGTCGATTGTGGGATAGAAGTCGCCTGGCCAGGCCTCTTCCCAGCTAAGCTCCACCCCGCAAAGAGGACAGAACCCGAGATCTCTGCCTTTTAGGTCATCGACATCCACGAGTTCGGCAACCGGCATCGGAATACCAAGTTTTTTTACTCTGGCCATGTATGAGTTCTTGGCTCTACTTGCTGCCGCAATTTTTGAGTTGAAGTTCTTTCGCTCATAAGATCTGGTTTTTTCCCTTGGCTCGATCGCGAACACTGGGGTGTTCCAAATTAGAGGGATGTCAAATTCATCGACGTGCAAGATTCTCTCTTTATAGAAAAGCGGTGTGAACTTTGGCTTTCTTATGGCGAACCCAGGATACGTGGTGTTCGTCGGCCTCCCACATCCATCAATTGTTACAAAGGACTGATAAGTGCCCGTGCCGTCCGTCACGCTTAGCGTCCTCTGTAGGTCAGGGTCAAACATCAGAACGTAACGCAGTACCTCAGGATGGAGATTCTTACCAGAACTCACTCTGCTGTAGATAGTTTCGATGCCGTCTCTTATTACTACATCTCCGTCCTTGACCCACCTTCCTAATTTGTACGGAAATTCTGACGGACCGTCTTCACCGAAAACCCTCGGCCCTCTTTGCATCTCATCGGCAATGTCCGGCCAGTGATGTATCAAATTCGAAAAGTGGGGGATCTTCTCAGACTCAATTTTTCTTTTTAGCTTTCGGACTTTTTTTTCGTTACATCCTGAGCCGCAGACACCACGTTCTAAGTGCCGCTTGATGGCCATTGGAGGGATAGACACCCCGCACATTGAACACTGGCTCCCAGGCATTGGCCGCGGCCATTCCCTTAGGTACTCATTCATCCATCGAAAGTAGTACTCGTCAGGAACTCGTTCTCGAAGGGTCATGTACTTGCTCGCTCCTTCTCGTCAGTAAATCCAGGCAGAGAAGAGAGCCTATGTTGTTGCTCATGAGTCAAAGTCCCCCAGGATTTGAATTGTCGACGCATCCATGCTCCAGCCGGAAGGTCTCGGCCACCCCGTCTTAGAGGCGGCAGAGAACCTTCATTTGAAATATGTTTTTCCAGCTCTACGAATTTTGTGTACCACTTTTCACTCTTACTTTGTTGAGGCTTGAAGCCGGGTATCTCCATGAGTCCTTGAGTCTGCTTCTCACTTAGGGACAAGAAATCTCGCTTTTGAATGTCGAGCCATAAACCCAAAACCTTGTCAGACTTTGGAGACTTCGACCTGTACGAGGGGATCATGTTCTCCTCAGCAACAAACTCCTTGGCATCCTTAAGATTTTGCTGCCAGCTTTGTTCCTTAGTAAGAGAAGCGCTTAGTGGCTCGAACCCCCTAAGCATGCTCAGCTTTGTTCGTTGCGAATCGTCAAGCCGCTCGAACACTTTTCGTTGTTGATAAAGCCAACTATCTAGCCTCGCCATTGAGACCCCGGCGACTTTGTCAGTAGGTAGCCGTCCGTGTGTACTGACATAGCCTTCCACTTCCGCCAGAGCTTTATTCCAAGAGTCGTTTCCGGGGTCCCAAGACCAGCCAGGTATGTCCTCGATTAAGTTCTTCTTCCAGGGTTTAAGGGTTCCTTCGTAGAAATAAAACCTTGTTCTCGTGGCAAACCGAGAAACTCCGACCCCATCTTGGAGCTCCATTTTTGCGTTAGGAAGTCGGCCATTGAGTTCGACGAACTTCCGTAGAGCCGTTAAGAGAGTGATCCACTCCTGGTCTCTCGAGTTCCAAGTCCAGCCAGGTATCGCCTCGAGCGTGTTTTGTTCCGCGATGGAGATTTGTCCTGCCCGAAATTTGGTCCTCTGGTTTTGGACGAAGTTCCAAAGGTTAACACCGTTCTCGTCTCTATTAATTCCACTTATCCCAGAAACTGAACCCTCCCGAGTAACTAAAGCGTCAATGGCCATCAGAGATGCGTCCCACTTATCCTGGAAGGGGTCCCATGTCCAACCAAGAAGACGTTCGAGCCTGAGGATCTTGTCAATCGATAAAATGTCGCGGTCTACACGCTGTTTTATTATCCAACCTACGACGCTGCGTCCATCTTCGAAGGTAGCTTGCCTACCAATCAATTTCAAAGTTCCCTCTTCCTCCACGAGGCTCTCGAGGTATTCGATACTCAGGTTCCACCGAGCCTCGAAGGAGTCCCATGTCCAACCAGGCAATGCCTCGAGAATAGAGCGCCGCTCTTCTGACATTTTCCAGCGATTATCTCTTTTTTTTGAAACCCAAGATCCAAGGCTGAATTCGCGGAACTTTTTTCTTGCTGGAGCTCTGGCGTGACCGTTCTCTTTTACGAACTCCTTAAGCGCAGCCAGTCCTTCCTGCCACTTGACATCAAAGGGTTCCCACTCCCAGCCAGGAAGACCTTCTAGTTGCGAGGCTCTTTGGCGGCTAACTGAGCCTCTTCTAAAGTCGGAGCGCTGCTTGGTAACCCAAGCCCCGAGCTTTCTATGCTTTTCAGGCTGATTCGACTCTCTGTTTATCCGGATGTGACCTTTTTGGCTGGCAAAAGCTTCTGCCTTACCGAACATTTCTTCCCAAGACTCGGTGCTGTTTTCCAGCAACATTGCTTCAATTTCGCTAGCGAAGGATGCAGGAAGCTCAACGGGGAGATCTAGAACGATCTTGTCGATCCACCTTGAGATGGTGCCCTCCCTGCCTAATTGCTGCCTTAGCGAATCGAGCTCTACCTTCAGGGTCTCATCGTGGGCCTTGAGGGCATTGATAACTTCCCAAACTGGTTGATACTTACCTGTCTCAAGTTTCCCCTCCGCCTCCTCCTCAGAAGATACGAAAACAGGAATAATTATGTGGCCGATGGCCTTGCCGCCCCCAGATTTTCGAATTGCTCGTCCGACCGCCTGAACAATATCAACTTGGCTACTTCTGGGATCTATGAATGCAATGCCATCCAAACTTGGAACATCAATGCCTTCGGTCAAGCACCTTGAATTCGACACAAGACCATATTCATGCTTCGAAACATTGGCCAGTCGGTCGAGGACAGTTTTTCTTTGTGAAGCGGAATCCTTTCCCGACAGAGTGGCTCCGTAGAATGATCTGGAAGTTGTTTCAGTGTCAATAAAAGAAGACCTTGCTTTGACATGAAACTCTGCAAAGTCTCTTGCCTTTGCGACTCTCGAATGAAAACTGATGAGTCTCTTGACTTTGTACTTTTCCATGGCCCTTGCAAGACCAACGTGAGCGGCTAGCGACAAGAGATCGGTATTTGAATCCTCAACCCGGACCAGTTCTCGCTCTAAAATCCTTGCGAGCAGAGCGTCGTCTCGGACGCCCATAACTATCACTCGATAGTCTGTCAATCGGTCTTCTTTTATCGCTCTTGAAAAGGAGTATGTATAAACCTCTTTTCCAAAATCTTTCTCATTGTCCATGGACCATAAGATTTGCCCAGACTTTTCAGCCACAGTCTTTGAGCGTTTTCCAAAAATCTTGGGAGTAGCCGTCATGAACAGATACCTCGCAGATGGTATTTTTCCTTGACGCAATAGTGTCCCGTAAGCTCCATCGCTAACGCCCGCAAGTCGATGCGCTTCATCCGCGATAACAAGCTCGAATTCCTGATCAACGAGCTCTAAGGCCTCTGCCACTCTCTGAGATGACTGGTAGGTGGCAAAGACCACCAAGCTGTCGGATTGCCGGAGGATTCTCGCAATCTCGTTTGCGTCAGTAGTTACCGGGAATGGAAGGTCGACAACATGCTTAGAAAACTCATCCTTGCCCACAGATTCATCTGAGCAAACTGCCACAAAATCAAAATCATTCGCCCTGTCGAGTCTCCAACTAACAAGGGTCTGCTGGAGAAGGAGGAGGGACGGGACAAGAACAAGAGTTCGCTTTGAGCCCATCGCCTCAGCAAAACGCTGACCGGTCAAGGTCTTACCAGAACCACAGGCCATGATTAGTTGGCCCTTCGACTCGCCCTCTTCGAAATGCCGAAGTAAGGAATCAATCGCTTCTTGCTGATGGGGAAGAGGCGCTCGTGGCTTGGGCATACTGAAAGTCGATTCCTGCTGCCCAAATTGGGCCCAGACAACCGAATCAGCGAGCTCAGTTCGCGTGACTACGACGCATGGCTTTTCTTGCTCCGAGATGGTTCTGATTGCGTTTCGGGAGATTTCATTTGTCGTAGTAACTAGAAGACGGCCCACGAAGTCTGATGTGCTAGAAGCGCTCAGGAAAGAATCTACCTCGGATTTAGGAATTGCCCTTGAGGGTTGCCAGTTCTTTACCTGAATGGCCCAATGTCCGCCTCCTCTATCAGTGGCAGTGAGATCTATGCCCACATCTGGTCCGGTTCGATGGGGTGATTCGCTCCAGAGTTTAACGCTAGACGGATCAAACTTCCCTGACCAAATTGAGTCGTACTGGAGCCACCACTTAACAGCTTTCTCAAAAGCTTGGCCCTTGCCCTCTGACGCTTTTTCAAGCTGCGCAAGCGCTTCATCAAAGGGTGTCATGGTTTGCCTTTCCTGGATTCGGCAGCTCTCGACTCAAAAGACACGAGCTAATGAGTTAGATATTCTCAGCGATTATTGAAGTCCTCCCGTAGCACTCCTCATCTTATGAGCGTTAGGAGGCTAAGAGGTAGCTGGGTGTAGAGATTCCGACAGTCTCCTATTGCCACTCACGGTGCCCAAGGATTCCTATCGTGCCAAAGGTTTTTTATAGTCAGCCCGCTATTCCAGGGTTGTCTCTAATGTGCCCTGAGAATCGGGGGCGCCTCACACAGCAAGCTACTTCCCTTGAATTAGGTAGCTTGCCGAAGACAGCGAGGACACTTTTTTCCAAGACCTGGATCGCGCGAAGAGTTTGCCTGTGCGGATCTCGCCTCTCTGCGCATTGACAAGGTCCACCAATCTTGAATCCCGCTTAAATCCCGTCAAAGACTTGAAAGATTGTGCATAGCAATGACTAGTTCGGAACAGTTCGGACAGAAGGAAATGTAGCTTGACAGGCCATCGAACCAGGCTACACCGCCGTTTCCGCTTTACTTTTTGGCTCACTTACATACTTCGTTATTTAGAGGGTCAAGGTTTCCTAAACCGTGTGTCGGGTGTTCGATTCACCTCGGGGCCACTTTTTTAGAAAAATGTTGGCCATGCAAAAGGGCGTGATAACCGCAAGGTCATCACGCCCTAAAGCTTTTAATCTAGCGGT
>Ga0222646_100263_pt1 | contig 16302 bp, 18 predicted proteins | sample AntAcemetagen293_FD_179819 | JGI IMG/M metagenome (GOLD analysis project Ga0222646, IMG submission 179819) | Saline water microbial communities from Ace Lake, Antarctica - #293 | ecosystem: Environmental > Aquatic > Non-marine Saline and Alkaline > Saline | place: Antarctica: Ace Lake | collected... | reverse complement strand
AGGCCAGAACGTTCAAATAAAGAAGATAGCGAAACCCGCAGCGGTGACCGCGAAAACCAGCGCGATAGAGATGACGAGCGTCGCGGTGGGAACCGCAATCGCCGCGGCCGTTACCGTGATCGTGATCGCGACCGTAGTCGTGGACGTGGACCTCAGGACGAAGCCGAGCCTGAAGTGAGCGAAGACGATGTCCTGATTCCAGTTGCTGGAATTTTGGACGTGTTAGACAACTATGCGTTCCTTCGAACTTCCGGTTACCTTCCCGGTGACAACGACGTATATGTCTCCCTGGGTCAGGTCAAGAAGTACGGCATGCGCAAGGGCGACGCAGTTGTAGGTTCAATTCGTCAGCCGCGCGATTCCGAGAATAACCAGCGTCAAAAATTTAATGCTCTAGTCAAGGTCGAAACCTTGAACGGCCAGACCCTTGAAGAGTCGGCCGACAGAGTTGAGTTTGGAAAGCTAACCCCGCTTTACCCAGACACTCGCTTGCGTCTAGAAACCGATAACAAGCGTCTTTCGACAAGAATTATTGACTTGGTTGCTCCAATCGGTAAGGGACAGCGAGGCCTAATCGTTTCGCCTCCAAAAGCCGGTAAGACCTTGGTGCTACAGGCCATTGCCAACGCAATTTCAACCAATAACCCTGAGGTCCACCTAATGGTGGTTCTGGTCGATGAGCGTCCGGAAGAAGTTACCGACATGCAGAGAACCGTCAAGGGTGAGGTAATTGCCTCCACGTTTGACCGGCCTGCGGATGACCACACCACGGTTGCTGAACTTGCCATCGAGCGAGCAAAGCGACTAGTTGAGATGGGACATGACGTTGTTATTCTGCTTGACTCGATTACGCGATTGGGTCGTGCCTACAACCTCAGCGCTCCAGCCTCTGGACGAATTCTGTCCGGTGGAGTTGACTCATCGGCTCTTTATCCACCGAAGCGTTTCTTTGGTGCTGCAAGGAACATTGAATTTGGTGGCTCACTTACCATTTTGGCTACTGCCCTCGTAGACACCGGATCCAAAATGGATGAGGTTATCTTTGAGGAGTTCAAGGGAACTGGAAACATGGAGCTAAGGCTCTCTCGTCAGCTAGCTGACAAGCGCATCTTCCCAGCCGTTGACATCAATGCCTCGGGTACCAGACGCGAAGAGCTTCTAATGAGCCCGCAAGAGACCAAAATTATTTGGAAGCTTCGCAGGGCACTTGCAGGTCTTGAGCAGCAGCAAGCTCTCGAATTAGTTCTAAACCGCTTGAAGGAAACAGCAAGCAACGTTGAGTTCTTGCTGAAGCTGGAGAAGTCAATGCCAGTACCTTCAGATTCCGACGGAGAATAGCTTGATTGATTCGCTTGCAGGCCTGAGGGCTGAGCACGCGAGTTTGCAAGAGCAGCTCAGCGACTCTGCTGTTCACGCAAACCCTTCCTTGGCCAAGAAGATTAATCGACGCTATGCCGAGCTCAGTGCAATTATGGGCGCGGATGAATTGGTTCGCGGGCTAGACGACGATTTGGCCGCGGCCAAGGAGCTTTCAAAAGAGGACGCCGCATTCGCCGAAGAGCTTCCAGTGTTGGAACAGCAACTCACCGACGCCCGCGAAAAACTAAGAAGACTGCTTATCCCGCGTGACCCAGATGACGGCCGCGACGTAATCATAGAAATCAAGGCCGGCGAAGGCGGAGCAGAGTCAGCTTTATTTGCGGCCGATCTTCTAAGAATGTATTTGCACTATGCCACTTCTAAGAACTGGAAAACTGAAGTTCTTAGCAAAACCGAGAGCGATTTGGGCGGAATTAAAGACGTCCAGGTAGCCATGAAGTCCAACGCAACGGATCCGGCACAGGGCGTTTGGGCCCACATGAAGTACGAGGGTGGCGTTCACCGGGTTCAGCGCGTTCCCGTTACGGAGACGCAGGGACGAATTCACACTTCGGCCGTCGGTGTCTTGGCCTTTCCGGAGGTTGATGAGCCCGAAGAGGTTGAGATCTCACAGAACGACATCCGCATTGATGTGTTTCGTTCCTCGGGACCCGGGGGTCAGTCAGTTAACACCACAGATTCCGCGGTTCGAATAACACACTTGCCAACCGGCATCGTGGTTTCAATGCAGAATGAAAAGTCTCAGCTCCAAAACCGTGATGCCGCGATGAGAGTGTTGCGCGCGCGAATTCTGGCAGCGCAGCAAGAAGAGCTTAACGCCGAGCTATCCGCGGCCAGGAAGTCTCAAGTTCGAAGTGTCGACCGTTCCGAGCGCATTAGGACTTACAACTTCCCTGAGAACCGAATTGCTGATCATCGCACCGGTTATAAGTCTTACAACTTGGATCAGGTGATGGACGGAGCCTTGGAGCCGGTGGTGCAGTCTTGCATTCAAACCGACGAAGAGGCCCAGCTGGCGGCATTCGGCGACAACTAATGCTCGCCTCGTTATCGCTGAAACAGGCCGAGGCGTCGCTTTTGGCAGCTGGAGTCGTTTCGGCTGCGGCAGAAGCAGAACTTCTGATGTGTCATCTACTGAAAATATCGCGCGGTGAGTTGGTCACTCAGCTAGTGCTCGACAGAGAGCTGCAATCACCTGACGGCTATTTCGATTTAGTGGAGGTTCGCTGCACCAGAGTTCCGCTGCAGCACATAACTGGCAAAGCTCCTTTCCGCTCAATAGAACTGAAGGTTGGCAAAGGCGTTTTTATACCCCGTCCAGAGACTGAACAGGTCGTTCAGGTGGCAATTGACTTCCTTGCGCTTTTGCCCGGCCAACCTAAGGCGCTAGACATTGGAACCGGGTCTGGCGCAATCGCCATTTCAATCGCCAAAGAAACCCACGCCAGAGTAACTGCGATCGAACTATCCAGGGATGCTGCCGAATTTGCTCGAGCCAACATAGAGGCCCTAAAGGTTGACGTCGAATTACTCGAGGGCGACTTCATGGAGCTCATCGGTAATTTGCCGCAATTTGATCTGATTATTTCTAACCCCCCATATATTCCAGCTTCCATGGTTCCAGTCGACTTAGAGGTTAGAGATTACGATCCGGCTCTGGCTCTTTATGGCGGTGAGGATGGCCTCGATGTTGTCCGGGATCTAGCTGCAAGCACCAAGTTGATCTTGAGAGAGGGTGGACTGCTGGTGTTGGAGCATGCCGATGGTCAGTCTGACTCAATCTGTGAATTACTATTAGAAAATAATTGGCGCAGCGTTCAAGTTCATCCGGATCCGACCGGAAGACTGCGTGCTGTCAGCGCGACAAGGTAGCCGGAGGTAGACATGCAGCGAGTGTATGACTGCTCAGTCGACACCGATCTCTTGACGGGTTTTAGGCAGGCAAAAGTTGCCCTGCAACGCCATGAGGTTGTGGTTTTACCTACCGATACCGTCTACGGGATTGCAGTCGATGCTTTCAGCCAGAAGGGTGTTGAGCTTTTACTGAAGACCAAGGGTAGAGAACGAAGTGTTCCGCCACCGGTCTTGATTTCTAAGGTTGAAACTCTTTCCGCATTGGCGACCGACTTGCCGCTGGTTGCCAGCAAGCTGGCAGCAGCCTTTTGGCCCGGAGCTCTAACCATGGTCCTCAAGGCTCAGCCTTCGCTTAGCTGGGACCTCGGGGAGACCAGAGGGACAGTCGCGCTCAGGGTGCCAGATCATAAAATTACTCTCGCTCTTCTCGAAGATGTCGGCCCACTGGCGGTATCCAGTGCTAACACCTCCGGAAATCCAGCCGCGGTCACCGCGCAGCAAGCGTTTGATTATTTTGGCGACACAGTTCCGGTTTACTTAGACGGTGGTGGCAGCCCCAAGGGCGAAGCCTCAACCATCTTGGATCTGACACAGGTCAGAGACGGCGAAGCAATTCGCGTGCTTCGAAAGGGTGCCTTATCGCTTGAACGGATTCGCAGTGTGATTGGCGACGTGGAGCTAGAGGTCGACTAGTGCGGGCTTATCTGTTAGTTGCCATAATCACTGCGGTGGTTAGTTACTTGGCGACTTGGGCAGTTCGGTACTTAGCCAAGCGCTACGACATCACTCCGGCTATTAGAGAGCGGGATGTCCATAAGACCCCCACCCCAAGAATCGGGGGAGTGGCTATCTTCTTTGCAATTGTGGTCGGCATCGTTGTCGCCGGGTCTTTTGGGTGGTTCGAATCTGTTTTCAGAGACCCGGGTCCGATTTGGGCAATCGTTGGAGCCGGCGGATTGATAGTTGTAGTGGGTCTCCTGGATGACCTAATAGAACTTGACTGGACTGCCAAAATGGGCGGACAAATAGCCGCAGCCTGGATTCTTGCATCCAGCGGTGTTCAAATTGTCTCGTTACCTATTGGCGGTCTCACGGTTGGAAGTTTCGGAGTTTCACTCGCGATAACAATTTTTGTCGTTGTGCTGGTTATGAACGCAGTGAACTTTATTGACGGCTTAGATGGCCTTGCGGCCGGTGTTGTTGGCATCGGAACTTTGGCCTTTTTTATCTATAGCTACGTTCTGGCCCAGCAAACTTCTCCAACTGACTATTTCTCTATTGCTGGCATGCTATCGGCGGTTGTTTTGGGCGCTATTGCAGGCTTCTTGCCGCATAATTTCAGCCCCGCGAAGATATTTATGGGTGACTCCGGTGCAATGTTGCTTGGTCTCATGATGGCCACGAGTGCGATCGCGGTGACCGGATCAATTGACCCGGCCACAGTCACTAGAAATGACCTACTGCCGGCATTGATCCCACTGGTATTGCCGGTTGTGATTCTGTTGGTGCCACTGTTGGATCTTTTGCTTGCGGTTGTTCGTCGGATACGAAGAGGGCAATCACCATTTGCAGCCGACCGGGAGCACCTGCACCATCAGTTGCAGGATCTCGGCCATACTCATCGGGGAGCGGTGTTGGTTTTCTACCACTGGACTGCGGTTGTCTCGGTTTGTCTGCTTTTGTTCTTCTGGCTCGATGTCGCGCCCGTTATTGTAATTTTTGGGGCGTGGATGATCATTGCTCTGATACAGACCTACTGGCCGGTATTTCGGCGAGTAGCTAAAGCAAGGAGTGGTCTTGGTAGATAGTTCTGACACCTTATTTTCTAAAGCGTTGAAGCTAAGCGTTTGGCTGGCGGTTGCCATAGCAATCCTTGGCTCATTGTTTGGCTCCCTTCTCTATGGAGCTGCTGGAGTATCTGCGGCGTTGGCGGGCGCAGGAGTATCAGCGTTATTTGGAACTCTAACAATCCTCAGTATCTGGTTCGGGGGCAAACTGTCCCTAAATGGCTTTTACGCGGTTGTCCTCGGCGGCTGGTTGCTGAAATTCATTCTTTTTGCCGGAACGCTATTAGCGCTTCAGAACGCTCAGAACTTTTCTGGGCCAATGTTTTTCTTTGCCGTTGTGGCCACCGTTCTTGGAGGCTTAGCAATAGATTCATGGCTTGTACTGAAAAACAGAGTCCCAACTGTCGGAAAATAGAGAGTTTTTCTGTTTTCAGTGTCGGAAGCCATTCCCGTCCTATAAACTCTAAGAAATCCATGATCATCTCGCGGAAGTCAGTATGCCGCCCGGACCAGGAGAACGACGTTGTTTAGTGTGTTGAGCCTGTTTAGGGCTGAGGAGGGTGGGTACAGCCCCCCGACCATCTTCGAGTTCTACCCCGAGATAGTCGCTTTCGCTGACACCCCATTTGCGATAAACAGAATCATGATGATTCGGCTGATTGTCATGGTGCTGATTGTTGTGATTTTTTGGCTCTGGACTTCCAGGTTCAACAAAGCTGTCAAAACCGGCAATGTCGTTCCGAGTCGTTTTCAGCTTTTGGGTGAAATTTCCCTGAACTTCGTTCGGAAATCCGTCGCACATGATCAGCTCGGTGTAAAAGACGGCGACCGTTTCTTGCCTCTTCTAACGACAATTTTCTTCATGGTGTTTGGAATGAACATAACCGGAGTTGTACCTTTCGCAAACATCGCGGGAACCTCAGTCATCGGAGTGCCACTGGTTTTGGCTGTGGTTGCCTACTTCACTTTTATTTACGCGGGCATCAAGAAGCACGGTTTTGGTTTTTTCAAAAATGCACTTTTCCCATCGGGTGTCCCACCAGCCTTCTACATATTGGTCACCCCAATTGAGCTGCTTTCAACCTTTGTCTTGCGTCCGGTGACTCTGGCCCTACGACTTCTGATGAATATGATTGCGGGTCACCTGCTGTTGGTTCTTTGTTTTTCGGCCACCCAGTTCTTCTTCTTTGAAACCGAGGGTCTGTTTAGGCTGTTCGGAGCAGGTACATTGTTATTTGGGTTCGCCTTCACTCTGTTTGAGATTTTGATTTCATTTCTTCAAGCGTACGTATTTACACTTCTGACCACTGTCTACATCCAGTTGGCATTGGCAGACGAACACTAATTCGGCAACCGCCGAATAAAACCCCACGGAAGGGAAAGCAAGTGGACGCAGTAAACATTGCCGAAATAACCGGCAACATAGCAGTAATTGGCTACGGTATCGCAGCAATCGGGCCCGGTATCGGTGTAGGAATGGTTGTTTCAAAAACCATCGAGTCCATCGCACGCCAACCAGAGCTTGCAGGTCGCCTGCAGGTAACAATGTGGCTAGGTATCGCATTCGTTGAGGCTCTTGCCCTTATCGGCCTTGCAGCCGGGTTCATCTTCGTCTAAGAAAGCGATGAAACAATGATTTCCAGAATTCTTGCGGCCGTCGTTCCAGAGGGGGCGGAAGCGCCGAACCCACTGTTGCCGGCTAGCTACGACATTCTCTGGTCGTCGGTCGTGTTCGTGGTTCTTCTGGTTTTTTTCTGGCTCAAGGTTCTACCTGGATTCAAGAAAATGCTAGAGGAGAGGACCAATGCGATTGAGGGAAGGCTAGCGGACGCCGAAGCTGCTCAAAAGGCAGCAGAAGAGCGGACTGCTGAAGTTGAAGCAGACAAGGCGCAACTTCGTGCCGAGTCATCGACAATCAGGGAACAAGCCAGAGCCGAGGGCGCTGCAATTCTCGCTGAGATGAAACTTCAGGCTTCTAACGATGCCGAACGACTCGCTGAACTTTCAAAAACGACATTAATAGCAGAGCGCGACTCAGCTGCCAATGTGCTGAGGGGTGAAATCGGAGCCTTGGCTATCGAGCTCGCTTCGCGTATTGTGGGCGAAAAGCTCAACGAGGACAAGGTAGCGAACCGAGTAGTAGACGAGTTCATAGCCGAACTAGAAGGCAAGAAGGCGAAGTAAAAGTGGCATCAAGCACGAGGCAGTCAAGGCTATTGGCCGAGCAGGAACTTTCCGAGCTCGGCAACATCAGCCTGCTCACGACGAGTGAGCTTTTTGCTGCCACAAATGCCCTGCTGGCTAGTCCACAACTTCGTTCCGCGCTGTCGGATCCTTCCGCCGAGTCAACAGCGAAACTAAAGCTAGTAGCAGCAGTGTTTGGAGCCAAGTTTTCCAAAGAAACAGTTGGCCTAATTGGCAAAATGACTCAAATGCGATGGTCCGCTAGTAGAGACATGGCTTTAACAGCTGAAGCCCTAGGCGTTCGAGCAGCAGCAGCGGCATCGAAGGACACAGACACTGTCCAGGCGGAACTATTTGCCGTTGGGCAGTTGGTGTCTTCTGATTCGCAGTTAGAGCTTGCACTATCTTCGACCAGAGCGTCGGTGGAAGCAAAAATAGTGCTGGTTAGCAAGCTCTTGGATAAAAAGGCCACGGAAACAACGAGTGTGTTGGCTGCGCAGGCTGTTCACTCGAGAACTTTTAAGCGTTTTGCTGAGGTTCTGGAGCAGTACGGGATGTGGATTGCTGAATTCGCGGGCGAATCAGTTGCCAACGTCAGGGCATCGAAAGCGCTGTCCGAGACGCAACTGACGAAATTGTCGGCAGCTCTGGCCAAGACTTTTGGAAGAGAGCTTCAACTGAATGTCCAGATTGACGAGGAAATAATCGGTGGATTGCACATCACCGTAAACGGTGAGGTCTTGGACGCCACCGTTCTAACAAAACTTCAAAACGCAAGATTACAACTCGGTTGAGTTGAAACCTACAAGTAAGCAGAGGAACCAATGTCAGAGCTAAAGATAAACCCGAATGAAATTCGGGATGCCCTGAAGGACTTCGTGTCGTCCTATGAGTCAAAAGGGTCCGACAAGCAAGAGGTTGGCTACGTCACTGACGCGGCCGATGGTATTGCACACGTAGAGGGACTACCATCCGCGATGGCCAACGAATTGCTTAAGTTTGCCGATGGCACGCTGGGCCTAGCTCTGAGCCTTGATGAGCGAGAAATCGGTGTTGTTATTCTCGGTGAGTTCGGGGGCATCGAGCAGGGCATGGAGGTTCACCGAACCGGTGAAGTTCTATCAGTTCCTGTTGGGGATGGCTTCATGGGTCGCGTTGTTGACCCATTGGGTGCCCCTATTGATGGGCTTGGCGAGATCAAGTCCGATGAACGCCGTGCTCTTGAGCTTCAGGCTCCGGGAGTTATGGACCGTAAGTCAGTTCACGAGCCTCTTCAAACCGGAATCAAGGCGATCGATGCCATGATTCCAGTGGGTCGCGGACAGCGCCAGTTGATCATTGGTGACCGTCAGACCGGTAAGACCGCCATTGCGGTGGACGCGATTATCAACCAAGTTCAAAACTGGAAGTCAAAAGATCCAAACAAGCAAGTCCGTTGCATCTACGTGGCCATCGGTCAAAAGGGTTCAACAATCGCTGGTGTTCGCGGTGCCTTGGAAGAGGCCGGCGCCATGGAGTACACAACAATTGTTGCGTCTCCAGCATCAGACCCCGCGGGGTTCAAGTACTTGGCTCCATATACCGGTAGCGCCATTGGTCAGCACTGGATGTATGCGGGCAAGCACGTTCTAATTGTCTTTGACGATCTGAGCAAGCAGGCCGAGGCCTATCGCTCAGTTTCGTTGCTACTTCGCAGGCCACCGGGCCGCGAAGCCTACCCCGGTGACGTTTTCTACCTTCACTCCAGATTGCTGGAGCGTTGCGCAAAACTTTCTGATGCAATGGGTGCCGGTTCAATGACAGGTCTACCAATCGTGGAGACGAAGTCGAACGACGTTTCTGCCTTCATTCCGACCAACGTAATTTCCATCACGGACGGTCAGATTTTCTTGCAGTCGGACCTGTTTAACGCGAACCAGCGACCAGCTATTGACGTTGGTATCTCGGTTTCCCGTGTTGGTGGCGCTGCTCAGCAGAAAGGCATCAAGAAGGTTTCTGGAACCTTGAAACTTGAACTGGCTCAGTACCGTGCTCTTGAGGCGTTCGCAATGTTCGCCTCAGACCTGGATGCTGCAAGCCGCAAGCAGCTTGCACGTGGTGCAAGACTCACGGAGCTTTTGAAGCAGCCACAGTATTCGCCCTACCCAGTTGAGGACCAGACGGTCTCAATTTGGGCCGGTACTGCCGGCTTGCTTGATGAGCTACCAGTGCAGGACGTCCTAAGATTCGAGCAGGAATTCCTGGACTACCTAAAGCGCAATTCGAAGGCCCTGACAACCATTCGCGAAACTGAGAAGCTTGAAGATGACACCATCAATGAGCTTCAGAAGGCGATGGATGAGTTCAAGAAGATGTTCCAGCTACACACCGGCGAACCACTAATCGGCTCTGGGAAAGATAACGTTGAGGCGCTAGCCGACGACGAAATCGACCAAGAGAAGATTGTTCGTCAGAAGCGATAGAGACAGGTAAGGGTTAGGTTATGGGATCGCAACTTCGGGTCTATAGGCAGAAAATAAGGTCTGCCAAGACGACCAAGAAGATTACCCGTGCCATGGAGCTAATCTCGGCATCGAGAATCCAAAAGGCACAGCAGCGCGTTAGCGCGTCTAATCCTTATACGCAGGCCATCAACAAGGCCGTCTCTGCGGTAGCAACCTACTCTGACGTTGATCATCCGTTGACTCGAAAGGTAGAGTCACCAACTCGTTCGGCAATAGTGGTATTCACCTCCGACAGGGGACTTGCCGGAGCTTTCTCATCATCTGTTCTTAAGGAGACTGAGCGTCTGACTAAGCGCCTTCAGGATCAGGGGCAAGAGGTCCTGTACTACTTGGTCGGCCGAAAGGCAGTGGCTAACTTCAAGTTCCGTCAACGCCAGTCCGAAAAGGAATGGACGGGTGACACCGATGTCCCGACTGTGGAGACAGCGCGCGAAATAGCGAAGGAAATCACAGAACTTTTTAACCGTGATACCGAAGATGGTGGCGCGGACAAGATTTATTTGGTCGGCAATCAATTCGTCTCGATGATGGTCCAAGAGCCGAACACCACAAGGCTATTGCCCTTGGAGATCGTGGAAGAAGAAGCCGAAAAGCAAGACGTTTATCCGCTGTATGCATTTGAACCTGAGGTGGACGAAGTACTTGATGCTCTCTTACCGGTCTACATTGAGAATCGCATTTACAACAAAATGCTTCAATCGGCGGCGGCGGAGCATGCTGCAAGACAAAAGGCAATGAAGAGCGCAACAGACAACGCTGAAAAATTAATACTCAACTTCACTAGGCTCGCCAATCAGGCGCGTCAAGCAGAGATAACCCAGCAGATTTCGGAAATTGTTGGCGGCGCAGATGCGCTAGCAACTGTGTCCGAGGACTAAGAAAGAGAACACACAATGGCCAAGAGCACAAAGACAGCACCGGGTCGTATCGCGAGAGTCAACGGACCGGTGGTAGACATCGAGTTTCCGCACGACTCCATCCCAGAAATCTACAACGCCCTGACCACAGAGGTCGCCTTTGGTGACCAAAAGAGCACATTGACTCTCGAGGTTGCCCAGCACTTGGGCGATGACCTTGTAAGAGCAATTGCCATGCAGCCGACGGACGGTTTAGTACGCGGTGGCGAAGTTCACGACTCTGGAAGTCCAATCATGGTTCCAGTTGGGGATGTTACCAAGGGCAAGGTTTTTAACGTTTTGGGCGAGATTCTGAACGGTAAGCCAGGCGAAAAATTTGACATCAAGGAGCGCTGGCCAATTCACCGCACTCCGCCGCCATTCGACCAGCTAGAGTCCAAGACTCAGATGTTCGAGACTGGCATCAAGGTCATCGACCTGCTAACTCCCTATGTTCAGGGTGGAAAAATCGGCCTATTCGGCGGTGCCGGTGTGGGTAAGACCGTTTTGATCCAGGAAATGATTTATCGTGTTGCTGAAAACCACGACGGTGTATCGGTGTTTGCCGGTGTCGGCGAACGTACTCGTGAAGGCAACGACCTGATCGAGGAAATGGATGAAGCCGGAGTTTTGGAAAAGACTGCACTGGTCTTCGGCCAGATGGATGAGCCACCTGGGACCAGGTTGCGCGTTGCGTTGTCTGCATTGACAATGGCTGAGTACTTCCGTGACGTTCAGGGCCAGGATGTGTTGCTGTTCATTGACAACATCTTCCGTTTCACCCAGGCCGGAGCCGAGGTTTCCACTCTCTTGGGTCGTATGCCTTCGGCCGTGGGATACCAGCCAAACTTGGCAGACGAGATGGGACTCCTACAGGAGCGCATCACTTCGACTAAGGGTCACTCAATTACTTCACTCCAGGCCATTTATGTCCCTGCCGATGACTACACCGACCCAGCCCCGGCTACCACATTTGCCCACCTGGATGCAACAACTGAACTAAGCCGTGAGATTGCTTCACGTGGTCTTTATCCAGCGGTAGATCCTTTGGCCTCAACCTCCCGAATCTTGAGCGCCGCCTACCTGGGCGAGGAACACTACAACACGGCAGTTAGAGTCAAGGCCATTCTTCAGAAGAACAAGGAACTCCAGGAAATCATCGCCATCTTGGGTGTTGAGGAGCTCTCCGAAGAAGACAAGATCACCGTGTCAAGGGCGCGCCGCATGGAGCAGTTTTTGAGCCAGAACACCTTTATGGCAACCAAGTTCACCGGTGTTGCCGGATCCACGGTGCCACTCAAGGACACCATCGAGGGCTTCACGATGATTGCTGATGGTGAGCTTGACCACGTGCCTGAGCAGGCGTTCTATAACTGCGGTGGCATAGATGATGTAATGAAGGCTTATGAGCGCATCAAAAAAGATCTCGAGTAATGGCCAACCTAATCAAGGTCAACCTCGTAGCCGCTGACCGGGAAATCTGGTCGGGCGAAGCATCGATGGTCGTTGCCAAGACTCCCGAAGGGGAGATTGGGATGCTCGCTGGCCACGAGCCCTTTTTAGCCATCCTTATTCCCGGTTCTATCCGCGTCACAACTGCCGATGGCAGCAAAGTAATTGCCGAGACTGAAGCGGGTGGGTTTTTGTCGATGGAGCACGACACTTTGACTCTCGTAGTCAGAGACGCTCACCTAGTTAGCTAATTGCTAGTTTTACTGCCGCCGTCGGAATCTAAGCGTCCCGGTGGCGTTGGTGTATCGATTGACAAAGCGGCAGTAATTTGGGCGACCTTGGACCCAACTAGGGATGTCGTCATAAACGCTCTGTTGAGGCTCTGCAAAGACGAAGAGTTGGCTGCAAAGGTCCTAAAGCTTGGTAAAACAAACAAAAAAGATATTCAAGCAAACCTAGAAATTATGACCTCAGCAACGATGCCCGCGCTGGCAAGATACGCCGGTATTTTGTATGACGCTCTTGATTACAGTGGACTTTCCGCGAGAGCCCTTGAGCGAGCCCAAGAGCAGCTGTTCATTCAATCATCCTTGTTCGGACTGGTTCCTGCCATGGAGCAGATTCCCTATTACCGGCTATCGGCGGGATCCACGCTTCCGGGAGTTTCGCTGTCTAAATTGTGGACCGCTGCTCACGAGAGTGTTTGGCCAAGGCTGATCGGTCAAGTTCTGGACATGAGGTCCAAGGCCTATGTCGCCTTGAATCCAGTGCCCAAAAATAAGGAGTCGTTCTTTGTCGAGGTGCTAGATACCGATAGCGGGAGAGCACTTAATCACTTTAATAAAAAAGCAAAAGGAGCGTTTGCTAGGGCGATTCTGGAAACCGGTCTGTCAACAGCCTCGGATATTCCATCTGTTGCAAAAGCGGCCGGCTTGGAAGCCCGGGTTTCGGACGGCTTAGTTGAGCTGTTTGTGCCGGCTGGTTTCTAATCGACCATTTCTGAGACGGCGGGGTCTTCTCGAATAACATCCATTGGCAGCATAACCATTGGCTCCGGAAGTTCAATGACACCCTCTTCAAGTGAAATTACCGAATCAAACCATCCCTGGTCGTTGAAAAGCACATAGCCTGGAACTAGCCAGTAATTCCCTGCAGAGTCCCAAACCGAGAGCATGGTAACTTCGGACCGCTCAACCGTCAGTTTGAGGATTTCCGGCTCATAGTTTTGGTCCGGATCTTCAATAGGCATTGGTTGATCAATCGAACCGTCCTTCGTTTCTTCAACGGGTGTAGAACTTGCCCTTGAAACTGAAGAATCAGATGTTGGGCCACCATCGAGAGCTCTGTAGAAGCTCTCCGGAGGGCTACCATACCAGCGACCCTCTGACACTCGACTCACTGCATCGACAGCGGATACAGTGTCGAAGGAGCCTCTAGCAACCAGTTCAACATTGTGGGAGGAAAAGTAACTCAACTTGCCATCCATGCCCCAGTTCAGGTAAGTCTGTAAGCCAGTTTCTATGCCATCGGTTAGGTAGGGAAGCCAAGCGTAGGCACCCCAGTCGCCCCTTGAGATTGTGATCGAGCTTGACTGGAAATCTATGCCCATTTGATCAAGCAATTTCTCGGCTTCGGCCTTCAGTTGTTGAACCGGAGGGATTAACTCCGGGGTTGGCTTAGGTTCGCAGTAGACAAACCCTTCATCTATTTTTTTAGTCACATCTTCTGAGCAGCCGTATTGGTTGTCAGTCCAGTTTGAGAACGACCAGCTTCCGGTTCCGCTCCAATAGATGTTGAGATAGGCGTTCGCTTCGGTTATCGAGTAGCTGGGGTAGTTCTCGTCTGACCACTCGTCTCTGACTGGTTCTCCAGCAATTCCGAAGATAACCCCCAGTTGTTTCATAATTTCTAAGGGGTCACCGACGAGTTTCCCTTGATAGACCTGACCACTTCCGGTCTCATCGCTAAGTGCTGACCCTGCTGTGTATTCGTAACTACTCCAGCCTGGCCAAAACATAGACGATTCATCCATGCCGGCCGAGCTGTCAGCGCTTGAGCTTAGCCTTTCACCACCGGTTGATGAACTTGCTACCGTGAATAAAGGGGCCGGTGTCATGACCGCTGGCAGAGTGATGGCAAGCGCTATTGCGGTTACCGCGACCGATGCACTGCCCACGGCAACTCTGAGTCCACGAAACCCGAACTGACGGCGAGGATTGCCAAGAGCCGCCCTAGCGACTACAGATTGGTTAAGTTCTGGAGCATCTCGCCCCGGATCAGCATCGGAAATTCTTTTCCTGAGTTCAAATTCTTCATTCATGTTAGGTATGCGTCACCAGCTACTAATTTTTTTCAGGCTCCAGCAAATTTTTTAGCTTTTGCTTCGCTCTTGTTAGTTTTATGGCCGCAGCGTTCTCAGACACCTCTATGACTTTTGCAATCTCTGCGTTACTAAGACCCTCTAGTGCCCACAACGATATAATTTCTCGCTCGGCCGCATTGAGCCCAGCAAAAGCGTCACTTAATTCGATGTCCGCTAAAGCAATCGATTCAGCGGAAGGGGCCGCCACTGGCTCGGCAAGCCGGGCCAGAATGTTAGAACGGCCTGATTGCTTTCGGTGGAAATTCGAAACAAGGTACCGAGCAGTTTTGTAGAGCCAAGGAAGTTCAAAACCCTCGGGGATTTGAGCCTTTTTGCTCCATGCCACCTCGAAAAGATCCGAGGCTAAATCTTCAACGTCGCTAAATGGCACTCGTCTTGCCAAATATGCACTAATCATCGGCAACTGAGCGCGAAACACTCGGTTGAATTCCTCTGGCGACATTATTCTCCTCTTACTGACAAACGTAGTCAGTACTCGGATATTTTCAGGCTGATAAAAAACAATTCGGCGAGTGACTTTTTACGATGCCAGTTGACTGCATTAAGGCATACATTGTCGTCGAGCCCACAAATCTAAAACCGAGCCCTTTGAGTTCTTTGCTGAGGGCATCCGATTCGGGACTTGTAGTGACTGACTCCGGAGATTTGGAAGCCACCGAGGGCACAGGAGCAAAGGACCAAAGAATCTCGGTTAGATCCAAAGATTGGTCAAGAGTTATTATTGCGTTGGCGACAGTAGCCTTTATTTTGGCTCGATTGCGAATGATGTCGGTGTTAGACAAAAGTTCCTCAATTTTTGAATCGTCAAATGCTGCAACCTTGTGCAGTTCAAAGTTCTCAAAAGCCAGCCGGAATCCTTCTCTGCGCTTCAGGATCGTTAGCCAGCTAAGTCCAGACTGAAAGCCTTCGAGAGATATTTTCTCAAAGAGGTTGCGCTGACCCTTGAGCTCTCGACCCCACTCGTTGTCGTGGTAATCGATGTAAATTTGGTCGGAGCTGACCCAGGGGCATCTAATAGGCTCCCCAGTAACTTTTTCATTGGTCACTCTCTGAATTCGATCTGCTCAAAGGCCAAGAGCCAACGCTTGGTTACAAGGCCCTCTCCACCCGAGTAGCCAGTGATGCGTCGTTGGGACCCTAGGACTCGATGACAACCGACCAACAGCGGGACTGGATTCGCTCCGACTGCGCCACCGACGGCACGGACTGCTTTTGGGTTTCCGATTGCCGAGGCCAATTCGGCATAGGTAATTTGCTCACCGAATTGGAGTTTGGATAATTGACCCCAGACTGCCAGCTGAAATGTCGTCCCGGTCATCGTGATTGGAACAGAAAATACCTGTCTTGTACCTTCAAAATATTCTTTAATCTGATCGGTTGCGTCTAGGGAGAATCGATGCGCCTTTGCGGAGTCTGAAAATTCGACTCGTCGCGAGCCTGCGGGCAGAATCTCCAGTTGGGCAACTCCTGATGGAGTTGCGCCAATGGCTATGTTCCCAACTGGAGATTTGATGACCTTCAGGGCTGCTAGTTCTGTCATGGCAAGAAGTATTGCAAAGTTTCCACAGGTCCTGGAGGCAATCTTCAAGACCTGTGGAAAAACTCACTTAGAGTCGGGTGCCGGCTTCGATTAGGACTGACCTAAGAATCTGCTCGATCTCTTCGAACTCCTTCGGGCCACATGTCAAAGGAGGAGCAAGCTGAATCACCGGGTCCCCACGATCATCGGCACGGCAGTAAAGACCTTGATTGTAGAGAGCGTTGTTCAAAAAACCTCGAAGAATCTTCTCGGACTCTTCTCGGGACAGCGACTCCTTGGTTTCTTTATTTCGAACCAGCTCTATGGCAAAGAAGTAACCATC
>Ga0222646_100259_pt1 | contig 16468 bp, 15 predicted proteins | sample AntAcemetagen293_FD_179819 | JGI IMG/M metagenome (GOLD analysis project Ga0222646, IMG submission 179819) | Saline water microbial communities from Ace Lake, Antarctica - #293 | ecosystem: Environmental > Aquatic > Non-marine Saline and Alkaline > Saline | place: Antarctica: Ace Lake | collected... | reverse complement strand
TGAGCTAAGAGGCGACCGACTTATTTTGGTTGCGGAGTTGTCTATTGAATCAACGGGTGAGTCAATTACGGTCAGTAACGAGGTTGTCCTTGGTTCCAACAAGCTTTTAGATGCAGAAAATCTTGGCCTTTTGGTCGCTGAGCAACTTTTAGAATCACCCATTGCAGCAAAAGCGGCCCTCCAGTGAAGGGTCTGCTAGTTAGGCCAAGCCGCAACGAAGAGGATGCTGAAGCTCTTCTGAAATTTGGCATCGAATCGTCCATCATTCCTCTGATTGGCATAACTAATTTTTATAACCCAGACGGCGTCGCAAAGATGCTTTCTGAAATTCAGCTGGCGAAGAAAGTATGGTTCATTGCAACTTCATCGAACGCCATCGACGCATTTATTTCTCAAGCGGACCCAGGCAAATTAGCCCTGGCATTTAGCAACCCTAATCTTCGGTTCGCGGCAGTTGGGGATGCGTCCGCATCCTCCCTGAAAGCGTTTTCTTCAGTCGAAGTTCTGGTTCCGGATGTTCACGATGCCCGTTCTTTAGCGCTAGCAGTGATTGAAGCCGAGACACTAAGTAAGAATCCTGAAATTAGGCCTAGTGTCGTGATGCCAATTGGCAGCCGATCACTAGTTGTAGCTCAAGAGAAGTTGGCCCTTGAAGGCTTTGAGGTGCTGGCGGAGATTGTCTACCAAAACCTTCCCTTGCCACTAAATGTCTCAGCCAAAACTGAGGTCTCATCAGAAGCTGTTGATTTCGTGCTCTTTCGTTCTCCAAGTGCGGCCAAAGCTTATTTTGATTTGAAGGGTCTTCCTTCCCGATTAATTATCAGCGTCGGCGCCACTACGACTGCGGCCATTCGGGAATTAGGTTTCTCCCCTGATTTGGTTTGCCTAGATACGGCTCCATCATCGGTTGCGAAAAAAATAGCTGAACACCAGGCCAAAAGGACATCAAGTGATTAGACCCAGAAGACTCCGTAGCTCATATCAAATGCGCGAAATGGTGGCTGAAACCACCTTGCTTCCGCAACACCTGATTCAGCCGGTTTTTGTTCGTGAAGGCCTAACGGCCACTCGCGAAATCGCTGGAATGCCCGGAGTGCTCCAGCACACTGAGGAAAGCGTCTTGGCTTACCTAGAAGAACTAGTGGTTGCCAAGGTGCCTTCTGTAATGTTCTTCGCCGTACCGAAACTTCGCGATGAACTTGGCAGTCAGGCGTACAGCTCAGACGGTATTTTGAGCCGAGTTGTGCGCTCTTCCCGAGAACGTTTTGGGGACAGCTTGGTAATCATTGCGGACCTGTGCCTAGATGAATTCACTTCGCACGGACACTGTGGCGTCTTGGATAGCCAAGGTGTTGTGGACAATGATGCAACCTTGGAGCTTTATTGCAAGATGGCAGCTGTGTTATCCGAAGCTGGAGCTCACCTTCTTGGCACCAGTGGAATGATGGACGGTCAGGTTGGAGCGATCCGGAAATCTCTGGATTCGGCGGGCCACGTCGACGTCGGAATTTTGGCTTATGCCGCCAAGTACGCCTCTGCTTTCTATGGACCTTTTCGCAATGCAGTCGAATCTGAACTAGATGGCGACCGAAAGACTTATCAGCAGGATTATCGCAACCGAAAAGAATCTCTCCGAGAAGTTGCGCTTGACATTGAGCAAGGAGCTGACATCGTCATGGTAAAGCCCGCCATGTCGTATTTAGACATAGTTGCCGACGTTGCAAAAATTAGTCCGGTTCCGGTCGCGGCCTACGTGGTTTCCGGAGAATACGCCATGGTTGAAGCGGCGGCGGCGGCGGGATTGATTGATCGGCTATCCGTGATATTTGAAATGCTTTATTCGGTTCGGCGAGCCGGCGCTCAGATTATTTGCACGTACTGGGCCCTCGAGATAGCCCGCGAAATTGAAAGTAGAAAGTTTTGAACATCAATGAGTCCATCGATTGGCACCGCCGCGCGAAACTGAGCATTCCCGGTGGGGTTAGTTCCCCAGTCCGGGCATTTCAGGCAGTCGGTGGGAGCCCTCGATACTTTGTTAAGGGTGTCGGGTCTCACATCTTTGACATAGACGGAAATGAATACATAGATTTAGTCAACTCCTGGGGGCCAATGATTTTGGGCCACGCCCATCCAGCCGTTTTGGAGGCCGTTCAAGCCACAACACAAAATTCGTTTTCTTTCGGAGCGCCGAATAAAAATGAAGTTTTGTTGGCCGAAGAAATTTTGCGTCGCGTGCCTTCATGCGATCGAGCTCGATTTGTTTCTTCGGGCACTGAAGCTGTGATGACTGCCGTGCGGCTGGCACGCGCGGCGACCAAACGCAACTTGATTGTTAAATTCGCTGGCTGCTACCACGGTCATAGTGATGCCCTTTTAGTTCAGGCCGGTTCTGGGGTCGCAACTCTTGGTTTGCCTAATTCCCCAGGGGTTACCGTCGGTCAGACTCAAGACACAATAGTTTTGGACTACAACGATTTTCAGGCCGTGGAGGATGTCTTCAGTCAACGGGGCTCAGAAATTGCCGCTCTCATTACCGAAGCCACTCCGGCCAACATGGGCGTCGTGCCACCTTCCACAGGGTTTAACAGATTCTTGGCGGACACTGCTCACAAGCACGGTTCGCTGCTGATCCTCGATGAGGTTATGACGGGTTTTAGAGTTTCGGCCGGTGGCTGGTGGGGCAAGTATGGCGATGACGAAGGCTGGGAAGCCGATCTTTATACGTTTGGGAAAGTCATTGGGGGTGGTTTTCCGGTAGCTGCGCTATCGGGTAAGGCTAAGGTTATGGATTTGCTAGCGCCTTTGGGTCCGGTTTATCAAGCCGGTACTCTGAGTGGTAACCCGGTAGCTACCGCTGCCGGCCTGGCCACACTGGCTAACTGCACCTCAAGTGTCTACGGCCAACTAGATGACAACGCTAAAGATATCGGCAATGGAATAAGTGACGCACTTTCTCGGGCCGGAGTTGGCCACAGTCATCAGAACGGTGGAAACCTGTTCTCGTTTTTCTTTAGGCCAAGCTGGGTTTCCAACTTCACCGAAGCCAAAGAACAAAACGTCGCCGCTTTCAGTGTCTTTTTCAACAGCATGCTTGATCAGGGAGTTTACCTACCGCCTTCGGCTTTTGAGGCGTGGTTTGTGTCGAGTGCCATAACTTCGGAAGATGTAAGGGTAATCCTCTCGGCCGCAAAAGTTGCGGCCGAGGCAACCGTGACTTCGATAGGCACCTAGTAGTTCGCTGAAAGTCGCGTCAAAAGCGAATCGACCACTTACGCTTTAGCCATGGTTGTATCAAACACCTTTGCCTCCAGACAGCAGTTAATCCTTGATTCGGCGATGAAAATAATCGAAGATGGTGGGACTCATTTGGTTTCCATGGCGGCCCTGGCTAAGTCAACGGGGCTGTCTCGCCCAGCAATTTACCAGTACTTCTCATCTCGCGAACACGTGCTAGGTGAACTGATGCTGAATGAAATGGCAGACCTGAGCAATGAAATTGAGCGCCTCGGCGTAGGTGTCAAAGACCCAATGGAACGAATCCGAATTTGGATGCACTATTCAGTTGCTCACCTTGCCAGCGATAAACACGGTGTGGTGCGGCAGATTTCGATTGACACTCTTCCGGAGGATCAGCGCGGGATGTTACGTGCCATGCACGGGTACTTCATGATGAGCCTAATTTCCCCACTGACAGAACTCGGCGTAGAGGATCCAGCTGCGGTTTGCAGCCTAATTTACGGGGCAGTCGCGTCTGCAGCGAAGAGAATTGATGAGGGGTCGGACTTTTCCTCAGAAGCAAAAGCGTTGGGAAAGTTCGTCTCTGCAGGCTTAGGGCGAGTCGTCTAGTCAAAAGCGTTTGAAAATGGCATGCGAGCTATCAAAATAAGCTTCCGCCCGGTCAAGGGTGAGTCACATGAGAATAAAATTAGTCTAAGAAGGTCTTGAAACTGGATGTTCATTTTCCAGCTAAGGAATTAAAAACCTGAAAAAGGTCAGCTAGCCTGATGCCACCACAATGAATCTTCTAGTCTTCGTCGTCGGTTAGACCATTGCCATCTTGATCCTTAATCATGGCGTGGAGAGTGTCATCGGCGTTATCAACGATGTGCTGAGACCGAATCAGTAGCTCTTCAGTGGACTGCGACTGCAACAAATCAATCTGATCCAACTGGCCCACCGGTAACATTCCGGCTAATTGCCAGGAGGCCTCCATGGGATCGTCACTCAGAACCGTGTCGGGTCCATACTGCAAATCAGCGAACTCGCTGGCAAAAGACAGTAGCTTTCGAACCTTTGTCTCGAGCTCTTCTCGAAGCGGATCCAGGCCCTGGTCCCAAACGAGCTCGGGTAAGAAATCAATATCGGCTACGGGGTATGGGTCATCTGGAAGCCAAGCGTTTACCTTGAACCGAGACCCCCCAACCGACTGCAAGCCATAAAACTCTTCGGTGGTCCCAATGTCTGTCACAAGTGCGACTGTGCCCATATTAAATCGCTTTTCCTTGCCTCGCTCATCCTCACCTCGGCCGTTTAGAACTACGCCGAACTCTGGGTTTTCATCTCCGAGCAAATCCCCCAAAAGCTTTAGATATCGCTCCTCGAAGATTCTAAGATCAAGAGGCAAATGGGGCATAAGGACAAGACCCAACGGAAACATTGGCATTACCGGCATCTCATAACCTCAACAATCAGGCCCAACTTCAGCCGTTTAATCTGCTTATTACTCAATTTTTAGTATCCAATCGCACTTTCCTGAACTTTTACAAACCACGCCAAAACTAATTAAATTTCAACGCAAACATCAATGATTGTGCTTTTTATCGCCGCGGCCTACCCATGGCCTGACTAAAGTTCACTATGAGGCGATAACTATGAGCGATCTAAACCAAATAGGCCAAAAAGATAACTGGCGCTGTTGGCTATGCGATGAACAAGTAGACCCAGATGGTTCCGTAAATTCAGACCAAGGCCCAAGTGCCGATAGCTACGCAGCCTCAAAGGCCAAAAAGGCAACTCAGGCCATTGAGCGACTAGCCCATAGGTCCTGCAACACAATGCGGGGCAAGGTTGCCCCGGTTGTTCCTTGGTCAAAGGATCTCTTTGTCTTTGACCCAGCACCGATATTTGAATCGGTCGAACGTCTCGCTAAAAAAGGTGGCCGAGAAGCCGTTGGCCGTTGCGCAACCAACGAAGATGCCGAACAGGCTTCGCTCTGGCTATTGGACCGTCTGTCAAGGCTCGCGCCAACCACTAAGTTCTTCACTGAAATAACCCCCGGTGCCGGCCAATACTTACTGAAACTCAGCGCCAAATAGATAGAGCGTGGTGTGAGTACTAAGTTCCTGTAAACAGGAAAGGTTTACTTCCTGCGCTTACTCCAAACGTCGAACGCTACGGCAAGCAGAAGCACCAGTCCCTTGATGGTCATCTGAATGTCGATTCCAACGGAGTTTAGATTCATCCCATTAGCGAGCACTCCCTGAATCATGCCCCCAAGCATTGAACCTGTAACTGTTCCGACACCGCCAGAAACCGCGGCACCGCCGATGAACACCGACGAAATAGCGTCGAGCTCGAAGCCCTCTCCGGCCTTCGGCACGGCTGAATTCATTCTCGCGGCGATTAATACTCCCGAAAGAGCGGCCAATGCCCCCATGTTCACGAAAATCAGGAAGTTCACCTTCCGAACGTTGATTCCGGAAAGAACTGCCGCGTTTAGGTTTCCGCCGATTGCGTAAATGTAGCGCCCAAACGGAGTTCTGGTCATGAGAATCGTGTAACCAATAACTAGCACCACCAAAAGAATTAAAGTGATTGGAATTCCGTTGGCCTGAGAGAGCTGGAAGCCCACGTATGCGAGCATCAAGCTCAGAATTATGTTCTTCATATAAAACCAGCCCCGCGGCTCTACTGCCTGCCCGTACTTGATTTTTCCTGATCGCTGGCGCAACGATACGAACCACATGGCCAACAGCGCTCCACCCGTAACCACCAGGGCAGTGAGGTTATAAGTGGGAGACATCCCCACAAGAGCATTGAGCGATTGTTCTTTGTCGAGGAAGCCATTACCGATGGCTCGAAACTCGTCTGGGAAAGGTCCTACGTTTGTGTTCTGCAGTGTCAAGAGTGCCATGCCTCGGAACAAAAGCATTCCAGCCAAGGTCACAATGAACGCTGGAATTCCAACGTATGCGATCCAGAAGCCTTGCCAGACCCCTACTAGACAACCCACCAAGATTGCCCCGATGATACCGGCCCACCATGGAAGAGCGGGCAGCCACTCCCAGCCATCCTGCTCCAGGGGCCGTACGACTAGGATTCCAGCGACACCGCCAATAAAGGCAGCAATCGACCCAACCGAAAGATCAATGTGGCCAGCGATAATGACCATTACCATTCCAATTGCCAACACCAGAATGTAACCGTTCTGAACTACCAGATTGGAGAAGTTACCTGGGGCAAGAGAAACCGCATTAGGGGTGGTGATTGCGAAAAAGATGACAAGCCCAATGAGGGCTAAAAAGATACCGTTCTGTCTAAGGTTCACGCCAGCGAAGCGCCCCCTGATTCCAGACAAAGCATCCCTGCCACTAGCAATAATTGAAGCCATTACTTTTTACCTTTCTCGCTGGTCATGTATTTCATAAGAAGCTCCGGTCTAGCATCCTTACGGTCAACCTCTCCCGTTATGCGACCCTCAGCAATAGCATAAATCCGGTCACAAATTCCTATGAGCTCCGGAAGCTCGGAGGAGATAACGATAATTCCCTTGCCTTCTGCAGCAAGCCTCTGAATGATCAGATAAATCTCATATTTAGCACCGACGTCGATACCCCTGGTTGGCTCATCAAGAATGAGAACATCCGGGTCCACGTTAATCCACTTGGAGAGAACTACCTTCTGCTGATTCCCTCCAGAAAGCTGTCCGACCACAGATAAAACGCTCGGGGCTTTTATGTTCATGGACTCGCGGTACTCGCTCGCCCGTCTGTACTCTTCGTTACCGTTAACTAGCCCAAAGGACACAAACGACTTGAGGGAAGCCAGCGAAATATTGCGCTTCACATCCTCAATGAGGTTTAGTCCATAACGTTTTCGATCTTCGGTCGCATAGGCCAATCCCTTGTCAATAGCATCGGCAATAGACCGGATTTTAATTTCTTTTCCGTCCTTGAAGACTCTCCCAGAAATGTTCGTCCCATACGATTTACCGAAAAGGCTCCTAGCAAATTCAGTGCGGCCAGCACCCATAATTCCCGCGAGACCGACTATCTCGCCTCGCTTGACATTCATTGAAATGTTGTCAACCACCACGCGACTAGAGTCAATTGGGTGGTGAGCGGTCCAGTTTTCAACCCGCAAAATTTCCTCGCCAATTTCGGGAGTGCGCGACGGATAGCGATTCTCCATGTCCCTACCGACCATCCCACGAATGATCCGCTCTTGAGATACAGAGTCTTGTCTCATCTTCAGCGATTCGATCATTTTTCCATCGCGGATGATTGTGGTTGTGTCCGCAATATTCTCGATCTCATTAAGCTTGTGGGAGATAATGATGGAGGTAATTCCCTGGCTCTTGAGGTGTCGCAGAAGATCAAGTAGATGAGAAGAATCCTCGTCATTTAGTGCAGCCGTCGGCTCGTCTAAGATCAAGAGCTTTACTCGCTTGGATAAGGCCTTGGCGATTTCGACAAGTTGCTGCTTTCCTACTCCGATGTCTTTGATCGCAGTATCCGGGTTCTCAGATAACCCCACCCGAGCCATCAGAGATGCTGCCTCTTTGTTTGTCTTGTTCCAGTTGATCAATCCGAAAGACTTGACTTCGTTTCCCAGAAAAATATTTTCAGCTATTGAAAGATGAGGGCTCAGAGCGAGCTCCTGATGAATGATGACAATGCCCTCTGCCTCAGAATCTCTAATGTTGGCAAACTTCTTTATTTTGTCTTCAAAAACAATGTCACCCTCGTAAGTCCCGAATCCATAGACCCCAGACAAAACCTTCATGAGGGTTGATTTGCCGGCTCCATTTTCGCCGCAAATTGCGTGTATCTCCCCACGCTCCACTGTCAGTGAAACCTGCTCCAAAGCCATTACTCCAGGAAATGTTTTAGTTATGCTGCGCATCTCAAGAATTGAGCTGGACATTCGCGCTCCTTGCCGAGTGAATTTGGTGTGTTGCTGGCAGGCGGAAGAGCCAGCCCCGGAGTTCCCTTCGGGGCTGGCTGATCAACTTATTTAGCCTAGGTCTGCTTCCGCAATGTAGCCAGAGTCAACCAAGACTTCCTCGTAATTGTCTACCGTAACGATGTATGGAGTTAGGAGGAATGATGGAACTACCTTCACGCCGTTGTCGTATGTAGAAGTGTCGTTTGTAACTGGAGTCTCACCGTTTAGAAGAGCAACAGCCATCCCCGCAGCAACGCCCGCCAGTTCGCGAGTGTCCTTGAAAATGGTTGAGTACTGCTCGCCCGCAATTATTGACTTGACAGAAAGCACTTCGGCGTCCTGGCCAGAAATTGTCGGTAGCGTTGAGTAGCCAGCGTCGGTTAGAGCTGCGATGATTCCGCGGCTAATTCCGTCATAAGGGGACAGAACACCGTCAACGGTTACACCTGAATAGGTGCCAACTAGAAGGTCTTCCATTCGCTTCTGAGCTGTTGCGCCGTCCCAACGAAGGGTTGCCGCCTGCTCGATTGCAGTCTGACTAGACTTCACAACTAGAACGCCAGAGTCAATCAGCGGCTGTAGAACACTCATCGCACCGTTGAAGAAGAAGTACGCGTTGTTGTCGTCCAGAGATCCAGCAAATAGCTCGACGTTTAGTGGGCCTGCAGCGTTAGCTCCGTCAGCTGAGGTTGATTCCTCAGTGGCGTAAACACCCATTCCGACTAGTAGTGAAGTTGCCTGCTGAACCCCGACCTTGAAATTGTCGAAGGTTGCGTAGTAGTCAACATTTTCAGTTCCAGTGATCAAACGATCGTAAGCAATAACTGGGATACCCGAGTCTTTCGCTGCCTGAAGTACATCAGTTAGCTGAGTACCGTCAATGGCTGCAATGATTAGGGCTTTTGCACCCTTGGTTAGCATGGCTTCAATCTGCGCGACCTGAGTTGGGATGTCATCCTCTGCATACTGCAAGTCAACATCGAAGCCTTCAGCTTCCATGGCCGCCTTGATGTTCTCCCCGTCAGAGATCCAACGAGTCGAGGACTGTGTTGGCATAGAAACACCAATTAGTCCGCCCTCTACGACGGCGTCTGTCCCGGCAGCTGCCGAGGTTGAAGTTTCAGTTGTTGCGGTGCTCGCACAGCCTGCAAGAACCAATGTAGCTACCGCTAGGGTACCTGTAATTCCGAGTAGTTTCTTGAACAACCCTGTTCCTTTCATCGTCGGTCGGACCTCCGAATGATTTGAATCCGAATGTGTCCAGCTCATCCGGATTTGACATCGCTAGCTACAAGCTAAAGCCTGAGCCACCGAATTTTGTTGGAAAACTATGTGAGCAAATGCCACTTCTGTTACCGCTCACATTTTTTCCCTTCCAAATTGTTGCATGGTGAATCACTCGGAAGCACTTTTATTTATAACTGTCCATAAACGTTTTGATAACGAATGTATAAAGAGTCGATGTCAGATTGCTCAAGCTGAATGCCACCACCCAGGCTTAGCGCTAGGTAAGCGCTTTTTGCGGCGTCTTCGCACATGACTGCGGCCTTCAATGCCTCCTTGGCATCGGAGCCGATAGCAAAGACCCCATGTTGCTTCATCAGAACGGCCCTTGACCGATGTCCCCGCAAGGTCTCAACAATGCCCTGACCGATGGAGTCATCACCAATTTTGGCAAAGGGCCCGAGGGGTATTTCGCCTCCGAACTCATCTGCAATTGCAGTCAGGACACAGGGAATTGGCTTCCCGGCCGCTGCCCAAGCTGAAGCGTAGTTCGAATGCGTATGAACTAGACCATTCACCTCGGACATGTTGCGGTAAACGTAAGCATGAGAAGCAGTGTCACTGGAAGGCAAAAAATTCGAAACTTTCGCATTTCCATCTAAGTCACAAAACACCATTGACTCTGGAGTTAGTTCGTCGTACTCCAAGCCAGAGGGCTTAATCAGAAAGCCTCCCTCAACTCTCTGAGAGATGTTACCGCCAGTCCAAACCACCAGCCCAGATGCCTTTAGCTGCGAGTGCAGCGTGGAAAGGTTTTTCCTTGCCTCGCCTTCACTGGCTAGCATCCTGCGCCTCCCTTCGCATCGCCTTCAGGCGCTTCATGGCATCGTTTGCACCTCGGCCAAAGTAATCATGCAGAATTTCATACTCGGCGTACAGCAGATCGTATTTGGCAGCTTGGGCTTCGTTCGGCTCGTAAAGGGACTTGCTTACTCGCCCCATAGCGTCTGCGGCATCCCGAACATTCGCGTAAAAACCTGACGCGACTGCCGCGTGAATCGCGGAACCAAGAGCCGGTCCCTGCTCGGACTCAAGAATGCTCAATGGGAGCCTCATGACATCAGAATAAAGTTGCATCAAGAAGTGGTTCTTAATCAATCCGCCGGCCACAATATATTCTTCAACGGCCACACCGGCCTCGCGGAATGTTTCGACAATTTTCCTCGTACCGAATGCAGTTGCCTCCAATAGAGCCCGGTACCCATCTTCAGACTTGGTGGCCAACGTTGCCCCGATCAAAATCCCAGATAATTCATGGTCAACCAGAACGGAACGATTTCCGCTGTGCCAATCGAGAGCAATAAGGCCATGCTCTCCAACCTCTTGGGTTTGAGCCAATTCGGTTAGATATTCGTGAATGCCGAGGTTTTTTTGAGCCGCTTCAACGAAGTACCTACCGGGTACCTGATTGTTGACGTACCAAGCAAAGATGTCGCCAACGCCAGACTGGCCTGCCTCATACCCAAAGAGCCCCGAGATGATGCCGCCGTCAACCACACCGCACATCCCTGGAACCTCGGAAAGCTGGTTGCTGCTCATAACATGGCAAGTGGAGGTACCCATAATTGCTACCATTTGACCTGGTCCGGTTGCCTTAGCTGCCGGAGCAGTGACATGAGCATCGACGTTTCCCACTGCCACTGCGATTCCTTCGGGTAATCCTGTCCACGCTGCCGCCTCGCCAGTCAGTGTGCCAGCCGAGTCACCAAGCTGACCAATTTCGTGTGCCAGCTTGGCTTGGGCAAAGTCTGCGAAATGGGGATTTAGCGAAGCGAAAAATTCTTTCGACGGATATTCACCGTCTTGTAAGTTGCCCTTGTAGCCGGCCGTGCAGGCGTTCCGAACGTACTTTCCGCAGAGCCGCCAGACAATCCAGTCCGCCGCCTCCACAAACTTATCCATCGCCGAGTAAATCTCCGGCGCCTCCTCGAGTATTTGCAGCCCCTTAGCTAGCTCCCACTCAGATGAGATCTGGCCACCGTATCGAATTAGCCAGCCCTCAGAGCGCTCACGCGCCTTGTTGTTAATTCGGTCCGCCTGCGCCTGAGCCGCGTGGTGTCTCCAAAGCTTCACGTAAGCATGAGGATTCCCAGAAAACTCGTCGAGGCTAGAAAGCGGCGTACCGTCTATTTTCACGGGGACCATTGTGCAAGCAGTGAAGTCAGTCGCGATGCCCACAACATCCTGCGGGTCAATTCCCGCACTTTTAATCGCCTTAGGAACAGCTTGCTTCAGAACTTCTATGTAATCGCTTGGGTCCTGTAGAGCCCAGTCAAGTCCAAGTTTTTGCCCTGTGGAATTCAGCACAGTGTCCATTACGGCATTTGGGTAATCGAGGACTGCAGTTCCTAGTTCCTGACCATCCGAGACTCGGACTACGACGGCACGACCGGACAAGGTTCCATAGTCAACGCCGATTACAAATTTGTCTTCACCCACAAAAAATCCTTTTCTAGAAGTGCTTCTTCGATAATGTTAGCGATAACATTTGGACCCCCAAGACCAAAAACAATTACGCTTCTATAACGTTGGCGGCGGTGCAGTGGATGCCCGCGCTACCAAATTAGGGACAAGTCGAGTGCGCTTCTTGACACGCTTGCCGGAAAGCTCACCAAGCAATAACGTCATCGCTCTCGAGCCAAGCTCGCGAAAATCTTGACGGACAGTCGTAAGCGGTGGCCAGCAAAACTCAGTCTCCTCGACGTCGTCAAAGCCGACTACGCTCAGGCGGCCTGGAACTTCTACGCCGCGTTCTCGCATCGAGTGCAATAATCCGATCGCCATTCGATCGTTTGCCAAAAAAATGGCAGTGATACCAAGGCCATCTATGTCAAGCCCTTTGCCAACAAGGTAGCCGGTCTTCAGGTTCCAATCGCCATTGATGATCTGCGGCATCAGGCTGGCATTCAGCATGGTGGAAGTATATCCTGCAGATCTGGCACTCGACTCGAACCAATTCGATGGCCCAGACACATGAACTATGTTTCGATGACCAAGGTCAATTAAATGTTGAGTCGCCGACGCTCCTCCAGCGAAGTTGTCGACCGAAACGGCGAGCTCGTCCATCTGGTACATAGAATCTATTGTCACAACCGGAATTCCTGACACCTTTCGGCGCACCTCGGCCACGGCCTCCAAATGAGGTGTGACGACCGCGAGACCTTCAATTCCGAGTTTGAGAAGATGATCGATGCCTTCCTTCACTGATACCTGGCTGCTGGGGTCTATGCCGCAGGTTACAACGAAAAAACCCTGACCTCTCGCAGCAACCTCCATGAAATGGACCATGGATGCAGGACCAGAGTGGTCAGTATCTGAAGCGAGAATTCCAAGCATTTTAGTTTTGGAAGATGCCAGGGCTCGGGCGGCTTGGTTGGGCCGATACCCGAGAGACTCAATGGCATTCAAGACGCGGCTCTTGGTCTCGGGTCGAATTGAGGTGCTGTTATTTAAAACCCTAGATACCGTCTGATGGGAGACCTTGGCGAGGCGGGCAACATCATAAATGTTGGATTGCTTCTGTGTGCTATCCACCGAGTGCTCCCCGAAGGTCGCCCTCAAGCTCATCTATCCGCATTCTCCAGCCCTTTATTTGATTCGGGAGAAGCGCGAAGCGAAACCTTATTGTCAGAGTAACTTCTCCGGATCCTTCTGACAGCCTGACGTCCACCTCGCCCAGCGACTCGGTTACAAGAACAATCCGTTTCGGTAAGACAATCATGGAATAGCTCGCGCCAAATTTCTGGTCGTTAGACGTGTACTTAATCTTGGCCCCGGTGCGAAAGTCGAACTTTTGACACGGTCCGAGCCAGCCCTCAATCCCACTCTGAGTGATGAACGGTGCCAGAGCCTTGGCAATAGTGCCGGTTGAAACGATAACTAGCTCAGTATCAATCAATGTCTTTTTTGGGTCAGGCCTTGGAGATGCTGCAAAACCTACAAAATTATCGGTCATTTTGGGGTTCGCTCTATGGCTGCGAAAGTGTAGCCTGCAACTCCAAACGCCATCCCTAATAGCCCGTGGGCTGCGAACATCAATGCAGTGAAGTTAGTGAAGGGGTCCCCCCCAAGCAAAGGGTTCAGCCATAAAAGCGCCACTGGCACGAATAAGAAGGAAAACGTCGATCTGGCCCGAATCCCAAGCCAGAGCATCCAAGCCGAACCAAAAAGGGCAAATAGGGTCATGTAAAGCGGGTAGCCATCACCGGATTGAATGAAAGTCTGGCTCGCAAAGAAGAAGGCCAGAATGACCGCAGCCCAACTCGGAGCTGGCCTTTCGGGCCTCTTCCCTAAAAGGGTCCAGTTGGCTTTATCCACAATTAAACCATACCTCTGGAGAGTACTTCTAGACGTTTCTGCTATTGAGTCGGTAGTAAGCGCTGGACCACTGCAGTTCCTGTCGAAGTGACTTAGGAGTTGTGTCTCTGTCAATCTCCACCAGTTCCACGCCTGCTATCCGAGCGAAATCGGTGAGCGTTTCCTGACTAACTGAGTTAGTCAGGACCGTGTGATGCGAGCCACCAGCAAGCATCCATGCCTCCGCCGACACCTGAAGCGACGGCTCTGGCTCCCAGATTGCTCTCGCAACAGGCAGATTGGGAAGGTCTTCCGTTGGCTCAACTATATTTATCTCGTTAGTGATCATTCGGAACCTAGCTCCCATGTCCGCGATACAGAGCACTCTTCCAGAAGATGGCCTAGCCGTGAAAACCATTCGAACTGGATCCTCTTTACCACCAATTCCTAGGGGGTGAATCTCGATTCTTGGCTTCTGTCCTGAGATGGTTGGGCAAACTTCGAGCATGTGTGCTCCCAGGATCCTTGGGGCCCCGGGGCCGAAGTGGTAGGTGTAGTCCTCCATGAAGGACGTGCCGCCATCTTGCGGAGTCATCGATTTTACTATTGCCAAAAGGGCAGCAGTCTTCCAGTCACCCTCGCCGGCAAAACCATAGCCGTCTGCCATGAGGCGTTGAACCGCCAGCCCAGGGAGTTGGCGCAGGGTCCCCAAGTCCTCAAAGTTAGAGGTGAAGGCTGAGTAGCCCCCTTCCTCCAAAATTGCCCGAATGGCTATTTCAATTTTTGCTCCGTACTGAAGAGACTCATACTTTGCTGCACCCTTCTGAAGCTCTGGAGCGATGTCATATTCGTTCTCATAGATTGAACAGAGTTCGTCTGCTTCCTGGTCTGACACCTCAAGGACCCGATCGGCCAAGGTGTTGACGCTCAACTGCTCTATTGACATCCCGAAAGTCATTTGGGCCGACACCTTGTCACCATCGGTTACAGCGACGAACCTCATGTTGTCACCGAACCTTGCGACCTTGAGGTGCTGAGACTTGTTCCAGCCGACACTTGCCCAAGCCCAAGCGTCCACTTCGCTTAGGACACGCGGGTCAGTTGGGAATCCTACGACGACCTTGCGGGTGAGGTCCATGCGGCTGAGCATGTGGGCGTACTCGCGATCTCCGTGAGCTGCCTGATTTAGGTTCATGAAGTCCATGTCGATTGTTGCCCATGGGAGCGATTGACCTGCCTGCGTGTGCAAATGAAGTAGTGGCTTTGTCAATGCGTCGAGGCCATTGATCCACATTTTCGCAGGAGAAAAGGTGTGCATCCAAGTAATCACCCCAACGCATTCTGCACTCGCAGTTGCGGCCAGCAGGGTCGCCTTTATTTCCTCGGAGGTCTTTACTACCGGTTTCCAGACAATCTTGATGGGGGCACTCATTCCCAGTGCGAGCTGGTCAACAACAGTCTGAGATTGCTCAGCTACCTGCCTAAGAGTGTCCTCGCCGTATAGGTTTTGGCTACCGGTAAGAAACCAAATTTCTTGAGTCTTCGAATCCATTTCCAGTCCCTGCCTCGATCATGAGTGAGTCACCACAAGCATAGGTGTTAGCGTTCACATTCTCGAAAGAGTTGAATGATATTGCAGCCGTCGACTTACTCGGTACTTTTGCTTAGATTTTGCCTTCGCTCAAACCTTTTAGAACCTCCGCGGCACGAGTCTTGAGCTCTGGCAAGTCCGATAGACGATTCAGACCAAACACCTGTTGACTCATGCGGTGATTTTTCTTGAACTCATCTTTATGGCGATCTAGAAAATCCCAATACAAAGTGGTGAATGGACAGGCATTATCGCCAACGCGCTTCTTCGGGTCATATGCGCAGCCTTTGCAGTACTGGGTCATGCGATTAATGTAGGCACCACCCGCCGCATAGGGCTTAGTCATGAGCCGGCCGTTGTCGGCATGCACTCCCATGCCGATAATGTTTGGCACCATCACCCATTCGGCAGCATCAACAAACTGCTCTCGCATCCAATCTAAAAACTCTTGCGGATTGGTTCCAGTGACAAGAGCCAAGTTACTCAGAATCATGAGCCTTGGAATGTGGTGGGTCCAGGCGCGCGTCTCGACATGGGAAACAACTTGGCTAACGCAGTTCATCTTTGTTTTGGATGAATCAGCAAATAATGGCAGCAGTCTTCTATTCGCATTTAACCCATTTTGTTCTTTGTAATCTTCGCCCAAAAACCAGTACATGCCGTTTATGTATTCGCGCCAACCGATGATTTGCCGAACGAAGGCCTCGACTGACTCAATGGGCGCCTCACCTTGGTTGTAGCGATCGATGGCGGCCGCAACAACCTCGGCGGGGGTAATCAAGCCGTTATTTAGGTATGGGCTCAGCAGGCTGTGGTGCAGCGACCATTCATCAAGTGTCACGGCATCTTCGTAAGGACCAAAGCCCGCCAGGTGGTGTTCTAAAAAATGCTCAAGTTGCCTAAGCGCACCCTCGCGGGTCGTGGCCCAGCTGTAGGTTGGTGGATAATTTAGACTCTTTGACACTTCACGGTCGATCTCATCGCGAGTGTGAGTGAGTCTTTCGGGCCAGGTGTAATTCTTTGGCGGTGGTAACCGGTTATCGGCATCGAAGTTCCAGCGGCCCTGCTCGGGCTTACCGTCCGTTACTAACAAATCGAGACGCACTCTTTGAATCCGATAGAAATTCTCCA
>Ga0222646_100256_pt1 | contig 16537 bp, 12 predicted proteins | sample AntAcemetagen293_FD_179819 | JGI IMG/M metagenome (GOLD analysis project Ga0222646, IMG submission 179819) | Saline water microbial communities from Ace Lake, Antarctica - #293 | ecosystem: Environmental > Aquatic > Non-marine Saline and Alkaline > Saline | place: Antarctica: Ace Lake | collected... | reverse complement strand
AGAACGCTGTAGCCTTTATGAAAAACGGACAAATAGGTGCCTATTTAAATTCACTTGTTGCAATGAATAAATACAAGAGTCTTATGATTGCTGTGGTTTCAAACTAAAAGGTTTGTGGTTTTTTTCGATATTCTTCAAAAGAAGTAGTTCCTGTTTTCTGTAAAGTTTAGAATTGTAACTTAAAGTTTAAAACTAATCAATCATACTAAATCCGCAATAAGGCACTAATACATCTGGTACTTTAATTCCGTTTGCTGTTTGGTAGTTTTCTAAAATTCCTGCTAATACCCTTGGCAAGGCCAAAGAACTTCCATTTAAGGTATGTGCAAATTCACTTTTTCCTTCTTTGTTTTTAAAACGAAGTTTTAATCTGTTCGCTTGAAAAGCTTCAAAATTAGAAGCAGAACTAATTTCTAACCAACGGTCTTGAGCCGTAGAAAATAATTCAAAATCGAACGTTAAAGCTGCTGTAAAACCAGTATCACCTCCACATAAGCGCAAAACTCTGTAGGGTAATTTTAGTTCTCTTAAAATATTTTTAATGTGTTCTACCATTCCGTCTAAGGCTTGGTAAGAATTTTCTGGGTGCTCAATTCTAACAATTTCTACTTTATCAAATTGATGTAACCTGTTTAAACCTCTAACGTGTGCGCCATAACTACCAGCTTCTCTTCTAAAACAAGGGGTATAGCCTGTACAGCAAATAGGGAAGTCTGATTCCTGGACTAAGTTCCCACGAAACATATTTGTAATGGGTATTTCAGCAGTCGGAATTAAATATAAATCATCTTCATTAGAATGATACATTTGTCCCTCCTTGTCTGGCAATTGACCTGTTGCCGTTGCAGATTCGGTATTTACCAAATGCGGAACTTGGTATTCTTTATAGCCAGCTTCTATGTTTTTATCTAAAAAATAATTAATTAAAGCACGTTGTAATCGCGCTCCTTTTCCTTTATAAACAGGAAAACCAGCGCCTGTAATTTTAGTACCTAATTCAAAATCTATAATATCATATTTTTTTGCAAGTTCCCAGTGTGGTAAAGCATTCTTACCTAATTTTGGAATTATTCCTTCACTAAAAATATTTTCATTGTCTTGTTCAGAGCTTCCTGCTTGCACCGAAGTATGGGGAATATTTGGTAGCTGATATAGCAAGTTTTGTAACTCATCTGTAAAACCAGTTAACTTTTCTGCCAACTCTTTAGATTGCTCTTTTAGCTGGCTTGTTTTTTCTTTTAAAAGAGTTGCTTTTTGTATTTCACCAGATTTATAAAACCCACCAATTTCTTTTGATAACTTATTAGATTCAGCTAAAATATCGTCCATAGAGACTTGCGTAGCCCTTCTGTTTTCATCCGCAGTTAAAACTTCTGCAACAATGGTTTCTGCATCTGCAAAATTACGTTTAGCTAAACCAGTTAAAACAACTGCTTTGTTTTCTCTAATAAATTGAACTTGTAACATGTTTTATAAGAATTATGAAATGCAAATATATAATTTGTGATTTTGAATTACAGTAAAATCAATAATAAAAAATTTGCTTAGAGGTAAACAAAAAGAACACATTGGTACTTGTTCCTAATTCTTGAAATTCTTGTAAATTTTAAAGGTTATTTTGAATATAGATGCGTGCAGTTTTTTCATCTTTTTGAAGTTGAAGAATTAAAAGCTCTACAGAATTAAATTTATGCTCTTCACGAAGAAAATAAATTAGTTCAACAGTTAAATGTTGTCCATATAAATCACCTTCAAAATCAAAAAAATAAACCTCTATGGTTTGGTGTTTTCCGTTAACAGTAGGTCTGTTTCCAATATTCATCATCCCAAAAACAGTTTTAGTTCCCAGAAAAGACTTTACAACGTACACCCCCATTTTTGGTATGAGTTTGTACTCTTCTTTAATATTAATATTGGCGGTTGGGTATCCAATGGTTCCTCCCAATTTTTTTCCATTTACAACAAAACCATTGAGCATAAAATTATAGCCTAGATAATTATTGGCTGTTTTTAAGTTTCCGCCTGCCAATGCACGACGTACTTTAGTAGAACTGACAGAAACATCGTCAATATCTTGTGCTGGAATTTCTTCTACAACAAAATCGTATAAGAGACTGTATTCCGTTAATTGCTCGATATTTCCTTCTCTATTTTTCCCAAAATGATGATCATATCCAATAATTAACTTCGAAATATTAAACGTATTTACTAAAACATCTCTCACAAATTCTAAAGCGGTTGTTTTAGAGAAGGCTTTGCTAAAGGGGTGAATAATTAAGTAGTCTAAACCTGTTTTTTCTAAAAGTTGAGCGCGTTCATCAATGGTATTTATCAATTCTATAGTTGCCTCTTTTTGCAGCACCATTCTTGGGTGTGGAAAGAAAGTTAATAAAACTGCTTTTTTACCCGCTTTTTTAGCTTCAGAAACTAGTTTTTCTAGTATTTTCTGATGCCCAAAATGAACGCCATCAAAAGTACCAATTGTAACAAAAGTTTTTTCGTCTGTAGAAAAGTTAGCAATATTTTTAATTATTTTCAAAAGGAGTGAATTTATTGTAACAAATGTACAATTTATAGTAGTTTCTTTTAAAACAAAAGTTTTTTTTAAATGTTTGAAAACTACAATTAACACGCTTTTTTTTATTAAAACCATAAAATTATTAACGAAAATATATAATATTCAAAAAAAATTGTATTTTGCATATCAGTTAACAAACTAATTTAAATTATGATAAAAAAAATTATACTTTTTGTATGTTTAGCTTTAAGTAGCGTTACAATGGTTGCACAAACCACTGTAAACGGTACTGTTAAAGACACAAAGACAGGAGAGACACTTCCGGGTGCAAACATTAAAATTGAAAACAAAGCAGTAGGTACTACTACAGACTTTGACGGAAATTTTGTTTTAAATGTTGTGGATAAACCACCTTTTACATTAGAAATATCTGTTTTAGGATATAAAATGACACGGGTTGACGTAACAGAAAACAAGCAAACAATTGAGGTAACTTTAACAGAAAACGAAACTTCACTAGATGAAATTGTAGTTTCTGCTTCTAGAACTCCAGAACGTATTATGGAGTCGCCGGTTACCATAGAAAGGTTAGATAGTAGAGCCATTAAAAACACTTCTTCGCCCTCTTTTTATGATGGTTTAGAAAATTTAAAAGGAGTAGATGTAAACACAAACAGTTTAACATTTAAATCTGTAAACACTAGAGGGTTTGCAACCTTTTCAAATACACGTTTTATGCAATTGGTAGACGGAATGGATAATTCTTCTCCAGCATTAAACTTTGCCTTGGGTAATTTACTAGGAATGTCTGAATTAGACGTAAAAACAGTAGAGTTATTGCCAGGAGCATCTTCTGCACTATACGGTGCAAACGCTTTTAACGGTATTATGTTTATGACAAGTAAAAGTGCTTTTGATGATCAAGGAATTAGTGTTTCTTTAAAAGGAGGTATTACAAGTCAGGAAGCTGCAGGAAACAACGAGTTTACAGATTTTAACCTTAGAATGGCATATGCCTTTTCTAATAAGTTTGCAGCAAAAGCGACTCTTTCTATACTAAAGGGTACAGATTGGTTTGCTACAGATTACAGAAATACAAGAGGTGGTGATTTGGCTTCTGGTGACAGAAATTCTGACAGAAACTACAACGGTGTAAACGTTTATGGAGATGTAGTTTCTGCCAATATGAGAACTGTTGCACAAACACTGGAAGGTTTAGGCCGTATTCCTGGAGGAGCATCTGCTTTAATACCAAGTGAAAGTGTTAGTAGAACAGGTTACAATGAAAGAGATTTAATAGATTATGGTGTAGAAAGTATAAAATTTGGGGGTTCTTTAAATTACCGTCCTTTTGGGGATGATCGTTTAGAAGTAATTTGGAATACGAAGTTAGGTACTGGTGATACGCAATATTTAGGAGGACAGAAATATGCTATTAAAAACTTTTTTATGCAGCAACATAAATTAGAAGTTAGAGGTAAAAACTTTTTTGTAAGAGGGTATACTACGGCAGAAAACGCAGGAGATTCATACAATACATTATTTGCAGCTTTAAATATTAACAGAGCTTGGAAAGATGACAGTACATGGTTTGGCCAATATACAGGAGCTTATTTACAAGGAACTTTAGGAGGTTTAAATTCAGACCAAGCGCATGCAGTGGCAAGACAAACTGCAGAAGCAGGAAGATTTGAGCCAGGTTCAGCAGAATTTAAAGAAGCTTTTGATAGAGTTACTTCAGACCCAGATTTAATAACGGGGGCAAAATTTAGAGATGAAACAAAATTATACCATGCAGATGCAAACTATAATTTTCAAGACGTAATAGATTTCGCAGAAATTCAAGTAGGGGGTTCTTACAGAAGGTACTCTTTAAATTCTTTTGGAAATATTTTTACAGATGTAGACGGTCCTATTAATTATGACGAGTTTGGTGTTTATACTCAGGTACAAAAGAGTTTTCTTGATGAAGAGCGTTTAAAAGTAACAGCTTCTTTCCGTTATGACAAAGCACAAAATTTTGATGGTAATATCTCTCCAAGAGTTTCATTTGCATATGCAGCTGGAGACAATAAAAACCAAAATTTTAGAGCGTCTTTTCAAACAGGATTTAGAAATCCAACAACACAGGATCAATACATTGGTTTAGATGTTGGTAGCGCAATTTTATTGGGTGGTGTTGAAGACAACTTAGACAGGTTTAGTACAACTTTGGAAGATGGTACTACAATAACAGGTAGAGATGTTTATGCAACCGCTTTAACAGTATCAAGTGGAGGAACACAAAGAGCAGACGTTGGGTTTGTGAAACCAGAAAAAGTAACTGCTTATGAGGTAGGTTACAGAGGCTTGGTAAATGCAGGCTCGCAAAGAGTAACTGTAGATTTAAGTGTTTACTATAACCAATATGAAGATTTTATTGCAAATACAAATGTGCTTGTACCTTATTCATCAGGTGTTAAAGTATTTCAATTGTACAGCAATTCTACAGCAGATATTAATTCTTATGGTGCAACTATTGGTTTAAATACAAAAATTTTAGATGGCTTTGATCTAGGTCTAAATTATACGTTAGCTAAATTTGAGTTTGATCAAGCATCAAATCCAGATTTTGAAGCTGGGTTTAATACACCAGAGCACAAGGTTAAATTACAATTTGGTAAAACAGATCTATTTAAAAACTTTGGTTTCAATTTTAATGCAAGATGGCAAGATGAATATACATGGGAATCTACTTTTGTAGATGCTACCATTAAAGGAAGAACTATTTTAGATGCTCAAATTAACTATAGAGTTCCATCAATGAAATCTATTTTTAAATTAGGAGGCGCTAACTTAACAGGACAAGAGTATTTAAGTGCACCGGGTATTGGAGCAATAGGTTCTCAGTACTACTTATCTTGGACAATCAACAATTAATAATTAACAACATATTTTATGAAAAATTATAAATATATAGGTTTACTTCTTTTATCAATTGGTGTTGCCTCTTGTGATGTAAACAACGAATTAGATGTTATTGAAGCAGAAATTGTTCCGGAAGTAGCTTTAAACAAAAATGGTTTAGATTTCTCTACATACATTTCCGTTGGTGCTTCTTTTACTGCGGGGTATACAGACGGTGCGATGTTTAAGGCAGCACAAGAAAACTCATTTCCAAATATTTTGGCAGGTAAGTTTGGTACAGAATTTATCCAGCCTTTAATGAATGATAATATTGGAGGATTAGTGTTTGGAGGAACTGCAGTTCAGCCACCAAGATTTTACTTTAATGGGGCTGGTCCGGCAAGATTACCTGCTTTACCAACAACAGGGTTAACAGATGTTCTTACTGGACCATTTAATAACTTTGGTGCTCCTGGTGCTAAAAGCTTTCATTTAGGTGTCGCAGGATACGGACAATTAAATCCATATTTTGGTAGAATGGCTTCTAGTCCAGCAGCTTCTGTAATGGGAGATGCTTTGGCAACAAACCCAACATTTTTTACTTTATCTGAAATTGGAGGAAACGATGTTTTAGGCTATGCGCTTTCTGGAGGTTCAGGAGTAGATAGAAGTCCAAATACAGCAGACAACTTAAACCCTGCTAATTATGGAGGAAATGACATTACAAATCCGAATGTTTTTGCAAGTGTTTTTAGCGGTATGGTTACTGCTTTGACTGCAAACGGCGCAAAAGGAGTAGTAGCGAACGTACCTTATATTACAGATTTAGCCAATTTTACTACAGTGCCACACAACCCGGTGCCTTTAGATGCTGGAACAGCGGGCGTTGTGAACGATGCGTATGCATTGTATAACGGAGGAATTCAACAAGCTTTTGCTTATTTAGTTGCGGTTTCACCGATGACTCAAGAAATGGCGAATGCTGAAATAGCAAAAAGAACGATTTCTTTTGCTGCAGGACAAAATGCTGTTGTTATTATGGATGAAGATCTTACAGATTTAACGGCAATTAACCCAGGCTTAATTAGTATGAGACAAGCTACTGCAGACGATTTATTATTACTAGCGGGTTCTGCGTTTATAGGAACATTAGCAGATCCTAACAACCCTGGAAGTATTAATGGAGTTGCGGTGCCTTTAGGAGATCAATGGGTTTTAACGCCACAAGAGCAATTGGCAATCAAAACGGCTACTGATGCTTATAATACAACGATAGCAGCTATTGCAGCTTCAAACCCAAACGTTGCTTTGGTAGACTTTAAAGGGGTATTATCAGAAGCTTCTCAAGGAATTCAATTTGATAGTTATACAATGACCACAAATTTAGTTACTGGTGGTTTGGTAAGTTTAGATGGTGTTCACTTAACAGCAAGAGGGTATGCACTGATGGCCAATAAAATTTTAGCAGCTATGGATGTAAAATTTGGTTCTAATTTTACGACAGCTACAAATGGTTTGGCAAAAGCAGGAGACTATCCTACAAATTACTCTGCAATGTTAAGGTAATTAACAGACAGTTTTAATATAAAAAAAGGTTGCGCAATTTGCGCAACCTTTTTTTATTCTCTTTGTTTTTTTAAGAATTTAAGAAAGCATACCAACAGCTCTTTTAACACCACTTACTAAAATGTCTATTTCTTCTTTGGTATTGTAAAAAGAAAAAGAAGCTCTCACAGTTCCCGGAATTTGATAGAAATCCATAATTGGTTGTGCACAATGATGCCCTGTTCTAACCGCTATGCCAAGTTTGTCTAAAATAGCTCCAATGTCATACGGATGAATGCCACCTACGTTAAAAGAGATGACAGCCGTCTTTTCAGCGGTTGTTCCGTATATCTTCAACCCTTCAACTTTTAACAACTCTTGTGTTCCGTATTCTAAAAGCTCATGCTCATAAGAAGCAATATTATCAAAGCCCACTGCATTCATATAATCCAAACCAGCACCAAACGCAATACCACCACAAATATTTGGGGTACCCGCTTCAAATTTATGAGGCAAGCCTGCATAGGTTGTTTTCTCAAAAGAAACGGTAGCAATCATTTCGCCGCCACCTTCATAGGGAGGTAATTTTTGCAACCACTTTTCTTTTCCATATAACATACCAACACCTGTTGGGCCGCACAATTTGTGTGCAGAAGCTACATAAAAATCGACATCTAAGGCCTGTACGTCTGGTTTTATATGTGGTGTTGCTTGCGCGCCATCTAATAAGACAGCAGCGTTAAAAGCGTGTGCTTTTGTAATAATTTCTTCCACAGGATTAACGGTTCCTAGCGCATTAGAAACATGATTACAAAAAACTAACTTTGTTTTTTCGTTTACCAAATCATGGTAGGCGGGCATATTTAAAGAACCATCTGTTAACATCGGAATTACCTTTAAAACAGCACCCGTTTTTTCGCACAGCATTTGCCAAGGCACAATGTTAGAATGGTGCTCTAAAGCAGAAACAATAATTTCATCTCCTTTTTGGAGTATAGAAGCAAAACCAGCAGCAATAATATTGATACTATTTGTGGTTCCAGAAGTTAGAATAATTTCATATGCTTCTTTTGCATTAAAGTGGTGTTGCACCTTAATACGTGCTTCTTCGTATTTATCTGTAGCTTCCTGACTTAAGGTATGCACACCTCTGTGAATATTTGAGTTGTAATTGCTGTAATAATCTACAATTGCATCAATGACAACTTGGGGTGTTTGTGAGGTTGCTGCATTATCAAAATATACTAAGGGTTTTCCATGTACCGTTCTTTTTAGAATAGGGAAATCTTCGCGAATTTTATCAACATTAATCATACAAATCATATTTAGTTACAAAGATAAAGCTTGCTTTTTTAAAGTTTTCATAAACTGAATATGATTTTCTTATTTTTACATCATTAAACTATATTTGCTATGAAAACATTGAAACGAATTTTATTACTTATTGCCGTATTTCTAATTGTTGTGGTAATTTTTAATTATCCAAAATTAAATATTTTAGCGGGCTATTCTGCAAAAAATACTGCTTCTTCTGTTTTTCTAGGGAAAAGAACTTTAGCTTTTACAGACAAAACAGATAATAATTTTTCTCCAGTTAATTTAGCAACGGATACTATTGATACTGAAAACAAGTGGGCAACTTCTTCTGCATTTGGTTTATTAACTAGAAAAGCAATTTATAGAGCGGGTTTGGGTGCTGTTTTATCGATAGATGCGAGTGATGAATCTGCTTCTTATTTAGTTCCTAAAAGATTAAAAGCAAACAATAGTGCTCCTTTTCCGTATGGAAATGCACCACAGAAAGACACTGTTTTTGCAAATATTAATTACAGTAAATTAAACAAAACAGTTGGTGCTATTTTCGGAAAAGAAAAAACGAGAGCTGTTGTTGTTATCCATAAAGATCAAATTATATTAGAAAAATATGCAGACGGTTTTGATAAGGATTCTAGAATGTTAGGTTGGTCTATGACTAAAAGTATCATGAGTACTGTTTTTGGTGTCTTAGAGCACCAAAATAAAATAGACCTACATGAGAAAGCACCAATTGCTTCTTGGCAAAAGGACGCCCGTAAAAATATCACCATTCACAATTTATTACAAATGAATTCTGGTTTAGAATGGGATGAAAATTATGATGAAATTTCTGATGCTACAAAAATGTTGTTTTTAGAAAGAGATATGACAAAAATGCAAGCAGAAAAACCGTTACAATATAAAACCAATGCTTCTTGGAATTACTCTTCTGGAACCTCAAATTTATTGTCTGGAATTTTAAGAGATCAGTTTAAAACGCATCAAGAATATATAGATTTCTGGTATACAGACTTCATTGATAAAATTGGGATGAATTCTATGGTGGTGGAAACAGATTTGGCCGGAAATTATGTGGCTTCTTCTTACGCTTGGGCAACTGCTAGAGATTGGGCAAAATTTGGATTATTGTACTTGCACAATGGAAACTGGAATGGAGAAGAATTATTCACTAAAAAATGGGTAGATTATGTAACAACTCCAACGCCAACTTCAAACGGAACCTACGGTGCGCAATTTTGGTTAAATGCAGAAAGGCAATTTAAAGATGTTCCAAAAAACATGTATTTTGCAGACGGCTATCAAGGGCAAAGGGTATACGTTTTAATAGATGAAGAGTTGGTAATTGTGCGTTTTGGCTTGTCTTGGTTTGAAGAGAATTTGTTTTTAAAAGGGATTTTGGAGTCTATAAATTGAAATTAAGTTATAAAAAAAACCACGCAAATTGCGTGGTTTTTACGTGATACAAAATGCAACTTAGTTGCTTATAAATTGAAGCCGATTTTTACATTTAATTTATTTGCAATTATTTTAGCAATGCGTTGTTTTACTTCTGGTATTTTTACACTTTCTAAAACGGTATTTGCAAAAGCAAACATTAACAATGCTCTTCCTTCTTTCTCTGGAATACCACGCTGTTGCATGTAAAATAAAGCATCATCATCCAATTGGCCAATGGTACAACCGTGAGAACATTTTACATCGTCTGCAAAAATTTCTAGTTGAGGTTTTGCATTAATAGTGGCTTTATCACTTAATAAAACATTATTGCTTTTTTGATACGCATTTGTTTTCTGCGCTTCCTTATCAACGACAACTTTACCATTAAAAACACCTGTAGAACGCTCGTCATAAATTCCTTTATAATCTTGATGACTTTCACAATTTGGTTCAATGTGATGCACTAATGTATGATGATCTACATGTTGTTTTCCTTCAAGAATAGTAATCCCTTTTAAGATAGAATCGATGTGTTCTCCTCTTTGATAAAAGTTTAAATTATTTCTTGTAATATTTCCTCCGAAAGAGAAAGTATGCACAGAAACAACACTATTTGATTTTTGTTCGATATAAGAATTGTCTATTAGTGAGGCACTAATATCGTCATTTTGAATCTTGTATATATCTACCGTAGCATCTTTTGCAGCAAAAACTTCGGTAACCGCATTTGTTAAAACAGGGTTTGAAGTTAAACTTTGATGACGTTCTATAATTTGAACATGAGCATTTTGCTCAACTACAATTAAGTTTCTCGGTTGCATCATTATTGCAGCCTCAGAACCGGTAGTAAAGTTGATGATTTGAATTGGCTTTTCTACCTCTACATTTCTAGGAATATAGATGTAAGCACCTTCGCTTGCAAATGCCGTGTTTAAGGATGTTAGATTGTCTTTTTTAGCTATTTTATTAAAATAGTTTTCAATAACAGCTTTGTATTTCGGTTTTGTTAATGCCGCAGACATTAGGCAAACATCAAAAGTATCGTGTGTAGTTTCCGATAAGAAAGAACTATATTTTCCGTCAATAAAGACAAGCTTATAAGTATCTATATCGTGTATAAAATATTTTTGTACATCAGATAATTGAATCGAGTTTCCTTTGCTAGGGAACAAGCTATAATCTTGCTTTAAAACAGCGTTTAAAGAAGTATATTTCCAAGCTTCCAGTTTTTTAGTAGGAAAGCCTAAATCTTCAAAATTTTTAAACGCTTCTGAACGAATTTCGTGTATGTCCGAATTTGTATCTATATCGTTTTCAAACGCTACGTATGATGATAATAATTTATCTTTTAATTCCATTTTTTCAGTTTTCAGTTTTTAGTTTCAGTAATCAGTTTTATGAACCATATACTACTACTGTGAACTAATTTTACACCAATTCTTTAATCCAATCATATCCCTTCGCTTCTAATTCTAAAGCCAAAGAAGCATCCCCTGTTTTTACAATTTTTCCATCGTGTAAAACATGTACAAAATCGGGTACGATATATTCTAATAAACGTTGGTAATGTGTAATAACAATTACAGCGTTGTCTTTAGATTTAAGTTTGTTTACTCCGTTTGCAACAATACGCAAAGCATCAATATCTAAACCAGAATCTGTTTCATCTAAAATGGCCAATTTAGGCTCTAACATTGCCATTTGAAATATTTCGTTACGCTTTTTCTCTCCTCCAGAAAAACCTTCGTTTAAAGAACGCGATAAGAATTTACGGTCTATTTCTAATAATTCAGATTTCTCACGAATCATTTTTAACATGTCTTTTGCAGGCATGTCCTCTAAACCCTTTGCTTTACGCGTTTGGTTGATTGCTGTTTTTATAAAGTTAGTTACAGAAACTCCAGGAATTTCTACAGGATATTGAAATGATAAAAACACGCCATTGTGTGCTCTTTCTTCAGGAGCAAGCTCGCGAATATCTTCACCATTTAACTCAATAGTTCCGGCTGTAACTTCATAATCATCTTTACCGGCAATAATGTTCGCCAACGTACTTTTTCCAGCACCATTAGGCCCCATAATTGCATGAACTTCACCAGCTTTTACTTCTATATTCAATCCTTTTAAGATTGATTTGTCATCTATGCTTGCGTGTAAATTTTCTATTTTTAACATTTTAGTTTTTCTATTTGCTTTTAGCTTATCACCACTAGCAGTTTAATATTTTTCTATTTTTGTAGCGCTTTGTTTACACAATTTAATCTGTAAACAACTGTACGGTTTTAGTTCTTAGAACTTTAACCGACACTACCTTCTAAACTAATTTCCAATAATTTTTGAGCTTCTACAGCAAATTCCATTGGTAAATTGTTTAAAACCTCTTTACTAAAGCCGTTTACAATTAAGGCAATTGCTTTTTCAGTATCGATACCACGTTGGTTACAGTAAAACAATTGTTCTTCACCAATTTTACTTGTTGTTGCTTCGTGCTCTACTTGTGCCGTTTTATTTTTCACTTCGATATAAGGAAATGTGTGTGCGCCACAATCATTCCCCATTAATAAAGAATCACATTGTGAGAAGTTACGTGCATTTTCTGCTCTTGGACTTATCTGAACCAAACCTCTATAAGAGTTTTGAGATTTCCCTGCAGAAATACCTTTAGAAATAATGGTAGATCTAGTGTTTTTACCTAAATGAATCATTTTTGTTCCAGTATCTGCTTGTTGATGGTTGTTTGTTACTGCAATCGAGTAAAATTCACCAACAGAGTTATTTCCTTTTAAAATACAAGAAGGATATTTCCAAGTTACAGCAGAGCCCGTTTCTACTTGTGTCCAAGAAATTTTTGCATTGTCTTCGCAGATACCTCTTTTTGTTACAAAGTTGTAAACGCCACCTTTTCCTTCTTTATTTCCAGGATACCAGTTTTGTACTGTAGAGTATTTTATTTCAGAATCATCTAAAGCAATTAATTCTACCACAGCTGCGTGTAATTGATTTTCATCTCTACTTGGTGCAGTACAGCCTTCTAAATAAGAAACGTAAGAACCTTTGTCTGCAACCACTAAGGTTCTTTCAAATTGTCCGGTTCCTCCTTCATTAATTCTAAAATAGGTAGATAATTCCATCGGACAACGAACTCCTTTTGGGATGTAACAAAAAGATCCATCAGAAAACACTGCAGAATTTAATGCTGCATAAAAGTTGTCTGTTGTAGGTACAACAGTTCCTAAATATTTTCTAACCAACTCAGGGTGTTCTTGAATTGCTTCAGAAATAGGCATAAAGATAATACCTTTTTCACCTAATGTTTTCTTAAAGGTAGTTGCAACAGAAACAGAATCCATTACAATATCTACCGCTACATTAGCCAGCTTTTTTTGTTCGTCCAAAGAAATTCCTAAACGTTTAAAAGTATCCAATAACTCTGGATCTAATTCGTCTAGAGAATTTAATTTTGGCTTTTCTTTTGGCGCAGAATAATAGGCAATATCTTGAAATTTTGGTTTCTCATAATGAACGTTTGCCCATTCTGGTTCTTTCATTTTTTCCCAAACTCTATAAGCTTCTAAACGCCAATCAGTCATCCACTGCGGCTCGTTTTTCTTTTTAGAAATTGCGATTACAACGTCTTCGCTTAACCCTTTTGCAAAGGTTTCGCTTTCTATATCTGTATAAAAACCGTACTTATATTCTTGGGTTTTTAATTCTTGTTCTAAATCGTCTTCTGTATATTTTGACATTTTTATTTGATTTTTAAAGTGAAAAACTTTCTCCACATCCACAGGTTCTATTCGCGTTTGGGTTATTAAAAACAAACCCTTTTCCGTTTAAACCTCCAGAGTATTCTAAAGTTGTTCCCACTAAGTATAAAAAACTCTTTTTGTCAACAATAATTTTTACATTATTCTCTTCAAAAACTTTATCACTATCTTCTTTCTTATTATCAAAAGTTAAATCGTAAGATAAACCTGAACAACCACCACTTTTTACACCAACTCTTACGTAATCGGTTATTGCGTTAAAGCCGTCGTCAGTCATTAATTCTACAACTTTCTTCTTTGCTGTGTCTGAAACTTTTATCATATCTTTAAATAGATTAAATCTAAATTGTGGACAAATATACAATATAAGTCCAAGAAAAACGAACAAATTTCATTGTGAAAGACAATAATTCAATTGGTTTTATTGATTACTTTTGAAAGCTTGTATTATTGATAAATTCAGTATCAGAAAGTGACAGTAGGAAGGCTTTTAGGTCACTTTTATCTTGATTTGATAATTGCACACCGCCATCATTTACCCTTTTCATTAAAGGGTCTATGGTTGAAGATCGTTTCAGTCCTTCAGAATAATGATTGATTACTTCTTCTAAAGTTGCAAACCGACCGTCATGCATATAAGGAGCTGTAAAGGCTAAATTACGAATAGAGGGCGACTTAAATTTTCCGTTATCATTGGGGTCTCCGGTTACGGCACCGAATCCTAAATCTTGAAAAATAGCATTTAAACCATTGTTGTGAAACTTATTATCTGTCCAAAGAGGGTTGTTGTTGCTGCCATGGCAATGAAAACAATCTCCTTTTGCTTCATCCATAAAAACATCGAATCCGTTTTGTTCTTCTGAGGTTAAACTTGTTTCACCAAGCAGGTATTTATCAAACCTAGAATTGCCAGAAATAAGTGTTCTTTCAAATTGTGCAATTGCTTTTGTTACCAAAGTAGCGTCTATTTTAGAAGTGCCAAAAGCCAATAAAAACAACTCGGGATATGTTGGATTCTGTTGTAATTTTTCTGCTACTCTGTCCCAATTTGCGTGCATTTCAATCGGATTTGAAACAGGTTCTAAAGCCTGATTTTCTAAACCAAATTCTTTTCCGTCCCAGGCAAAACGTTCATCAAAATTCCATGCTAAATTAAATAAAGGCATCGAGTTTCTGGTTCCAAATTCTCCCTGAATTCCTGCACTAAATTGCAGTTGGTCTGTAAATGCTTTCTTTGGGTTGTGGCAAGAAGCGCAATTCTGCGTAAGATCTCCTGATAGTATTTTATCAAAAAAAAGTTTTTTGCCTAATGCAACGCCTTCTTCGGTTAATGGATTGTCTGAGGGAATAATAGGGGCAATTAACTTCTCTGCAAAAAGTGCTGGAATTTTTAAGTTATACGGAATTGGGGTGTATAGCTCCTCTTCATTCGATGCGCAATTCATCAAAAGAAGACAGAAAAGAAAAAAGGCATGTATTTTTTTCATTTTTATATTACTTGTCATGTAAAGGAAGGACAAAACTTTAGGGAGTCACTTCTCCAAGAGAGAAAACACCTTTTCCATTTGCACTCATTATTTTTTGAGCTTCAAAATTTGGCATTAAAACGGTGTTTAATTCATTTAAATTCCAGGTATTCGGATTTTTAAACCATTCTGCAAGGTTTACTTCAATTTCAATTTCAGTGGTATTGGTTATTTTAATAGTTCCTAAATTTACTTCAAATGAAGTGTCCTTAAACTTTGAATTACCTGGGTCTGTTCTGTCTATAGCTCTAATAGTATGGTAATTAAAACCAGATTCTTCGGTATTGGTATCTAAATATTTTCCATCAAATTGCATGAAATGATAACCACCACCTAACATTTCTGGAACATTAAAACTTACAGAGTTTAAATCTGGATATACCCCATCTGTATTGTCTTCATCTGAAAAACCAAATCTAAAAGAGAGTGCATAGGATCCTTCTGTAAGGTCTGGTATGCTGATAGACGTTTCAGTATTTTCTCCAACATCAATTAAATGATGGTTTTTGTTATCTAATAAACTAATATTAGAAACAAGGTACCGCAGCTTTTCGATACTTAACTGTTCTCCATTTGCATTGGTAAACTTTAATTCGTTAAAATCTTGTTTTGTGAGCTCTAATAGGTCCCAATTATGAGTAAAATTTAAGGTTACTTCAAGTTGTTCTGGTTGCACACAACATTCTTTTTTTGGCGCACAAGCGGCAAAAAGAATAACTATTATTATGAATAAGTATCGTTTTTGTTTCACTTTGTTTGAATAATTAATGCGTCTGTAAAACCCTTGTTCTCTTTGATATCTTTGTCTGAACTACTACTTTCTCCAACACCAATAATAGCCGTATTCTCTAATTCTACAACACCGTAAAGAAAGTCTATTTCAGAACCCCCAAATGTTTTTTGCCATAAGAGGTTTCCGTTCTTATCAATTTTTAAAATCAGCGCATCGTTTTGACCTTTATTTTCAAAACCATTGTCTAAACTTCTAGAGCTACCTGAAATTAAATAACCGTTGTCTTGTGTTCTAGAGACAGCTCTTGCAGCATCAAAATTAGTACCTCCAATTGTTTTTTCCCAAAGAAGCGTTCCTTCTTCGGAAACTTTTAGCACCCAAATATCTGCAGCACCATTATTTTTAGAAACGTTTTTATCTGCACTTCTAGTGTCGCCAACGATTATAAAATGACCGTCATTTGTAGTTGTAATTGCTTTTGCTTCGTCTATTTCAGAGCCACCAAAGCTCTTTTCCCAAAGAAGCGTTCCTTCAGTAGATATTTTAACGATCCAAAAATCATAAGACCCTTTGCTGTTCGAAATATTAAAGTCATTACTATCAGAGGAGCCTACAATTACAAAGTTATGGTCATCCGTTTCTAAAACACCTAAAGGCACTTCTGTAAAAGAACCACCGAAAAATCGACTCCACTCTAGAGTACCTATATTGTCTGTTTTTATGGCCCAATAGTCTCCACCAGAATGTTTTGTGGCAGTTGATTTTGCATTTCCTTGTCCGTCAGATGCAGAAACGTCTAAAACACCTG
>Ga0222646_100249_pt1 | contig 16804 bp, 16 predicted proteins | sample AntAcemetagen293_FD_179819 | JGI IMG/M metagenome (GOLD analysis project Ga0222646, IMG submission 179819) | Saline water microbial communities from Ace Lake, Antarctica - #293 | ecosystem: Environmental > Aquatic > Non-marine Saline and Alkaline > Saline | place: Antarctica: Ace Lake | collected... | reverse complement strand
GAGATTGTACTTGGGGTGTAACACCAGCACCAACTCCTGCACCAACACCAACTCCGGCACCAGAGTGTACTTATAATATGGTAGCTGGTAAATTTTCTACTCAAATATCTGAATGGGGTTATGAAAATGGTGCTGCATCAAATAATCATTTTGGAAGTATAGATACTGATAATTATTATTTAGATACATCTTGGAAATTAACTAGGTTTCTTTCAAATACTAGTAACGATTATTTTGCAATACAAATTGAAAAATCAGGCGAAAATCACACAGCCCCTGCGCTTTGGACTAGCATAGATATAACTTCTCCATTAGGAAGTTGGACATTTATTAGAACTAACGCAAATACACAGGGAGGCCCAGTTAATTTTAACGGGGTCACTGGTATGAATTGGGTATTTAATTTTAGCACTAAATTATTTGGAACTAGTGACAATGTTTGTATTAAATTCAATGGAGGAACACCAGCACCATCACCAACACCATCACCAACGCCGGCACCAACACCAACACCACCATTAACAGTTTTCCTTTTAGAAGACCAATCACAGTATGGAGGAGCTTATGTGACATACAACGCAGCCTATTCAATAGGAGACTATGTAAATACTACTCAAGGAGGATTATGTTATGAAATTATGGGGACATCACCATCAGGAACTTCACCATATACAATTACAGGTAACTGCTCAACACCAACACCAGCACCAACACCTGCTCCTACTCCTGCACCAACACCATCTCCTACACCATCTCCTACTCCGGCACCTACACCTGCACCAACACCTAGTCCAACACCTGCACCAACGCCGGCACCAACCCCTGCACCAACCCCTGCTCCAGCACCAGCACCAACACCTAGTCCTACACCTGCACCAACGTCAGTACCAACACCAGCACCAACACCTACACCCCCTCCTGCACCAACATTAACAGTTTTTCTCTTAGAAGACCAATCACAGTATGGAGGAGCTTATGTGACATACAACGCAGCCTATTCAATAGGAGACTATGTAAATACTACTCAAGGAGGATTATGTTATGAAATTATGGGGACATCACCATCAGGAACTTCACCATATACAATTACAGGTAACTGCTCAACACCTACTCCTGCACCAACACCTGTACCAACGTCAGCACCAACACCTAGTCCTGTTCCTACACCTACACCAACGCCAGCACCAACTCCTTCACCAACGTCAGCACCTACACCAGCACCAACGCCAGTACCAACACCAACACCCACTCCGGGACCATGTACTCAATTCAATACAGAAACAGGAGGTTCATCATCAAGTGCAGCATCATGTGGTAACGGAACATCTGCTTCAAGAAGAAGACATAATGGTTTGTCAATATATCCTGAAATTGGAGATACGATTTATACAACCGGAACTTGTACAACAACATTTAATGGAGGAAGTGATTGGTATTTTGTAGGCGATGATTATTCAACAATACAAATTAATAGTTCAGGAGCAGTAATAGATAAAGACTATTGTACCCTTTAAATAAGATAAAATGAGCTTAGAGTACTACATACCGGAAGGAGATAAGTATACGGGTAAACTCTGTATCGGAACAGGAAGTGCTTCAGAATCCGGAAGCTATAACACACTAGTCTTTAGAAGTCTTGAACAGCTGTATTACAGTAATTTTACATCAGGTTCAATAGGCTGGAAACCAACTAACTGGACAGGATCATTTGATAACTATGTTGAATCTTCTTTTACAACAGGATCTAGATTATTAGAATCTACAGCTTCCGTATACTCTATACCTCAAAAGCTATTTGGAACTCATATAGAACCTAATACTTTTAAAATTGGTATAGACGATGATTATTTAATTAACCAGGATAATTATATCCTGATAGATTACCTAGAACAATCAGATATAGTAATGGATGATGGTGAAGGTGTTTTACGACAAGGGAGTGTAACAGGAAGAAAAGTAGGAAATATTATATATTCTCACGGGCAGGTAATTATAACAGATGCTCCACTAGCTACCTATTACCGTAATAACCCTATACAACCTATAAGCTGGAAATCAAATCTTCCTATTTATACGTATAACTATAATGTTAAGATTAGCGATTACGAATATAATTTTACTTTAAACCCAACAGCACAAAGTGGATCAGACGGTAAAATAGCAGACAACATAACAGGAAGTTATTTTCAGCCCTATATTACAACGGTTGGATTATATAATGATTCAAATGAATTAATAGCTGTAGCAAAATTAGCACAACCGCTTCCAAAATCAGCAAATACAGAAATGACAATACAAGTTAAATTAGATATATAATGGGAATCACGTTTAGAAATATAAAAGGTACAGCACTTACACATCCGGAAATGGATGCAAACTTAACGTCTTATTACCTATCAAGCTCCGTATTAGGAAGTACAATTACATTCTACAAGTCTGGTTCGGATGGACTAGTAGTAACATCTTCACATAATTTAGCAGATAGTGATTCTCAAACCCTAAGCATATTAACAGATCAGCTTACTATTTCTAACGGAAACACTGTAACAGTTCCTACCGGATCCGACACCCTATACACCGCCGGTGATGGATTAACTTTAACAGGAACTGAATTTACAAACTCCGCCAAAGATCAAACAGTTGAATTATTAGGAGAAAATATTATAGTCAACGGAACATACCCAAGCTTTCAAATCACCGGTTCAATTAATACTAACACTGAATATACCGCCGGTGATGGATTAACTTTAACAGGAACTGAATTTACAAACTCCGCCAAAGATCAAACAGTTGAATTATTAGGAGAAAATATTACAGTCAACGGAACATACCCAAGCTTTCAAATCACCGGTTCAATTAATACCGATACAACCTATACTGCAAGTAACGGATTAATCTTATCAGGTTCTACCTTCTTAATGAGTGGTACATACAGTGGAAGTTTAAACGTTACTGGGGACATAACAGCATATTCATCCTCAGACAGAAGGTTAAAAGATAACATTACACCTATAAGTAATCCGATAGAAAAAATTATGTCTATAGGAGGGTATGAATATGACTGGAATACAAAATCAAATAAGGAAGGTCATGATATTGGAGTAATAGCTCAAGAAATTGAAAAAATACTTCCCGACATAGTAAAAATAAGAGGAGACGGATATAAAGCAGTTAACTACGAAAGGATAGTAGCTCTGTTAATAGAAGCAGTTAAAGATCAACAAGCACAGATCGACGAACTTAAATCACGTTTTTAAAAGACAAAAGTATGTGGAAATATAACACAATACCGGTTCCAGATATAGAAAATATGCCTGCAGGAACATATGGCTTTATATATGAAGTAAAACATATACCGACAGGTAGGAAGTATATAGGAAAAAAAGTTCTATATTTTGAAAGGAATAAAAGACTTGGAATAAGAGAGCTTGAAAACTTAAAAGCTGAAAGAAAAGCAGCAGGTATAGGAGGTAGAACTCCTGCCAAAAAGAAGGTAGTAACTGAAAGTGATTGGAAAACCTATTACGGCTCTCAAGTAGAAATTAAAGAGTTAGTACGGAAAGGAAAAATAGAAGACTTTCAAAGAAGCATACTACAGTACGTGCCTAATAAGAAACAATTAACGTACTTTGAAACTAAATACCTATTTATAAAAGGAGTACTTGAAGATACTAACGATTACATAAACGATAATATCCTCGGGAAATTCTACAGAAAAGATTTTAAAAATGATTAAACTAACAGAAGTACTTGGCTACCCATCATTAAAGTACCATTTAGATAATGGACTACCATTAAACGAACATGTCTACCGGGGTAACGAAACAGCCTTTGTAAACCTATTTGCTGAAGCAAGAGAATCTCTTAGCAACGAAGAAATAGAGTTAACAGAAGAGGACCAAGATCTGATAGAAACAACAGACATAGGAGAATATGCACAATATAATGGTATGAAAGTTCCATTAGACCTGCCTATGGTATCAAAAAAATATAATCCATTATTTGAAATTGGAGCACTTATTGACTCTATGATTGAAAATGAAGATACAATTGATGAAGCGTCATGTATTGCTGATATGATTGATTTTGACCAGATAAAAGAAATGGTTGAATTAATAGGGGGTCAAATAGATATGGATAAGTTTAGAAAAGCAGTAGACGTAAATAATGAATCTTTTGACTACAGCGGATTTGATATGTTAAAAGCTTCAGTTGGATATATGAACGAGGCAGAATATCAAGGTAAAAAAGTAAAACTTGATAAACCTAAACGTGGAGGTACTAAAAAATACTACGTTTATGTCAAGGATGGGGATAAAGTAATAAAAGTAGCTTTTACCGATGGGGGTATCCCACAAAAGAATAAAGTTAAAGGAGCCATGTCTGCTTATAGAATAAGGCACAAGTGTTCTACAAAGTCGGACAAAACAAAATCAGGCTACTGGACTTGTAATTTAATGAAATATGCTAAATCATTAGGAATATAATATTAAAGGTAGTATGGCAAAAGAAACATCAGCCGGGAGAGCAAAAACAAAAAGCAAAATAAGCCGACCAGGAGTTCATTCAAAAAGTAAAACATCAAAGTTAAAAAGTTCAAAAAACTATCAAAAACTATATAAAGGGCAGGGGTAATGAAACTAACGGATATAATATTACAAGAAAGTAAAATTGCAGTAGCAATTAATAGCGCTATTGATAAAATAGATCCAAATCTAGGATATAAAGATTTTGCACAAGGAGTAGCAGAAGTAGTAAGAAATGAATACGGCTCCCACCTTGTTGGGCTCTTTATGGAAGAACTTCATAAACACTTAGGTTTAGATGAAATAGCAGAAGAAAACAGTAGCCCTAAAATAAATATAACCTCAGTAGAGCAAACCGGTAAACTATACAGTATATCTATCGACGGTGTAAAACAAAGAGAGGAAGACGAAGTTAAGGCTATTGAAATGATAAAGAGTATAACAGGAATAGTACTTTCCCATGGAAGTAGATTTGATGAAAATGAAGTGATATCTGCTTTGAGAAATGCAGGTTATGATGCTGAACATTCTGAAATAGACGTATCATAAAAACATGAAATTATCCTCTATTATACTTGAAATTATAGAACATACACCAGAATACACCAGACTTGTAGATAAAATAAAATCAGACGGAGGTAAATTCTTAGGTTCAGGAGACTACGGCTCAGCATATCAAGTTAACAATGTGGTTGTTAAAGTAACTACTGATGAGGTTGAAATAGAACACGCAGAACTTCTAAAAGGAATACCAACTAGAAACTTTGCTTTTATTCACGATGTAGAAGTAATGAACCCAAAATTAGGTATTATAACAATGGAGCTTTTACAGGTATTCAATGGAGATATACCTCATGATTTTGAAGAAGCAGTTAAACAAGAAGCACAGGAAAACAATATAGACCCAGAAGAATTGGACTTCGGTAAGGGGAATGTAATGATAGACCTAAAAACAAGGCAACTTAAAATGATTGACGTATAAAGTTGCTAAATCGAATTAAAGTCCGTATATTATAGTATTATAGTTACGGATATTTTTATGGATTATGCTTTCCTATTAGGATCGGTTGAAAACTTACTTGGCAAAAGCCATAAAAGAGCAAGAGAGAACTATGCCTTTCATTGCCCTTTCTGTAATCACCGCAAACCTAAGCTTGAGATTAATATGCACACCAACGAAGAGGGTAAAAACTATTGGGAATGTTGGGTATGCCAATCTCGAGGTACAACTATTCGATCACTATTAAAACAGTTAAAAACACCTAGAGACCAAGCAGCCGATATACTAAAGTATTTGCCAAAAGGAACCTATGTTGAGTATAAAGGATTAGAAGCAGTAACATTACCTGAAGAGTTTCAACCACTATATGGAGCCTCTACAACATCAGTCATAGCAAATAAAGTAAGAAAGTATCTATATGAACGAGGACTTACCGACAATGATTTTATTAAATATGATATTGGATACTGTACAGATGGGGACTTTGGAGGAAGAATTATTATTCCAAGTTATTCTACATCCGGTCAACTCAATTACTATGTTGGAAGAAGTCATGATGGCAATTACTTTAAGTATAAAAACCCAGAAGCTTCCAAAGACATAATATTTTTTGAAAACCTAATTAATTGGACTCAGCCTATTATACTATGTGAAGGAGCTTTTGATGCTATAGCAATTCGTAGAAATGCAATTCCAATACTTGGAAAAGCAATATCAGAAGCCCTTTATAAAAAAATTATATCTAGTCCATTAGAGGACGTATATATAGCATTAGATTTAGATGCAAAAATAACTGCTTTAAAAATAGCAGAACAATTATTAAACCAAGGTAAAAGAATATTTATAATAAACCTTCAATCTAAAGACCCATCTGAAATGGGCTTTGAAGCTTTTACTAAATTAGTACAAATAGCAGAAGAATTAGATTTTTCAAGTTTAATACTGCATAAATTAGACCTATGATTGAAAAAGGAACAAATTTTAATAAAGAAAGTACAAAACCGGGATTAGATTGGAACAAAAAACTTAAACAGGTTAACTTTCTAGATAGAAGAGTTTACCAGAGAGACGAAGATGTATTTTACCCATCAGTAACAACCATACTTCAATACATGCCAAAGAATAGGTTTTTTGAAAGCTGGTTAAAAGATGTAGGGCACAACTCCGATATTATAATGAGGAAAGCTGGTAGAGAAGGTACACAGGTACACGAAGCAGCTGAAGCATTATTAAAAGGAGAAGAATTAAATTGGATAGATGATTTTGGAAATGCAAAATACTCTCAACTTGTTTGGCAAATGATTATGAGATTTCATGAGTTTTGGACTACACATAAACCTGAATTAATTTCAACTGAAGAATTTGTTTGGTCAGATGAACACAAATATGCAGGTACAGCAGATTTAGTTGTAAAAATGGATGGAGAAATATGGTTACTAGATATTAAAACATCTAACCATTTACATAAAACTTATGACCTACAGTTAGCTGCATACGCTAAAGCTATAGAAGAAAAAACAGGATTAAAGATACAAAGAACTGGGATCTTATGGTTGAAGGCTTTAACTAGAGGAGAATCTAAAAAGAAAGATACATACCAAGGTAAGGGTTGGCAAATTAAAGTTGTAGATGAAATTGATAAAAATCATGAGTTATTTATGTTAATCTACAAGCTCTTTTTACTAGATAACCCTGATGTTAAGCCTGCATATAAGTCATTTCCCACCGCACTTAAGCTTGAGTAAGTAAACGTATATAGAAACTATTTATTAGAATAGTGTAGTTTATTTGAATTAAATTTACTATATTTAGAAACTAATAAAGATATTGGAATATGGGAGGTAATGTATTTAATGCTACAGATAAGATAAAAAGAGAGGACATAGAACCTACATTAGGTAAATTCTATCAGCAGTTAGGTACTATCTTCCCTAAAGCATCTAAATACTTTAAAGACATTAAACCCCTAGGTTCAGTTGGAAAAAAAGAATACTCCGGGGATATAGACTTAGCAATGGGAGAAAGATCTCTAATACAAGTAGAAGATTGGGATTTAGATAGATCTAAAATTGTTGAACTATATAGGAAACATAAACAAAGAGCTAGATCTTCAACAAACAGGCAGTTAATTAAAAGAGCGGTACTGGATACTATTGCGGATAAGATAGAAGAATCTAACACCGACATAGGAGTTGATAAGAAAAGCTCAGCAACAGGTACTCTATTTTTTGTATTCCCCCAATATAATCCCCAAGGTAAACAAGCTAATATAGGGGTACAAATTGACATTAACTTCGGTAATCTCGATTGGTTATCCTTTGCTTACTACTCCGCTAACTACTCAGGAAATGTTAAAGGACTACATAGAACACAACTAATGCTTGCTTTATTTTCAAATTTAGGATATACATTTTCCCATAACTACGGAGTTAAGGATAAAGAAACTCAAAAAATAGTAGCAAAGTCACCTTCTAAAGCAATAGACTTATTAACCAAATCTTATAATATAAAATTTACTTCGGAAATATTAGAAGATTATTTTAAATTAATAGAGTTTATGAGAAATAACTTTAAAGAAGATGTGTTAAATAGTATTTTAGATCGATTTATTAAGATTCTAGACTCTACTAGAGCTGATATACCTGAAGATTTACAACCTTACTGGATTGATAATCAGGAAAGATTAGGACTGAAAGGAAAATTTCTACCAGATGATTCAAAATTAACAATGTATAAAGTATAATAATATGTCAGGAGTAGCAGGAGGAAATAGAATTGAAAAAGCAGATGTACAAAAGACATTTCAGAAATATATAAAAGAAGTTCTAAAAAAAGTACCTGGTTTTAAGAAAGCGGATCTTTCCGGCAGTGTTAAAGTAGGGTCTAAATCTGATTATGGGGATTTAGATTTAATAACCCTATTTGAAGGGGAAGATAAAAAAGAAGTTAAACAAAGAATTATAAGTGTAATTAATTCTCTTCCTAGCACTATTATTATTCCATTTAAAAGTGAAAAATACTTGGGAAGAAAGTATTATAATTCTGGAGAAATTATTTCGGTACTGTACCCGATAGAGGGTAAAGAAAACCAGTACATACAGGTAGATAATATAATATCCCTTACCGATGAAGAACATAAATTTAAAGGTGGGTTCTTAGATATACCTGCTGAAAAGCAAGGATTAATTTTAGGGTTGACTAAAGTGGTTCTACTTGAAGAAAATCCTCAAGATGTATTCAAGAGAATGGGAATTAAAAACATACCTACCTTAGAAGAAAACGAAGAATTTGAATTTAACTTAAGTTCAAATAAATTAACACTACGAAAAGTCAAACTAGAAGGGTTTAAAGAAGTATCTAGAGAGGAAATTTGGACTTCAACTAATTGGAATAGTATAAAAGATTTACTATCCAACTATAATATAGAAGGTTCATTTGAAGAGTTATTAGTAGACGTTGTTCATAAATTAAAAAATCCTAGATCAAAAAATAGGGTAAAAGGTATTTTTAAAAGTATGATATCAGTTAAATCAGGAGAAGTGAATACCCCGAAAGGTGATAATAAAGAAAAAGCACTTAGCAAAGTAGATAGTTTACTTGAACAGGAAAATAAAAATAAAACAGTAGCCCTGTATGGAGGAGGATTTAAACCTCCTCATTTAGCACATTTTAATAATGCTAAAATACTTGCAGGAAAAGCTGATAAACTAGTAATTTTTATTGGTAAAAAAGTAAGGGAAGGGTTAGAAATAACCCCTGACCAGTCCTTACAAATTTGGAAAGTATATTCAAAGTATATACCTACAGATATAGAATTAAAAATTAGCCCTATCTCACCAGTAACGGATATATACAAGTACGTAGAATATAATGAGAACACAGTAGGTAAGATTATTACAGGGGCACTTCCTGACGAAATGAGTAAATTTACAGGTTTCTTAAAACAACCTGAAAGACACCCAAATCTAGAGATACTCACCCTACCTGAAGTTAAAGACGAAGATAATAAATTCTCTGCTACTACAATTAGGCACTCAGAAACATACTTAAAAAGCGGTAATTGGATACCTAAAGAGATATCTAAGAGCGATAGAGAGAAGATATTAAATATACTAGCCCCTACGTTAATGGAAATAGCCCTTACCAATACACTTGAAGATTTATTTTCATCTAAAGAAAAAATTAAAGAAGGCTCCTCAGGAACACCCATCGCTCCTAAATCCATAATTAGATCAGATGATAGGGCTAAATTACTGAGAACCTTTAATCAATTGAGAAACGTACTTGGGGATCAATTTTATAATATAGAGTTTCAACAAGATAGAATTCAAATTACTTTAAAAGGGGAAGGAGAAAGAAAAGGATTTGACTATACACCTTATATGTCTTCTATTTTAGAGTATATGATAGATCAAAAAATGAAAATTATGCCTCTTCCGGAGATTAAAATTAGAAAAGACCTAACCGAATCAGAAAATTTCTTTGGAAAGACAGCATATTATGACCCATCTTTAAAAGAAGTAGTTTTATATGTAGAGGGAAGGCACCCTAAAGATATTATGAGATCATTTGTACACGAAATGATACATCATATACAGAACCTAGAAGGACGTTTAGGTCTAATAGGTACTAGTGATACAAATGAAGATAATAATCTATTAGAGATAGAGAAAGAAGCGTATTTACAGGGTAATATAACCTTCCGCAACTGGGAAGACGGTCAGAAAAAAAAAACAGTAATGAGTGAAGGAAAGTATGATAAGATATCTAATGATATCTCTAGCGCGGTATTTAAAGTATTTAAAACTGCACACCTAAAAGGTGAGGATGTAGAGGATACATTTAGAGTAGGTCCTGAGGAAGATGCTGATTATAACCATCCTTTAGAGTTTGACTTAAACATCCACATGAGAAACACAGAAGATAACTATTCAGTAGATGGAGGAGCAAACCCCGGTATTGATGATGATGGAGATGAAATACAACCCCTAATAAATATAGTATTTGAAGTTCCTAAAAAAATAGATTATCAGGAATTATCAATGGATATTAAAGATGTGATACGTCATGAAATAGAGCATCTCACACAGGATGGCACTAATTTAAAACAGGGAAAGTACCTTGGAAACGATCAAACTTTAAGAGACCTTATTAATGCAGGTTTGTTAGATAAAAATAAATACTATACTCTTCCAAAAGAAATAGATGCAATGATACAGGGGATGTACTTTAAGGCTAAGAAGAGTAAGACTCCATTTAAAGACGTCGTGGATGATTATCTAAATAAAGTAGAAGTTACACCGGAAGAAGGATTGAAGATTAAAAGACTATGGAGTAGCCGTATAAAAGCATTAGGGCTAAAAGTTAATTTATAAAATAAAGGTTATATGAAAAAAATATCAGAACTACTAGCAGAAGGGTACACATTACCGGAACAAAAAGAAAAACCACCTTACAAGATTTATTGTGATATGGACGGAGTATTAACAGATTTTGAAGAGAGATTTGAACATTTCTCCGGTATGAAACCAAAAGAATACGAGAGTAAAAATAATACAACCGCTTTTTGGGAGTTAATAGATGTAAAAGTGGGACTTAAGTTTTGGTCAGATATGAAATTTATGCCTAACGGTCAACAACTTTGGGACTTTATCAAACCTTATCAACCAGACCTTCTTACATCCCCTTCAAGAGATAATAACTCAAGATTGGGTAAAAATATGTGGGTTAGAAATCATTTAACCCCACACCCAAAAGTAATATTTTCATACTCTGCTGATAAACAAAGATACGCAAAAAGTAATACTATCCTAATAGATGATAAGAAATCTAATATAGAAGAATGGACTGCCAGCGGCGGGATAGCTATTAGATGTGTGCAGGGAAATGTAGAACAAGTAATAGGTCAATTAAAAGAACTCGGATATGAGTAAGGAATCGTTATTAAAAAAAGACTTTAAACAATCAGATGTTCAACGAGTTAGGAATATAGTAAATAAGGACTATACAGCTAACACTAAAACCCAAGTTGGCTATCAAAAAGTTCTGAAGAGGTATAAAGAAGGTGAAATATGGGAAGAAGGAGGTAAGAACTGGACGGTTAAAAATGGAATTAAACAGAACATTACCAAATTAGACGCTGCAAAAAAGGCAGTTCATATACCATTAATATGTCCAAAGTGTAAGGGCACAATGAAACACCACTTAGCTAAAAAAATGTATAAACTACATGGTTTTTGTTTTGATCCATGTACAGTCAACTTTGAAGCAGATTTACAAAAAGCAGGTTTATATCAAGCTTATGAACAGAAAATGATGTCCGGTAATATTCAAGCATTTGCAAAAGATGTTGAACATTGGGTGTTAGATTTAGTATCTAATACAAACGAATCCTTTGTTACAGAAGATGGAGTAATAGAAGACTGGAACTCAAATACAAATAAAAGCAAGCAGTTATTAGAAGACCTCAAGACGTACTTAGGTCACTTACGGGAACATTTTTAAGTAACTATTTATTACTAAAACCGCCTACTAATGACTCAAAAAGAAGTACTAGATGCCCTTTTAACTGAAATTAAACATATCAAAACCCATATGCCTAACGGAGAGTTAAAGCAGATGCAAAAAGATATGGAAGAACTTAAAGAGGATATGTCCGAAATAAAGCACACTATGCTTAACCCGGAAACCGGAGTAGTAGTAAACACTAATAAAAACACAGATTTCCGAAATAAAATGGAACTGGGGGATAAGGAATTTCGCTCACAGATGATGGAGCTAGAGGACGTAAAAAGGTGGAGAAACGGTGTTAATAAGGCACTTTGGATTATATTTGGCTCAATTGTAGCAATTGTAATTCGTATAATAATAATCTCATCAGAATCAGGTAAATTATAATATGAAAAAATCATACCTTATAGAAATTATCAAAGATGCTTTATTAGCAGAAAAGAATACACCGGGCTTATGGGCTAATATTAATGCTAAACGTAAAAAAGGTAAAAAACCATCTCACGGTAATTCTAATGCACACAAAGATGCAGTGGCAGCAGGTAATGCTATGAAGAATGAAGCAGCATATGATAATGCCACTAGAAATGAACTAGCTCAGTACATAATAAACCTAAACAACGAGCTAGCAATAGCTAAATCTAGAGGTACGGATAAAGAAGTTATGGACCTAGAAAAAGATATAGCTCAAGTTAAAGCAGCTTTAGCAGCTAAAAAAGCTATAGCTGAAAATAGACTAATAGAAAAACAATCACAACCCGATGATGATTTAGAAGATCGTATGGATGCCGGGGATTTTGGGACAAATGTTCTATATAAAAAAAACAATGAAATTACACCTATTAATATTAAAAAATCAGAATTAGGTAAATATAATGGTACTTTAGATCTTCTTAATAGAGCATGGCATGAATTTGTAATACGGTATGCTAAAGATAATAATATAAAGTGGGATAAATGGAGTGATGCTGAGTATAAAGTAAGGAATTCTATGAAAATACCTAAATCAAGCGATAAAAGTTATGAAGATAGAGCACGGTATAGTATGGATAATGAATTTTTAAATCTAAAAGAAAATAAAATGGAAAATTTCGATTTAAAAAAATATTTAGCAGAAGGTAGCTTAACAAAAGAATGGCCAAACCAAATTTCTTCTAAGTATAATGATCAGTATATTTTTAAATTAGTAAAAGTGGAACCTACATATAAAGACAAATCCGGTAGAGCATTATATAGAGTAGTAGATGTAGCTACAGGAGAAACTAAAGGAACCCCAGCATTTACTTCAATAGAAAAATTAACTGCTTTTGCCCAAGATTTAATTAAACCTCAAGGTGGTACACAGTCTACTAATTTAGGATAAAGGTGAAATTAACTGATATCATATTCGAAAAACTAAACGAGATAGGAGATTTATCTCAAAAACCCTACGATTGGAAAGCTGAATTTGATAAAAGCGATGAAGAAAATGACGTATATTCTTTTATCACAGACAGTGGTACTAAATATGAGGTTAATCTCTACAATTACGTAGGAACTCGTTCTGTTTGGGAACTTGAATTTTTAGCCCAACATGGTATTAGGGGTATGTCTTCAAAACAATTAACGGGGGGAAACGAACCACTTAAAATAATGTCTACTATAGTTGACATAGTAAAATCTTTTATAGAATATAAGGGTGATGTTGATAGTATACTATATTCTCCTACCAAAGGAAAAACAGGGGAAGAAGATGCTAAAGATAATACTAGAGCAAAATTATACAAAATAATTATCCAAAAAAATTTTCCAAAAGCTAAAATAAGTGGAATAGATGATATTAAAGTAGACGTATCAGCTTATAAAGCCGAAGATATGTTCGAAACCATAGTTGGAGATGAAATACACTGCGACAACTGCGATTGGCATTGGAAAATAAAAGAGGGGGGAGACGATTTATATACTTGCCATAAATGTTGGCACGACAATACACCTAAATTAAAAGAAAATAAATACTTACAAAAAGCACGATACAAAAAATACCTAAATGAAAGTGGGGCCGATACTACGTGGATTGATTTTGAAGGTAGTACTTTAACTTTACAAAATATATTAGACTTAACTAAAGACATTCCTGTAAAAGAGTACCCTACAGAAAAGTTAGCTAAAGTAGTTTTAAAATGGGATAACAACCCTCAAGAAATAGAAAGAATAGAACAAGTTGAAGTTTCTAAAGAGTATCCTATCTTAATTATGGTTAATGAAGAAGGAAATATTTTGTGGATTTTAGACGGTAACCATAGGGCACAAAAAGCACTAAACTCAAAATCTAAAACAATCCCCGCTAAACTTATTAAACCTTCTAACTTAGATGATAATGCCAGAAAAGTATTAACGGTAGTTGGTAGAGGTAAAGGAAAATCATTAGGAGAGAATTACGCCGACAGTAAAGTAACAGGTAAATCAAAACCGGGTAGAGTTAATAAATAAAAAAGACCAAGAGATATATTAATATACCCTTAATAAAGAAGAATAGAAGATATTTATTAAATATACCGTACAATAAGAAAAAGTATTATGACATATCAAGAACTAAACGACAGGTTAACAAACGTTCAGTCCGCACTAACCTCACTACAGAGCGGAACATATCAAAATGTACCTGGAATAAATGTACAAGAAACCATATCCCAGCTACAGTCTATTAAGGAAGCATTAGATAGTGAATTAAAAATTTTAGCTGAACAAGAAGCTGGTACAGTATCTACTGATAGCGAAATAGAAGCAGAAAAACTAGCCAAAAAAGGGATCAACGTTAAGTTAACTAAAGAAGCAAAAGGAGAAGCTAGATTTTCGGTAGAAGAAACTAAACAAATTGCAAGAGGGGTAGGTAAATCTTTAGCCAAAGCCCTTATAGCAGCCGGAGATGAATTATCTCATATGAAAGCTATAAACATAGAAGAGGGTAGTTTTAATCTACACGTAGAATATAAAGATAATCGGACAGATAACTTTTCTTTTTATGTAGAGGGAGAAGAATTACACTTAGTAGATTTTTCATATAATAAAGCAGTTGGTGAAATAGGTATTAAACCATCAGGAGAACCGGTAATACATGTTGATGTAATAGCCAATGAGCTTACCAAACATTTTTCTTCCAAAATGCAAGAAGGAGAGGGCAACATGTTAAACAGGGCAGTATCAGCCGCCAATAAATTAAGCCGTAGAGCAGCCTTTTTAAAAGGAGGTACTAAACACGGTATAGAGGTAAAGCCAAACCTAAGACAATATCACCCTACACCAACAAGTGAAATGACAGATAATGAATTTTCTGATGCACAACAAGCTGATAGACTAAAAAACCATCCTGAAAAAACCACCATAGAGAAAATACAAGCTTTAATAGCAACCGAAAAGAATAAAAATAAAAATACTAATAAAGATAGTAATACCATTACGTTCACATTAGACGATGGAGATTTAGATGATAAATTCTTATCTGATGAAAGTCTTTCTAGAAACTTAGGTTATAAAAAAGACGGTAGGGATACTTATTATGTTTTACCAAAAAGAGACTTCGATAGGTTCCAAGATTGGGCAGATTCAAGTGGGTATGATACAGATGAAGTTATTGATGTTATTGATGAAATAGTAAAAGAAAATGTAAACCCCGAATTAGATAGACTAGTAAATGGATTTATAAGAAAATTAGCAGATAGATACGATTATTCATTACAGGATGCTGTCTACGCTGTTACGCAAGTATTAAGAAAACAAAACTATGATGGTGTAAATGAAATAACACCAGCACAACAAAAGTATGCTGACAAAGCAGCCAGTCGCCCATCCAAACCTAAAAAAACACAATTTAGAAAAGATATTGAGGGAGCAAAGCGAATGATCGATTCTGGGAAATCTCAACAAGAAGTAATAAAAAGATTTGGTATAGAAGCATATAATGCTGTTGGTGCCGAAAATGAATATCTTGAGGAACGTAAAATAGAAGAAACTTCAGGGTTAGAGTTTAAAGTAGGAGACAAAGTAAAATACTTAGGCCACCCAGGTGTTATCACAAAGGCTGAAACAGACATAATGGATAGACCTCATTATAGTGTATCCTACAATAAAGGAACAGGCGATACTAAAGCTACAAACATATATAATAAAGGTGGTGAAATTAAAAAAGCAATATCCGAAACTAAAGATGCAATTAAGATTAATGAAGCATCGGGAATTGGGTTCTTATTATTATCAGCAGCAATGTTGCAATTAACCGCTGTATTAAGCAGAACAGGTGTATTTGGCAATACTACCTTAGGTGATGTAATGGATTCAATAAAAGATGCAAATGACCGTAGGATTGTTAGACAAATTGCAAGGAAATTAAAAGATGACCAAGAAATTAAAGATTTCTTAAAATTACCACCTTCAGAACAAAAGGGTAAGTGGAGAAAGCTAATTGCTACAAAATTACAACCTAATGAAATGAAGTTGTTGAATATTATTTATAAGAAACACTTCGAGCAAAACGAATCAAGATCTGAAACTACCAAAGGTAATATAGTAAGCGAAGACCTAGAAAAAACTTCAAGGTTAGAGTTTAAAGTAGGAGACAAAGTAAAATACTTAGGCCACCCAGGTGTTATCACAAAGGCTGAAACAGACATAATGGATAGACCTCATTACAGTGTATCCTACAATAAAGGAACAGGCGATACTAAAGCTACAAACATATATAATAAAGGTGGTGTAATTAAAAAATCAATAGAAGAGGGAAAACACAAAGTAA
>Ga0222646_100247_pt1 | contig 16883 bp, 9 predicted proteins | sample AntAcemetagen293_FD_179819 | JGI IMG/M metagenome (GOLD analysis project Ga0222646, IMG submission 179819) | Saline water microbial communities from Ace Lake, Antarctica - #293 | ecosystem: Environmental > Aquatic > Non-marine Saline and Alkaline > Saline | place: Antarctica: Ace Lake | collected... | reverse complement strand
AAATAATTAGTAACTGTAGAACGTTTTTTACCAACTCTAGTGCTTAATTCTTCTTGTGTTAATTGAATTTCTTCAATTAAGCGTTGGTAAGAAAGTGCCACTTCTATTGGGTCTAAATTTTTACGCTGAATGTTTTCTACCAAGGCCATTTCAAGCATTTCTTGGTCATTTGCCAATCTAATATATGCGGGTATTGTTTTGTTTCCAATTAATTTTGAAGCTCTAAACCTGCGTTCTCCAGAAACCAACTGAAATTTATTTCCTTCTAATTTTCTTACGGTAATTGGCTGAATTACACCTAATTCTTTAATAGAGCTGGCTAATTCTCGCAAAGCTTCTTCGTCAAAATAAGTTCTTGGTTGAAATGGGTTTACATCAACAGATTCTAATGCGAGTTCTATAATACTGCCCACTAACTTTTCTGCGTTTTTGTCTGTTGCAGAATTTATATGGGGGGTATCTTTTAATAAAGCAGATAATCCTCTACCTAGTGCTTGTTTTTTAGTTGCTTTTGCCATTCTACGAATTCTTTTTTATTAATTCTTGGGCTAAATTTAAATAATTTACGGCACCCTTACTAGTGGCATCATAGGCTATAATACTTTCGCCATAACTTGGTGCTTCACCTAAACGGATGTTTCTTCTTATAATCGTGTCAAAAACCATGGAAGAAAAATGCTTTCTAACTTCATCTACAACCTGGTTAGAAAGGCGCAATCGAGAATCGAACATGGTTAATAAAAGTCCTTCAATTTCTAAATCGCTATTGTGAATATTTTGAATACTTTTTATGGTATTTAGTAATTTCCCTAAACCTTCTAAAGCGAAATATTCACATTGAATCGGTACAATTACAGAATCTGCAGCTACCAAAGAATTTAGAGTTATTAAACCTAAAGAAGGTGCGCAATCTATTAAAATATAATCGTAATCATCCTTAATCGTTGCCAATGCTTTTTTTAGCATGTACTCTCTATCCTCTTTGTCTACTAATTCGATTTCAATAGCGACCAAATCGATGTTTGCAGGAATGATATCTAAATTAGGTGATGTTGTTTTTACAATGGCGTCTCTTGCCGAAAGGGAATGTTCTAAAACATGATAGGTTCCGCCTTCTAAGGCATCTACATCTATTCCGAGGCCAGAAGAGGCGTTTGCTTGGGGATCAGCATCAATTAATAGCACTTTTTTTTCTAAAACACCTAAAGAAGCTGCTAAGTTTATACTGGTGGTTGTTTTACCAACTCCACCTTTCTGATTTGCGATTGCAATGATTTTCCCCATAAAAATTACTGAATTTTTGTTACTGTAAATTTACATTTTTTTATGACTTTTAAAACTGAAAGATATTAAAAAAAGAATAAAATTTAAAATTACATTAAATGAGTTCAATGATAAGTGTGTTTGTCTTTTTTTTTATAAAAAAGAGTATAAAAAAAGCCGAAGAAAATCTTCGACTTTAAACATTTATTAGACGGTTATTTTTTTGGAATATTTTTTAGTATTTCGATGAAAAACTTCCAAAATTTCTGTGTAGATGAGATGCTTGCACGTTCATCAGGGGAATGCGCTCCTCTAATGGTTGGGCCAAAGGAAACCATGTCCATTTCTGGGTAATTCTGACCTAAAATTCCACATTCTAAACCGGCATGGCAAGCTTCAACTTTTGCTTTTTTACCATGTAAATTTTCATATAAATTAGAGACAATATCTAGTATTTCTGATTTTATATTTGGTTGCCAACCAGGATATTCACCCGAAAGTTCAACATCAAAACCAGACAGTTCAAAAGCAGCTTTTAATGAATTTGTCAAATCTACTTTATTCGTTTCTGAAGAGGAGCGTGTTAAACAACCTATTTTAATTTGACCATTTTTCACAATAACTCTTGCAATGTTGTTAGACGTTTCTACTAGGCCTTTAATATCCGGACTCATGCGATACACACCATTAAAAGCAGCGTAGATAGATTTTAAAAAACCTTCTTGCATACCTAGTTCCATTGTTTTGTCTGGATGTTTCGTTTCTTGAATCTCAATATGTAAATTCTGTTCAATTGAAGAGAACTCTTCTTTTATAATTTGGATAAGCGCATTTGTTTCAAATAAAAATGCGTCTTTAGAGACCTTTTCTATAGTTACCAAAGCAAAACTTTCTCTTGGAATTGCATTTCGCAAACTACCACCATTAATTTCAGAAATTCTCAAACCAAAATTAGTAAAACCATCAAATAATAAACGATTCATTATTTTATTTGCATTTCCCAATCCTTTTATAATATCCATTCCAGAATGTCCACCATTTAGGCCTTTTATAGAGATAGAAAACGCTATTGAATCTTCTGAAACTGCTTCTTCTTTGTAATTTTTTGTTGCAGTTACATCAACGCCACCAGCACAACCCATTCCAATTTCATCGTCTTCTTCTGTATCTAAGTTTAGTAGGATAGCACCTTTTAAAACACTACCTTCTAAACCCATTGCACCCGTCATGCCTGTTTCTTCATCAATGGTAAATAGTGCTTCTAAGTTCGGGTGTTCAATTTCTGTGGAAGCCAAAACGGCCATAATTGAAGCAACGCCTAAGCCATTATCAGCACCTAGGGTGGTACCATCCGCAGTAACCCAATCTCCCTCAACCAACATCTTAATGCCTTCTTTGTCAAAGTCGAAAATAGTATCTGAATTCTTTTGATGCACCATATCTAAGTGACTCTGTAAAACAACTGTTTTTCTATCTTCTAAGCCTTTGGTAGCTGTTTTTTTAATGATAACATTACCAACTTTATCTACAAAAGTTTCTAAACCTAGATTTTTACCAAAATCAACTATAAATTGAATAACACGTGCTTCTTTCTTCGAAGGACGAGGAACTGCATTCAAATCTGCAAACATATCCCAAACTTCTTTTGGTGCTAAACTCCTTATTGCTGTACTCATTTTTTATCTTTTTAATTTCAGTTCAAAAATACAATTTTCTATCTGTCTTTAAACGATTTTAGTAGGCTTTTAAAAGTTTCGGCTTCGTTTAAAAAGACATGATATATATCTTTTTAAACGAAGCCGAAAAGTAAATTTATAAATTATAATTTAAGAAATCTCAATGACAGACTCAGAAAGATCTTTTCTTACTTTAGATAAGTCTTTCATATAATCATCTGCTGCTCTAAAGCCAACAGGCAATACTAATACAGATTTTAGGTTGTCCTTTTTTAAGTCTAAAATTTCATCATATTTCTCTGGAGTAAAACCTTCCATTGGACAAGAGTCTATTTTCTCATAAGCACATACAGTTAGTAAATTGCCAAGTGCAATATATGCTTGATTTTTATTTGAGATGTATAATTCCTCTTGTGTTTTTTTTGAGATTTCCGCAGTTAAAAATTTTTTAAATGGATCGATAACTGCATCTGGAGTGTTTCTAATTTTTTGCACTAAATTGAAGTAATTTTCTACTTCTTTAGTGGTGTAATTATCCTGTATGCAGATAACCAATAGGTGCGAAGCCTGCAGAATTTGTTGCTGATTCCAAGAAAACGGAATCAATTTTTCTTGAACCACTTTATTTTTAATTACTATTAACTTCAAAGGCTGTAAACCATAAGAAGTAGCAGTTAAATTAAAAGCTTCTTTTAGTGTGTTTATTTGCGCCCCTGAAAGCTCTTTGTCTGTATCGAACTTTTTAACAGCATAACGCCATTTTAAGCTATCTATAATATTCATTTTTGCTTTTTTGAAATGCAAAAATAAGTCAATATTGTTGCTTTTTGAGTGGTTGTTAATTAGATAAACTTATAGAAGTATCAATTTTTTTGTACCTTGAAGGTAAAAAGTATGAAAGAAGATTTTTTGCATTATGTATGGAAATACAAAGTGTTTTCTAAGGTCGATTTTAAAACAACAAATAAAGAGAGTTTAACCATTATAAAGTCTGGATTGCATAATAAAAATGCAGGTCCAGACTTTTTAAATGCACAATTAAAAATTGAAGGTCAAACTTGGATTGGTAATTTAGAGATGCATACAAAGGCTTCAGACTGGTATCTGCACAACCATGAAACAGATGCAAATTACGATGCGGTTATTTTACATATTGTTTGGGAAAACGATGTAGTTATTTTTATGAAAAATAACAAGCCATTACCAACGTTAGTTTTAAAAGATTTTGTGAATGCTAGTGTTTTGAATAACTACAGAAAGTTGTTGCTTATTCCAACTAATTGGATTCCCTGCAAAGATGCCATTGTTACAGTGGATGAATTTACTTTTTCTAATTGGAAAGAACGGCTATTTTTTGAACGTTTAGAAAGAAAATCTATTGAAGTAAGTGGTTTACTACAACAAGAAAATAATAATTTCGAAGCTGTTTTGTTTCAACTGATAGCAAGAAATTTCGGATTAAAAGTAAACGCAGGAGCTTTTTTAAGATTGGCACAGTCTATCGATTTTTATATTATTCAGAAGGTTGGTTTTAATGAAAATCAGTTTGCTGCATTGTTATTTGGGCAAGCAGGTTTTTTAGAGGAAGAAATTGAAGATGAATATTACCAACAATTAAAAAGAGAATACAGATATTTAAAGCATAAATTTAAGTTAAACGCTATTCCTAAAAACCAGTTTTCTTTTTTTAGAATGCGCCCTAATAATTTCCCTACCATTAGAATCGCGCAATTAGTCTCATTATTTAATACGCATCAGAATTTATTCTCTAAATTAATGGCAATAAACAAGCTAAAAGATTTTTATGAATTGTTTGCCGTTGAAATACATCCCTTTTGGAAAGCACATTATAATTTTGAAGCGATCTCAAAATCATCGCCTAAAAAATTAACGAGTTCCTTTATAGATTTGTTAATTATCAATACCATCATACCTTTAAAATTTTTATATGAAAAAAGCAGAGGTGAAATGGACACCCCCTCTTTTTTAAAATTGCTAAAAAACATAAAGTCAGAGAAAAATAACATTATTTCTAAATTTTCTGAAATTGGTGTTGGTGCTAAAAATGCTTTTGAAACCCAAGCATTGTTAGAGCTTAAAAATAAGTATTGCGCACCTAAACGTTGTTTAGAGTGCGCAATAGGAAATGCTCTTTTAAAAAGACATTAATTAGATCGCTGTTTATACAGGAGTAAGAACATCTTGTTACTTTGGGTCTAAAATAGTCTCAATCATTACAACCACGTCTTTGTAATGATATGTTGTAATTTTATTTACGGCTCTTTTACTAGCGGAATTTAACTGCTGTTTTAAAGTGGTCAATTCACCACGAACAATAGAGGAAATATCTGTATTCTCTACAGAGGCATCTTCCATTACGTTTGCCATGCTTTGAATAAATGATTTTTGGAGGTTTCGTCTGTGAAGACCTACATTTTTAGTTGTTTTTGCTTCAGAGAAAAGACCGCTACTTAAATCTCCGATCATTGCAACTGCAGTATAATTATCATCTTGAATTATTGTTGCATCAATCATTCTTTTTAAAGTGTTAGCGTTTAGTAAAGAGTTCAAGATCCTATTTTGGTATTTCTGCATGATATCTGAATAGCCAGCCTCATCAATTTTATTTAGAATATTTTTGTCTAGTAGCCAATTTTGAGTTTCAAAAACATTTCTGTGTAACCAATTTAAAGACTCTTTTTGTTTCGCTTTTGAAACAGCAACATAGACATTTCCTACTTGAGAAGGTTTTTTGTTGAACTCATAAACACCACCAATATTTCCTGCTACATGTCCAACATATCTGCTCCATACACTTAATAGCTCACCATATAATTCACTTAAATCTTCATAATTATTTGTTTGGTCAGATGTCCAGTTTGGTAAATTTTTAGCTACAATTTTTAAGTTTTTTACACCGTAAGTACTCGACTTTACTTGGTCATTTCCGATTCCTTCGGTTTGTGCAGAAGGATCAAAGCGTTGGCCACCAAATCTATAAATAGGATTGTCTGCTTTGTCTTCAATCCATGTATTTAATGTTTTTACTTCTTCCTCAGGCGTACTTATATATCGTATTTTACGATACCCCCAGTTGATTGCATAGTGGTCGTAAGGCCCAAGTTGTCTAATAAAACGAATATTTTCATCACCTGGTTGTGCCACATAGTTATACCTCGCATAATCCATAATTGTTGCTGCAATTCCGTTTTTCTGCGTAAAACTTCCTGAGCGTAAAGAGTCTGTTGGATAAGCAAAACTAGCTGCCATGTTGTGTGGCAAGCCTAAAGCGTGTCCGACTTCATGTGCAATAACCATGCGCATCATATCACCAATTTCTTCATCTGAAGTATTTAGAGTTCTTGCAGACGGGTTGGCCGCACCAGTTTCTAATAAGTATCTATTTCTATAAGAACGCAAATGGTTGTGATACCAAATGATATCACTTTCTAAAATTTCACCAGATCTTGGGTCTGCAACACTAGGTCCTATTGCATTTCTTGTGGTACTTGCTACGTATCTAATAGAAGAGTACCGAATATCTTCCATACTAAACTCTGGGTCTTCTTCTTTTGTTGGAGGCATTTTTGCCATAATAGCATTTTTAAATCCAGCTGATTCAAAAACCTTTTGCCAATCATCTACTCCTTGTTTTATATATTTTCTTAATTTTATTGGAGTGGCAGGATCTAAATAGTAAACAATCGGTTTTTTAGGTGCAACCAATTCACCACGGTTATAGGCTGCTTCATCTATTGGTTCTAGTCGCCATCGTTTAATATATCTTTTACTAGCTGCTTTTAAAGCTTCAGAATTATAATCTACATTACTTATGGAGAAATAACCAACCCTTTTGTCATAAACACGAGACATCATTGGGTTTTTTGGCAACAAAATCATAGACTGATTGATGCGCATGGTAATGGTATTTGTATTTTTATTACTGGGTGGTGCATCTGCTTCGAAAGTAAAGTCTTGCACAACTTCAATATTTTCTGGGTAACTTTTTATACTGTGAATAAAGCTTCTAGAGGTGTCTAGTTTTTTTACTTTATATGTTTTTCGGAAGTATGCAGGTAGGCCTGAAATTGCTTTTACATCGGTAGAAAACAACTTGGTTACATCTATTAAAATAGCAGTAGAATCTATATTTTGAGCTTGCACGTCAAAGGCATAAATAATGGGTTCTAAATTGTTTGCTTTTACAGATTTGTAAATTGGCAAAGAATTATTTGCAATGGCGTTGTAAGATTTTACTTTTAGTAGTATTTTATCTTTGTAGGCTTCCCAAACAATCACTTGTGTATTAATTTTAGAGCCAGCGTTTACGTAACCACCGCCTAAATCTGCAGGCAGTTCTTTAATTCTTGTGACCAACAGCATTTCTTGGCCTAAATAAGATTTCGGAATTTCATATAAGAAGTTGTCTGTGTTCTCATGTACTTTAAATAAACCTTCATCTGTTTTGCTGTTTTTCTTTACAAAGTCTGCATAGGTACGGATTTTGCTTTTTTCAGGTTTAGTAGCCGTTTTTCTCTCTCTTTTTCCTTTCGCTTTTCTTCGCTGCCCATTGGTATTTGTGGGAAGCATAAAAACAAAAAGTAATGCAAATAATACGATGTTTTTCATTGGTTGTTTTCTTGATAGTTGGGTAGTCTAAATTATTAAAAATATTGAAAATAATTCTTATTATTGTGTTAAAAAAAATGCTCAAAAAAAATCTAATTTTTTTGAGCATTTTAATTAGGATAAAAAAGCGTATTAATACAAGCTTTTGTATTTATTCGGATTAGATTCGTGCATAATAGCATATACTTTCTCGAAGATATCTTCTGCAGAAGGTTTAGAAAAGTAGTCTCCATCTGTACTATAGGCAGTTCTATGCGCTTTTGCTGTTAAGGTACAAGGTTTACTATCTAGGTATTGGTACCCATTTTGTTTTTCTAAAATTTCTTGTAAAATATATGCGGAGGCACCTCCAGGAACATCTTCATCTACTACTAATAGTTTGTTCGTTTTTGCCAAACTTTTTACACAATCGCTATTCAAATCAAAAGGTAATAAACTTTGTGCGTCAATAATTTCTATGTGTATGCCTGCCTGCTCCAAATCTTTCGCAGTCTCTTCAATAATTCTTAATGTTGAACCATAAGAGACGATGGTAATATCTGTACCTTCTTTTATAGTTTCTACGAGGCCAATCTTGGTTTTAAATTCTGCTAAATTTACAGGTAATTCTTCTTTTAAACGATATCCATTTAAGCATTCTATAACTATTGCAGGTTCATCACCTTCTAACAAGGTATTGTAGAAACCTGCTGCTTTGGTCATGTTTCTTGGCACTAGCACGTGCATTCCTCGAACATTATTTATAATTCCGCCCATCGGAGAACCTGCATGCCAGATTCCTTCTAATCGATGACCACGTGTTCTTATGATTAAAGGCGCTTTTTGTTTTCCAAAAGTTCGATAATGAAGTGTTGCTAAATCATCACTCATTATTTGAAGTGCATATAATAAATAATCTAAATATTGTATTTCTGCAATTGGTCTTAAACCACGCATTGCCAGCCCAATTCCTTGACCAATTATGGTTGCTTCTCTAATTCCTGTGTCGGCAACTCTAATAGCACCATATTTTTCTTGAAGTCCTTCTAAACCCTGATTTACATCTCCAATAAAACCTGCATCTTCACCAAAAATAACTACTTCTGGATGTTTTTTTAAGATGGCGTCAAAGTTATCTCTCATTATAACTCTTGCATCTACCAAGTTCGGATTTTGAGTATAAACGGGTTTTTTTTCTTCAACGTTTAATGCACTATACTTGCTTTCACTTAATAAATAAGAGGAGTATTTAGTGCCAGCATCTTTTATAGTTGCTTTTATGAAATTTTGAAGTTCGGTTTTTTCTGAAAATTCTTCTTCTTGCAGATAACGAAGCGATTTTCTGGCAGCTATTAAAATGTCTTTTACAATAGGCTCAGCTATTGCTGCTAAATCGTTTTTATATTTTGTAATAAAAGCACCATTGTTACTTTTTTCAGCAACCCTGTTTAATAATTTCACAGCAATTGCTGTTTCTACTATTAATTCGTTATTGTATGCATTCCAAGCATTTCTTTTTGCAGTAGTTACTGTTTTTTTAGCTTCTTTCTCTAAAATTATTATTTCCTCTTCAGAATCTACAAAACGCAAGATTTCTCCAGATGAGGTCTCTAATTCAAAATCTAAAATCCATTCTCTCATTTTCGTAAGACAGTCATGGTCCTTTTCCCATTGAAGTCTCTCTTTGCCCTTGTATCTTTCGTGAGAGCCAGAGGTTGAGTGTCCTTGAGGTTGCGTTAATTCCTTTACGTGAATTAAAACGGGTACATGTTGTTCTCTGGCAATTTCTGCTGCTTTGTTGTAAATATCAACTAAGTGCACATAATCCCAACCATTTACCACAATGATTTCATATCCTTTTGCCTCATTATCTCTTTGAAATCCTTTTAAAATTTCAGAAATACTTTCTTTTGTGGTTTGGTGTTTTGCGTGTACAGAAATTCCGTACTCGTCATCCCAAACACTAACAATCATCGGTACCTGTAAAACACCGGCTGCATTTATGGTTTCAAAAAATAAACCTTCACTGGTACTTGCATTTCCAATAGTTCCCCAGGCCACTTCATTTCCTTTGTTAGAAAAATTAGTTTTGTGCTGAACACTTTTTTCGTGTCTATATATTTTAGATGCTTGTGCCAACCCTAATAAACGAGGCATTTGGCCAGCTGTAGGTGAAATGTCTGCACTAGAATTATATTGTTTTGTGAGATTTTTCCAGCTACCATCTTCGTTTAAACTATGTGTAGCAAAATGACCACCCATTTGTCTTCCGGCAGACATTGGTTCTATTTCTATGTCTGTATGCGCATACAGGCCAGCAAAGAATTGTTGTGCTGTAAGCTCTCCAATAGCCATCATAAAGGTCTGATCTCTATAGTATCCAGATCTAAAATCACCTTTTTTAAAGGCTTTTGCCATTGCTAATTGTGGCACTTCTTTTCCATCACCAAAAATACCAAACTTTGCTTTTCCTGTTAGAACTTCTCTTCTACCAAGTAAACTACACTCTCTACTAATTTTAGCAATTTTATAGTCGTTTAGTATTTCTTCCTTAAAATCCTTAAATGAAAGTTCTTTTTTATCTTGAATCAGCGTTTTCTGCGACATTTTTTCTATTTTTAGACTTACACAAAGGTAGTTTTTTTAGTTGATATTTAGAAATATAAATATTTATTAAATATTCATCAATAAAAAGGTGTTTAGTAATAATTTAATTGCGAATAGTGCAATAAAAGAGTTTGGTTAGTTTTTAGTATTTAATTTTTTATAAGAAACCTCTTCTAAAAAAATTATAAATACTATTCACATCGCCTGTAAAAGTAAACCTTATGTTTTGTGCATAAGATTCTTGTGAAACTTCCCAGCCATTATTGGAGTATAAAGGAAAATAGATTTCGAAAATATTATGAATAAAGTTGAGTCGAATTCCGTTTTCATAACCAAAGAACATCCGCTCTTTTCTGTTTTTTAGAAAAGCAACATCATTGTAGAATTCTGCCCAGCGCCAGATACCAACACTAGAGTTTAAAGACAGCATATATTGATTTGCAAATCTTACTGGTAACAAAGATTTAAAGCCACCTTCTGTAATGATGAATTGCTGACTATAAATACCAGAATCTTCTGAACGACCGTAGTAATCTAACTCAAACAAATAATCATTTGCCCGGTCTAAACCAAAACTAAAATAATCTCCTTTAGAATTATTATGAATAAATGCACCTGCAAAAACTCTAAAGTCTAATTGTGTATCTGAAGATGTTAATGTTCTGTATCTAAAATCTGCGGAGACTTTAGAGAAATTTTTAGCAAATTCTGTACTGAATTTATAGCGTGTTTCCTCTATAATATCTGGATTTATATAATTGTAACTCAAACTAAGTACGTTGTAATTGTCTTGCTCGCTTTTGGTTGCTAAAGGTGAAATTTCTTTGTTTATATGTACAACTTTTGCTCTAATAAATTTACTGGTAGCGTCTCTTAAAGACTTTCTTTTAAATTGAATATCTACATATGGTATTAATGAGCTATAAGATAAATCTGGTGCGTATTGAAGTGTGTTTCCCGCAATACCGTAAGAAATTTTGTAGAGGCTTGTGGCTTCAAAGAATTGATTATATAAAATAGATAAAGAGCCATTTAACTTATTGCTTTTCGTTGCGTAACCTGGTGATATTTTAAATTCTAGGTTTCTTTTGATTAAAGGCTTATTATGCATTTTTAGACCTAAAATTAAGCCGTCATAGAAATTATAACTAAAAGTAGGTTGGTAAAATAATTGATTATAATTAGGTGCCTTTGCATCCTTGATGAAAGAGAGTTTTAGCGGTTTATTAAAAAGCTGTTTCTCTATATTGTAATAATTGTCTAGTGTATTGTATTCTGGGTAGACGTTTTCATAATTTAAAACCAATTGGTCGAATACACCCTTTGGAACGCTTGTAGTTAAGGTGTCTGTAATATTAGAAAACCATTTTTTGTAAGTTATTTTATTATTTTTTATACCGTATAAGGCAATCGGTGCTGTGATATTTCGTTTGTTTTTAAGAGTAATTTTTAAACTGTCCTTTGTCTTTCTTACTTTATCAATTGTGTAATCTATTTTTTTATTGGTGTTGATATAGTCATTAAAGAACCATTGAAGATCTTTATCTGTGTTTTTGCATAACACTGCTTTAAAGTCATCGCTTTTTGTAATAAGTAATTTATTTTTTTGATAAAACTCTTTGATACTTTGATTTAATAATTCCTCACCTATATAGCCTTTTAAGTAGCTAAAACCGAGGCCTGCTTTGTATTTACTTACAATTTTTCTATTAAAGTTAGACAATAAATCTGCAGAGGTGTTTAGGGGCTGATCTAGAAATCTTCTGGCAGTAAATTGATATATAAAAGGATATTTATCATTGAATTTTAATTTAGACACCTCAGATCTTCTTAGAAACCATGTGTCAGCTGCTTTTCCTAAAAGTTTCATTTCTGGATAGAATTGTTTTACATATTCTATCATTAAATAGTTCTGTAATCCGTCTATTAACCAATAATCTTTTCTTTCATTGATGAGTAGTGTTTGCCTTAAGTATTTTATTGAAAGTGCCTTAAATAAGGTTAGATCATATTTAAAAACTGCTGAAAAAGGCCTGATAAAACTAGGCAATTGATTCAATCCGTAAATAGGGTTTTTAGTACGCATTACTTCATCAATCATTATTTTATCGATGGGTAAAACACCTAAGTAAGTTGTTAAAAACTGTAACTCTCTATTTAAAATATCTTTCGTGAAGCTGCTGTTTAGTTCTTCCTCTAAAATATCTGTTTGTATTTCATGAGCATCTGTACTAAATTGTTTAAACGTTTTTATTTTTTGAATGTCTAAAATGACATCCTTTTCATTTTCCCCAAATAATTTAAATAAGTTATGGTTTTTAGAAGCTTCTTTTATTTGTTTTAGACTGCCCGTTAAAGAGAGTGCTTTAGGTGTTTTAAGTTCAATATTAAAAGTAGTGCTGTCTTCAAATAAATCATCTAAATTTAAATTACTCATTAACTGCCAACCATCCTTATAAATTACAGGTGTTATGTACCAATACCTTAATCTATAGCCGTTTTTATAGAAACCATAGCCTGTAAACCGGGCATTCGGTATTTTTATGACATACGTAATATTTATGGTAGCGCTTTCTTTTGGTTTTAACGCTTTTTTTAAAAAAAGTTGAAGAATATCTTTCTTATCTTTTAACTCATTATAGTTAACATTGGTATAATTTACAGAAATATTTTTAATTTCTGAAGAACCAAGGTCTTCCTCTTTTGCAAAGTATAAATCTTTTCTAAAATCTTCAATAAATCTTTTAGCGAGCGGGGTTTTTCTGTCTTTAAAACTGTTCGCCCAATTGTGAAAGAAAATATGATTTAAGGTCTCGTTCGAATTGTTATAATACACAATTTCTTGCTGAATCATTAATTTATTTCTGTCTGTATTTAAAGTAGCTTTTATGTTTATGGCATTTTGTTGCGCAAAACTTAAGCTACTAAAAAACAGTAATAAAGTACATATGTAAAAACGGTTTTTCAATTCAATTAAAGGCACTTTAGATAGCTTGCTAAGCGTTAAATTCTATTGTATACTGGGGGTGCGAAGTTAGGATAGAAAAATTTAGAAGTTTGGCTTGAATTGATATTTATCATAAAACTTATTAATATGCTCCACAGCCTCATCTGCGGTATCTACCACTCTAAATAAGTTCAAATCTTTTTCGCTAATATTTCCTTCTTCTAAAAGGGTGCTTTTTATCCAATCTAATAAACCGCTCCAAAACTTTGTTCCTACTAAAACAATTGGAAAACGCCCAATTTTATTCGTTTGAATTAAAGTAATTGCTTCAAAAAGTTCATCTAAAGTTCCAAAGCCACCAGGCATTACAATAAAACCTTGCGAATATTTTACAAACATTACCTTTCTAACAAAAAAGTAATCGAAATCTAAACTTTTCCCTTGATCAATCCATGGATTGTCATGTTGTTCAAAAGGCAATTCGATATTTAAACCAACAGAAGTTCCTTTTCCTCTGTGAGCACCTTTGTTACCAGCTTCCATAATACCTGGTCCACCACCTGTAATAACTCCGTATCCATTTTGTGTTAATTTAAAAGCAACTTCTTCTGCTAACTTATAATATGGGTGGTCTGATTTTGTTCTTGCAGATCCAAAAATAGACACACAAGGGCCAATTTTACTTAATTTTTCATATCCTTCAACAAACTCTGCCATGATCTTAAAAATAGCCCAAGAATCTTTTGTTTTAATTTCGTTCCAAGTTTTTGTTTGTAATTTTTCTTTTATTTTTCTATCATCATTTATCATAATCTTTGTTTTTTAGTTTTTTAATACTTCGTTTTAAAAAAAAAGCGAAGCTTGCTAAAATAGTAATTTCTTTAAAAACTTTGCAGTATAACTCGTTTTATGTTTAGAAACTTCCTCTGGAGTTCCTGTAACTAATATTTTTCCACCATTTTTACCGCCTTCCATACCCACGTCAATTACATAATCTGCTAATTTTACAACATCCAAATTATGCTCTATAATTAAAACGGTATTTCCTTTGTCTGCCAATTTATTTAACACATTCATTAAAACTCTAATGTCTTCAAAATGAAGTCCGGTTGTAGGTTCGTCTAAAATGTAAAAGGTATTCCCTGTATCTCTTTTAGAGAGCTCTGCGGCTAACTTTATTCGTTGTGCTTCACCCCCAGAAAGTGTGGTAGATTGCTGTCCTAAGGTAATATAACCCAAACCAACATCTTTAATGGTTTTTAGTTTTCTATGTATTTTAGGAATCTTTACAAAAAAATCTGTAGCATCTTCGATAGTCATATTTAAGACATCTGAAATAGATTTTCCTTTGTATCGAACTTCTAAGGTTTCTCTGTTGAAACGTTTTCCTTGGCAGGTTTCACATTCTACTTGCACATCTGGTAAAAAGTTCATTTCTATGACTCGAACGCCACCACCTTGGCAAGTTTCGCAGCGCCCGCCTTTCACATTAAAAGAAAACCGTCCTGGCTTGTAACCACGAATGGCTGCTTCAGATGTTTTTGCAAACAAACTTCTAACTTCATCAAAGGTTTTGGTATAAGTAGCCGGATTAGAGCGCGGTGTTCTACCAATAGGAGATTGATCGATATCAATTACTTTATCTACATGCTCTAAACCCTCAATTTTCTTGTAAGGCATCGGTTTTTTAACACCTCTATAAATATGAGCGTTTAAAATAGGGTATAAAGTTCCATTAATTAAAGAAGATTTCCCACTTCCAGAAACACCAGTAACACATATCATTTTCCCTAAAGGAAATGTTACGGAAACATTTTTCAAATTGTTACCCGAAGCACCAGAAAGTTTAATGGTTTTTCCGTTTCCTTCGCGCCTTGTTTTAGGAACTTCAATCTTTTTTCTTCCGGTAATATAATCTGCTGTTAATGTTTTTTGTTTTTTTAGTTCTTCAAAAGTTCCTGCGGAAACAATTTCGCCACCATGTTTTCCTGCACCAGGACCAATATCAAAAACAAAATCCGCTTTTTCAATCATATCTTGGTCGTGTTCTACCACTACCACAGAGTTGCCAATATCTCTTAATTTTATTAAAGAATCTATTAATTTTTCGTTATCACGTTGATGTAAACCAATGCTAGGTTCGTCTAATATATACAAAACACCCACCAATTGAGAACCAATTTGTGTTGCCAATCTTATTCTTTGTGCTTCGCCACCAGAAAGTGATTTAGAAGTTCTGTCTAGTGTTAAATAATCCAAACCAACGTCTACTAAAAACTGAATTCTAGTTCCTATTTCTTTCAGTATTTCTGAAGCAATTATCAATTGTTTTTTTGACAGCTCTTTTTCGACGTTTTTGAACCAATTTGCCAATTCAGTAACATCCATTTGCACCAAGTCACTAATATTTTTATCTGTAATTTTAAAATGAAGCGCTTCTTTCTTTAGCCTTTTTCCTTGACAAGAAGAACAAGTAACTTCATCCATAAAGCCTTTTGCCCAGCGTTTAATAGACGTGCTTTCTGCATTGTTGTATTGGCTATCTATAAAGGCAATAATACCCTCAAAATCTATTTTATAATTTCTACGAACACCAACGGTTTTAGATTCTATTTCAAAAGATTCATTACCACCATTTAAAATAATTTCTAAGGCTTCCTTGGGAATGTCTTTTATAGAATCTGTTAATTTAAATTGATAGCGTTCTGCAATATTTTCAATTTGTTTAAAAATCCAACTACTCTTTTGCTCGCCTAAAGGTGCAATTCCACCTTTCTTAATTGAAACAGTAGCATCTGGAATTACTTTATTTAAGTTGATTTCATTTGTAATACCTAATCCATTACAACGGTTACAAGCTCCTTTTGGTGAGTTGAAAGAGAAGGTATTAGGTTCAGGATTTGGGTAGGCAATTCCTGTAGTTGGGCACATTAATTCTCTACTAAAATATCTAGGATTATTATCCTCTACATCAATCACCATTAAGATATTGTCACCAGAATATAAGGCCGTTTTTATGGTTTCTTCTAGTCGTTTTTCTACAGAAGTGTTTACAGCCAATCGATCAATAACAACCTCAATATCGTGGGTTTTGTATCGGTCTAACTTCATGCCTTTTTCAATCTCTTGAATTGTTCCGTCTACCCGAACTCTAATAAAGCCTTGTTTAGATATTTGTTCAAAAAGCTCTCTATAATGTCCTTTTCTAGACTTAATTAAAGGAGCTAAAATGGCTATTTTTTTACCATCAAAGTCCTTTAAAATTAAGTTTTTAATTTGTTCATCGGAGTAGCTCACCATTTTCTGATTGGTATTGTAAGAATAGGCATCTGCAGCTCTTGCAAAAAGCAATCTTAAAAAATCATAGATTTCTGTAATGGTGCCGACCGTAGAACGCGGACTTTTATTTGTCGTTTTTTGTTCGATGGAAATAACAGGAGAAAGTCCATCAATCTTATCGACATCTGGTCTTTCTAGTCCGCCTAAAAACTGTCTAGCATAAGCAGAAAAGGTTTCTATATAACGTCTTTGTCCTTCTGCGTAGATGGTGTCAAAAGCTAAAGAAGATTTTCCGCTTCCGCTTAAACCAGTAATTACAACTAACTTTTCTCGTGGAATTCTAACATCTATGTTCTTTAAATTATGAACTCTTGCTCCGTAAACTTCTAAATATTCCTGGTCTTTCAAACGTGCTTATTTTTTTGAGAAAAGCAAAGTTAATCAATCCTACTTTAATTTAATAGCGTTTATAACAACCTTTAACAATGTTTTTTAAAATTTAT
>Ga0222646_100246_pt1 | contig 16904 bp, 11 predicted proteins | sample AntAcemetagen293_FD_179819 | JGI IMG/M metagenome (GOLD analysis project Ga0222646, IMG submission 179819) | Saline water microbial communities from Ace Lake, Antarctica - #293 | ecosystem: Environmental > Aquatic > Non-marine Saline and Alkaline > Saline | place: Antarctica: Ace Lake | collected... | reverse complement strand
TGGCAATTCCGTCTAGCATTTTACCCCCAAGACCTTGTGCTCCAATCTGAACAGCCATGTCTCCAACAATGTTTGCTGTCTGGTACCATCCACCTGCTGCACTAAAAGTTTTACCTTCTGTACCTTCTTTCTCTGACTTAGCAATAATATTATCGTAATCCTTACTACTTAAAACAGGTGTTGCTTTTATTTTATCATCAGTATCATACACGTCACCCCTTTCGTCTACTAGGTATTTAGTATTATTGTATTCAACTTCTTTACCGCTTGCGTAAACGTATTGCAGGTTGTCACCCCTCTCTAGTATTTCTTTCGCTAACGAGTTTCTAGTGGCGTCAGAGACGTTTTGAAAATAATCTATACCAGTTATATCGCTTACTAATTGGTTTGTCGAAGATTTCATTTCTACCAATCTGTCTGTCATTCCTCTCCACCCTTCTTTACCTGTATCTATTAATGGGTTCCATCCTCTTCCACCGTTCTTATGTTCCTTGTATAGTTTTTGCTGTTTCTCGTCAACCTCTTTTAAGGTCTTTGTAACCAACGGCATTTCCTTTGACATATAATCAGTAATGTCTCTTGGATCTATATTGGAGTCAGATACTTGGTACTTTTTATCAAAAATATCAGGGCTTACTCCGGTCTCTTTATAGTCTTGTAGTTTTTGCCATTCAATATCATTAGAGTACTGGTGCTCAATATACAATTCAAGCATTCTTTTCTTCTCCATCTCTAAGGCAAACTGAATCTCTTTCGGTGAAGACTCCACGCCTATTGCGTCAACAATAGTTCCCGTAGATAATCTTTCACCATTGTAATCGAACAACCCTCTTTCTTTTTTCTCTAAGAAATCTTTCTTGTATCCGTTCTCTTGTAGGAATCCATTAAAATCCTTTACATTAAAACCTCTTCGCTTCTCTAAGTCGGCTACATTAAAGTTGTCCTTTACGAAAGTATCGTCAGACCCTTCGTTGTCTTGAAATTGGTATGGTTGGTCTAGTTTTTTAAACGAAACTATGTCGTCTATTTGTTCCTTTGTTTTAGTTACAAACTTGTTTACATTGTTTAAAGACTCAGTATTCTGCTGAACGTTAGGTGTTTCAAATACTGATACAGGACCAGTTTTCTCTACTATACCTGAGTTAATTAAATCTTCGTCCGTGATTTTACCCATAGCATACGCGCTAGCTAGGTTGGTATCATTCTTAAAATCATTGTAATCCATACCCGAACTAGGGTTCATAGATTTCTCAAGTACATCTAAGTCTTTATTATCAATTGGCTTGCCAAAAGCATCCAATGAGGACACGTCTTTGTCCTTGTTGAATATGGATTCCGTATCTTCCTTTTGAACAGTAGGCTGTAATTCTTCTTTTTTTTTTAATAGAGTGCTGTCCTTAAATTCTTCTAAACTTAGGTTTGACGAAAACATTTTATCCTTGTCAGAAAGGTATGTGTATATTTGACTATTGTAGTCCGTATCGCTTTCCATGCTTGACACCCAGTCCTTTTTACTTATTCCTGAACTAAAATCTGCGTCTTGTGATGATATAAACTCGTAAAGAGATTCTAAGTATTCGTTCATTTTATTTTGATTTTGGTAACGGAACTCCTCCTGATTTATTATTGTTTTGTTGTTGTAGAGCTTCTATTTTGTTTATTATATTTGTAGTAGAATCTTCTCCCACAGTACCTATTACTTCTGGAATCTCACCCATCTTATTAGGGTTTTCGTTGTAGTATATAACACCTTCTTCTACAGTAAATTTTTGTGTATCTAAACCTAGGCTCTGTACCTCTGCATGTACTCCATCAAGTATCTTTTTATCTGAAACAGGGGTAAATGTTATATCTCCAGCAAAATCCTTATTCTCTGTTGGGTTTAAAGCTTTTTCAAGAGCACTTTTATTTACCCCTGATGAAGTAGTATAAGTATTATAAGAGCCTACATTTGCTGTGTCTAATATACTACTATTTAATGGACTACCTTTTGCTCTTCCTTTTCTGTTGTAAACACCAGCAATTCCTAAGAAACCTGCAATTTCTCTACCAACCTCACCACTGTTAAGGTTTTTTGTACTAACCATTTGGTCTTTCCCATTTGCATCTGTCATTCTTATAACTCCATTTGCGTCTGGTTTCTTTATTCCAATAAAACCTTTCCCAGTTAACGCTGATTTAAGCGCAGAGAAGTCCCCGTTAAGAACAAACTTATCGATCAATCCAACTGAATTCTCATCAGCCTTCTCTCCTCCTGTTTTTCTTACTGGGGCAACATATTGTTTAGATTCCTTTCTTTTTATTTTACCGACAACAGCATTCTTATATGCGGCTGTAATTAGTCTTCTTTGAGAATCATTTAATTTAGGGTACCCTGTCCTAGGGTCTACCTCTATCTCTCCGACAGTCTCCGTTATATCTTTGCTGTTTACCGTTCCATCGGAATTAAATCCTGTTATTTTATTGTAGGTTATTGTTGTTGATCCGGGGTTACCGTCAACACTGTACTCCATGTTTAAGAAATCTAATCCAACCGACACCATTCTACCGTCGTCACTTAACTTAGAGGCCACAACGTTGTCTATGTATTTACCAAACTCTTTATTCTGTAGCGCACTATCGATACTTGTTGTACCGCTTTTGGCTATAACAAACTCAGGCGCTCTTGACGCTATTTTAGATGTCTCAGCATCTACGTCAACAACTACTGCCGTTTGGTTTGCTATGTTGTTTATGGCTTTAACAGGGACAGCCGTATCCATGTTTATTTTACCTGTAGACTTATCTACGTCAACATAAAAACCTTCACCCTTGTCTGAGTAATATATTTGCTTATTGTCTAGTTGAGATTGTTTTTCCATTAAAGCAGCCTTAGCTTCATTCATCTTCCCAGGTGAATCTGCAAGACGCTTGTAGTTTGCGTTAAAGTTTTTACTTGACTCACTGATTTGCTTCCAAGTGTTGCTTACGTTTTGTTTAAATAGCTTTGTATCATCAACCGATACTAACCCATTCTTCATAAGCTTATGTCTCTCTATAAGTAGATTTCTTGTAGACTGAGCTTGCTTCATTATAAACGTATTTTGAGCTAAACTATCACCCTGCTCGTAGTTATTTATCTTGTCTAACTCTTCGTTTTGTAGTTTCTCTATTTCAAACCTCTGATCCTCTCTATCATTCTTGGTCTTCATGAGACCATCTGAAATGTTTTTAGTAATGCCAGACCAATCAATAATTGATTTATCTAACTCCTTATCTTTATAACCTAAGTAGCTCATTTTTATTTTTGTTTTGGTAATAAGTCAGGCATTACTGGAAATTCTTTTACACCCTGTAGACCCGTAAAGTTATTTAGCGAAGGTACGGTAAAATCTGGAACAACGAACTTATTGACACTCTTGCTAGCGGATGCGTTTAATTCATTCCTAAGTCTTACCTTTTCTTGTTCTATTCTCTGTTCTTCAGATGCTTCATTATTTTTTCCGTATAAATCTTTGTTTTGGTATAGCATGTTTGCAACACCGCCTAGCCCAGATATCGCTCCTGAAAATTGCTGTGCGGCGGCTTGCTCTGACTGTGCGGCAGCAGCTTGAGCGCCTCTAACTTCTTGTAAATCTAATGACGCTAAGTTTTGGTCTATTCTTGCATCCTCTTTAGCGATTAAAGTGTCTCTGTCATATATTGCTTGATCCATCTTTAGCCTCTGTGCTTCAGTAGCGTTAGCTGAGGATGCACCTAGTTTACCAATCCCTGCTGCAAGAGACCTTGAATCTGATTCAGTTAAAGCATCAACGGCTTGGCCCTGCTGTGATGTTACTTCACGCATTGCTTGAGTATAAGACTCTACAGGCACTTGTAAGCCCTCCATTCTGTTTACGCTTAAGTTTCGTTTAGCTGAAGCTAACGCTTCGTCAGCCGCTCTCTCAGCGTCCCTCTGTCTCTTTTTTGAAGCTATCCCTCCAGCTGCAGACATTCCTGCACCTGCAACTCCTAATACTGTTGTAGCTATCGCTGTGAATGCTGCCATATTATATTATTTTTACCATTTCTAAACATTTGTTTGAACCTCGCTGAAAACCAGATTCTTCATAAGCACTTATTAGTGACTCGTTCTTTACAGATGTAAATATGTACTTACACCCTTGTATCTCGAAAAACTTGTTTATTGTCGCTATTAATGTAGCTAAAGCTTGCTTTCTTTTTTCCTTATCCTTGTAATCAAAGTTTGATATAATGAATTCACACCATCCAGTTTTTGAGTTTGTTATATAATTAAACCCGGCACACACAGGAATGTCTCCGTCATAGACTATCCAACCGCCTTCACCATCTTCTGGAAGAAAGTCTTTAGAGGGTGGTGTCCATCTCCATTGCTTCCACCACCCTACTAGTATGTCGTCATAATCACTTGAATTTAACTTTCTTACAATCATTACTGCAAATATACGATTTTTATGGATAACTCTTGAAACCTTCTGTCCCTATACTGAATAATTCCGAGAATTGTGTAGACGAGGTTTCCATCGTATACTTCATGTAATAGCCCTTTAATCCACTTGACTCATCTTCAGATTTCTTTCTTACAAAAATAAACTCACCAACCGTTGGTGTTGGAGCCGATTCCTGCCCCGAATCTATGCCTGCTAAAGATACTGTTATTGTTTTATTTGTTTTAGATAAAACCTTACCTATTTGACTGGCTTCATTTATGTTTTCAGGAATTTTGAATATAACATCGTTTACGTTTACGGCTGTATTTATTTCAAAATTAAATAGAAGTTTAACCACATTAAAACTTACGCTCTCTAAGCTTGAAAACCGACCAACGCCCTGGACACCTCTTTCACCTTTTTCGGAGTAATTTCCACCTGTTGTTGTTCTTATGTACGCGAAAGACTCTCCTTCTTTTCTCACGAAATGAGACGCAATAGCCTCTCCTGTCCCAAGATCTGTTTTGACAACAGCGCCCCACCCTTCCGTGCCTTCAAAAGACATTGTTTTAAATTGCTTGACGTCGTGAGGAGACTCGTTTACAACACCAGTTACGCTTGATACGATTTGGTCGTTACCGATGTTATTGCTTCCGTAAAACGTTAGCCTTTGAGAATTCGTATTATGCCTATATAAGTTACCTCCCTTGAATGAATAAAAATAGTTATTCATACCAATCATCATTTCTGGTTCATACGAGTAGAAGGAGGGCCAGCCTCCTGTTTTTCTACTGTATGTCAATGTATTATCTCTGCTCATTTTTATTTATTTATTTATTTATTTATTCAAAGCAATCAAAAATATCTAAAATCTCTCCAGATGAATTTATTTGATATACACTATGGAAGTCTGATATGTGATACCAGTTACCGTCCCCTACAAATGATGTATTCAACCCTGAGTCTGAATATACAATACTTCCTATCATAAAGTCACTACTGTAAGCTGACGTTGTGCTGTTTTGAGGCAATGAACAGGCTTGACTAGTAGTGTTTTCTGATTCAGAAATCAAGTGCCCTGAGCTACTTGTACAGCTAGAATTTAAGTTTGTTACTACTCCACTTAAAACGGTTATTACTTCGTTTCCAGAAATAACATAATTTCCATTAGTCAAAACAGTAGCTCCATTGGTGTCAGAAAAAACCCAGCTTGTTAAAACAGGTTTAGTATTTGTTGTTCCCCTGTGGTTTGCAAAATAAAATGTTTGGTCAACTGTAGCACATGCTAGTGAAGAACCTTGGTTTGAAGAAGAGGTAAACGCAGGTAAATCAGTTGGACAATCCACCTCAATATTCCATGCCGTACCTGAACAAGGCCCTAAAACCTGTACGGTTACGTCTGTTATAGATGAATCCGTCTTAGGTATTACCATTGTACTATACTCTGCAGCTCCTCCATATGCGTCGTCCCCTACATTTAACGTTACGTCTTGCGTAGAAGGGTTTCCGGCAACCCATGTATTTCCAGTAAATCCGTCAAAATAATTATAAGTTGTCGTGTTTGGTAGCTCAGGAACACATTCGTTAGAAAATCCTAACAACGTAAACGCTCCTGTAACACCGCTCGTTGACTGTATTCTTCCATAAGTGGGTGCTGAAACTGAATTATAATAAGTACCGTCATATAAAACCCTTAATCCATCAGGCACGTTTTGAGGGTTAAAGTATATTATTATAGCCCCCACATCTCCAGCTGTATCGCCTGAGTTAAATGTTAAATTATAAAGCCCTTGTGTTCCTGAAGGAGGATTAACGCCTTCTCCACAAGCTATTGCAGGTGGTGTACAAGAAGGGCATCCTGTTAATACTTCTAGACTTGATGATATTATTTTTCTGTAATTTGACATATTTTTATATTATTCTTGGTAACAACTAAGAGTTAGGTCATCACTATACCATCCATCTGTTGCTAGTGTTGTAAGACTTTCGTTTGTATATAAGTTATTTGCTGTATTAAAGGTCTCTCCTTCTTCTACCCATACAGTCACTGGTGTTGCTGTTCCGCAACATAATTCACTTTCTGAAACCGATGAAAAACACAGGTTTAGTGAAATTGCCGGTAACTTGTAGTCCCATACCAAATATAAATATTGATAATCGTTAGGGTTTTGGTAAACAAAAGATGTATCATAAGTATCCGTGACAGAGTTAAACGTACTAGCAGAATTTACTAGTAACGGATTAAGTAAACTAATATCAGTGTACAAAGTATCTGAAACCAAATACTTAAACGAACCTCTTTGAAAGTTTGCTGTATCTGACGCTTGTTTTATAGACCTCATTAAGATACTAGCCCCTTCTGTAGGTATAGAACCTGTAGACTCTAAGCCTGTGTTTGACTTACTTAATGATAAACCAGTATTCGATAACACAAGGAAATCTGACTGCGTAACACCGCTATGGCTAGATTCACTCCAAGTGTAGTCGTGGTGTATTGTCTGACCCTCTAAGGCTGGTTCGTTAGAAACCATTCTAATAACCGTTAAGCTTTCCGCCTGTACACATCCTACCAATACATTGTAGCTTGCATTATTACTGGCTAACACGGTAAATGACATTTCATCTACATTGTATGCATTTTTGCTGATAGAAATTGCTCCGGAAGAAGCGTTTGTTATGGTTTCATTTATAACCTCTATACCGTTGTAGTTTGCTGTTATTACTACTGATCCAGAATATACGTTGTAATTAAACATAGACGTACCTATTACTGAGTTGTAACTAACATTGTATGTCGACGAGTTGTTTGCGTCTATTCTAGAAACCTCTGTACCACAACTGATTACATCAATCACGTCTACATTCTCTTCTTCTTGATTAAATGCCAGTACGTACTCACCTGCGTAAGGGTCATAACCACCTAAAATTACATTATTATTGTTTTGTATAAATTTATCTCTAAACCAAGACCCCATGCCTTTACTAGATATAACATCTAAGCTATCCCCTACAAGGTTTATTGCAACCCCTCTTTTTGAGTCTGTAAAAAATGTATCAAACCCATATACAGCAAAACTCTCTGCGTTGTTGCTTATCCCAAACTCTTCTACTCTAGGTATCTGTTTACCTAAAACATCTGGAGTACTCAATATAGCTCCACCGGCACTTGCATCAGAAAACAAGTTCTTACCATTCGCGAGAACGGTTGATATTTTGTCTTCCTGAAGGACTAGTATATCGGATTGCCTTGCATGTAATTTATTTATAGGACCGAAAGATCTTTCCAATGTAACCCAGTTTACCAACCCTAAATTGAAAGAGTTTAGTTTATTTACATTTGTTTCTTCATTGTACACACCGCTATAGGTGATATCAGCATAACGCCTTGCCTCTTTGTAGTCTTCTTCTGCAACAGCAGTAACCCTCGAGCCTATTTTAAAACCAGGAGTGCTAAAAGCATCATCGATCTTAAAGCTTTCTACGCCATTACCGAAAGTAAAACAGTCGTATAGATTTAAATCCACAACAGCATCTACACCGTTGCTTTGGTTTGTTACATTGCCTGTATGATAGCCGTCATTTATTGCGTGGCTTTCGTGACTCTCGTAGTAAAATTCATTAGGATTGTCAAGAGGCTGTGTTTCTAAAACTAAAACATCATCCGCCCTTATTACTTCCACGGATACATCTAAGTACGCATGTCTTGGGCCTGATTCCTTTTCATTTGGATTTTTAAATGTCAAAAAGCCATGTCCATTTGATTCGTCTCTAAAGTACTGTATTTTTAACTCCGTGAACGTGTAGGGAGTACCACTTAAGCTATCTGAGCTATGCTCTTCAAAATCACTTAAGCTTTGACCATCCCCAACACTACTGTTCCATATTGCATCTGTATCATTCTCTCCGCTTCCTCTAGATGTTGGTTCTATGGTTGGTCTATTGAAGTTTATTCTTTCACCCGAAATGAAGTCATACATGTTTTCATAATCGCGACTAGCTGTAAAAGTTCTTTCAAACTCCCATTTATTAGCCCACTTACCAAACTGCTCTGCGTTTATGTGAAAAGTAACCTGAGACCCTGAAGGAACCGTATATTCTACATATTTATTTTCACTACCGCCTACCGTGTATTCTGGATTTATTATTGATGTGGAGTATTTTATATTTGTGTTTTTCTGGCTAAATGTACCGTAATCAATTATAGGGTTATTGTCCTCATTATTTATTGAAAAACCATTTGGTTTTATCTTCATATAAACACCTGAAGGCGCTACCTCGTTTTCATCTATAAAGTTCTCCTTCTTCACCTCTATCTCTAAAACTTTAACTGTTAAAAGGTTTGAAGGTATTCCGCTTGATGATTTTTTTACAATTAACGTAGTGTCTTTCGTAACTTTTGTTTGATTATCTCCCTCTAGTTTACACCACCAGGCTGACTGTACAGAGTCGTAAAAAAACAAATTACTATACAGTGTCTCGTAAGATGATTTACTTGTTTTCAATACAAATCTATATCTCTTAGCCCATTCTGGCGCCGTGTTCTTTATAGTGGCCGTTATTGAGTTTTTAAATATACTTAATCTAGGCGCAACAAAGACAGTATTTTTTGTGGACACAAGCGCTGTTGAAGCTCTATTGTATTCATCCAAATAAACTATACCAACCTCATAGTCCCTATTGCTATGTAGGCTTCCTCTTGAATTTATCTCGTTTATACTAGAAAAGACACTTGTCATCTCAAAATATTCGTAAGAAAAGGTCCCCGGATTAGAGTCGTCTTCGTACTTAACAGCTGGGATTTGGATTGTCAATACGTTCCCAGAAGACGTCACTTTAAAATCTCCTTCACTAGAATCAACTCCACCCCCAATTAGTGTCCATCCTGTTTTTGATTGAATGCCTGAATAAAAAATATCAGTTAAACTGTATCCGCTTGTTGCCTCGCTTATTGTTAAACTAGATTGTATTGCCTCTAAAAACTCATCACTACTTGCAAGCTCTTGTACCGAAGAGTAGGTTTTAGTGAATTCAAAAGAGACGTTGTTTTGAAATATGTTTTCAGGAGCGTCAGTGTATGAAGTAGACCCAGTGAATTCTTTATGGGTTACACTTAAGTCAATGTAAATTGCACCACCCTTTAAAATGTCAGACCCAGTGAAATCAATAGATATTGCAGAATTCTCTACAACTTTACTAGAATCAATACTGTAATTGCTACCATCTGATTTTACAGACACAAGTTCTGAAGACCCTATGTCTTCACTATTTAACTCTAACGTGTAATCTATTTTATTGTTTATATCATATCCATCAACATAGTTTCCGTACATTATTCTATTACCTATAGTTGTCTGTGTCTTAGCTAATCTTGGAACGTTGTCGTAAACCCTTAGTAATTCACTTTCAGGTAATGTTGTGTATATTTTTTTGTTATCAAAAGGTATCTCTACCGTTTCATTGTCATTCCATCCCTCGTCTTCCTTATTGAATTTCTCTACAACATTTATTATATTCGTATTTGAAACCTTAAAACAAAGGTCTATAGCTACAACATCTTTTGATCCTGTTGAAAACGACACGTTAACAGAGTTTGCAGTGTTCTGCATACCTGTCATGTCATAGTTATTGTAGTCTATATTAAAGTTTTTTGGATCAAAGGCTACGTCAGAAAATTCAGATAATGGAGAATACTCTCCGTTCTTATATTTGTTTCTTGTAGCAAACCTTAAAAACTTATCCTTAATATAGTTCTCTCCGGTAGATTTTTTTATTAATTTTATCTTAGGGGATTCTATTGGAAGTCTAACAATCACAGATATATCATCCTCAATTATTTGATCAACCCCTTCAATTGGCTTAAGGTAATTGTCTTTTACGTTAATCCTTCTTGGTTGGTTATAGTTGTCTGTGAAAAATAAAAGATCATCTATAAGGTCAACGCCATTTACCCTATAGTCTTCATGAAAGTTAAGCACACTTGTACTAACTACGTGCTGTACTAAGGATTGTGTTCTAGTGTTAAATGATGCTATAACGTCAACGGTAGGAGATGTTATAAACCAGTAAAGAGTTTCACTCTCACCATCCTCGTAAGCGCCAATTGTTTTAGCATCCTGGATAGCAGAATTGTTATACCTCAATAATGTAAGTTGAGTGTTACCTTTAGCGTTCTCTATGGACCCGGCCTCTCCGTCTTCATCTGAGGAGACCCTAATATTTTGACCGTCTACGTAATCTCCTTTAGGTATCAACCTTTCATCTAGAGACTTATTCATCTTAGACCCTACAAAAGTTTTATTTATTTTCATATTACTTCAACCATTTACTTTGACCTCTCATATTCATAAGTAGTCTACTTGGGTTAATGTTGCTCATTCTTATTTTAGCATTTCTAAGCAATGCTGATTTCTCTTTACGCGCTCTGTTTATTATATACTCCTGTACATTAAATTTAGAAGAAAGTATAGTATATTTTACGTACGCGTAAATGTAGTCCTCAAACAATTTATTGACACTCACTAACGTATCATCTCCAGATTCCATTCCGTCAGAAACATATTCGATAACAACAATTTCGTCAGCCATGTTTGAACTAAAGTTGACTACACCTGATTTTTTGTCTAACTTAAATGTTGGGTTAACATTTGCGGTTTCAGTATTCATGCCGTATCTAGCTCCAACTGAATAGTCGAAAACCCAAGAACCATCTACATTGTAACCCATGTTACCGCTCATGCTTCCTGACCCCATATACATTGTTTTAGATGCGCCATCGATCCTGTCGCCATCAAGTATAGATGTACCGGTTAAGATATTCCCAAATTGATCAAATAAAACCTTAGCTTCATTGTCTTGAAGGTAACTTTTAGCGTAATTTGTTTGTGTATTTTCAGTCAATGGCATTAAAACCCCATCTTTATATAACGACAATCTAACCCAGTTAACAAAATCTTGAGGTAAAATTATTCTACAATTATCATCGACAGTGAGTTCGATAACTTTTGTCTCTTTCATTGCATCGTAATTCAATTCCTGTATACCTCTTTTTGCATGGAAGATTATATTGTATCTTTCGGCATTATTAATAAGCTTGTCATTACCTACGTACATCAACATGAAGTTGTTTACTATGTCAGTTAATGACGTGTATTGGTATGTACCCCAGTTCTCGTTTTCATTCCCTGTCCCACTATTTTCGTAATACTGGTAACCTGTTAAATATGCCATGTTTTATCCTTGTTTTTGTTGTTCTTTGGTTTCCTCTGCAGCAGCCGCTTGATAAACATCTGATTCTCTTATAGATATACCAATATATTTTAGTATTTTTGAAATAATCAATGGTTCATCTGTTTCTGGGATCTCCAAGTCCTGGTAATCGCTAGCTGACTGGTCAAACAATGCTTGTGTTCCTCCACCAATAAATGTCCAATTTGGTTGTTTAGGTGTTCTTATGTACTGAACCACTACCTGTCCCACTGAATCAATGCTTGATGGATATAAAGATATCTTATCTTCGCTCTGGGTAAATACAGGGAAACCAAATGTTGGTGCCGTTAAGTTTGACGCATTAAGCATCGTTATTTTTGAGTGAGAAATCTTTTCAGACTCTTTTGTCTTGTTTGTTTTGTATATAGCATAACTCAGTCCGGATTCAATCCATAAGTTTTCATTTGTTGTAGTTATGGTTTCCTGTGAAACAGTTAACACTATTGAGTAAACAGTACTTTCATCAACAATCGCAGCAACAGTATCGCCTGCAACAATTCCTGAAGCAATAAAATCAGCCGCTGTGTCCGTTAAGTTGTTTTCGCTAGTTGTTGTTCCTTCGTGTTTTAAGTCCGTATTTATTAAAACCTTGTTTAAAAGATAGCAAGAACTAGGTACCGTATACTTGTTTAATGTATTAAATAATGGTTGTTCTACAGAAAAAGTATCTATAGCTTCTTCTAAATTTTTAACTATATCAGCATATCCACTACCAGAAACTCTTTGATTTTGCCTATTTATCCATTGGTTATACCTGTAGAAATAGTCTTCAAATATATCTAGTTGAGCCTGTTTTGCATACAAATTAAAGTCAGTAGGTGTAATGTATCCGTAGTTTTCTTTATTTGCAATAGCCAAGACAGTCTGTCTTACACTGTTTATCATTGTCTGTTGTTTTGCACAAAGATACTCAAAAAAAATAACCCACCCCTTTGGTCTAAAGGATGGGTTATATTAATAAATATTTGAATCTATTAGTCTTCTAACTTGTTTTTAAGCATGGTCATTATCTCTAAACCGTCATTAGTTTGGAAGAATGAGGCCAATGTAGATACTGGAGATTCTCCAAATGGTATACTGACTAATTTCTTCTTGTTTCCTTGAAGGTTAAAGTAGATGTCCTTGCTATTGTTTTTTAATATTAACAACCTTTCGCTAAATGATTTAGCGGCTAAGTTTTGCAACTTAAGCATTGGGTCGTTGAGTGTTTCTAAAAACTCTTCTGGGCTATTTCTAGCGTATAAACGAACGTCACGCTTTAATTCAGCTGTTGACATCTTGTCTATATTTAATGACATTACAACCCTTCCTATCGTCTCTATCATGTCTAAAGTTAATTCTTTAGCGGCTATTTGAGCATCCAATTGGTGGTCTAATATTTCTACGTCTTCTGACGCATCTCTTTCGTTATCAACCTCAAAAAAAACATTATTGTTTCCAGGGTGTAGTGATAAGAATTCTTGCAAAACAGGATTAGTTCTAGGTACGAATAACATACCTTTATCAAAAACAATAGGCTCTAATATAGCGTTATCGTCTTGCTCGTCCTGAAATGGTGTTTTTTGGTTTACGGAATATCTTAAAGCTCTGTTGAACTTTCCGTCAAAGTGTAGTAAAGGTTTTCTTCTTGAATTCCTTGAGTTTAGCATAAAGCTTAATGGGGTTGTATTTCCTTTTAACTTGTATACTCTGTCTTTTTGTGTTACTTGTTTTTTCATTATAATTATAATTAGATTTAGATTTTATAAAAAAGAGGGGACTACTTTAGTGTAGCCCCTCCTTAAACTTAATACTACTTCAATAAGAAGAAGTTATTTGCACCTAATGTACATAAAGCTCTTTCTGATAAGAAATGAACTTCCATTGCATCTAAGTCACTAGTTGAAGCACCACCTGCTCCACCAACGATCCAAGATTTCATTTTTCTATCTTCTGTCTCAGAAGCTTTGTAACGTACATGTAAGAACGGTCTCTTAGCATTGCTACCTAATACTTCATCATAAACAGTAGTAGATCCTGCTGGTACAACAACTCCGTCGATACCACCACCTACAACACCACCACGCATTGTTGCGTCGTTTAAGTACTTCCAGTCAGACTTGTAAAAGTCATAACCTCTACGGAATCCTGAGAAACCTAAGTTCAAAGCCATATCTTTCTCGTTGTCAAACAAACCATAAGATGCTCCAGATGCTCCGAAGTTGTTTTGGCTTGCTAATAAGTTGTCAATCTCGAAAGATGTACCTCTGTTTACAAACATAACGTTCTCTTCGATAGAACCTTGCTTATCTAATTGTGCTACTACAGCATCAACGTCTTCTAAAGTTTCGAAAGCTCCAGTTGAGATATTTCCTCTATCCTCTAAAGAGTATAAAAGACCTTCAGAACCTTTGTATCCTAATCCTAATGCTCCTGAACTTGCTCCTGCTGGAATAGCTTCAATCATTGAAGTCTCTAAGTAATCTTCGAAACGTAATCTTGTTTCATGCTCAGACTTCAAGTACCATAAGTAACCAACGCCATTATCTCCTTCTACTTCAATCCACCCAATTTGAGCCATATCAGATCCAGAAACTTCGTACTTGTCTTTGATTATGATAGGATTGTTTTCATAGATATCTGGAGTAGCCTCTAAAGCTCCTTCCATTCCATTTGTTCCTTTCTTGAATTCAGAACCGTAAATAAACACATCCACACTTGTTCCTGAATTATCAGCGCCGCCTAAAGAACTGAAAGCAGGTACACCTGATGCATCGAATAAAGCTACAGCTACTTCCGTTGCAGTTACACTTGTTACAATACCTTTAGCAGATACTGCTCCAGCAGTCTTATCTGAAATCATGATGGTTTGACCCACTCTAATTGCAGAGTTTGCTATGTTTAAAGTAATAACAGTGTCAGCAGCAGCTGCACCATCTTTTACTACAACAGCTTCGTACTTGATGTGTAATCTTCCTTGCTCAGACCACTTAATTAAGTCAGAAGTACAAGGCATCTCTGCTCCTACTAATCTTAAAAAAGAACTTACTGAACGATTTCCGTATCTTTCGAATTCTTTTTCATAAGTATCCGGCAAGTGCTGGTTTAAGAAATTGAAATCAGTAATATACGACCCAGGTAGGGCTACTTTTGTTTGTGTAGGAGTTAAATTTACATTCCCACTAATTGCTACATTTTGTGCCATTTTGTTTTTGTTTTAACGTTTTTTAATTTTTAAACCACGTCCGCTATCGCTCTCTACTTCTCTAATTTTAAACCCAGTATTATTTATCGATTGTGGCGTACCTTTTACATCCATGTTCACATTCTTGGATTTTCTTGATACATCCCCAACACCATCAGACTTACCCTTCTCATAGAAGAAGTTAGCTAACTTTTCTGGATTCATTGCTGCGTTCAATGCACGATGGTAACCTTTTGGATCTTTAATCATTCCATTCTCATCTAAATACTTAGACACGAAATTATTGACATCAGACTGAAGATTCTTAACCTCTGCTTTATCTCCTGATGAAAAACTTACTAACTTGTCTCCGATATTGAATTCAAAACCTTTAAACTCATCGTTAAACACGTCTGACGTCTTTTCATTAAAAAACTTAGCCCTAGCTTCGTTTGCTTCCTGGCTACTTTGCGACTGTGATATATACTCCTTGTAAGCATTGTAGTTCTCTAATTCATCATCGTTAACAGGGCTTGTAGCCGACTCGGCAGGAACCCTATATGTCTCCTTTAAATCATTAAAATACTTCTTTGCTTTTGCAAGTTCTCTTTTGGTTGCAATCTTCTTATCTTTAATTTCAGAATCACTATCTAAATCCTCATCATAACCGAATTTTTCTTCGATTAAATACGAGATATCTTCAGAATCTAAATCATCCTCTGTTAACGCATAATACTCTTGCAATAATTGGTCCTGGCCTACATTATCATAATCCACTTGTAGCTTCATAAAATCATTAATGCCTCTCCCTGTTTCTTTCTTGTACTTCAAGAAAGCTGACACATCCTCTGGCAACTCCTCTGCCTGCTTTTCAGCAAATAAAGAATCAACAGACTCTATGTCTTTGTTGTATTTACTTTTAAAGTATGAAATAACATCTTCATCCCCAAACTCTTTTTCTACCGTTTCAGTTTCTACTGTTTCAGTTTCTACTGTTTCAGTTTCTACTGTTTCAGTTTCTACTGTTTCAGTTTCTACTTGGTCTTCGATAAATTGCTCCTCTACCTCTTGTTTTGATTTTTGTCCAGGTCCTTCAACCTCTCTTAATTTGATTTCCATTTTGATTTAATTTAAATTATCTAGGCTCGAACTCAGATAAATCAAAACCATCCAACGTGTCTTCATTAGATTCAAAATTTACAGGCGACAAGTCTTTAGTTCGTTGCTCTATCAATCTTGATTGTTGTGTGTTTTGTTTACTTATTCTATCGTCCTTAGCCTTTTCTTTAGCTTCTTCTCTTTTTGAAAGGTTTTCTGTATCTAATCCTTTTAAACTCATTTGTAATTGAAACTCTAATTTCATTAGTCCAGACTTTATTTCAGCCTCGCCTCTCATTCTTTCAATATCAAAACCAGCTTTTGCTTGAGATATCTGCATCTCTGACTGTGTTTCCATTTCTAGTTTTTGAAATGACATCTGTCCAGCCATTTGCTGAGACTGAATCTGAGCTTCTTGTTGTTGCTGCATTTTCTGCATTTCAAACTTACGAAGATCTTTTTCTTTCTTCCTTTTTTTAACCTTTAATAATTGGTTGGCTAATTTAACGTTTCTTATTTCACGAATATCAATAGCGTCATCAAGATCAATTGATTGCTTAGATAGTGCCATCTGAATATTTGATTCTAACTGTTGTTTTTGCTCTTCATCAGGTGTTAGTTCTATAAATATAGCAAAATCGTATAAATGCAAATCCTTAATATCTTCTAAAAGACTTACGTTGAATTTTCCTATTTGCATTATAAACTCCTCCTTGAAAGAAGAATACTCTAAAGCGTCTGATATTCTACAAGTCAATGCAACCGCTACATCCCTAGAAATATCCAATAACCCATCAAGTATATGCCTTGTAGCTGTGTTACTATTTAATGCTGCCATCTTCTGTAGGCCTACTAATGAATCAGGGTCTGGCATTGATCCATCCCTAGCTTCATTTAACCCAGTTACATCCCTAAGCATTTGTAAGTAGTGATTATAACTACCTATC
>Ga0222646_100241_pt1 | contig 17115 bp, 16 predicted proteins | sample AntAcemetagen293_FD_179819 | JGI IMG/M metagenome (GOLD analysis project Ga0222646, IMG submission 179819) | Saline water microbial communities from Ace Lake, Antarctica - #293 | ecosystem: Environmental > Aquatic > Non-marine Saline and Alkaline > Saline | place: Antarctica: Ace Lake | collected... | reverse complement strand
GAATTTTCCTTCCAGGAAAATCCTATTTTCTTAATAACATTTTTCTAAAAATTATAGCAACAGAAATTGCTGTATTTTGACTTTTTTGTTTCATTATTAACTCAAAAAAATAGAAAAATGAGTACATTAAAATTAGCAACCAACGCGTTGCACGCAGGACATGACGTAACTACAAACGGAGGTACAAGAGCAGTTCCTATTTACCAAACAACATCGTATGTTTTTAAGAATTCAGAACAGGCAGCAAACCTTTTTTCCTTAAAAGAATTAGGTTTTATCTACACCCGTTTAAACAACCCAACAAATCAAATTTTACAAGACCGTTTGGCGGCTGTAGAAGGCGGAATTGGAGCTGTAGTTTTCGCATCTGGTACTGCAGCGATTGCAACCGGTTTGTTAACACTTTTAAAAGCAGGCGATCATATTGTTGCTTCGAGTAGTTTATATGGCGGAACTTACAATTTATTAAGTGTTACTTTACCAAGACTCGGCATTACCACTACGTTTGTAGATGCTTCAAATCCGGATAATTTTGATGAAGCAGTGCAAGAAAATACAAGAGCCTTTTTTGTAGAATCTTTAGGAAATCCAAAGTTAGATGTGTTAGATTTAGAAGCTATTTCTGTACATGCAAAAAGTGCAGAAGTTCCTTTTATTGTTGACAATACAGTGGCAACGCCTGTTTTATTAAATCCTATCAAACATGGGGCAGATATTGTAATTCACTCCTTAACAAAATATATTGGTGGCCAAGGAACTTCTTTAGGAGGAGCCATTGTAGATGCGGGTACTTTTAATTGGGCAAATGGTAAGTTTCCAGAATTTACAGAACCATCTGCGGGGTACCACGGTTTAAAATATTATGAGACCTTAGGTGCGGCATCGTATACCTTTAAATTAATTTTAGAAGGATTGCGCGATTATGGAGGTGCTTTAAGTCCGACAAACGCATTTAACATCATTCAAGGTTTAGAGACTTTACCCGTTAGAATAAAACAACACTCAGAAAATGCCTTGGCATTGGCAATATGGTTAGAGCAACAAGAAGCCGTTGCTTGGGTAAACTATCCAGGTTTAGAAAGTAGCAAATACAAAGCTTTAGCAAATAAGTATTTACCAAAAGGACAAAGTGGAATTGTAACATTTGGTCCCAAAAAAGGATTCGAGGCTGCAAAAACCATTGCAGACAAAACTAAGATTTTCTCTTTATTGGCGAATATTGGAGATACAAAATCGCTGATTATACATCCTGCAAGTACCACCCACCAGCAATTAAATACAGAAGAGCAAGCGAGTGCAGGTGTTACACAAGATTTGGTGAGATTGTCTGTGGGTATTGAAGATTTAGAGGATTTGAAAGCAGATTTGACAGCCGCTTTTTCTGAACTATAAAAAAGGAAGGCAGTATTTAAAATAGTAAGGGCGCATGCCTCCTTTTCAAAGACACAACAGTGAAAAATAAACTACAGCATATTAAAATTAAAAACTTCACCACAGAGCTTGGTGCTTTTATTCCTGAACTGAATTTAAGCTACCAAGTTTTTGGTAAAGAATTAGGAACTGCGCCTATAATATTAATCAACCATGCATTAACAGGGAACAGTGATGTTGCAGGAAAAGAAGGGTGGTGGCAAGACATTGTAGGAGAAGAAAAGGTAATAGACACGGCTGTTTATACCATTTTATCTTTTAATATTCCAGGAAATGGTTTCGATGGTTTTTTAATTGAAAATTACAAAGATTTCATTGCAAGAGATATGGCTAGTATCTTTTTAAAGGGATTAGTTCAGTTAGAAATCACCCAATTATTTGCTTTGATAGGTGGTTCTTTAGGTGGCGGAATTGCTTGGGAAATGATGGTGTTAAATACCAAAATTACCCAACATTTTCTTCCCATTGCAACCGATTGGAAGTCTACAGACTGGTTGATTGCCAATTGCCAAATACAAGAACAATTTTTGGTAAATTCTAGCAACCCAGTGCACGATGCTAGAATGCATGCTATGTTGTGTTATAGAACACCAACCTCTTTCAAAGAACGTTTTCAGCGTTCAAAAAAAGAAGATTCTACAATTTTTAATGTAGAAAGTTGGTTGTTACATCACGGTGAAAAATTACAAGAACGCTATCAGTTGTCTTCCTATAAGCTAATGAATCAATTATTAAAAACAATTGATGTGACCAAAAACGGAGAAAAAAAGATAGAAATTCTAGATCAAATAGCAGCCAATATTCACATCATTGGTGTGGATTCAGATTTGTTTTTTACTGCGGAAGAAAACAGAGAAACACATAAAAAACTGGCATTAACTAAAGAAAATGTTACTTATAACGAAATAAAATCTGTGCATGGTCATGATGCATTTCTAATAGAATATGACCAACTTCAGAAAATGATAGCACCTATTTTTAATAAAGAATACAACTCAAAAAAAATGAAAGTATTAAAATTTGGAGGAAAATCTTTAGCAAACGGAAAAGGAATTGAGAATGCTATAGAAATTATTATAGGCAAAATTAACAATGCAGAAAAAATAGCAGTGGTGGTCTCTGCAAGAGGAAATACTACAGACGATTTAGAAGCTATTTTAGAAAAGGCGTCACAAAAAAAGGAGTATAACACAGCATTGGAGGTATTTAAGAAATACCAGTTGGCGCCAAATAATGAGGTTGATTTTTCAAATGAATTTGCAACTTTAGAGACTATTTTTGAAGGTGTTTCTCTGCTAGGAGATTACAGTATGAAAATAAAAGATACCGTTTTAGCACAAGGAGAATTATTAGCGGCAAAATTAGTTTTTAGCTTATTGCAAATACAAGGAGTAAGCGCTAATATAACAGATGCAAGTCAATTAATTATAACAGATGAGAACTTTGGAAATGCCCAACCAATACATGCTATTTCTGCTGCGAATGTAATTGCCTATTTTGCTAAAAATGCAAATGTATTAAATGTTGTAACTGGTTTTATTTCTTCGAATAAAAAAGGAGAAACTACTACTTTAGGAAGAAATGGAAGTAATTACACAGCGGCTTTATTGGCAAGTTACCTAGATGCAGCAGAGTTGCAAAACTATACACATGTAAGCGGAATTTTCACTGCCAATCCAGATTTGGTTGCAGATGCAAAGAAAATTGAACAGCTTTCTTTTTCGGAAGCAAATGAATTGGCAAATTTTGGAGCCACTATCTTACATGCAAAAACGATCATTCCTTTATTAGAAAAAAATATTAATCTTAGAATTTTAAATACGTTTAATAAAGAGGACAAAGGAACCTTAATAACGGCAGCCTCCTCAGAAAAAGGAATTAAATCTATCTCTACCATTAGCAATGTTTCTTTGTTAAATTTTGAGGGAAGAGGTTTGTTAGGTAAAGTAGGTGTAGATGCGCGTATTTTTAAAACCTTAAGTGATCGGAACATTAGCGTTAGTATTATTTCACAAGGTTCTTCAGAAAGAGGAATTGGATTGATTATTGATACAGATAGAGCCTCAGAAGCAGTTTTAGCTTTAGAAACAGCATTTGAAAATGATTTCTATTCGCAAGATGTACATCAGATTTCAGTAACACAAAACGTAGCGGTAATTTCTATTATTGGCCAGGATTTAAGTGAATTTCATTTGCCGTACAATGCGTTGATTAAGAATCAAATTGTACCGTTATTATTCAACAATACAATAACAGGTAAAAATGTAAGTTTGGTCGTTAAGAAAGACCAGCTTTACAAGGCTGTCAACGTGATTCACGGCCAAGTTTTTGGCATTGCAAAGAAAATAAATATTGCTGTTTTTGGAAAAGGTTTGGTTGGGGGTACTTTAATTCATCAGATTTTAGAAAATGCAGCATTTGTGTTAGAGAGAAGAAAAATTCACTTGAATATTTTTGCAGTGGCAAGCTCTAAAAAAGTATTGCTACAGAAAAATGGTGTTTCAAAAAATTGGGAACAAGATTTAGAGAACTTGGGTCAAGAGCATATTGAAATCAAGGATATCATAGCCTTTGCAAATACGCATCATTTTGAAAACTTAATAGCTGTAGATAATACTGCAAGCGTTCCTTTTGTAGAAAATTATATTCCTTTAATAACAGCGGGTTTTGATTTAGTTTCTTGTAACAAAATAGCAAATACTTTGTCTTTTGATTTTTATAAAGAATTAAGAACAAAACTAAAAGAACATAAAAAGCAGTATTTATATGAAACCAATGTAGGTGCTGGTTTGCCTTTAATTGACACCATAAGACTTTTACATGAATCTGGTGAAAATATTACCAAGATTAAAGGCGTCTTTTCTGGAAGCTTAAGTTATGTGTTCAATACTTTTTCAGAGGAAAATAGACCTTTTTCAGAAGTTTTAAAAGATGCTATAACACAAGGATTTACAGAGCCAGACCCAAGAGAAGATTTGGGTGGAAATGATGTTGCGAGAAAATTATTGATTTTAGCAAGAGAATTAGAATTAGAAAATGAATTTATAGATGCAAATATTCAGAATTTAATTCCAGCCAATTTAAGAGGAGGTACTGTAACAGATTTTTTATCTAATTTAGAAGCGATGAATGCAGAGTATCAACAAATAAAAGAAGCGCAAAAAGAAAATTGTGTTTTACGATATATTGGTGAGTTAAGCGGAGATTTATCTCAAGATACGGGCAATTTAGAAGTAAAATTAGTGTCGGTTCCTAAGACTTCTCCTTTGGGATCTTTGAAAGGTTCTGATGCTATTTTTGAAATTTACACAGAATCTTATGGAGAAAAGCCAATTGTAATTCAAGGAGCAGGAGCAGGTTCTAAGGTAACCGCAAGAGGTGTTTTTGGAGATATTTTAAGACTGGCAAAACACCATAATTAAACTGTTAAAAGATTGAAGAATTAAATTATCAAACGTTCAATCATTCCATTTTAAATCATTTAATTTTTCAATAAAAAATGAGCAAACATTTCGAAACAGTAGCAATTAGAAATCAAACAGAAAGAACACAATTTTCTGAGCATTCTACCCCACTATATCTCACTTCTAGTTTTGTTTTTGACGATGCTGAAGAAATGCGCGCTTCTTTTGCCGAAGAAAAAGAACGCAACTTGTATAGCAGATTTACAAATCCGAATACTACAGAATTTGTGGATAAAATTGTAAGTATGGAAGGTGCCGAAGCAGGTTATGCTTTTGCAACTGGTATGTCTGCAATTTTTTCCACATTTGCAGCTTTGCTTAGTGCAGGAGATCATATAATATCTTGCAGATCTGTTTTTGGTTCTACGCATAGCATGTTTACAAAGTTTTTACCAAAATGGAATATAGAAACTTCTTACTTTAAAGTAAATGAAGTTCATTTGTTAGAAAGCTTAATTCAACCAAATACAAAAATTCTATATATAGAAACCCCTACAAATCCGGCAGTAGATATTCTTGATTTAGAGTTACTTGGTCAAATTGCTAAAAAGCACGATCTAATCTATATTGTTGATAATTGTTTTGCAACGCCTTACGTGCAACAACCCATTAAGTTTGGTGCAGATTTGGTAATTCATTCTGCTACAAAATTAATAGACGGACAAGGGAGAGTTTTAGGCGGCGTTACTGTTGGGAACAAAGAATTAATGCGAGAAATTTATTTATTTGCAAGAAATACGGGTCCAGCAATGTCTCCTTTTAATGCTTGGGTGTTATCAAAAAGTTTAGAAACCTTGGCAATAAGAGTAGAAAAACACGCAGAAAACGCTATAAAACTTGCAGAGTTTTTAGAGACGCAAGAAAGCGTAGACCTCGTAAAGTATCCGTTTTTGAAATCACATCCTCAATACGCCATTGCTAAAAGGCAAATGAAATTGGGAGGAAATGTGGTAGCTTTTGAAATTAAGGGAGGTATTGAAGCGGGCAGCACATTTTTAAATCGAATTAAAATGTGCTCATTATCGGCAAATTTAGGAGATACAAGAACGATTGTTACACATCCATCGTCTACAACACACGGTAAACTTTCAGAAGAAGAAAGGTTGGCAGTTGGCATTACAGACGGGTTGGTTAGAGTTTCTGTAGGTTTAGAAAATATACGAGACATTATAGAAGATTTAGAGCAAGCTTTAAGAGGTTAAACTAATTTAAAATTCCGTAATTTTGTTTTTATGCTTTCTAAAAAAACAAAATACGGAATTAAAGCACTTACCTTTTTAGGGAGGCAAGAAAATAGAACACCTGTCGCTATTGCTACGATTTCTAAAAGTGAAAATATATCACTTAAGTTTTTAGAAAGTATTCTTTTAACACTTCGAAAAAACGGAATTTTAGGCTCTAAAAAAGGGAAAGGTGGTGGTTATTACTTACTAAAATCGCCTTCTGATATACCAATGACTGCTATTATGAGAATTCTTGAAGGACCCATTTCTATGGTACCTTGTGTGAGTTTAAATTTCTATGAAAAGTGTGCTGATTGTCCTGATGAGAGTGCCTGTGCTGTTCATAATTTAATGATGCAAGTTAGAGACAATACTTTAGATGTTTTTAGAAATACTTATTTAGCCGATCTTTGCAATTGCTAAACGATGCGGTATACCATGCATTTTATAGCTTAAGTTTTTAATACCAATTTTTCTTTCAACAAGATCTCTTTCTCGATTTCATATTCGTAATTATAGAAGCCTTTCCTTATTAATCTACTAAATCTATAGGGTTTATATATTATTATTGAATTTATAAGGTGTTGGTTTTAAATTTAGGTGTATGTTTGTAGTGTCCTACTAAATCAGTAGGGTAAGTTTTTTGAATTAATTACCTATGATTTTAAATCAATTTTTTTTTAGTAGGAAAACACAAAGTAGGTGTTTTGAAGAAGATAAAACTTCTGAGAAACCTTTACGTAGTGTTGCAAAAGCTTTCAGTTGGAGGTTTATAGGTACGTTAGATACTTTAATAGTTTCTTATTTTATCACAGGAGCTATTGGTTTGGCTACTTCTATTGCTACCATAGATTTTTTAACAAAACTACTCTTGTATTTTTTTCATGAAAGAATTTGGAATCATATAAATTGGGGTAAATAATACAGATGAATTTAGAAGAAATAAATAAAGAATTACAAAATAAAAGTCCAGAAGAAATAATTAATTGGGCTCTTACGATTGCACATAAACCGATAGTGACTACTAATTTTAGACCTTATGAAGTGGCTATTTTAAATGCAGTTACTGCGGTAGAAAAAGACATTCCAGTAGTGTGGTGTGATACGGGTTACAATACACAACAAACCTATAAACATGCAGAAGAGGTTATTAAAAGACTGAAATTAAACATCCATTTATATACACCAAAACAAACGGTAGCGCACCGAAATGTGGTGTTGGGAGTTCCGGCGATAGAAGATCCAAAACATGTAATTTTTACAGCACAAGTAAAGTTAGAGCCATTTTCTAGGGCCATGAAAGAGCAACAACCAGATGTGTGGTTTACAAATTTAAGAAAAGGCCAAACTGCATTTAGAGATCGTATAGGTATTGTTTCTCAAAGTAAAGATGGAATTGTAAAAGTAAGTCCGTTTTACAATTGGTCAGACAAAGACTTAGATGGGTACTTAATAGAGAAAGGTTTGCCAAATGAGTTTACCTATTTCGATCCAACAAAAGTAGAAAGTAATAGAGAATGTGGTTTACATATCTAAAAGACATAATTATGAATCAAAGAACAATACAAGTAGCTGCTTTAGAAAGCGAAGCCATTTATATATTTAGAGAAGTAGTTGCTCAGTTTGAAAAACCTGTGTTACTTTTTTCTGGTGGAAAAGATAGCATAACTTTAGTTCGTTTGGCACAAAAAGCATTTTTTCCTGCTAAAATTCCGTTTCCATTAATGCACATTGATACCGGGCATAATTTTCCTGAGACCGTAGCATTTAGAGATAAGTTAGTAAAAGAATTGGGAGTAACATTAATCATAAGAAACGTACAAGACAATATAGATAGCGGACGTGTAAAAGAGGAATCTGGTAGATATGCAAGTAGAAATATACTGCAAACAGAAACACTTTTAGATGCTATTGAAGAATTTGGTTTTGATGCCTGTATAGGTGGTGCAAGAAGAGATGAGGAAAAAGCCAGAGCCAAAGAAAGAATTTTTTCTGTACGAGACGACTTCGGACAATGGGACGAGAGAAATCAGCGACCAGAAGTATTTGATATGTTAAATGGACGCATAGATTTAGGGCAGAATGTGCGTGTGTTTCCTATTTCTAATTGGACAGAGCTCGACGTTTGGTCTTATATTCAAAGAGAAAAAATAGAAATTCCGTCTATTTACTTTGCACATAAAAGAAAAACATTTATTCGAGATGGTATGATTTGGTCTGCAGCAGATGCTTTTGTTTATAGAGATGAAGAAGAAAAAGTAGTGGAAAGAATGGTTCGTTTTAGAACTGTTGGCGATATGAGTTGCACCGCAGCCGTTTTATCTGATGCCGTAGATATTAAAAAAGTAGTGGAGGAAATTAGAGATTCTTCTATCTCTGAAAGAGGCGCAAGAATAGATGATAAACGTTCTGAGGCTGCTATGGAAAAAAGAAAACAACAAGGGTATTTCTAAAATTAGTTGTGAGTATTTAGTTGGTGGTTTAAGTGAAAACCAAGAAACAAAAACAAACAACCAAAAATCAAAAGAAAAATGAACGTACTAAAAATAGCAACAGCAGGAAGTGTAGATGATGGTAAAAGCACCTTGATTGGAAGACTTTTATACGATACAAAATCGTTGACCGATGATAAATTAGAAGCAATAGAAGAGAAAAGTAGACAACGTGGTTTTGATTATTTAGATTTTTCTCTGGCAACAGACGGTTTGGTGGCAGAACGTGAGCAAGGGATAACTATTGATGTTGCGCATATTTATTTTTCAACTAGAAAAAAGAGTTTCATTATTGCAGACACACCTGGCCACATCGAATACACAAGAAATATGGTAACCGGTGCATCTACTGCGCAGGCTTCTATTGTGTTAATTGATGCTAGAAATGGCGTTGTAGAACAAACGTATCGCCATTTTTTTATCAATAATTTATTGCGAATTAAAAACGTGGTCATCGCAATCAATAAAATGGATTTGGTTGATTTTTCCGAAGATAAATACAACAATATCAAAGGAGAAATTGAGTATTTAGCGAGTAAAAGTGACTATAAGAATCAGCAACTAACTTTTATACCAATGGCTGCTTTGCAAGGCGATAATGTAGTTTCTAAATCTGAGAACATGCCTTGGTATGCAGGGGAAAATTTATTACACCATTTAGAAAAATTAGATGCAGAGGCTATCAATGAGGTATCGCAAGCTCGTTTTCCGGTGCAAACAGTAATCAGACCAAAGACAGATGAATATCACGATTTTAGAGGATATGCAGGTAAAATATATGGAGGTGATTTGGCCATTGGAGATAAAGTTGTGGTGCTGCCATCGCAAACAAAATCGATCATAAAAAGCATTCATTTTTTTAATGAAACTTTTGTGAAGGCAAAAAACGGAAGCTCAGTCACCATTACATTGGAAGATAATGTAAATGTAAGCAGAGGAGACATGTTGGTAAAAGTGAACGAAGAACCCACAATTACAAAACAACTAGACGCAACTATTTGTTGGATGGATAAGGAGCCATTAAGGGAGTCACAGAAATATTACATAAAACATGGTGTAAATGATGCGCAAGCAAAAATTACGCAATTGTCTAGTATTTTAAAAACAGATTTTTCTGGAAAAATTGAGAATCCGTCAGAATTAGCTTTAAACCAAATAGGAGACGTTCAATTAAAGTTAAGCAAGCTTTTATTAATAGATGCATACGATCAGAACAAATCGAATGGAGCCTTTATTTTGATCAACTCAAAAACAAACAATACCGTTGGTGTCGGTTTTATTCACTAATTAAAAAATAAAGTATGGCAATTGTCATAACAGACGAATGTACCAATTGCGGAGCACGTGAGCCATACGGCTATTTATGAAGGAGCTGAAGATTGGAAGTATGTTGAAGAAACTTCGTTAACAGGTGATATAGAATTAAAAAATGGAATGATTGTAAATGCCGAAGAAGCACAAGAAGCTGTATCTGACGAATATTATTTTATTGCTCCAGATAAATGTACAGAATGTATTGGTTTTCATGAAGAACCTCAATGTGCAGCAGTATGTCCGGTAGATTGTTGTGTGCTCGATGCTGCACATATAGAAACAAAAGAAGAACTTTTAGTGAAACAGAAGTTTTTATATAATTAAAAAATTAACGCTTTTACAAGCCAATAAGAAATAGAATAATGCAAAGTTTTAGAACCGAAATAGAGAACCCAATTGTAGAAAAAGACATTCTAGAATTAGATCGTAAAATTCAGCTTTTTAAAGAAGGTAAAATAGACGAAGAACGTTTTAGGAGTTTACGTTTGGCAAGAGGTGTTTACGGTCAGCGACAGTTTGGTGTGCAAATGATTCGCATAAAATTGCCATATGGGAAAGTGACAAGCGAACAGCTGCACAGAATTGCAGCGGTTTCCGATGAATATTCTCGTGGAAGATTGCACATTACAACACGCCAAGATATTCAAATTCATCATGTGAGTTTAGACAGAACGCCAGCGTTGTGGGCGCAGCTAGAAAAAGATGATATTACGCTGCGTGAAGCCTGTGGAAATGCAGTTAGAAATATTACAGCATCTGAAACTGCAGGAATCGATATCAATGAGCCTTTTGACGTTTCTCCATATGCATATGCAACGTTTAAATTCTTTTTAAGAAACCCTATTTGTCAAGAAATGGGACGTAAGTTTAAGATGTCTTTCTCTGGAACAGATGATGATACTGCAATTAGTTTTATTCATGATTTAGGTTTTATTGCAAAGATAAAATTCGAAAACGGAGTGCCTAAAAAAGGATTCAAAGTATTGTTAGCTGGTGGTTTAGGTTCGCAACCAAGACATGCAGATGTAATTTATGATTTTTTAGAAGAAGATGTTTTAATACCTACAATAGAGGGGGTTCTTAGGATTTTTGATCGTTTTGGTGAACGTTCAAAAAGGGCAAAAGCGAGGTTGAAATTTTTAGTAAAAGACATTGGAGTTGCCGCTTTTTTAGAATTAGTTGCCGCCGAAATACAGGCGTTAGAATACCAAACATTTAAAGTAGATACTGCTGCTTTTGAGCACCCTGTTTCTTTTCAAGAAGTAGTAATTCCAGCAGTGAAAATTGAAAACGAAGTCGCTTTTCAAAAATGGAAGGAAACCAATGTGATCAAACAAAAGCAAGCAGGTTTATTTGCCATCGGAATTAAAGTGCATTTAGGAGATTTTTATACGCCCAAAGCACGTTTGTTAGCAGATTTAGTAAAGAAGTACGCTGCAAATGAAATCCGATTGACCTTGCGCCAAAATATTTTAATTCGTCATATTAGAGAAGAGCTCATTCCTTTTTTCTATGTTGAATTGCAAAAATTAGGCTTTGCAAATGCAGGCTATAATTCTACGGCAGACATTACTGCATGTCCAGGAACAGATACTTGTAATTTAGGAATCTCGAGTAGTACAGGAATTGCCGTTGTATTAGAAAAAGTATTGGAGGAGGAATATCCTAATTATTTAAATAATAAGGAAATTGCTATAAAAATTAGCGGTTGTATGAATGCTTGTGGCCAGCACAATATGGCACATATTGGTTTTCAAGGAATGTCTATCAAGGCAGGAAATTTACAAGTACCCGCTTTACAGGTTTTAATTGGTGGAGGAATTTTAGGTGATGGGAAAGGACGTTTTTCTGACAAATTAGTAAAGGTTCCAAGTAAAAGAGGTCCTGATGCCTTACGTCTTTTGTTAAATGATATTGAGAAAAATCAGCAAAAAGAAGAAAATTTCCTAGAATATTATGACAGACAAGGAAAAACTTATTTCTATGATTTGTTAAAAGTGTTATCTGATACAACCAATTTAGAGCCAACCGATTTTATAGACTGGGGGCATTCAGAAAACTACGTAAAAGCAATTGGTGTTGGAGAATGTGCCGGAGTGGTTATTGATTTAATAGCGACTCTTTTATTCGAAAGTGAAGAAAAAATAACGAATGCTGAAGAGGCGTTCAAAGAAAATCAGTTTTCAGATAGCATTTATTACGCATACACAGCTTTTGTAAATACTGCAAAAGCATTATTAATTTCTGAAGATGTAAATACAAATACACAAGCAGGGATTATTACGAGTTTCCAAGAACACTTTGTGGCTTCCAAAATAGTGAAATTAGAAAGTTCTTTTGAAGATTTGGTGTATCAAATGAAGCACGAAAACCCAACAAAAGCATTCGCACAAAAATATTTAAAGGACGCTAAATTATTTTATCAAAAGATAGATGCGCATCGAAAAACAACTCTTAGTCATGCATAAAACTCCAAAATTAACAGTCGTTGGTGCAGGTCCTGGAGAAGTAGATCTCATTACTTTAAAAGCCATTAAAGCTTTAAAAACCGCAGATGTAGTTTTATACGATGCCTTGGTGAATGAAGAATTATTGGACTTTATCAATCCGAATGCAGAAATTATTTTCGTTGGAAAACGCCACGGTTGTTATACCTATCAGCAAGATCAAATTAATGATTTAATTGTTTCAAGGGCAGAAACACACGGACATGTAGTTCGTTTAAAAGGGGGCGATCCTTTTATTTTTGGCAGAGGTGCAGAAGAAATGGAGTTTGCCGCAAGTTTTGGAATAGAAACGGCTATGGTTCCAGGAATTTCGTCTTCATTGGCAGTTCCTGCTTCTCAGAATATTCCGGTTACAAAACGTGGAAGTGCAGAAAGCTTTTGGGTTATTACCGGTACTACAAAAGAACATAAATTATCAAAAGATATTGCACTTGCAGCAAAATCGAATGCTACCGTGGTTGTTTTAATGGGAATGGGAAAATTACCTGAAATTATAAAATTATTTCAACAAGAAAATAAAAATGAGTTGCCCGTTGCTATTATACAGAATGGCACCAGAACAAATGAGAAGGTAGGTATTGGAACGGTAGATACCATTTTGCAAGTGGTTGCAGAACAGCAGTTAAGCAATCCTGCAATCATCGTCTTAGGAGAAGTTGTAAAACACAGAGAAGTGTTGGCAAGTATTCAGCAAGAACATGTCAAAGAATTAATTGCATAGTGTGGCTTTTATGGAGAGAAATAATTTATACCCTATTTTTTTAAAAACGAAAAGTTTGAATGTACTTCTTATTGGAGGTGGAAATGTTGCGGAAGAGAAATTAACATTTTTGTTAAAATCGAGTCCGGATGCGCATGTAACCATCGTTTCGCCGATGTTTCGAGAGGGCACCATTGTATTGGCTAAAAAAGGATGTGTCACTTTAATTAAAGATGTTTACAGTAAACAGTATTTAACAGGAAAACACCTAGTGGTGGCAACTACAGATGTTCCAGAAATTAATGTACAAGTTTGGCAAGATTGCAGAGCAGTTGCTAAATTGGTAAATGTTGCTGATAATCCGCCGTATTGCGATTTCTATATGGGAGGAATTGTAACCAAAGGAAACGTAAAAGTAGCCATTTCTACCAATGGAAAATCGCCAACAACAGCAAAGAGATTGCGACAATTTTTTGAAGATGTACTTCCAGAAAACATTGACGATTTGGTTCAAAATCTAAATAAATATAGAAAGACCATCAAAGGAAACTTTGAAGAAAAAGTAGAAAAATTAAACGAGTTCACAAAAGGGTTGGTTGATAAATAGGTTATTGGCGAACGACAAAAGGCGAATAGTAAGCAGCTAAAAGTAAAATAAAAAAGATGATTAAAACAGATATCCTAATTATAGGAGCAGGACCCACGGGGTTATTTACCGTTTTTGAAGCAGGATTGCTAAAATTAAAATGTCATTTAATTGATGCTTTGCCGCAACCTGGCGGACAATGTTCAGAGATTTATCCGAAGAAACCTATCTATGACATTCCTGCATATCCAGAAATTTTAGCAGGAGATTTAACGCATAAATTAATAGAACAAAGCAAACAATTTTCTCCTGGTTTTACTTTAGGAGAAAGAGCAGAAACGATAGAAAAGCAAGAAGACGAAACCTTTATTGTTACGACAAACAAAGGAACCAGACACCATGCAAAAATAGTTGCTATTGCAGGAGGTTTGGGGTCTTTTGAACCCAGAAAACCTTTGATACCGAACATTGCAGATTTTGAAGACAAGGGTGTAGAATATATTATTAAAGAACCAGAGTTGTACAGAGATAAAAAAGTAGTAATTTCTGGCGGTGGAGATTCTGCTTTAGATTGGGCTATTTTCTTATTTGATATCGCATCTGAAGTTACTTTAATTCACAGAAGAAACGAGTTTAGAGGTGCTTTAGATTCTGTAGAAAAAGTACAGGAATTAAAGAACTTAGGAAAAATAAGATTAATTACTCCTGCAGAGGTAAAAGGAATTTTAGGTACGGATAAAGTAACCGGTGTTGCCGTGCAAAAAGAGGGCGAAGATGCTTTTATTGTAGATGCAGATCATTTTATTCCGTTGTTTGGTTTGTCACCAAAATTAGGTCCAATTGGCAATTGGGGTTTAGACATCGAGAAAAATGCCATCAAAGTAAACAATGCATTAGATTACCAGACCAACATTCCAGGAGTGTACGCTATTGGCGACGTAAATACCTATCCTGGGAAATTGAAACTGATTCTTTGTGGTTTTCACGAAGCAACATTAATGTGTCAGAGTGCCTACAAAAGAATCTTCCCAAATAAAAAGTATGTGATGAAATACACAACAGTTGGTGGTGTAGATGGTTTTGATGGAACAAGAAAAGAAGCACCAAAAGCAGTTGTTAAGGCGATAGAATAGCAAGATTTTTGTAAGGTTTATGTAACTTTGCAGACAACGATTAAATTAAGAGAATAGATGCAAGACATCAACATAAAAATAACAGATAGAAATGGCGTAACGCATGATGTGGTTGCACCAACAGATATGGCAATGAACTTGATGGAAGTTGTGCGCTCTTACGAATTGGCGGAAGAAGGAACTATCGGTATCTGTGGTGGTATGGCAATGTGTGCCTCTTGCCAATGTTATGTTACCTCTCATCATGAACTCCCAGAAATGTCAGATGATGAAGACGCCATGTTGGCAGAAGCTTTTCATGTAGAAGATAATAGTAGGTTGGGATGTCAAATACAAATGACTTCAGCAATTAACGGTCTAGAAGTTGTATTGGCCCCAGAATCTTAAACTGAAAGATGAAAAAAGTATCCTCAGAAATAGCACTTATAAATTACAGCATGTGTTTAAGAGATGCGGTAGCAGTTTTTACAAAAGAGTTGATCAACTGCTTGTTTGATGAAAAATATCAGCAAGAAAAAGGGGCAGCAACCAAAGCCCAGTTTTTTAGAATCCTAGAGCGATTGTCAGTTGAAAATGAAGATTGCTTTTGGTTAGATTTTGAAAAGTCTTTTATAGAAATAAGAAGGAAATTAGATTTAGATGCAATTGCAGCTCTAAAAAGTGACCCTGCTGCAAAAAGTTTAAGAGAAGTTTATTTAGCATATCCTGGTTTTTACGCAATTGCAGTGCACCGATTAAGCAATCAATTATTAAAACAAGAAATTGCCATTTTACCAAGAATGATGAGTGAATTTGCACACGGTGTAACGGGAACAGACATACATCCCGGAGCAGAAATTGGAGATTCATTTTTTATAGACCATGCAACGGGAATTGTAATTGGCGAAACAACTGTTATTAAAGATCATGTAACCATTTTTCAAGGGGTTACTTTAGGCGGAATTCAAGTAAAAAAAAGCATGTCTTCTGTAAAAAGACACCCAACCATAGAAAGCAATGTTGTGATCTATGCAAACGCTACTATTTTAGGTGGTGATGTGGTGATTGGAGCTCACTCTATAATTGGAGCAAATGTTTGTATTATGGAGTCTACACCTGTAAATTCGGTAGTTACTGTACAATCAGAAAATAAAATTTTTCAAAGAGATTAAGTATATGAGGACAAAAAGCATCATAGATTTTATAGGAAATACTCCTTTGGTAGAAGCGCAACAGATCTTCAAAAAAGAGGGGGTTACTTTATTACTAAAATTAGAAGGAAACAATCCTGGAGGAAGTGTGAAAGATAGAGCTGCCTACAATATGATTTCTGAAGCTCTTAAAAGAAAAAACATTAAAAAAGGCGATACTTTAGTAGAAGCAACGAGCGGAAATACTGGAATTGCATTGGCTTTAATGGCAAAGGTTTTAGGGGTGCATATGGTATTGGTAATGCCAGAAAACTCAACTATAGAAAGAGTGAAAACAATGCGTGCCTATGGTGCAAAAGTAATTTTAACTTCAAAAGAATTGGGTATAGAAGGTTCTAGAGATTATGCTTTAAAGTTGAAATACAAAAAAGGCTATTTTAGATTGAATCAGTTTGACAATCCAGACAATTTCAAAGCTCATTTTAAAACTACAGGTCCCGAAATTTGGAGAGATACAGAAGGACAAGTAACGCATTTTATTGCGGCAATGGGAACTACTGGAACTATTATGGGAGTTTCTGATTATTTAAAAGGACAAAATAAAGAAATCAAAATAATTGGAGCACAACCAAAAGATGGTGCGAAAATACCCGGAATTAGAAAATGGCCTCAAGAATATTTACCCGCAATTTTTAATGCGACAAAAGTAGACCAGGTTATAGAGGTAAACGAGGAGGAAGCAAAAGCAATGACGCAAAGATTGGCTTCAGAAGAAGGAATTTTTGCTGGAATGAGTAGTGGAGGTTCTGTGTTAGCCGCCATAAAAGTTGCAGAAAAATTAGAAAAAGGGGTTGTTGTTGCCATTGTTTGCGATCGAGGAGACAGGTACTTGTCTTCGACACTTTTTGAAAAGGATTAAAATAGTAAAAGAGTAGGCGCTTTTGTTCGTTTTTTTACACATATTACACTGCAAATAAAAAAAGAATTCGTTTATTTGTAACTCAGTTAATTAACTTATTGATTACGTTATCACGAAAGGCAGAGGGATTAGACCCATTGAAGCCTTGGCAACCTCTCATTTATGAGAAAGGTGCTACATTCTACAAGTAAATATGAAATTAATTTCAGTATTTCT
>Ga0222646_100238_pt1 | contig 17213 bp, 24 predicted proteins | sample AntAcemetagen293_FD_179819 | JGI IMG/M metagenome (GOLD analysis project Ga0222646, IMG submission 179819) | Saline water microbial communities from Ace Lake, Antarctica - #293 | ecosystem: Environmental > Aquatic > Non-marine Saline and Alkaline > Saline | place: Antarctica: Ace Lake | collected... | reverse complement strand
ATAGACAGAACTAATGCAACAGGTAGATTTGCTAAATCATTTAAAAGCAGTGTTACTGAAGATGGTTTTGAAATATCTTCTGACGCTAAGTACGCAGGTGCTGTAGATGGTGGTGCAGGTATAGCTAAGTCCAACAGGGAAGGCTACGATAAGAAAAGAAGGTTAGAGGAATGGGCTAAAGCTAAGGGGATTAGACCTGTATCTAAGTTAAAAAACGGATATAAGTTTAGAAAAATGAATACAGATAGTAATAGTGCATTTAAGTCTATGATATTTGCTATTTCTAAGTCTATTGCTAAAAAAGGTACAATAAAGAGATATCAGTACAAAGGTAGTGAAATATTTGATAGAGTATTTGAATCTATGCGTAAAAAAGTAGGTTTAGATATAAAAGACGGATTTAGTGCGGACCTTAGAGATGAGCTTATAAAAATAGTAAAAATAAATGGTAATTTAAAGAAATAAACAATGGCAATCAATACAAGAAGTCCATATTACGTGAGTACTTCAATACAAGGTACACATTATACTACTTTAGATATTTATATTTGGGATGGTTCTGCTACCGCAACAACAACACCAAAATACAGTTTAAAGAAATATCCAATAAGTGGAAGTACACGAGTAAGTTATGAGATTTCAGAACTTATAAGGGATTATATAGATACAACATTTGATGGTAATTATAACGGACAATCAGTTTGGTTTAAGTCAATTACAAAGGTTTATAATTTTTTTGATGTCCCATTTAACACTATTAATTCAAGTACAACATCTGCATTTGATAGTTATTCTTATTTTGAAGAACAATATTCTTTTAACATAGGGTTAAAATCTTTGTTAATGAGTAACAGAGAGATGTTTGTTTTAGCAGACAATGTTTTTAGAATACCAATTCATACGCTTAACAATCCTACTGTATTATTTCTTAAAGATGGTGAAGTAGTATCATTGCAAACATTATCAAATAGTTCTGAAAGTTCTACACAAGTAAAATACATTTCTATTGATGGTATTACAGGTAATTATGATTCTTTTAAAAGCAGGGTTTTAGAAGACAATGGAACTTTTGAAGATAGTAAATGTTTACAAGACTTTTTAAGTGAATTTGAAATTGGAGAGGTAGACACAATAAAGGTGTCAGATTCATACGGTACTGAAACTATAAAGGTTGTCACATTAGATGAATGTAAATACGAACCAAAAAAAGTAACCTTTGTAAATAAATTTGGTGTATTACAAGATATGTTCTTCTTTAAAAAATCAGTTGAAAAGATGACTGTTAAAAAGGAATCTTACAAGGCTAACATAAGGAATCAATCTAACCAATACAGTATAAGTAGCCACGTTAATAGAGAATTTAATGTTGTAGGTAATGAAAGTATTTCTTTAAGTAGTGGTTTTTTAAGTGAAGAATACAACGAAGTATTTAAACAACTAATGTTATCGGAAAAAGTTTGGGTAACAAACGTTACAGAGACGAGTGTACAAGTATTACCGGTAAATGTTAAAACAAGTGATATTACTTACAAGACATCTTTAAATGATAAGTTAGTAGAATACACGATAGAATTTGATAATTCATTTGACACCATAAATAACATTAGATAGATGCAAAAAATACAGTTATATATTCAAGGGCAAAGGATTGATTTGTTTGAAGATGAAGGCGTTACAGTTACGCAAACAATTCAGAACATAAAAGATATATCAAAGGTATTTACGGATTTCTCAAGAACCTTTAGCGTACCAGCCTCAAAAACAAATAATAAGATTTTTACACACTATTATAATTATGATATTACCAATGGTTTTGATGCGAGAACTAAAAAAAATGCAAATATAGAACTAAACAACATACCGTTTAGGACAGGTAAAATAAAACTTGAAGGAGTTGATTTAAAGAATAATAAACCTCATACATACAGGATTACTTTTTTTGGCAGTACTGTAACTTTAAAGGATTTGTTAGGAGAAGATAAGTTAAATGACTTAGTTAGCTTGAGTCAGTATGATTTAGGCTACAGTCCAGAAAGTGTTAAAGGTAAATTAATAACTCCACCAAGCTCAACAAACCACGTTATAGCACCTTTAATAACGCATACACAGAGGCTTTATTATGATAGCACCAAAAATAACGACATACTTGATAGTGGCGACTTGCATTATTTTGCTGGAAATGGCGTGCATAGGCACGGTGTTAAATGGAATGAGTTAAAGTACGCTTTAAGGGTAAATAAAATAATTGAAGCAATAGAGTTTGACTATGGAGTGGAATTTAGTTCAGACTTTTTTAAGAATACTAATGTAGATGAGTTTAATAACTTGTTCTTATGGCTACATAGGAAGTCTGGAGCAGTTGAAGACCTTTCTGGAGTTGAAAATGTAAATTATTCTAAATTAATTGACTCATTTACACCAACTGGTACTTTTATACCAAACATAAACAACAACGGAACAACTGTTGGTTTATTTGTCTATAATCAAGGAGGTGCTACGCCAGTTACAGACTCAACAGTTACAATAAGTAGTACTTCTGGAGTTGCTTATAGTGTAGTCGTAAGATTGAATGGTAGTACTTACCAAACAGAAGCAGATAAAATAGATAACTATACTTTTGATTTAAACAATATGCCAAATGGCACTTGGACAATAACATTAGAAACTGCAACCTCAAATAGTTTTACAAATGTTTCTTGGGATTTTACAAGTGTGCAAAACGAAGGTTCTTATACAGGTACTTTGACTTCTTCAAGTATAAATATAGCTGCAATATTTGTGTTTAATATTTCAAAGCAAATGCCAGAAATAAAAATAATAGATTTTTTGAGTGGTTTGTTTAGAACATTTAATTTAACTGCTTATGTTGAAGATGATATTATAAAAGTAGAGACATTAGATAGTTTTTACGAATCTGGTAGAGGTTCGGATACTTCAACAGAAGAAGCTTACGATATAACAGGGTATATTGATGTTGATACGGCTTCTGTAGACGTTCCGTTAATTTACAATGATATTCTATTTAAGTTTAAGGATACAAAGACTTTTTTGGCTAATAAGTTTGGTGAAATACAGAATCGTGCTTGGGGAGAAAGTACTGCTGTTATTGAAAATAATGAAATTAAGCTATCTGGTAGTCAATATAAGGTTGAAGTTCCTTTCGGAAAGATGTTATTTGAAAGACTTACCAACCAAGCAAATGTTTTTGATAAGACAACTCTTATTCAATGGGGATGGAGTGTAGATAAATCTGAAAATGCATATTTAGGAAGCCCTTTACTGTTCTATCCTATTCACTCAACTACTGGAAATATTTCTTTTGTAGATGAAGTTGATTCAGATAACGTTCCAACGAATCACATCCCTATTTCAAGTGCAAACCTACCTTTTAATAGTGTTTCTAAAGACCCTACAGTAAACGCAAGTCAGTTAAGCTTCTTTAATGAGCAGAATGAATGGACATTAAATAGTGATTTTGATGGTACGCTTTATAAAGATTACTACAACGAGTACATCACTAACATTTTTGACGTTAGTAGTAGGCTTATGAAAGTAACTGCATATTTACCTTTAAGTATATTAGTTAATTACAATTTATCAGACAGGTTTGTGATAAGTGGAAATAAATATAAAATAAATAGTATAACAACTAATTTATATACTGGAAAATCTGAAATAGAATTATTAAACGACATATAATGATAAGAGAAACTTTAGAATTACTAAGAGATAAAGAGTGGTTAATTGACGATAAGGATATCAATATAGCTAAAGGATTATATGAAATGCCTTCAACATTTAAGGAATTAAGAACCAATAACAAGAGAAAAAAACTAACAAAAGATGGCGGTAGAAACTTATAAAATAAAGATTGATGTTGAAACACAAACAGCATCTATTAGAGACCTTAGAGGTCAGATTGTTGCTACTCAAGTTCCTGTAAAACAACTTAGGGAGGAATTTGGAAACTTCGCAACAACAGTTAATTCGACTAAATTTAATAAATTTAACAATCAACTTCAAGGAACCAAAGGCATAGCTGAAGGGATGAATAAATTCCAAAGGTCTACAGGTGGTGCTGCAACCTCTGTATTGGAACTTGGTAGGGTTGTTTCAGATGCACCTTATGGTATTAGAGGTATGGCGAATAACGTATCTCAATTAGCCTCTAATATGCTTTTTGGAGCACAACAAATAGACAATGCTACAGGAAAGGCAGTAGGGTTTACAGGTGTTTTAAAGGGAATGGGGAAAGCTTTTATAGGACCTCTTGGTATATTATTCGCTATACAAGCGGTTGTTGCGGCAGTTGATTATTTTTACGGAGGAATGAAGAAAGCGGAGGAAGCTGTGGACGACACAACATCAGCACTTGAAAAACAAAGCAAAGAGCTTATAAAAATAACTACTGAATATGAAAAATATTTAAAAATAAAAGAAGTTGTTTTTCAAGGAGCCGTAAAAGAAAGGGAGCTACTTGGAGCGTTAACCGCTACGACTCTTGACTCAGAATTTCCAGAAGATAGGAGAATAATAGCATTAAATAAACTTATAGAACTATATCCAAAATATTTTAAGGGTTTAAAGGTTACGGATGTAGGTAAATTACTTAAAGCAGAGGATGCTGTAAATAAAATACTTGAGAATAGGGCTAAGTTAAAGAAAGCTATAACAGATGCAAGTATAGTTTCAAACGAAATACAATTAGAACTTATAAAAAAGAAAGCAGATAAGAATTATAAAGACAATCTGGTCGAGCTATATGAAGAGCAGAAGCAAGCAAGGGAGTTGATAAAAATATATAGCTCCTTAGATTTAACTCTTAAAGATAAAAAGGATGGAAAGGACAGGGATAGGGTAATTGGACTAGATTTAGATAGCATAGATATAGGGGAGGAAGCAAAGAAAGGTAAAAAAATGCTTAAAGCTGTTGCAGATGCTATGGGTATAGATATGAAAAAAGACCCTTTAGAAATAGACACCAACCTTGACCTCACATTAAGTCCTGAAGCTAAAAAGATGGCAGCCGATGCTCTTAAGGCACAAGTTGCTGATATGGTTATGAGTTCTGAATTAGAGGATTTTAAGAGTTTCGCAGACAGTAGTAAGGATATAATTAGTTCTATAGCTGATTTTACAAGTGCTGAGTTTGACAGAGAGCTAACTATAGAGCAAAACAAAACAAACGTTTTAAACAACGAGTTAAACAAAAGGCTTCAAAACGAGAATCTATCTAAGGAACAAAGACAAGCAATACAGAACCAAATAGCTCAAAATGACGAAAAGCTAAGGATTAAACAAGAAGTTATTGAGAGAAAGAGGTTTAATATGCAAAAAGCCGCAAATATTGCAACAGCATTAATGGACACGGCATCTGCTGCGGCAGGAGTTATGGCTCAAGCTAAAGGAGGTTTTTTCGCAAGACTTGCTCAAGCGTTACCAACTATTGCTTTTGGTTTAGCTCAGGTAGCTACGATTTCAAGACAGAAGTTTCAAACATCAGCAGGTAGCTCTCCAGCACAAGCTACAGGTAGCAGTAGTGGTGGAGGCGGAGCACGTGCAGAACCTTCATTTAATATAGTAGGCGGTAGAACTAAAGAAGATGCGTTGTTAGGTGCGATACAAGATAAGTTTGACCAACCAATAAGAGCTTTTGTTGTGTCAGGAGATGTAACCAGTCAACAACAATTAGATAGAGTTATTGTAAGCTCTTCAAGTATCTAAAATAAAACAATTATAATTAATAAAGTTACCATAATATAAAACAATAGTTATGAAAAATTTAGATACAATAGAATTATTTATTGATGACGCCAGAGAAGATGACGGTATTGAGGCAATTTCTTTGGTAGAATTTCCTGCCATTGAGGAGAATTTTATAGCTCTTAGTAAGCACAAGGTGGAGTTTAAGACCATAGATTCTGATAAAAGAATCATAATAGGATTGGCATTAGTTCCAGATAAGAAGATATACAGACGCAAGGGAGAGTATGAATATAACGTAATATTTTCAAAAGAAACCGTAAGAAAGGCTTCTGAGCTTTACTTGAAAAAACTTAAATTAAACAACACAACCTTAGAACACGAAGCTCAGATGGTTGAAGGCGTCTCTGTTATAGAGTCTTGGACAGTAGACGACCCTAAGATGGATAAAACTGCTTTATATAATTTAAACGCACCAAGTGGCTCTTGGGCGGTAATTATGAAAGTGTATGATGATGAAATATGGAAAGATGTTAAAAACGGAAAGTATTTAGGATTTAGTATTGAAGGTATGTTTAGTGACAGGGAGGAAGATAATGAAGAGATTGAGGCTTCTAAAGCACTAGAGGAACTTAAAAAATTATTATCATAATGAGTAAAGCTGTTTACTGTTACTGTAAGAATACTTATTCAATAGAATGCGATAAAGGAAATAATAAGAGATGCAATGCACCAGACTATTGGAAGCAAGGCGTAGGAGACATAAGCAATACTGCCGAAGAAGATTAAAATACGACAGTACATTTATAAATAGTTATATTAATATAAACCAATAAGTATGAAAGCAACAGAAATCCTTAACAACGTCAAAGAGCTTTTAAATCTATCTAAGATAGAGGCAAAGATTGAAGACGTATTAGTTGAAGAAACGGTAGAATTATCTACAGAGGAATCAGCAGAAGAAGTTATAGAGGAAGTTAGTGAAGTATTACTTGCTGAAGAAGAGGTTGTAGTACCTACAGAAGAAGTTGCAGAAGCACCAATGATGTACGTAACACCTGAAGAATTATCAGCAGTTAAAGCGGAATTACTTTCGATGATTAAAGCATTAATCGAGGATAAGCCAATGGGAGACGTAAAAGAAGTTCCTCAAGAGTTATCAAAACAAGAAGAAGTTGAATTATCTGAAGATGTAGAAGAAGTTGTGCATTCTCCAGAAAACTCAATAGAAACTAAAAAGAATTTATTATCAAACCAAAACAAATCTATGACTACTGAGCAAAGAGTCAATAGTATGTTATTCAACTAAAATTAAATAAAAATGGCTACTACAAGTATTACTACTACTTATGCTGGTGAAAGTGCAGGAAAATATATCTCTGCTGCTTTATTATCAGGTAACACAATCGCAAATGGTGGATTAACTATCAGACCAAATGTAAAATTCAAAGAGGTTGTAAAAAGATTGGAATTAGACGGAATCGTAAAAGATGGTTCTTGTGATTTCGCTGATACATCAACTTTAACTCTTACTGAAAGAATTATTGAACCAAAAGAATTACAAGTTAACTTAGAACTATGTAAGAAAGATTTCCGTTCTGACTGGGATGCAATCCAAATGGGATATTCTGCTTTTGATAACTTACCTTCTTCTTTCCAAGATTACTTAATCTCTTATGTTGCTTCTAAAGTAGCACAAAAGAATGAGAATACAATTTGGCAAGGTGCTGATGCTACCGATGGTGAATATGCAGGTTTTTCTGAATTATTAGCTGCTGATGCAGGTGCTGTTGCAGGTCAAACAATCACTGGTATTGCAGGTGGTGTTAATGCTGGTAACGTTGTTGATGAATTAGGAAAGATTGTAGATGCTATTCCTTCTGCACTATACGGAAGAGAAGATTTACATATTTACGTTTCACAAAACATCTTTAGAGCTTACAAGAGAAGTTTAGGTGGATTTGCTGCTGGAGGACAAGGTGCTGCAGGTGTAGGTTCAATGGGAAATAACCAAGATGTAAATGTTTTATACTTTGATGGTGTAAAAGTATTTATGGCTAACGGATTGGCTGCTAACGTAGCTGTATCAACTACTAAGGACAACTTATGGTTCGCTACAGGTTTATTATCGGATGCGAATGAAGTTAAAATTTTGGATATGAGTGATTTAGATGGCTCACAAAATGTTCGTGTGATAATGAGGTACACAGCTGCTGTACAGTATGGAGTTATTGAAGACATCGTAACATACGGAATCTAATAACAATTAAATAAATACAAAAAAGGGTAGGTGGTTCGTCTACTTACCCTTTTTTATTAACTAATAATAAAATATAATAATATGGCTTGTGATATTAACTCAGGGAGATTAGAACCTTGTAAAGACAGCGTAGGTGGAATCAATGCGGTTTACTTTGTGAACTACGGAGATTTAGGTGCTATTGTTCCTAATTCTACTGATAGTGACGTAATTGACAGTGTTGGAGCGTCCGTAGATGCTTACAAATATGAAGTTAGAGGAAACTCTACCTATACCGAAAACATTCAATCAAGTAGAGAGAATGGAACTACCGCTTTCGAGCAAGTGTTAGAATTGACACTTAAAAAATTAACCAAAGAAGACCATAAGACAATTAAATTATTGGCTTTTGGTAGACCTAACATTTTAATCGAAGACAATAACGGAAACGTATTTTTAGTTGGATTAGAACACGGAGCTGATGTTACAGGTGGTACTATCGTTACAGGTGGTGCTATGGCTGATATGTCAGGATATACTTTAAGCTTTTCAGGTATGGAGAAAGTTCCTGCTAATTTCTTAAACAAAACATCTGCTACTGAATCTGCAACGGTTACTATTGAAGGAGCAGGATTTACTATTGTATCAGGTTCATAAAACTTAATACCCTTAATTGATTTACCCTACTTTAACGAGTGGGGTTTTTTAATTAAATAAAACAAAATAATATTATTTAGTTATCATAGTATGTTAATATTAAACCCAACATCTGAAGAGAGTTCAATAAAGATTATTCCAAGAAGCTTAGACATCTCAGGCGAGATATCTTTTAAGCTTAGAAGGGATGGCGATGGTATTATTGAGCATCTGTACAGTACTGCTATAACGTCAGACACTACATTATACACAGCAGACTCATCAGAAGTTACAGCTGATAGAACAAATGATATAATAATAGCGACTGTTAATGGTGATTTTGTTGTTGTTACATTTCCTTCAGATATACTTGAAGAAGACTCTACTTATTATTTAGAAATAGATAAAGATGGAGAATTGTGGTACAGGGATAAAATTTATGCTACGTCTCAAACTAAGGTTGATATGGAGTTTAATAAGCACGAAATAGGTAATGGAACAATATACAAGACCTACGACAAGACAGATGATAATACATACATAATATAATGAAAAAGAGCAATATTAAAAAAGAGTATAAAGACAGTATTAGAATAGTTAATATGTCTTCTTACAATACTCCAGAAATCAAGGAGGTTCACAATAAAGATTGGGTTTCTTTTGGTAATAATAATGACTACTTCGATAAATTAATTGAAAGGTATTTAGACAGTCCTACTAATGGTAGGTGTGTTAACGGTATTGTTGATATGATTTATGGTAGAGGATTAGAGTCTACAAACTCTGAAATCTTCCCTGAACATTATGTTTATATGAAAAAGCTACTTAGACCAAGAGAGGTTAAAAGGCTTGTTAATGATTATAAGTTGTTAGGTCAAGGTGCTATGCAATTAACCTACAATAAGTCTAAGACAAAGATATTAAAAGTATCTCACTTTCCTATGGAAGCACTTAGAGCTGAGAAAGCAACCGATGGTAAGGTAAAGGCGTATTACTATCACCCAAAATGGAAAGATTGCAAGACATCTGATAACCCTAAAAGAATACCTACATTTGGTAATGGTACTAAATCACAAGTTAATGAACTTTATGTATTTAAGCCTTACAGAAGTGGTTTCTATTACTATGCGACTGTTGACTATCAAGCGTGTTTACAATATGCTGAATTAGAATCAGAGGTATCAAATTATCATATTTCAAACATACAGAATGGTCTCCAACCAAGCTTATTTGTAAACTTTAATAATGGAGTTCCTAATGAAGAAACTCAAAACGCCATTGAAAACAAGATTAATGATAAGTTTTCAGGTAGTTCGCAAAGTGGTAAAGCAATTATAGCATTTAACGAAAGTGCTGAAACAAAAGCAGACATAGAAGCTATTCACTTACCTGATGCTCACGCACAATATCAATTCCTTTCTGACGAAGCAAGAGAAAAGATAATGTTAGGACACGGTATTGTATCACCAATATTATTAGGTATTAAAGATAATACAGGATTTGGGAACAATGCAGAGGAATTACGTACAGCGTCTGTTTTAATGGACAACGTTATTATAAGACCTTTGCAAGATGGTATTATTTATGGTTTAACAGAAATACTTGAATTTAATAAGATATTCCAAGATTTATACTTTGTTACATTACAACCTATTGAATTTACTGAGTTAGAAAATATATCTACTAAAGTAAGAAAAGAAGAAGAGACAGGAGAGAAGCTTTCTTCGGAAAAAGAAGCAGAAGACTTTTCGGATGAGGATGGTGATAACCTATATGACCAATTAGAAGGATTAGGAGAGGTTTTAAGCGATGATTGGGAGTTAGTCCATAGTGAAGTATATCAAGAAGAGAATGAGTCCGTTAAAATGGCTGAAATAAAGTATTCAGATAAATCATCTTCAGAGGACAATAATATTTACAAGATAAGATACGCTTATTCACCTCAAAGAAAATCAGAAGGAAGTAGAACGTTTTGTAAGAAGATGGAGAACTTAACAGGGAAAAAGATTGTATTCAGGAAAGAAGATATTAATATGATGTCTTTTAGAGGTGTTAATAAAGAGCTTGGTCATAACAGAAACAACTATTCTCTGTTAAAATTTAAGGGAGGAAAAAACTGCCACCATTATTGGGAATTGCAGGTTTATAAAAAATCAAGTGGTAAGAGGGTTAATGAAGATACTGCTTATGGAAAGGGTCTTGATAAGCCAAACAATCCTGTAGAAATTACTGAAAGAATGGTAGATAGACCAGATAAAGGTGCATACCCAAGTGTATTAAGTAGAATCAGAAAAATCATAGGGAAATAATGAAGGCGTTACTAATAACAGTACAAGATTTAAAAGCAAAGTCAATCATAAGTGGAAACACAGATGCGGATAAGTTAATTCACTATATTGAGGTGGCTCAAGATATTCATATCCAAAACTACTTAGGTGGTAGGCTTTATGACAAACTACAGGCATTAATAATATCAGGAGACATAGACTTACCTTTAAATAGCGATTACAAGGCTCTTAGAGACACTTATATTAAACCTATGCTAACTTGGTTTACTCAAGCAGAGTACTTGCCATTTGCTATGTTTAAAATAGATAATGGAGGTGTTGCTAAACATAGAGGAGAAGAGTCTGAAACGGTAAACTTTAGCGATATTGATAGAATGATGAGCAAGATAAACGATAGAGCTGAGTTTTACACAAGAAGATTTTTAGATTATATATGTAATAATAGCAATAAGTACCCAGAATATTCTAACAATAATAATGGCGATATGTACCCAGATAAGGATGCGGATAGTTTTACAGGATGGGTTTTATAATGGAAGTAAATAAAAGAAAGACATATAAAACAAAAAAGGTTAACATTATAAAGCTATATGCTTTTTATAAAGAAATAAACAAAGAAAATAAAGATGGCAATAAATCCAAGTAATTTAATTAACGTAGGGGCAAGTCCTAATGATGGTCAAGGAGATGCTTTAAGAGACTCTTTTATTAAGACTAATGATTTAGCTATAGACTTAGATGCAAGGGTGATTGATAACGCTAATGATATTTCACAAGAGGTATCTGATAGAGGTAATGCAGATAACACCTTACAGTCTAATATTGATGCAGAGGCAACAACAAGGTTAAACGATGATACAACTTTACAAGATAATATAAGTTTAGAATCTACAACAAGATTAAACAACGATAATTTATTACAAGGCAATATTGATTCCGAAGAAGCTAATAGAATAAATGCTGATACAACTCTGCAATCAAACATTGATAGCGAATCAACAACAAGATTAGAAAATGATAATACATTACAAGATAATATTGATGCTGAAATAAATTTAAGAGAAAGTGCCGATAACACTTTGCAATCTAATATTGATAATTTAGATATAAGAGTTGCTTTAAATGATGTTAAAGTTGGTATTACACCAACTCAATCAAGTAATATTGTTACTAACAACGCAAAAGTTGGAATCACTACTTCGCAAACTAATGATATAATTGCCAATAATTCTAAAGTAGGTATTACTACGCAACAAGCGAGCGATATCGTTTTAAACAATGATAAAGTTGGAATAACAAGCGGACAAGCCAACGAAATAATAGCTAACAATTCAAAGGTTGGATATACAGAAGCATTAGTTTCAGCTAACTCAAATGTAGTTGCTAATACTTCAAAAGTAGGTATTACTATTGACCAAGCAAGTGATATTGTTACAAATAATTCTAAAGTAGGATATACAGAAGCATTAGTTTCAGCAAATACTGATGTAGCGGCGAATACAGATAAAGTGGGTTATACAGAAGCCTTAGTTTCTGCAAATACAGATGTAGCAGCAAACACTTTAAAAATAGGTTATACAGAAGCAGCAGTATCAGCCAATACAGATGTAGCGGCGAATACAGATAAAGTTGGAATTACAGTCCAACAAGCTTCAGATATAGTAACTAACAATGCTAAAGTTGGAATCACAACACAACAAACAAGTGATATAACAACAAACAATTCTAAAGTTGGTATAACATCAATTCAAGCAAGTGATATAACAGATAACAATGCAAAGGTTTCAGACGTTAACCACGTTGCAATAGAGTTGCCAAATGCAGACAATACAAGTGATGTTAATAAACCAATATCAATAGCTACGCAATCTGCTTTAGATTTAAAAGTTAATAAAACAGAAAACGAATTAAATACTGAAAACATATTTAAATCAGTAAGTTTTGCAATGGATTATTCTGATAGGGTTAGAGATGATAGTGGAACTATTGAAAGCAGAGAATGCGTAATGAATGAATATTTAAAAATTATAAAATAATGGCAACAACACCAAGTATAGCAATGATACCTTCTGGGTATCAAGCAGAGAAAATTTACTCTGTATTACCTACAAACGGAGATGCAGATTTAAACTTCTCACGTTCAGGAGTAGCAAATAGGATTAATTCAGATGGATTAATAGAAGAAATGGCTATAAATGTGCCACGTTTAGATTATAGTAATGGCACTTGTCCTAGTTTGTTGTTAGAGCCACAATCAACAAACCTTATTACTTACCCTTTATCATTCGGCAATAGTTATTGGACTAAAACCGGTGCAACGGTTGTGAGTGGGCAATCTGCACCAAGTGTAAACAATCCTTTAGGTGCTTTTAAGTTGGTGGAGGATACGAGTACGGGTAGTCATAGTATAGCCACTTCAAACATTACAGTTACAGCGTTATCAGATTACACTTCTACTTTTTATGTAAAAAAATTAGATATGAAATATATTGCCATAGGGATATCTCACAACGCTACTAATGGAGCATTTGTTCAATTTGATTTAGATGAGGGAACTTTAGTTGAAGCAAGGTCGGCAGGTCTTATATATACAGCTCCAACAGGAAAAATAGAATTACTTTCAAATGGTTGGTACAGAATAAGTATGACAAGCACAACAACAGGTACATTTTACTTTCCTACTATATTTCTAAGTAAATCTTTAATGTCAGGTAGCGGAAGTCCATTAGCTACTGAATACAACTACACAGGCGATGGAACATCAGGAGTCTATATATTCGGAGCACAAATAGAGCAACAATCTTACGCAACATCTTTAATGCTACCAGCTACAGAAGGCTCTACGGTTACAAGAGTAGCGGAAACTGCTGGTAAAACAGGTTTAGAAAATTATATAAATAGTGTGAAGGGAACTTTGTTTGTTGATTTGAAAACATTAGGGGATGGAACAGACTTATTAACTTTCGGATTATTCGGTATAAGTGATTTTTTAGCTGTTCTTTACAGAACAACTCCAGGAGTAGTTTGGCTTCAATATCGAACAGCAGGAGTTACAAATACTATTGAAAAGACGGGAATTACTCATAATATTGATAGCAAAATAGCAATTTCTTGGGATGTAAATTATTTAAAATGGTATGTCAATGGTGCATTGATTTACACCTCAAGTTCTTTTAACTCTTATTCGAGCAGTATTTTATCAGAACTTTTATTTGATAATATTGGTTCTACAGAACCATTTAAAGGAAAGGTTAAATCCTTAAAAGTATTCAAAACAGCTCTATCAGATGCAGAATTAACAACTTTAACAACAATTTAAGAGTAATATTTACCCTTGTGTAGCTATCAAGGGTAAATTTTTACATAAGAAACGCAATAGGATAAGATAATTAAAAAATCTTTACATAATAACCAATAGTTATAACCATAAGTGAACATAATATGAACATAGAAAAATACGCTTTTACAAGCAAAGAGCAATTTAACGCAAAGTTTGAAGCGTTACACATAGAAGACAAAGAGGGTAATTTAATACCTGACTTTAAATTCTCAATAGTTGAACTAGGGCATATTGTATTAGCCGATGCAACATTTGACGAAGAAGGCGAAGAGTTAACGGAGATAGTTATTTCAGAGCGTTACCACGTAGACGCAATGTGGCACGGACAAGATGACCATCCGTATGGTTGGAAGTCTTACAAGGTAGATTTTTATGAAGGACAAGGGATGCATTCTTTCGCAGGTGTAGATTACCAAACGCATAAATTCTAACACATAATGAAATTAATTGATTTGAAAATATACGGATTAAACGGTTTAGCTATGGCTTTAAATTTTACTACTATTGAGTTAGGATTAAAAATCGTTTTGACTTTAGTTGTAATTGGTTACACAATCCAAAAATGGTATTTAATGAATAAAAATAAATAAATATGAAGCTAACAAATAATTTCTCTAAGTCTGAATTTGAATGCAAATGTGGTTGTGATATGCCTATTTCAGTTTTAGACAATGTTAAACTGTTAGCAATACAATTACAGACCATCAGGGATTACGTAAAGCAACCTATAAAAATTAATAGTGCTTACAGATGTGAAGTACATAATAGTCTTATAAATGGTTCTAAAAGAAGCCAACATAAATTAGGTAAGGCTTCTGATATAACTATAAATACTTTTACACCTAATGAAGTTGTTGATGTTGTAAATAATTTACTTACAAATGAGATGTTAGGTTCTTTTTATATTGGTGGTATTGGTAGATATAATACGTTTACGCATTTAGATATTAGGGATTATAAAGCACGTTGGGATAACAGAAAATAAATATGGAAATAAATTTAGTATTATTAGCACCAAACGCAATGATGGTTGGATGGCAGTATTTTAAACCTGAAAAGGGTTTTGAATTTAAAGAGGTTAATGTATTTATATTATACTTTCAAATACAATTTAGATGGGCATAATTGGACTTATTGGAAATTTATTAGGAATTGGTAAAGACTTTTTATCTAATAAATCTAAATTAAAGCAAATAAAACTTGAACAAGAATTTGCTATTATAGAAGCACAAACAAAAGCAAACGTTGATAGAATCCTTTCTAATACAGATAGCGACAATCAGATTGATTTAATAACTGCACAAGACAAAAAGCATAGTTTTAAGGATGAAGTTGTAACATACTTATTTTTAACACCTGTTTTTATCGCGACTATTACACCTTTTATTATAGCGGTTAAAGAAAGTAACTTTATAAACCTTTCAGAAGATATTAGGATTTCTTACGAGAATCTAAATCAATTGCCTAATTGGTATAAATACGTTTTAGGTGCTATTGTTATTGATGTACTTGGGTTCCGGTCTTTTGCAAGAAAATTAGTAGATAAGTATATTAAATAGTTCTTTGTCCAAATTTCAGTTATGGAATACTTTCCTTTAGACTCAATTCAGAATTCCTCTGCTGATTTCCTAAACCTAATAATACCTCTACAATAAACACAACTGCTGATACAGTTAATACCGCCTGAAACCCCAGACCTAAATATTCGTTTATCTTCAAGCAAAGAACTTATTAATAATACAAATATACATTTATTTAAAAGTAAAACAATATTTATCTAAATTTAATATTGAATACATTAGAATATTTACTATATTTGTGTATGCCTTTAAGGAAAATACATAAAAGAAAGGATAATAGCTTTTCACTACATAGCGTAGAATATACGGACACCTACACTAAGGATATGGATGAGGAGGGATTGAAAATACTTAAATGGAGTATGTTTGATAGTCCTGACAAATTAGGTAGCGGAAAGTACTTTATGGAAAGTGAGCCTGTTTTTATTTTAGACGAAGTGTTTAGAAAAGAAAGATTATCAGGGTTTATTCTTCAAGGATATGTAAGTAAGAATTATGCTGATAAATTAGCAGTACCTAGTAATAGTGGTCATAGAGTTGGTAAATCTATTAAATTTAGATGCATCAGCTCATCAAAAAGATTAAAACTCATTAGAGGACTTATACAATACGGAATAGAAAGAATACAAGTATCAGATGAATTTATATACTTTGATACTGATAACTACCTAAAAGAACCAAGCTTTACCTGTTTTTAATTGTTTTTATTTGTTTTTTTGTTTTTAGAGAGGTAGGTCAAAAGCTTACCTCTTTTTTGTTAAAGAAATGTTAAAGTTTTCAGAAACACTTTCCCAATCCAAATAAAAGACTATATTTGTAAAACAATAAAACAAAATAAATTATGGAAGAATCAGATTGTTGCGGTGCTGAAAGATGGTACGAAACAGACCTTTGTAGTGAATGTAAAGAACATACAGATTTTAACGAAACAGATGAATAATATGAGTAAGTATAAACAATTGTTGGACAGGTTAATTATCGCAAGTGTAGATAATGTTTTAATTACTAAAGAATTAGAGAGCCTAAGATTAGAGAGTATTTCTTTTGAACAGAGCAATATTAATTATAGCGTGACTGTACAGGTATTAAGAAATGAGATTGAAGACCTAAAAAACATAAAACTATAATATGAAAGACTTAGTAGATTACAAAAATTACAGAATAGATGCTTTACAAAAAAAAGTATTTGAATTAGAGCAAAAGACATCAACCCTAGAAACTTATATATTTGAGTTGACAGATAAAGATTGTCCAGAAGAGTATAAAAACATAGTAAAGAACGAATTATTAAAAACAGATTAATTATGACAATTTTAGAAAAATTACAAAAGATTCAAGTAGAGCTTAAAGCTCCTAAAGGACAAACAAATGCTTTTGGTAAGTATAAGTACCGTTCAGCAGAAGACATCTTAGAATCAATTAAACCA
>Ga0222646_100234_pt1 | contig 17411 bp, 22 predicted proteins | sample AntAcemetagen293_FD_179819 | JGI IMG/M metagenome (GOLD analysis project Ga0222646, IMG submission 179819) | Saline water microbial communities from Ace Lake, Antarctica - #293 | ecosystem: Environmental > Aquatic > Non-marine Saline and Alkaline > Saline | place: Antarctica: Ace Lake | collected... | reverse complement strand
TAACCCATACAAAACAGATACATTAAATAGCAACCTAAAGGAGAAGGGAAATGGACCATTCAGAATCAAGAGTTAATAAACTAGAAGCAGGTGAGTCATGAAACCAACAAAAAGAATAATTAAAGCGGAACTAGAACTGACGATTGCTATTAACGATGAACTGCAAAGACAGTTAAGAGAAAGCGAGAAGCTTTTAGCCCTACTTGAGGCAGCTAATCGAAGCAACATTAGAGAACGTGACGAGGCTTACATACATATCGGAAGGCTAACAGTAATTGGCGGTAATGCATATTAAAAGGAATAAACGATGGATAAGGTTAATTTATTTTTAGAGTTGATACATGTTGTAACTTCTCGTATGCCCCGCAAAGACCCAAGAGATGACCCTGGGTATGCGGATTATCTCTATGAACAGCAACGAGACCGAGACAAGGAGCAGGTAGATGAACATTAGACATATCGGGACCTACGAAATCGTAGTCTGCAATGCAAATAAGAACCGTATTAAGGAGGTGGTGTGTGACACAAACCTTATCGATGCTGACGAGATAGCATCGGGGCTTTTGGAGACGGTACCTGGTGCCTGCTCAACATACGTATCACGGGTTATAAGAAACTCATTGTTTAACCCGCACGCACCCAAACAGAACAAAGGAGGTCAGCCATGAGCGTAAACCTAATGCGCTACGAGGTGAAGCGCAAAGACGGAAGCACCTACGAAGCACTGTGCCTAGAAGAATTTCTCAAACCGATACTGCGAGGTGGTGAGATGTACATCGTGTCTTACGGTCGGGCATCGGAGGAGGATATTAAACGTATACAAGGAGACAAACATGAGTAAATATTACCAAAGCACTGGGCAAGGTATTAGTACCACAGACTCAGGATTAATCGTTAAGTTTGATGGGGACACTAGCGGAACTGTAGTGCGAGCTGACAACGCAGGTATCTATAAAGTAGGTCACATCTCAGATGCATGGGTGCCCAATAACCAACCTAAATACTGGGTTGAAGTGGAGTGGCCTGTTAAAGAAGAAGCTTTTGCGAGTGATAAAACACAACTTCAAATTTTATTAGAGAAAACAGTAGCACCGCTAGAAGACTACGTAACAGCTATATATGTAGATAAAGAAGGTGAGATAAGTTACTGGTTTAACGGAGATGTTATTGATAATTCTGATATATTAGCAATCACCCCTGCAATCCGCTTTATTGTAGATACCTACTTGGAAGGTGGGTGGGAGATTAACTACGGTGAAGCACCTAATTATGAATTGGTTGATGCTTTATTTGCAGATTATATGGTAGCTACTAGAGTGCCACCACCAACACATAATTGGGATATAACAAGCAATGCTTGCGTTATTATCTACCGTGAGCACAAGCCAGACATCAAAACAAATTCACAAGAAGATGAAAAGAAATCCGAACTAGAGAAAGAGTGTGAGTTGCTTCGTATGCAGTTAGCTGCTTGTGGAATGATTGCATTATCAAACACTGAAAGCTCGCTGAAAACACAAACTGAGAACATGTTGCCTGAGTATCTTTGTTCTTCTGTTCAAGATGTAATAAATGCAGTTAAGCGGGAGATTAGAATATCAAGTGAACTAAAAGCATTGGAGAAAGAACGTTTGAAATCGTATGATGATTTAACTTTAGAAGATGTGGCTGAGATCGCCCATAAACATGGTGTAGATATTAAACTTAAATTTAAAGGGATAGAAAAATGAATGCTGATGGCGTGGGATTAATTAAATAAAAACAACTTAAACAATAAGAAGGTATACTAAAATGAGAATACATAATAAACGACCAACTACTAAAAAATATACTAATGTCTTATATACTGTTACCCTACTTATAGCTATCCAAGTTATCGGGGTAGTCCTATTATTAGGATTCTTTAACTTAAACTAAGGTGAATATTATGCATTATCAAGATGAAAAAGAAAACTTAAAATTGGAGAATTCATAATGATTAACTGGACTGATGTATGGCGGTTTGTAAAAGATGCACACGACATAAATAATAGCGAATCGGTAAAAGAAGTGTGGTTAATAATTGTTTACATTAGTTACTTCTTAACTACTCTATGGCTTATAGTTTCATTTGTCTTTGCTATATTTGGGCCGATGCAAATAAGATTAATAATGCTACTGTTCATTCTGTCCACCATCACTGTTGGGCATCATTTTTTAACATCTAAGCTTAAGGGGGGTGAAGAATGAAAACAATATTTAAAGAATCTCTTTCAATTAACTATAAAGAACTCCCTATTGAAGTATACTTCTTAGGCTTAACTGCTGAAGCAGGTGAGGTAGCTACTGAGTATCAAAGATTTCTTTGGGGTAGACAAAATTATAAGGAGACTAGAGAAAATTTAATCAGTGAATTAGGTGATGTTCTGTATTATCACTGTATGATCGCTAAAGAATATGATATAACTATAGAGGAAATAGTGAAGACAAACATTACTAAAAGAAAGAATAGAGAAGCTAAATAAGGAGCTTAAAATGTACGGTAAAAATTATGATGAAACTCAATACATAGAAGTAGACTATGAAGATCCATCGACTGGTTTAGATTATGTTATTTCAGTTGCAGTTGACTTAAATATACAAGAACCTTTTAATGGCTGTCCTATGCTCTGTGACAGTGACTTAGACTTCTACGGCTTCACTGAAGTAATCGGTTGGAATATACTAGAGATTGAATGCTTTGATGAAGACAACGAAGAGATAACTAACTTCAAAGTACCTGATAGTTTAGAGGTTACTTTAGACAGTATAATAAACGATTATAATTTTCAATTAGATTAATAGGAGAAATACCATGGGAACTAGTGCATTAATTAAAGTAGAAGAGTTAGATGTTTGTTTATATAAGCATTATGATGGGTGCCCTGAAAATACTTTAAATTGGTTATCATTATTTAATAAAGACTTTGAAACTAAAAGAAAAGGAGACCCGCACTATAAATTCGCTCAACTTATTCGTTCTACTTTGAGAGAAGAATATAAAGAAGGCTTAGGCCAAAGCTATTACACTGGTTGGGGTGTATATGCGGATGATTCACAAATATTAACAGACTATAAATATATTTTATCTTCTGATGGTTCAGTTAAAGTTGAATCTAACTACTAAAAGGAAAATAACATGACAAAAATAGATAACGCAGTAAACCCTTCACACCACAAAGGTATTATTAATAACTTAGAGTACATGGATATCATGGCTCAACTGTTACCACGTAATACTTCTAATCCTTATCATGCAGCTCTTCTAGCTAATGTATACAAATACTTATTCAGATGCGGTCACAAAGATGCACCTGAACAAGAGCTAAAGAAAGCTCAATGGTATCTTAATAGATTAGTAAATGAAATTGCTAAAGAAAAAGAAGAAAATAATGATAGCGAAGTGAGTATGCGAAAGATAATCGAGGACTATTATCATGAAGAGTTTAAGAATAATTCGCATAACCCTTATGCTTATATTGAAGATGATGAAGAGGAAATAAGAGATAATTCTAATCGCTATGCCTCTATTGAATTCATAGAAAAGTTCGGCGTTAAAGATTTCTTTGATCTTATTTATCCAGATTTAAGTAAAGGAACTAAAGGACAAGAAGAAGTTTATAACTTAGGAAACTATATAACTGATAACCCTGAAGTATATAAATAAACAGGAGACAAAATGTTCTACTTAGCTGGCCCAATAGAAGGGTGTAATAGAGAAGCTATGGTAGCATGGAGAAGTCATGCAGAAGCATTTCTTCTCTTACATAGTCAAAAGGTTTTTAACCCAACTCGAAGAATAGAATTTCATATTCAGTTAAATGATTCTTCTTATTCTAATTCAAATAATATCTGTAATAGAATTGTTAAACAAGACTTAGCAGATATAGATAAATGTAATATTATAATTGCCGATGTAAGAAGGGCATCAGGAAAAGGTACAGGAACTTCTATGGAGCTTATGTATGCTCATACTAAAGGTAAGATCATTATCTTATGGGCAGATGAAGAGGATATACTACATCCTTTTTATGAATATGTTTCTACAGAAAAACATTTTATATTAAACGAATGCTTAGAAGCAGCTTTAAATTACACTTATTAAACAGTAAGTAAATCAATAACTTACTAGTTGCATTGTATAGGTAAGAAAGCCTATTCAAAAATAATTAACTAAAGGAACTTAATTATGTCAAACAAAACAGAAACTAAAACAGTAATCATCCGTGACTTAGAAATTCACTGGGCTAATGTTTATACGCCTCACTCTCCTTTTGGAACAGAGATTTGGGATATTCAAATAAGAACTGATGATGAAAAGAAAGCAAAAGAAATTGGAGAGCTAGGGATTAGCCTTAAGCAACATGATGATGGATATTACTTTGGAAATGTTAAGCGTAAAACTATCTCTGCTAAAGGAGAACCTTTAAAGGCTCCAGAAGTAATTGACAGCTCTAAAGCTCCTGTAACAGCACCTATTGGTAATGGTAGTAAAGGGAATATTAAAGTATTTTCTTACCCATATAAAGTAGGTGCCCGTTCAGGGATTAGTGCTATGTTATTAGCTCTACAAATTACAGACTTAGTACCTTACGCTAACTCTGAAGATGACTTTGACGTTATCATTGACGATGAAAATGATGTACCATTCTAAGGAGTATGTATGAGAGAAACTTTAGCTTTTCCATTCTATATTTCAGCTAAACTATTTGCTTGGTTAGCATCACAGATAGATGACGAACCAGTAATTTGTTTTTCATTAAGGGAATCAGAAGAAGTCGATCTTGATGATGACGATTTCCAATTCCCTGGAGTATAGTATGAGTATTGAAGTAACTACTAATACTATTAATCGCATTCATGTAGTAACATCTAGCCTTGATTTCTTACTTAATCAAGTAAAGAATCAACGCTTACATGTAGCAAACTTGTTAGCTAAAACAGGAGATAAAAATAGTTATGCTTATCTCCAAGAAGTTTTAAATGAGTTAGAAGTTACATTATCTGAATTCAAAGAGGATGTTATAGAAGAACTCAAAAGTTAACACCATGCCCATCTTAGGATGGGTTATTTTATCCAAACTTAAAGGAAATATAATGTCTAAATATATATTTGATATTGAAGCCAATGGTCTTTTAAATAAGATTACTAAAATCTATATGGTTGTCTTCAAGGAAGTAAATGAACAATCATTTATTATTTTTACTGATGACGATCCTAAATACCGACCACTATCAGAGATGTCTGAATGGGTTAAAGCAAATGTAACTACCCTTATAGCACATAATGGAGTTAGATACGATATACCCGCAATGAGAAAGATCTTAGGGTATGAGTTACCAGATACAATTAACATTGTAGACACTCTTATTATGTCTCGAATGAATAACTGGGTTAACTCTAAAATGAAAGGTAAACATTCATTAGAGGCTTGGGGTAACTTCTTAGGTATTCCTAAGTGGGTGTTTAAAGATTTCTCTGGAGGCTATTCAGAAGAAATGTTAGAGTATTGTAAGCAAGACTGTAGGGTAAACGAAGCTGTTTATCATCATACTATTAACGAGTTTAGAGCATGGTCTAATAAATACCCAGCTTACAAACAAGCTATGCGTATGGAACATAGTATGGCAGCAGATGTAGCTAAACAAACAGAAAATGGTTGGCTATTTGATTTCAATAAGTGTAATAAGCTGATTGATGTTATCACTGAGAAGATGAAACACATTGAAGAAGCAGTAGAGCCTCACTTAAGTAAGGTCATCTCTACAATAGATAAAGAACCTAAGACAGCTAAGTATAAGAAAAATGGGGAGTATACTTTATCTTCTTCTAGAGTCTTATCTGAGTACCTTGGAACTATAATCTCTCCTGAAGATGCATTGAAAGAAGAACCACCTATTAAACCAGGGGAAACTTTCCAACGTATTAAAGTAAGTATTGCAGGGATGGGGCAACAAGATAAAGTTAAAGAGTACCTAGAAAAGCTAGGCATTAAATGGACTCAATGGAACTGGAAAAATATTGATGGTAACTTTATTAAGACAGGACCTAAGCTAAATGATAGAGATATCTTAGCTATTAAGCACCCACATGCTGATATGATAGCTGACTACTATACTCTACGTTCTAGACGTAGTATCTTACAAGGATGGATGCAACAATCTGAAGGAGATGGAAGACTACGAGGTGATGTAATGGATTTAGGGACTGCTACTGGTAGACACTCCCATAAAGTTATCGCTAATATACCTAATGGTAACGCAGTATTAGGTAAAGAGATTAGAGAATTGTTTATCTGTCCTGAAGATAAGACACTTATCTCTGCTGATGGAGCTTCATATCAGATTAGAATCTTAGCTCATTATTTAAAAGATGAGGGATATACTGATACTGTTCTTAACGGTGATGCTCATCAAAGACATGCGGATATAGCAGGAGTACCACGTAAGACAGCTAAACCTTTATTCTTTGCTATCATCTTTGGAGCAGGAGGTGAGAAATGTGCTGGTATTATTGGAGGAAATAAAAAACAAGGTAATGCTATACGTAATAAATTAATTTCTGGTATACCTAACTTTGAAAATCTAATTGTCAAAGTACAAGATGCAGCCAAGCTTAATGGTTGGATTCCAGGTATTGATGGGCGTAAAGTTTATTCACCTGAGCCTTACAAAGCAGTTAACTATCTTATACAGTCTTGTGAAGCTATTCTAATGAAGAATACTATTACTGCTATCAATCAATCTTTTAAAGATAATGCTATAGAAGCTAAACAATTACTTATGTATCATGACGAATGTACTTGGGAGATAAACCCTGAAGATACAGAGAGAGCAGAAGTAATTATCAAGCATCACTTTAGAGAAGAACCTAAGAAATTTGGAGTTGATATTATGGAAGCAGGAGATGTCTTAATAGGCAAAGATTATTATGAAATACATTAAGGATAATAGTATGAGTAGCTTTGAAATATTAAAAAATGCCTCTGTATCCAGTATAGACTATAGTGAAGATGAAGCAGGTTTTGTCACTGTTAATTTAAACTATGGTGCTATAAAAGCTAAGCCTCATTACTTAGAGAAACATAATATCACTGATAAGTTCAAAGGAACTTTAATAATTTTTATTTCTAACTATGGTAATAGATGTTTAGCGTATGACCAAGCTATCTCTGAAGAAAGTATTTCAAAGGAAAACTATAAGGAATTCCCTTGGTCTTTCTCTTGTCATGCTAAGGTTAAGCCTATCAGTGTAAACAAAGCTTGGTATATGAACAAAAAGAAAACTAAAGAATATCTTAAATTTCAAGATGATCTGCACCCTTATTTATCAGGCGTTGTAGCTCCAGAAAGAGTCAGAGATAACAAAGTTAGATTAGAGTGTGACTTAAAGTTTGGTTTTAGTAGTAGTTTATCTGATGTAGATAACTGTATTAAGACTACACTTGATAGCCTACAATCTTTCTTTGGCTTTGATGACCGTATTATTTTTAAAGTAAGTGCAGAGAAATTTAAGGTAAATAAAAACGAGGATTATTTAGTAATTAAATTAAATGAAGTCTGATTTATGTCAACAAACATGTGCATTATATGGCATATGTACTTGTTCTAATAGTATCCAAAAAAATAATAATAAGGAAAATGAAATGATTAACTATGTGACTAAAAGAAACGGAGAGAAGATTGTTTGGAATGCAGACAGGGTTAACGATACTGTTTTATGGGCTACAAATAATGTAACAGGAGTAGATTATTCTACTATTGCTTTAAGAAGTTCAGCCCAGCTATATGAAGGTATTTCAACAGTAGATATCCAAAAAGTCCTTATTAAAACTGCAGCTGATATGATCAATGAAAGAACTCCTAACTATGATTTAGTAGCTGGTAGATTAGAGATTATGAATCTTCGTAAAGAAGCTTATGGAGTATTCGCTCCTCCTAGTTTGATAGATCATATCAACACTCTAGTAGGGTCAGGGCATTATGATAAAGAATTAAAAACTAAATGGTCAAATAAAGAGCTTAAATTACTAGATGAAGTTATTGACCATGACTTAGATTTAAATTACAGGTATGCAGCTACACAACAATTTAAAGGGAAATACTTAGTTCAGAACCGTAAGACCAAACAAATATATGAGTCTCCTCAAATGGCTTATATGTGTATGAGTATGGCGTTACATCAAGATGAACCTATTAAACAGAGATTGCAATATGTTATCGACTATTACAATGCAACAAGCCAGGGAAAGATTAGCTTACCTACTCCAGTCATGGCAGGAGTTAGAACCCCAACACGACAATTTGCATCATGTACAGTTGTTGACTGCGGCGACTCACTCGATTCAATTAACTCTTCAAACAATGCTATCGTCAAATACATTAGCCAAAGAGCAGGTATTGGAATTAACGGAGGGGCTATCCGATCTCTTGGAAGCGAAGTACGAGGTGGTGAGGTAGTACATACAGGTAAGATACCTTTTTACAAAACCTTCATGGCTTCTGTTAAGTCTTCTAGTCAAGGCGGAATTCGAGGTGGTGCTGCTACCCTTAGTTTCACTTGTTGGGATTACGAGTTCGAAAGCTTAGTAGTCCTTAAGAATAACAAAGGTACTGAAGAGAATCGAGTACGTCACTTAGATTACTCGATTCAATTCAATAAGCTTATGTATACTCGTTTAATTAAAGGGGAAAATATAACCTTATTATCACCGAATGTTTATAACGGAAAGTTATATGAAGCTTTCTTTAGTGATCAAGAAGAATTTGAAAGACTATATCTTCTAGCTGAAGCAGATAATACAATTAAGCTTAAGAAAACACTTAAAGCTGTAGATATCTTTGCTGCAGTAGCTAATGAGCGTGCTAATACTGGTCGCATCTATATAATGAATGTAGACAATGCTAATAAGTATGGTACATTTAATGAGAAAGAAGCTCCAATTAGACTATCAAATTTATGTCAAGAGATAGATTTACCTACATCTCCAATGGGAGAACCAGGAACAGATGAAGGGGAAATTGCTCTTTGTGTATTATCTGCATTTAACTTAGGTGCTTGTGAGCTTAATGAGTATGAGCATCTCGGTAAGGTTGCTATTAGAGCTTTAGATAACTTGATTGATTATCAAAATTACCCTATCAAGCAAGCAGAGAAAATGAAACTTAGACGTTCATTAGGTGTGGGCGTTACTAGTTATGCTTACTGGCTAACTAAGCAAGGCCTTAAATACACTGATGAAGCATCTTTAAATGCTACGCATGTTTTATTTGAAAATATTTCTTTCAATCTTATTAAAGCTTCTATAGAGTTGGCTAAAGAAAAAGGGCATTGTAAGTTATACCATGAAACTAAGTGGTCAAAAGGTATTTTACCTATTGATAACTATAAAGAAGATCTAGATAAAGTCTGTAAGCCTGCTCTTACTTGTGATTGGGAAAGCTTACGTGATGATTTAAGTAATTTCGGTATTAGAAACTCTACCTTAATGGCACTTATGCCGTCTGAAACTTCTTCTCAGATTACAAACAGTACTAATGGTATTGAACCGCCTAGAGGATTGATTACAATTAAACAATCTAAAGATGGTATCATCCCACAAGCAGTTCCTGAACTAGAAAAGTATCGTAACTCTTATCAACTACTATGGGAACTACCCAGTAATACAGCAGTAATTAATCTTACTGGCGTGATGCAGAAATTTGTATGTCAAGGTATCAGTACAAACTTTAACTACAATCCTGCTAAGTTTCCTGAGGGAAAACTACCTATTAAAATAGTTATGCAAGACTTACTTCATTACTATAAATTAGGGGGTAAACAAATCTATTATCATAATACGAATGATGGAACAGCAGATCAAGGAGTAGAAGATGATTGTTCAAGTGGTGCATGTTCAATTTAATTAGTTAACTAAAGGGGGCTTCGGCTCCCTATTTTTATTATAGGAGAATAAGATGTTGGCAATCGTAGACGGAGACTCTATTTTATATAGAGCTACATGGGAGGCTAAGAGTTTAAAAGAAGCACAAGAAAAATATATAAGTGTTCTTGCAGACTTTATAGCAGAAGTATGGGCAGATAAAGCTGTAGTGTATATTAAGGGTAAAGGTAATTGGAGGTTTGATGTATTCAATGGGTATAAGGGTCATAGAAAGCCAGACGAAAAATATGCTGAAAGAGATCAGATGATTAAAGAATTATGTGTATGGTTAGAAAAAGAAAAGATAGCTATACGTTGTCATGGTTGTGAAGCAGATGATGTCGTAAGAAGAAAAGCAGTTAAGTGTATGGAGAGAGATATTGACTATACTATTATTTCTGCTGATAAAGACTTAGATTGTATTGAAGGAAAACATTTACGTCCTGGACCTAAGGGTCTTAAATTCTATACTGTAACTAAAGAAGAAGCAGAATACTTTTATTACTATCAAGTGTTGATAGGAGATACTACAGATAATATTAAATCACCTTATCAATTAGGCCCTAAGAAAGCTAAGAGTATCCTTGACAGTACCGCAAGAAATGCTTGGAAAACTGCTATAGAAAATGAATATAAAGCTAGATGTAAAGATGAATGGTTACATGCATTAATGTTTACTGGTTCTTTAATACATATACAAAGATATAAAGAAGATATGTTTGTTTGGGATGAATCAAAAGGAAATTTCTTTGATTGTAATTTTAAGAATGCCCCTTCATGCTATAATTACCCAAATAATTTAATTCTAACTCAAAATAAATAAACTAAACTTAAGGATAATATTATGACTACTCGAACTGTTGGAAAAGGAAATTGCCCTGCTTGTGGTTCTACTGACAATGTTTCATTATTTACAGATGATGATTCTGAAATAGTAAAAGGTAAGTGTTGGACCCCAGGTTGTAATAAGTTTTATAAAGACTATTATGCAGAGCTTGATGGTAAAGCAGTTACTCCTCCTGAAAATTCCTTTGAAAGTAAAGAAGATAATAAAGTAACTTTATCTGATTTACCTTTCAGAACTCATAGCGAAAGAAAGATATCTTCTTCTATATTAGAAATGTTTTCTGTAAGAAGTACTATCAATCCTGATGGAGAAGTAGAACAAACATTTTACCCATATAAAAAGCCTGATGGTATCTCTTATAAGATAAGAAGTTACCCCAAAACCTTTTCTATGAAAGGGGGATTACAAAATGTTTTTCTCTTTGGACAAGACAAATTTGAAGGTAGTTCCAGAAAACGCTTAGTCATTACTGAGGGTGAAGAAGATGCTTTAGCAGTTGCAGAAGCTTATAAACAATATAATGGTAATATTTACCCTGTTGTTTCTATCCCTTCCGCTTCTAACCTTAATCCTGTATTAGAGAATATCTCTTGGATTAAAGGGTTTGAAGAAGTAGTTTTGTATATTGATAATGATGAGGCAGGAGCTAATGCAGTTATTAAACTCGCTAAAGCTATTGGTTATTCTAAATGCAAAGTAGCTAAAGGTGAATTCAAAGATGCTTCAGATGAACTAACTAAGTCTTCTACGGGAAGTAAGGCAGTATTACAAGCTATATGGAATGCTAAGGTATATAACCCACAAGGTATTCTCCGTAAAGAGCAGTTAAAAAAGGCTATGAAAGAGTATGCTAAAATAAAGAGTGTACCTTATCCTCCTTGTTTTGAAGGCCTTAATGAAAAATTAAAAGGCATGAGAGAAGGTGAAATTACATTATGGACTTCAGGTACTGGTTCAGGTAAATCAACTATGCTACGTGAGATAGTTTATCACTTACAACAAACTACTGATGATTTAATTGGTGTTATTTCCCTTGAAGAAGCTCCCGCAGAGACTACTAAGAAGTTATCTTGTATGGCGATTAATAAAAACCCTACAGCAGAAAGTATTTCTGAAGAAGAATTAGATGAAGGCTTTGAAAAAGTCTTTGGCGATGACCGTATTATTGTCTTAGACCATGCAGGGGCTATCACTGATGGTATCGTATCTCAATTAGAGTATATGGCATCTATTGGATGTAAGTATTTATTCATTGACCATATTACTATTCTAGTATCTGAAGGTGCAGAAGGGTTATCGGGTAATGAAGCTATCGATAAGATAATGAATGACCTGCTTAAGGTAGCTAAAACATTTAATGTATGGATTGGTTTAGTTTCTCACTTAAGAAAGACTAGTGGGGGTAAATCCTTTGAGGAAGGTCAGTTACCTTCTTTAGATGATATTAAAGGTTCAGGTAGTATTAAACAGATTTCTATGGATATCATAGCATTCGCTAGAGATAGTGGGAGCAGTGAAGAAACTACTAGAAATACTATTGAAATGAAAGTTCTTAAGTGTCGTTATACAGGATTAACTGGACCAGCAGGGGCAGTCAGCTATGATTATAATACAGGTCGTATTCAAGAAAAAATAGTAGAACTATAATCATTTAACTTTAAATTTAATTCAGGGAGTATGTTGTGGATAATCTTGTAATCGAATATCTAAGCAATAGGCTTGGAAAGGTTGTTCTTAATACAAACAAAAGACAAGGGCTTGGTCCAGTTTATTTGGCTCGTATGTTAGGCGATGAGGAAACAGGGATAGTCTATGAAGAAGATTTAGCTCAATTAGTTAGTATTACCACTAATATTGTCTTAACTAAGTTAGCTAATAGTCCTTCAAATAATAAAGGAGAAGCTTTACTTACTAATACTGCTATCTCTATAGGAGCAGAGATAGGTAACTTTACTAAATGTAAAATAGATAAACAACAAATGCTACATATAGGAGACCTCTTTCTAGAGGCATTCTATCATGCTGGTTTCTTAGATATTAAAATTCAAGATGGCTTTGCTCCTCGCTCTGGCTCCCCTTATATTATTCAAATCAAAGAGAAGTTCTCTGATTTAATTAAACAACAGACTAAAAGGAATTTACTTCTTTATACTTCTCTAACTAAGATTCCTGATATTACAGGAGTGCTTCAAGGAGAAAACTTTGAAGTAATTAAAGGGGTTAATAATGAAAACAATAAACAACCCTTAATACTACATAAACATGTATTCGAAAAGGATATAGAAACTAATAAACCTTGGGTGCAATCGGTAAACAAACTACAGCAACAATCGTGGAGTATCAATAAAGAAGTTCTTGCTGTTATCACTTCTAATTTAGATAATATTTTACCAGTTAAAAAATCTAGATTAGGTAAATATAATAAAGCAGATGTGCATAAAGCCTATCAAGAAATGGTTTCAGAACCCACTGAAGAAAACAAAAATAAATATAATAAGGTATCTGCTAAATGGAATAAAGAGTTAGTTATTCTTAGAGATATTTCTAAGAGGGCAGAACTAGAAGCTATCTATAACAAAGCCTGTGCCTTAAAAGATGAGGATGAATTCTACCAGTATATTGACTTAGATTATCGTAGCCGAGTATACTACAAAGAACCTTTCTTTAACTTCCAAGGTGCAGATATGGCCCGTTCTTTATTCTTATTTAAAGAAGGAGTTAAGCTAAGTCATAAAGGCATTAAGTGGTTATACATACACACTGCTTCTTGCTACAATGAGTCTTATGATATAAATAACCTACCTGATTGGTGTTCATACGATTATAAAACCTATTTGAAAGCAGAAGGTTTAGATTCTATTTCAGTAGATAAGATGACTCTTCAAGATAGAAAGCTTTGGGTAGATAATAATTTAAACTTTGTTCTTAACAGCACAGATACTATTCGTCATAACTGCGAAAAGCCTTTTTCTTTCTTAGCCGCATGTGTAGAAATTAAAAATGTTCTTGCAGATCCAGAATATAAATCTCAATTACCTATACCTATAGATGGTACTTGTAATGGGTATCAGCATAGTGCAGCTATAAGTAAAGATGAGCTTACTGGAGAGTTAGTATCTTTAGTTCAAACAGATATACAAGCAGATCTATATGTTAAAGCAGCTAAAGCACTTATTAATAGTATGCCTGAGTGGTTTAAAGATAGACCTAATATGAAGATGAAACATATTAGAAAGTATATTACTAAAAGAGCTACAATGACTCGTGCTTATTCTGCGGGGGCCGATAAGATAGCTGATAGTATGTATGCTGATTGTTATACAGGGGGTATTAGTAAGAAGTTTAATATTGAAATGACTGACTGTGAAGTAGCAGCTAAAGAGATTATTAAAGCGTTAAACGAAGTATGCCCTGGTGCTACTAAGACAATGTCTTTCTTACAAAAGCTAGTTGATTTTGAGATAGGAAAAACTAGTGCGTATGATATTGATGGATCTGAATGGACTCATACTAAGAAAAAGAAAGCACACTCTAGAAAACAAACGCTAAAGAAAATTAAGGAGAAAACTTTAGATGAAGAGTTAGAGTTAGAATTAATAGAACAACAATTAACCCATGTAAAGAATACTCGTCATTTGTCGTATGGTAATGGAAAAGACCATATGAGTTGGATAACCCCATCAGGATTCCCTGTATTTTATTACAATTATTTAACAAGAGAAATGAATGTCTATGTTACCCTATCAGGAGTCCCTGTAGGGCATAAGAAGAATGGAAAATATACTGGAAGAATCACTCATGTACTGCAAGAGGCTTCTAACTTCCCTTCGCTTAAAGGATTAATGTCTGGCATTAGCCCTAATTATACTCATAGTCAAGATGGTTCGCATATGGCTCTCATAGTATCTCAATGGAAACATTCCTTTGGAGCTATACATGATAGCTTTAGTACCCATGCTGAATATGTAGATAATCTTTCTCATTTAACTAGACAAGTCTTTATTGATATATACGATAAAGAAAATTACTTTGAATTTATTTTAAACAATGTATTATCTAATACAGATAATGCTAACTTAGAACTACCTGAACTTGGTAACTTAGATATTACTGATGTTCGTAGCTCTGAATATTTCTTTTGTTAGGAGAACAATATGAAACCAACTAAACCAACTATGGGGATGACAGGAAGAATGTCAACCCAAGACCTAGATGATAGTGCATCTAATAATCCTTTAATGGATGAGCCGCATAAACCTAAAAGACCTTTTGAAGTCGAAGATCAGAACTGGATGAAGCAATCTAAACTAGCAGGTATAACTGACAGAGAAGTAGTTAACGCTTTTAAGTTAGATGAGTCTTTAATCGGAAATAAGAAAATTAATACTGCCGCATTAAATGCTGCATTTAGCTTGTCTATTGAAGGATACAAACATCAAGGTTATAGTAAATCAGATGCAAAAGATTTAGCCAAGATAGATAGAGAAATAGCTCTTCAACAAATTAAACAAGCAGAAGAAATGACAGGTAAAAAGTTCCTGTAAAAAAAATACCCCTTTAGGAATAATCCTAGAGGGGGTTTTTAATTACTACTTAGTTCTGACCAGTGTTTACGAACTTGCCTTTTAAAATAAAGCGTGTTAATAACTTGGCATGGTTAGCCCATTTATTAATCGTAGCTTGAATTCTAGTTTGTTTACCGCTTTCACCTGGCATTAACTTAAATCCTTTTAAATATTGTACAGTATCTACTAAGCCCATAAAATCGTTTGGGGTAACTTGAGCAAATTTACGGTACTCTATAGGGGAAACCCCTTCATCTCTCATCTTCTGATATTGTGGGTGTGCAGGATCTAAAGGAACCCACCCAAACTTAGCTGCGTTTTCAAGTACCTTTAAAGATAATGCTCTTCGCTTAACATCTCTATTATATCTATCCTTCCCTAAGTCTATCTCAACTTGTTTGTCAATAGGTGTTTTATTACTCTCATATTCTTTATCAAGAATAGTAAATAAAGATCTATGATTACTATTTTGAGAACCTACAGGGATATTTCTACCTTCTGCCTTAGCTGTTCTTGCTTCTGCTTCTAATAATTTTACTACTTCCTTTGCTATATCTACTATTTTTAAATAGCTATCTTTTTGCAAAGCCAATGAGGGAATAGCTATTTGGTTATAGGCTATAGAATGTTGAATCAAACTTTTAGCATTTAACTTATTAGCATCATGAATAGAAATATTAGGAGAAGCTAGATTAGACGTACGATAAGCATTCTGCGACATAATAGCTATCTTCTCTAATGCAGCATCTTGAGTATGAGTAAAAATTGCTGCTAAACCATCCATAAGTCTAGCACCATATGTTTTACTAATATCTTTAATATTACCTTGAGCATCAATAGTATATCTATGTTTCATATCATCGATTACTCTTTTCGTACTTAAGTAAGGTTGTTCTCCATTTTGAGGGTCAATATATGTATCCATTTTAGGTTTAAACATACCTTCAGTAGCATACTCCATTCCTTCTTCTTGAAGATAATCAGGCATTAACTCACCAACTTGTGATTTAATAATGTCTCCCATATCTGTAATAATATGAGGGGCATAGTCGCCATTCAAAGAAATAATAGCACCTAATTTTTTAAGAGTACTTGAGATAGAAATTTGACCTAATCTTTGATTATAGTTTTGGCCTTGCATAAACAAAAGGTCATTAACTAAAATTTCATTAAAAGTACCTTTCATATTAGCGTAAGGACTACCTTCTTTGAATAGAGTAGTATCTGCAATATCTTCAAAATCAATTAGTAGTTCTCGGATAGCTCCAATATTTACTCTTGGGTGCAATCCATAAAACCCAGCTATAACACTAGAACGGTTTAAGTCTTTACCTTTACCTGAGTCTATAAGCTCTTTGACAAAAGAAACTAAAGCATCTGCCTTATCTGTATCATTAAAACTATTACGAATAACGTCAACAATACTTTCAGACAAGATATTATAAAAACTATCAGGCATATTCTTAACATCATACCAATTATCTATTGACTCTTCTTTAGATGCGAAGAAACCTAATACTAATGCATTTTCAATATTACCTGTCTTGATAGCTTGGATAGAAACGTTAGAGTTATTAGCATCAATCTCGTACATACCTGTAAGCTTTAAAGGAGTTCCTTCAGGGCTATTAACATAGTTATTAATATCTCTTAGGTTAGTAATATGATAGCCTAAATCTCCACGAGATAAAACTTCTTCTTGCCAAGAGTTAAGGGTATTTTTAGGGGGAATAGTAGATGGGTTAGCTTCCCAAGTACTTACTTCATAGCCATAACCACTCAATGTATTCATAATTACTTCTCCATTTAAAGAGAAATACTCAATCATCATAGCAGGACTCATACGAGTAGTAGTCGGTTTTAAAGCAATAGAACCTTTTGTATACTTATATAAAGGTAAACTTCCTCCATTACCTAACTTTAAATAAGTACCTACCCACATAACAATCATATTCATTTCATCTTGTTCAATAGTAGGTAATTTATTAAACTTTTTTAACGCTTCTATTCCATCTTTACTTCTATCTTCTGCTGACATAGTAATGCCACGTAAAGTTT
>Ga0222646_100232_pt1 | contig 17465 bp, 8 predicted proteins | sample AntAcemetagen293_FD_179819 | JGI IMG/M metagenome (GOLD analysis project Ga0222646, IMG submission 179819) | Saline water microbial communities from Ace Lake, Antarctica - #293 | ecosystem: Environmental > Aquatic > Non-marine Saline and Alkaline > Saline | place: Antarctica: Ace Lake | collected... | reverse complement strand
ATAACGCAAGCAACGATCTTGAGATCGCGGCAGGCACTGACGTGGTTGTTAAGTTTAGCGGCACGGGCACAGGCGCGACCGTAGTCAACATCAACGCTAACTTGAAGGTTGACGGAATTGTTGCGACGACTGCTGATATTAATGGCGGCACAGTTGATGCCACTGTTATAGGCGGATCAACCGCTGCGGCTGTTACAGGCACCACGGTTGTTGCTAACACCAGCCTTAATATTGCTGCCGATGGCGCGACGGTCACCGGGATCAAAGACGAAGACAACATGGCGTCTAATAGCGCCGTAAAACTGGCCACTCAACAGTCTATCAAGGCGTATGTTGATGCCCAAGTCGCCACGGTCGATACCCTTTCGGAAGTTCTTGCCATTGGCAATACCTCTGGCAGCACTGACATCAACATGGACACTACACAGAAAGTGCAGTTCCGAGATGCAGCCATTTACATAAACTCCAGCGTAGACGGTCAATTAGACATTGTTGCTGACGCTGAGATTCAAATTGCGGCGACTACGATTGACATTAATGGCGCGATTAACGCCAGTGGTGAAATCATTGCAGCCTCGCTAGACATTTCTGGCAACATCGACGTTGACGGGATTACTAATTTAGACGTCGTCGATATAGACGGCGCAGTTCAAATTGATGCCGCGGTTACCGTGGGTGTTGATGACACCGGCCATGACGTTAAGTTCTTTGGTGCCACGGGCGGCAAGTATATGCTCTGGGATCAAGCTACGGACACGTTAAACGTGGTGGGTTCTGTAGAGTTTGATTCATTGTCTGGTACAGGCGCAGTCGCCATAACGGACATTAAAGACGAAGATAACATGGCGTCAAACAGCGCCACGATGCTTGCCACACAGCAAAGTATTAAAGCCTATGTAGACGCGCAGGTCGATACCGTTGATACGCTGGCCGAAGTGCTGGCGATTGGTAACACCTCCAGCGGCACAAACGTCGAGCTTACTACAACAGATAAAGTCCAGTTCAGAGACGCCGCTATTTACCTTAACTCTAGCGTAGACGGTAAGCTTGATATTGTTGCAGACACTGAGATACAGATAGCTACAGCCCTTGTTGATCTGAACGGTAACTTAGATGTTAGTGGTACGTTAGCTGTTACGGGAACTAGTCAACTAGGTAGTCTTGATTTGTATGACAGCGGTACTGACTCAGTAGTGTCGGCAGATTCGTCACACGACTTACAACTAAGAGCTAGGACAGGACAGGTAGTTGATTTGTATGCAGATGGTAGCCTGCACGCTACTCTTAGCTCAACAGGCTTAAATGTCACTGGAACCGTCACAGCCACAGGCACTTCAGTATTCGCATCCCTAGACATCTCAGGCGACATAGATGTTGACGGAACGTCAAACCTAGACATTGTAGATATTGACGGCGCTGTGGATATGGCGTCTACACTTCAAGTCGATGGAGCCGCCACGTTTGATTCTGGGATAAGGGCTAATGGAACTCTAGCTTCACCGCCGATTGTACGCATTAATAATAGTGGTGGCACATGGACAGCGGGCGACGAGACAGGGCGCTTACAGTTCTACACCACAGATCCTAGTGGAACAGGGGTGCGTGAATTAACATCAATTCGTGCCGTCACTAATACTGGTGGAGTGACAGGTGACGGGACGTTAGAGTTTTGGACAGCGGCATATAACACCTCAGCCGTTAAATCACTAGAGATTGATGGACGGACTGGAGCCTTAATCACAACCCCCGCCGCAGGAGGCCATGCGGTATTTAACGAAAATGGCGTAGACGCTGACTTCCGCGTTGAGTCTGATGCGGACACCCATGCCTTGTATGTTAACGGAGGAACCGGCACAGTAAACGTAGGAAGTGCTTATGGAGGAGCCTCAAAATTTACGGTTTCTCAATCGGCTAATGAAATAGTTTGTTACCTTACGAAAACCGCCGCTACTGTCAATAATTCCGATCCCTCTATTATATACCTTCAAACACCTAATGACTCGGTAATTCAAGATGGTTACAAAATGGTTACATTTGCCGATTCTGATACGGTACTTGGAAGTATATCTACAGCCGCCACTTCTACCAATGTTGCATACAACACCTCTTCTGATGAACGATTAAAAGAGAACATCGTAGACGCAAGGTCACAGCTTGATACGCTCCTAGCCGTTAAAGTCAGGGAGTATGACTGGAAAAAGAATGGCTTTCACTCTACAGGCTTCATTGCCCAAGAACTCCACGAGAATTTCCCTGAAGCCGTTACAGTGGGGCTTGAAGATGAAAACAAACACCCTTGGTCTGTTGATTACGGAAGACTAACGCCTTTCATCATTAAAGCGATGCAAGAACAACAAACATTAATTGAAGCATTAACCGCAAGAATAACCGCACTAGAAGGAGCATAATCATGGCAGTAACAACAACGTGGTCAGTACAAAACATGACCCACACCGATGCAGACGGAGGCGTATTCCAAGTGATTTGGCAATGCCTAGCACAAAACGAGGGTGGCCCTGAAAGCGCAGTAGAGGCAGGCAAGTTTGTCACCACTTACGACGCGTCAGCCTCCGGGTTCGTCCCCTATGCCGACCTAACCGAAGCAGAAGTTCTGCAATGGGTTTGGGATAGCGAAGGGTTCGACAAAACCGAGATCGAAGCTAATCGCACCGAAAGGGTAGACGCGCAGATCGTTAAAAACGCGACTACCGCTACAGGAGTACCTTGGACGGAGGCGGCATAATGGAATACTTACTGGATATTTACGTCCTCGTAACGTCCGTAGTAACCATTGCCAGCATAATCTGTAACTATACCAACACGCCTAAAGACGATGCTTGGGTAGCCACTGCCTATAAAGTGCTGGAACAATTCGCTTTTCTAGGTAGTAAAGCTAAACAATAACTTAAAAAAGGAGATCACTATGTCTGAGAAAAAAACAAAGACTATCACGATCAATGACGTTGAATACACCGAAGACCAGTTAACCGATCAACAAAAGACGATGGTAAACCACGTTGGCGACCTTGATCGAAAAATTAGGTCTACTCAGTTCAACTTAGATCAACTTCTAGTAGGCAAGAACGCCTTTATGGAGTTGCTGACAACCTCGTTGGCTTCAGAAGACGAAAAGGGATGATATGCCACTTACTAAGTTACAGTTCCGCCCCGGCGTAAATAGAGAGACTACCTCGTATTCTAATGAGGGTGGTTGGTTCGACTGTGACAAAGTAAGGTTTCGGTTTGGAACTCCAGAGAAAATCGGCGGGTGGGAAAAACTGTCTGGGCAAAGCTTTTTAGGCACCGCTCGGGCGCTACACCCCTTCGTCGCTCTGGACGGAACAAGCTTTCTTGGCGTTGGTACGCACCTAAAGTATTACCTTGAAGAAGGTGGTGGCTTTAACGACATTACCCCGTTGCGTGTAACTACCGCCGCGGGCGCTGCTACGTTTGCCGCGGCCAACGGATCATCTACTATTACGGTCACAGACGCAGATCACGGGGCTAACGAGAATGATTTCGTTACGTTTTCAGGTGCGGCGTCATTAGGTGGGCTTGTTACAGCGGCAGTATTGAACCAAGAATACCAAATATTTAACATTGTAAACACCAGCTCTTACCAAATAAAGGCAAGAGCGGTTGCAACCGTTGCTCAAATTACCGTAGATGGGCAGTACACGCCTACTCTTATTGTAGCCAACGGCTCTGACACCGGAAACGGCGGCGGTTCTGTTGTCTGTAAATACCAAATTGTAACGGGACTGGACACCACGGTTTCCGGAACAGGTTGGGGTGCGGGAACATACAGCCGTGGCACGTGGGGATCGGGCGCTAGTCTTACAGCGGTTGGTGATATCCTTCGGATTTGGACCCATGACAACTTCGGTGAAGACTTAATCATTAACGTCCGCGATGGTGGTATCTACTATTGGGACAAATCAACAAGCTCGGCCCCTTTTGCGCGGGCCGTGGCGCTTTCGGATTTAGCCGGGGCCGACGCAACGACACCTACGGTAGCTAAACAAGTTTTAATATCGGATCGCGACAGGCACGTCATTGTGTTTGGGTGCGATGCGCAAAACAATATCGGCGTACAAGACCCGCTTTTGATTCGTTTCTCAGACCAAGAAAACCCTTTAGTGTGGACAGCACAGCCTACTAACACCGCGGGTGATTTGCGGATTGGTACGGGGTCAGAGATTATAACGGCGGTTGAAACACGTCAGCAAATCCTTGTGTTTACAGACCGCTCGCTTCACGCGATGCAGTATTTAGGGCCTCCGTTTACTTTCGGAATTAGTTTAATTTCTGAAAATATTACCATCGCTAGTCCGCTTTCTGCTATTGCGGTAGACGATTCAGTATATTGGATGGGCGAAGAAGAGTTTTATGTCTACACAGGACAGGTGCAGAAGCTGCCTTGTTCTGTCCGATCTTACGTGTTTGGAGACTTTAATACGTCCCAGATAGAGAAGGTTACGGCGGCTGTTAACTCTAGTTTTTCTGAAATATGGTGGTTTTATCCTTCCGCGGGCTCTGAAACTAACGATAAATATGTTATTTTCAACTACCAAGAGCAGGCGTGGTACTACGGAACAATCGCTCGGTCCGCATGGATTGATAGGGGGATTGCTCAGTATCCTATTTCAGCCGGTTTAGACGGATACTTGTATTACCACGAGTTTGGTCAAGATGACGGCAGCGTTAACCCGCCTGCGGCAATACCTTCTTTCATTGAAAGCAGTCAAATGTCTATTGGTGCGGGAGATAACTTTGTATTCTTGTCCCGGTTAATCCCAGATGTAACGTTTGACGGGTCTAGTTCACCAACGCCGTCGGTATCAATGACACTTGAAACAAGACAATTCCCCGGTACAGCGTATACTGGTACAAAAAGTAACACTGTACAGAGATCAGCAACTGTTCCAGTAGAGCAGTTTACGGATCAGGTGTTTGTTCGGTTAAGGGGTCGATCTTTTGCTTTTAAGATTGATTCTTCGGATACGGGAGTGGAATGGCGTTTAGGAACACCTCGTGTTGATCTACGACCGGACGGCAGACGATGAGTAGAGGACTTGTACAACCTTTATTCCCTAACCCTCCAGAGGGTTATGATCAACGATACCAGACGGAAGTTATGCGAGCGTTCTCGGTATTTTTGCAACAAGTAAATAATCCGGGACCTTGGCAAGCGTCTGCTTTGACACTTCCGAACCTGCAAACAGATAACGTAGGCCTTCCTTTAGGCGGTGTATTTCAATATGGAGACGAGTTACGGATTACCGTGGCTAATCTACCATACGCCAGAGGGTCACAAGCAACGGGAGCCGTAGGTCAAACTACGGTAGTAATAACATGACTGTTTTAACAATGCCTGACGGCAGTAAATGGAAACCTTCTACTAGCCTCGACGAGGTTCACTGTGTTAATTGTAATAACGTAGTGGACACTCCGGCTGAAATAGCCTCATATCCAAACGGAAATTGCACAGAATGCGGTTCTTCGTGGACGGGAGACGAGAAGAGAAGTACAATAATACAGGTAACCATGCCTGAAAGCATTACTGGTGGAGCGGGATAATGGCAAAATTAGCAAAAGAAATTGAAGTAATCGTTGAAGAACCCGAAATAGAAGTAGTTATTGAAGGTGTTGAAACGGACTCCGAAGACGAAAATGTTGAAGATACGTCCACTGAACTATCTGTTCCAGAAGGTGGTATCGGTGGTTTTGCTATGTCTGAAGAAGACTTTGCCGTTCTTGAAGCCGAAGAAGCTAAGAAAGAGTTTGGCGAAGCCGGTTTAGGCCAGTTTACCGCGGTTGCTAAGAAAATGGCAGGCTATGGTCGCTTTGGCGATGATAGTGTTGCACACATTCAAACAGGTGAGATTGTTGTTCCTCTTGCCTTGATCGAAAACAATCCCGCCCTAAAAGAACAGATTTTTAAGAATTTACGCGATAACGGTATCGAAGACCCTGAACAGTACGTTGTGGGCAGCGAGGCCAACAGTATTAACCCTGAAACAGGCTTGATGGAGTTTGGATTCTTTTCCAAGCTTTGGAAGGGCATTAAGAAGGTTGTTAAAGCTGTTGTTAAGGTCGTCAAGAAGATTGCTCCAATTATCTTGCCTATCGCATTAGCCTTCACGCCTCTCGGACCAATTTACGGTGCGGCGATGGGTTCTGGTATTGGAACGCTTATAAATGGCGGCAGTATTAAGGACGCTTTGAAGTCCGCTCTTATTTCTGGTGCTACGGGTGCCGTGTTCCAAGGCTTTACTGGAGCAGAAGCTACATTTGGGGCAAACGTCCAAGCGGGACTTGCTGACCCATTAGGTCGTATAAGCCAAACTGCGTCGGGTGCTATGACAAGTGCCGGTAACGTGTTTGGATCAGAAGCTACTAAAGCCGCCAACCTTACTGGCGGAGCTGGGGGTGGTGCAAAACAAACCTTCTTCAGTGATTACATTGCTGCGGCTCCCGGAGTCTCTAAAGTTCCGGGTAAAGTAGACTCATTTGGCGGCGATTCGTACATTAATGCTGACGGCGCGGTTGTAAACTCCCAAGGTCAGCTATTAGACGCTAGTGGTAACGTTATTATTTCTGAAACACCTATCGCAGACGCCGCAACAGAATCTGTTGTTGATACTGGTGGAACTACCGTTAGTGAAAGTATTAACGTTGACGACCCCGGTTTCATGGAAAAAGCCGGAGATTACATTAAACGTGGGGGTAAGACCGAACTTGAATTAGCTGAAGCGGCAACTACGGCAGAAAACAAGTATCTTGCAAGCATGGCAGACAAGGGTATAACGCCAACCGACGCTGGTTTAAAGGCTGCTATAAAATCGAGTCAACCCGGAATGCTGGCTAGGTTTGGACCTACTGCCGCAATTGCTGGAATTGGAGCCGCAGGTGCTGGTTTCTTTGACGTACCCGAGCAAGAAATGCCCGGATTAGTACAACGCCAAGAAGACGGTACAGTAACTACAGGTGCCGACCTTATTGCCGCCGATCCGGCTAAGTATCTAGTTGCAGACCTTGGTGCTACCCGTTTGAATCCAGACACAGGTGAGTACGAAGAAGTTGAAAACGAGTACACCGTTGAAGCGCCAGATACTTCTATGTATACCGTTCCAACCAACTACCCTATGCAGCAACAAGCTATTTCAGAGAACGGTTATCTGATGGCCAGTAACCCCGGTGGTCCGTTTGCACGTCCTTATGTGCAAGGAGCCGCTGAAGGTGGTCCTATCTTCCCTCGCCGTAATGGGGGCATTGCTCCTACTGAAGGAGTTCAAGGCCAAGACAGTGTTCGAGCCATGTTAATGCCCGGTGAGTTTGTAATGACTACCGACGCAGTACGAGGCTTGGGTAACGGAAACCTTAACAACGGTATCAAGAGTATGTACTCTGTAATGAGAAATCTTGAGAGTCGTGGGAGGAATACAGCGTAATGGCTGAAACTTCAGAACAGATTGTCCGCGAAGCACCCGAAATTGAGGCCTACAAGCTAGGTCTCCTTCAATCGGCAAAACAACTTGCGGACCAAGGCATTGAAATACCGCCTCAAATGGTTGCGGAAATGTCTGGCCTCCAGATTAAGGCAACTGAACTCGCGGAAGCGGGTATTGGTGGTTATCAGCCTTATTTACAGGAAGCCGGTTATACATTAGGCGACGCTCAACAAGCTCTTGGTAACACAATGGCGGGAGCTTTGCCATTCCAAGCTGAAGCTGGCGACTTGATGCGTAATGCCGCGGCTAACGTAACAGGTCAAACTACAGCGGCTCAAACTGGTATTCAAAATGCGATAGATTATGGCGCGGGTGCTACTGAAACAGCAACCACGGGCCTCGGGACAGCCGCCGCCGGAGCACGGGCCGCGGCTCTTGCCGGACAAAATGCGAGCGGTGCCGCTTCTGGCTTGATGCCGGGAGTCGTATCTAATGCTCAGTTAGGAAACAATGCGGCGTTAGCACAGGCTCAAAATGCTGTAAATGTTGCCGGACAAACGGGCGTCGCTACAACTCTTGGAGAGCAGTTAGCTTCTTCAACGGATGCGGCGCGAGCAGGCACTACAACAGCCGGTCAAAATGCTTTAAATGCTGCTGGGACTGCTCAAGCAGGTATGGACGCTGCGAGTTTAGCGGGCGTTCTTCAAGCAGGTCAAGGTCAAGCTGGATTAAATGCTGCAAGCACGTTAGCCGCACAACAAGCTGCTGCCGGACAGGCCGGTTTAACCTCTGCGGCACAAACCGCTTTAGCCGGTAGAGATATTGCCGGGACTGCAAACACTGCAACATCAGATGCTATTACCGCCGCTCGAAATGCTGCCGCACAAGGTGCAGGGGCATTAGGTCAAGCGGGACTTAGCGGCGCAGGTATTGCCGCCGACGCCGGTTTAGGGGCTCGAATAAATGCGGCTCAAACGGGCGAAAGTCTAGCACAAGTTAACCAACAAGCTCAGATCGCGGCCCAGCAAGCGGGTCTTGCGACCGATACCGCTATTGCAGGGGCACGTCAAGCCGTTACAGGTGCCGGAGCGGGTCTAAGTCAAGCAGGAATTGGTGGATTAGCTGCGGCACAAGAAGCCGGGGCGGCAACACAACAAGCTATTAATGCAGCACGGGCCACAGCCGCCGGAGGAGCGCAAGCACTTGGCGCAGCCGGGTTAGCCGGTTCGGACGCAGCGTCTCAAGCAGGGTTAGGCGCTAGATTAGGTGCTGCTGGAACGGCTCAAGGTTTAGCGGGCGTATCTGACGCTGCACGGGCCGCGGCACAGCAAACAGGTGTCGGCGTAGCAGGTGCTACTGACGCTGCACGGCTCGCAGCCCAACAAGCAGGACAAGGCTTAAGTGGCGTAAGTGGCCAAGCTAGAACCGACGCGGAAGCGGCGGGTGTTGGCGGAATAGGTGCTTATGAAAGAGCCATGGGCGGAATTGATGATGTTGCGACAGCGGCTAGAAATGTTGCAGGCCAAGCTAGAACAGGGGGTCAGACGGCAGCACAACAAGCGGCTTCACAAACCCAATCTGCTATTTCTGGCGCAAGAGGTATTACAAGTGACGCCGCTAGAGCTTTACAACAAGCAGGCGCGTTAGGAACACAATCCGCTCAACAAGGCATTGCTGGATTAGCCGGAACTACTGGTGCTTATGATCCTTCCAGTGCTGGTGCTTATATGAACCAGTACGAAGATGCCGCGGTTCAACAAGCGTTGGCGGATGTTAGACGTGCTGGCGATATTCAACAGCAGGGTGTAGATGCTCAAGCTGTAAGTGCAGGCGCTTTTGGCGGATCACGTCAAGCAGTGGCCCAGAACGAAGTTAACCGACAAGTTCTTGAACAACAGGGCCGTACTGCGGCTGGAATGCGTCAACAAGGGTTTGAAAGCGCGTCTCAACGGGCTCAACAAGCTTATGAAGCTCAACAAGGTCGTAGTCAGCAAGCCGCACAGCTTACTGGTTCGATTGGCGCTCAAGGTGCATCCTCTGGTATACAAGCAGCGCAAGCGGCAGGGCAACTTGGTTTGTCTGCTGAACAATTAGCGGCTCAAACAGCTCAACAGCAGGGTCAATTAGGTTTGTCTGCTGAACAATTAGCTCAACAGGGCGCTTTATCCGGTGGTCAGCTTGGGCTATCCGCCTATACACAGCAAGGTCAGCAGGCAATGGCCGCTGAAAACTTGGCTCAGTCTGGCGCAATGAATGCTGGAAATATTTCTCAAGGTGCCGAGCAGTTAGCGGGACAGCTTGGTATGTCTGGCGCTCAATTGCAGGGTCAATTGGCAGGTCAAGCGGCTCAGATGGGTATTTCAGTAGAACAACTGGCAGGTCAATTGTCGCAACAACAAGCGGCTACTGGAATGTCGGCTGAACAGCTTATTTCTCAGTCCGGGCTAACAGCAGCGCAACAAGGGTCTCAGTTAGGGATGTCTGCCGCGCAATTAGCTCAATCGGGTGCTCAAGCTAGTGGTCAGTTTGGAATGACTGCGGCACAACAAGCTGCGGCTAACGCTCAGTCAGGCAGTCAGCTCGGTATGTCTGCCGCGCAACTTGCTCAGTCAGGTGCTCAGTCAGGTGCTCAATTGGGTATGTCTGCGGCGCAAATGGCACAGACCGGTGCTCAAGCCGGTGGTCAAATGGGTATAAACGCCGCGCAAACGGCGGGACAGTTAAACTTGTCCGGCGAACAAATGGCCGCGGCCAACGCACAAGCTCTTGCTCAAACAGGCATGAGCTTACAGCAACTTCAAACGTCAACCGGTATGTCTGCCGCACAGCTTAGTGGGCAATTGACTGGCCAACAGGCTCAGTTAGGCCTATCTGCGGCGTCATCACAAGCCGACATTGCACAACGTGCCGCTCAAATGGGTATATCTGCCGAGCAATTAGCAGGTCAACTTGCAGGACAAGCCGGTTCGCTAGGTCAAAACCAAGCGCAACTAGGTGTGCAGGGTGCACAGCAGGCAGGTGCGTTAGGAATGCAGGGCGCAGAACTACAAAGCAGAATCGGAGAAGGTATCGGGGCTCTCGGAACTAACTACGGTCAGCTTAATATTCAACAAGGTGAAGGTCTTAGCCAACTCGGTCTGCGTCAAGCAGCACTGGGCGAGCTTGATCAAAACCTTGGTCAGAAAGAAGCCGGGTTTATCTTCGATGTTGGTAAGCAACAGCAAGGACAACAACAGGCCGAACTTGAAGCAGCGCGTCAAACACAGATGGCGCAGCTTTATGAACCATATCAGCGTGTCGGATTCTTATCCGATATATACAAAGGTGCTCCAACCAGTCAGCAGTCTATTACGTCTGCCACTGCTCCAAGCACTTCACCGGCCCAACAGATACTTGGTTTGGGCGTAGCCGGATTGTCAGCAGCAGCCGGTGCCAGCAAAGCGGGGTTGTTTTAATGAATAGAGAGATAATGGGGCGTCAAATGTTTGCCCAAGGTGGCCAAGTCTACCCTATGCAGGAAGGGGGAGCGATGCATCAGATGCCTGATGGTTCTATGATGCCTGATTCCGCAATGCCCGCGCCACAAGGCCCAGCCCCACAAATGCCCGGAATGATGGCAACGGGCGATCAAGGTGGTATGGATATCAACGCGGCAGCGCAAGCCGCAATGCAGCAAGGTATTGATCCGACCATCCTTGAGGGGATGTTGGGGAACTACGCTTCTCAAATGGAAGATTTAGATAACGCGCAGGATTATGAGACCGTAATGAACGGTATCCGCGGCGATCAGGTCCCCGTAGAAGGTCGGTACGCCGAGCTTGCTGAAATAGTTGGTCCAGAAGATGCGCAGGCAACGCCTGAATCAGTGCTAACTTTGATACAACCTATTATGCAGATGGCTGCGGTTGACCAAGGTATTGGCGGATTAGCTCAAGACGAAATGAACGCGCCTATTGAAGGTGCGATGGCTGAAGGCATTATGTCTACTGTTAACATGGGCGCTCCGGAGGGCCCAGCTCCTGTAAATTTTAACCAAGGAGGCGCGGTCCAGTATATGCAAGCGGGCGGTCCTCCATTACCCGGTAGCCTCGCAGATATTTACGGACAAAGACAATCTCTGTACGGCGAAATTCTAGGTGCCGAAGACGAAGAAGCCGAACTTGCCGACCAAACAGAGATGACTAAAGCTCAGATGTTGTTTGATGTGGCACAAGGGGCGTTAAATTTTGCTTCTCCCGGTGACCGACAAATGAGTCCGGCTGAACGTTTAGCTCAGTCTTTCTCTCCCGTTTTAGGGAACATTTCCGCTCGTGCGGGAGATTTAGAGAAGTTTAAGCAAGGCCAGAAAAAAGAAAAGCGGGCCTTAAACCTTGGCGCGTTAAGCTCGGCAGAACAACAGTTTGACCGTGAACAAAAAGAAGACGCGGCCTCACGGGCGGCAACCTTGGCGAGTCGAAGAGATTCCGCGGAAAGGGTTCTTGATCGTGGTCAGCAGCTTTTGTTGCAAGGTAACACGTTTAAGTTTTCCAAAGATGAGACAGAAACTAACAACAACTTTTCTATGCGTTTAGCGAACCGTAAAATTGAAGCCCAGAATTTGTTGCAACAGCTTCAAGGCGCACAATCTCAAGATCAAATAAATCTGAGGGGACGTCTTACAACGGAACTAGCGCAACTTAACAACTCTTTTGCCGAAGCAATGCAAGGCAATAAGTTTGATTTCACTACGTCAGAGCGGGAAAGTACACAAGACTTCCAGAACAACATGCTTGAAAAGAAGCAGGCTAATGATGTGGCGCTTATCGCTATTCAGTTCGACAACAGCAAGGAATCGTTACAGCTAAGACAAGAATTAGAACAAGAGAACATGGAACTTGGCAGTGAGTTGAAGATTAACGAAATTGGAGTTAACTTCGATAACCAGTTGAAACGTGACAAGAAGCTTAACGGCTTTGAACTAAGTCGCATGGAAAGAGGTCATGACTTTAACGTGGCTTTGGCTGATCACAACGGCTCTATTGCAAGCGAAGCACGTCTACAGCAGCAAGGATTTACTGCTGGGCAGAATGTTTTGGATCGTGCACAGCGTGAACAATTGACGCTTAATGACCAAACTTTCCGTAAGATGTTGCAAGACGACATGCAGCAATATAACCTTTCTGAAGCAGACACTAACCGTGCGGTTGCTCTGGTTAATAGAAGCTTTGATGAAGCTCTTGCACTACGCGGCGCGGACCAAAAGGACACCTCGCTTAATATTTCTGAAAGGGCTCAAATTCTTGACGAAGCTTACAAGATGGGTACGTTGGGAGTCGCAAGACTTGCAGCTCAAGCTACCAAACTTGGCAGTGAGTCGAAGACTAACGAAATCCAATACCTTACTAATGCGGACAGGCTTCAAGCTTACGCGTCGGATACTCTTGGTGCAGGTACTGCGGAATTTGAGCAAGCTTTGCTCGACTACCAGAAGCCTACTTATAGCTGGGACGGAACGTCGTTTAATAAAGTTGCTGCACCTGCTTTGGCTCGCCAAATCACTGAGGCAATCCAAGCGCGAGTAGTCGCAGGGTTACCGATCCCTAGTATCCCCGGTTTTAATGCAACTCCCCAAGACACTACAGGTAGTACCCCCGGACCAAAAGGTGACGCCACCCTGACTAGGTTTGACTCCCCCGAGTTTAAGCAAAGTATTTGGAGTCCCGAAGGCGGAGTGAACTATGACTCGCCTGAGTGGGAGCGTGTTCCAACCAACATCGTTAACGACGACATTCGATACCATCGATCCACGGGACTAGGTAACGTAACGGACCGTGTTTCTAACTACTTCCAAGAGGCAGGCCGAGAAGTCTTTGGGTTTGATCCGTTGGACGCGGAATCTTCAGAACTGGTTAAGGGTGATAGAGATATCAACGCGCTTCGGGAACAAATCCTAAAAGAGATGAACGGTTGGAGCGAGGAGCGTGTGCTAAAAGAAACGCAAAATGCTTTACGAGCCACGATGAGTGACTTGACTCCGGGAATTTGGAAGACAGATGAAGCCGCACTTGCTACACTTCAAACTACCAAAGAGTTGCTGGCACGAGCGTTTACCAGTTATGCTTCGATAGACCCTGAATACAACCCTGACGCACTTAACAGGTACAAAGAAAGTCAGGTACTCGACGCACGTCAGAAAACAATAAACCTTCGTTCTATGATGGCAGAAGTTAATGCCTTAGAGGGTTCTTATAAAAGTTATTTAGAGAGTCTTGCTCCGGGCGGACCAATAAACAATAACGGTGTAATAGACTTAAATTCGACGCGTTCTAAGTTAAATCAAATGATGCAAAGAAACAACGGCGGATAAATAATGGCTGAAACTGAAAAACCACTTTTCAATTTTACCGCAGGACAGTTTGAAGACTTGATGGCAACAGAAGGTCTTGAGAAAACTACCCGTGTTATTGTAGAAGACGGAAACGACATGCTTGGCGGCGGTGTAATGACTTACGAGTCGATGCGCGATGGCACTGCCCCGTTGTTGGATATGTTGCCTGCGTATTCTGGCATGGCCCCTGAAAAGAGGAATCTTTCCGACGAAGCTATTCTTAGTATTTTTACCAACGTAGAAGATTACGGGAGATATGATCCCGGCTCTACCGGTGAAGGAACAAAGACAGAAGCAGCAATACGGGGCGGACTTCGAGCGGCACCTGAAGCAATCGGTGGTGGTTACGGTTTTGCTTATGGTATGAGAGGCGCGGCTCCTTTGGCGGGAATGATACCCCCACTTGGATTACCCGGATTATTAGCTAAAGGTGTAGTTTTAGTAGGCGGCGGAATAGTAGGTAGTATTTTAGCTGCCACTGCCGCAGGCGAAGTAGAAGACGCCGTTTTGGGTGAAAAAGCACCTGTTATGCCGTCGCTACAAGCCGCAAACAACTTTGGCGAAGGCCTGACCTACGGTGTTTCTATGCTCCACGCCCCGTGGACAATGAACCCTGAGAAATTAAAAAGAGCCGGACCCGGTGCCGTTGAGTTTCTAAGCAACTTTAAGAACGTAGCCTCCGGGAAATTTGCAGGAAAAGCCGCCGAAACAGCTATTGAGCTAACGGCTAAAAATGCAGGACTTTCGGGAAGTGCTTACAAAGCCGCAAATGCCGCCCGCGAAGGTGTTAAAAAGGGCCCTATGTTTGGTGCCGCTAAAGGGACAGACATTTTAGGACTTGGCCGTGTTAACCCGGCGGGTTATATTTTTAATCCTGTAAAAGGTCCTGTCGCAGGCCGTATTATGGGAGGCATAGAAAGCGGTTTTGGTAAGTCTCTTCAATATGGTGCAGACCGTCCCCTACGGTTCTTAACTTTGGAGATAGGTGCTGGCGTAGGTGCTGCAACTTTATCTGCTGTTGCTCAAAACGTAGACCCTTATGATCAGGGAACTAGATTTGGAGCAGAATTAGCCGGTGCCGCCTTGGTGCCTATCCCTCTTCAGCTTCTTGTTGAGAAAGGCCCTGCGGGTGTTATGGCTGTTGTCCGAAAAATGGGGCAATGGGTTAGCTCCGACACCACCAAAGAAGGCTTAATGAAGGGTAAGACCGAAATAGAAGCCGGTAAAAGAATTCTTAAAGCTTTAGAAGAATCTTCTGAATACGAAGGTCCAGAACAGGTTGAAGCTTTGATTGATAGTTTGATGAAGCAATCTTTGGACGCCGAAGGTAACCCTGTTCCGGGGACAGTTTCCAGTTTGGCTGCGGCCTTTGGAATGCCTATGAACAAAAGTTTAAAGATTATTGAAGATCAGCTTGGTAGAGCAAATGAGGAATTATCTGTTGCTACTTCCCGTGGTCGAGATCAAATGCTTACACAAGCTAAAAGTGCTATTGCGGATATATTGGCAACCGGCGATCCGGGCGCAATGGCCGTGGCAGCTCGTTTGCAGCAAAGCATATTTGAACAAAATATTACGGACAACATGGAACAGCGTGTAAGCAAGTTCTATGAAGCCGCAGGTAAAGTAGTTGGGGGCGACCCAGACGGTGGTTCACAACGTGTCGATCTTTCCCGACAATTGTATGAGGTCTTAAACGCTCAGATACAAGGCAGTAAGAAAGTAGAACGCGAGCTTTGGAGCAGTATTGGTGATTTTAAAATAGACCAGTTTAAAGCTAAAAACGGTCGTGTGATGGCCACACCAAACTTACTTAACTTATTAGATAAGAATTCGGCTAAAGGTGGGTTAAAAGCCGCCTCTAAAGCAGGTCAATCTCGTTTAGACCAAGCCCTCGGGCCTTTGAAAGAAGACATTGACGATTTTCGTGCTTTTTTCCAACCAACAGACGGTGTTGCTCCTTCCGGCGGCAGTCCTGTAACGTCTACCCGTTTGGTTGAAATGCGGTCCGCGGCACAGGATAAAGCAGGCGAATTACGCGCTCAAGGTAAAGTTCAGCTTGCTCAAAGAATGGACATGGTATCAGACGCTCTTTTGCGGGATTTAACCGGTTTGGACAGCTCGGATAACGCGGCCTATAACGCGGCCCGCGCATACACGTTTGCTAGAAACAATGTTTTTACCAGAAGTTTCTTAGGCGACATGCAAGTTAAAGATAAGAACAGAGCTTTTCAACTGAGCCCAGAGGCGCTTGCGGACAGTATGTTGCGCGGCGGAAATAGAGCAACGTTGGAGCGTATTAACGAAATAAACACTGCTGGAAGATTTGGCTTAGAGCATTTCTTACCGGATGCAGCATTAAACAATACCTCTACCCAAGAGACGTTAGACTTAGTGATTCGAGATTCGTTACGAAACGTAATGGATAAAAAACCTGTGCTTAATCCAGTGACTAAACAGCCTACCGGCGAGTTTGAGTTTGTAGTTAACGAAAATAAATTAGCTACATGGAAAAAACAGCCCGGAACTCAAGAATTATTTACGGTGTTTCCAAATCTAGCAAAAGACCTTGAAACGGCTCAATCTGTTAAAAACTTACAAGTGACTGCGGACAACGATCTGCTTAACTTAGGAAAGTCTCCTCAAACAATGGCTTTTCAGACAGTGTTGCAGTACCAAGACAAACCTTCCGAGGCAGTGGCTAAAGCCTTACGTGGAAACTCCCCGGCAAAGTCTTTAAAAGAGTTGGTGGATTTAGCTAACGCCAGCCCTAAAATCTATGACGAAGTAAACGGCCTTGAGCTAACGTCTAAGGACGCTAGGTTAGGCTTGCGTAACGCTATTATGGATTATGCTGTAATTCACTCTGGCGGAAGTGGTTTATCCTTTAGCCCCACACGGTTTGAAGATCAGTTGTTTGCACAAGTAAAAGGTGTGTCGCCAAATGTGAAATTCACTATGATGGATTTTATGAAAGACAACGACATGATAACACCGGAAGAAATTAGTAAAATCCAAAGAGCTGTAAAGCAGATGCGCGGCATTGAAGACGCCTTTCACACAGGTGATTTAGAGAGCGTACTCTTTAAGAATCCAAGTTTGTCTAAGATGATGTACACTAGAATGCTAGGTGCTACTTTTGGTCAAAAAGCTCAAGAAACCTTAAACCAACTTTTAGGTAAAATAGGTTTGGGTACAGGCGGTGGTGGTATTGGCGGTGGTATGGTTGCGGCTCAGAGTGGTTCTGAAGCAATACAACAATTATTGCTACGCGGCCCCGAAAGCATGACCGTGAAAACGATGTCAAACTTGTTTGCTAACCCGGATTTGTTAGGACCACTCCTAAAAGACATTACAAATAAACAGTCTGCTGATGCGGCAATGAAAGCGATGGCCGAAGGCTTTGCAGGCCTATCACGTCAAACCGGAAGACGACTTCCTTACATTTTGCGTTATGCGCAGGAAGAGCCTATTGGAGAAGTAGTTACTGAAGAAGTAGTTACTGAGCCCGTAGTCGAACAACCTGCACCAGTAAAGCAACAAGTTTTACCCCCGAGTAATATTCAGGGGTCAATGAATCCGTCCGCCATGGCTCCCACCATAGGTGGCGGTTCTGCGCCTAGCCCTGTTCTTCAGGCACCTGC
>Ga0222646_100231_pt1 | contig 17500 bp, 16 predicted proteins | sample AntAcemetagen293_FD_179819 | JGI IMG/M metagenome (GOLD analysis project Ga0222646, IMG submission 179819) | Saline water microbial communities from Ace Lake, Antarctica - #293 | ecosystem: Environmental > Aquatic > Non-marine Saline and Alkaline > Saline | place: Antarctica: Ace Lake | collected... | reverse complement strand
TGTCGTTAGTGGTAATAATGTTGGAACCATTACATTGTCTGATGGTTCCACCTACGCTAAGATTGCTATTGGTGTTGGTAAGAGTCAAGCTAGTTGGTATACAGTACCAGCTGGTCATACCTTCTATTTATATCGCATTGATGTTTTTAGTGCAACAGCTAACGGTAGTCAATATCTATTATTTAGAAATAAAAGCATAACTACTAGCGGCACTGTATTAAGAGTTGCAGAGACAACGTTTTTAAACAATATGAATATTCAGCGGGTTGTTCCTTTTGCTTATCCAGAAAAGACAGACATAGTGTTTCAAGCAAAGAGTAGTAGCAGTACTAACGAAGTTGGTATTTTTGCTGAAGGCATTCTGATTGCAAGCTAATGTATTTGTACAAAGTGTTTTTGCCTTTGCAAAAGCCGCATACCCCATTGCCAGCAAAGCCTAAGCAAGTGGCAGCATTATTAAAGAAGAGAGAAGATGACAAAGAATAGATCATTGTCCGTAAAGATGACAGCAAGCAACCAAGACATCTATGTAGCTCCTCCTAAGTTTGATGGTGAGGTTGTTAGTGTTATTGTCACTAGCCTCAATGGCAACGCTGCAACAGTAAGCCTTGACTGGTATAGCCACATCGAAGACGAATGGTATCCAATAATGGATTCTGTTAATGTCATAGCTAATGGCTTCATTCAGATTACAGATGCTATTTTGTTAGAGCGTGGGGATAAGATTAGGGGATTGGCTTCTGCTACAGATTCTGTGCAGGTCACTGTATCCGTTAAAGAAGAATTTAAACAGAGTATTTAATTATGGCAAAGAAACAATTAACAGAGCAACAACAGAAGTTTATCGAGGTGTTATTTGCAGAGGCAAAGGGTGATCCTGTTAGGGCTAAGAAGCTTGCTGGTTACAGCGACAACAGCCCAACTCGTGACATTATGAACAGCATCAAAGAAGAGATCATTTCAGCAACCCAGATGTATGTTGCATTCAATGCTCCACGAGCAGCTATGGCTGTTGTTGACGGCATCATGGACCCAACAGAGCTGGGTATCAAAGAGAAGCTTAACGCTGCCAAAGATTTGCTAGACAGAGCTGGTGTTGTTAAGACAGAGAAGATGCATATTGAAAGTTCAAGCGGTATTATGATATTGCCACCAAAGCGTGTAGAATCGATGGATGAATGAAAGAAACTTAGGAGCTTGGATACTTCCTCAACCGGAAGTAAAGAATCATTGGATTAACATTCCTAAACATGCAGGGTCAAGACATATTCCATTTGGTTATAAAGAATGCGAAGATGATCCAGATATTCTTGAACCAATTCCTGTAGAGCTTGAGGCGTTAGCAAAAGCTAAGAAATTGCTTAAACAGTATAGCCATGAGAAGGTTGCCCTTTGGCTGTATAAAACAACAGGTAGAAAGATAACTAAGGATGGTCTTAGTAAACGAATAAAGAATGAACAGTCGCGTAAAAGAAAAGCTACATATTATCGAAACCTTACCAGAAGGCTCGACCAAACCCTCCGTAAAGCGCAAGCCTACGAAAGGGCGCTCGGTCAAGAAGGTGACGAGTCCTTCTTTAATAGTGAGAGATATGTCAGCATCCGAGACAGAGCAGCAGAGTTTCTCTCAAGCTCAGACGACTGAACATGAGAATGTCATCTTCAAACCTAATGAAGGTCCACAGACAGAGTTTCTAGCAGCTCCTGATAAGGAAGTGTTGTATGGTGGTGCAGCTGGTGGTGGTAAGAGCTACGCCATTCTTGCCGACCCAATGCGCTACTTGTCACACCCACAGTTCTCTGGGTTGCTGTTGCGACACACAACTGAAGAACTACGAGAACTAATATGGAAGAGCCAAGAACTCTTTCCTAAGATCTACCCCGGCATCAAGTGGAGTGAGCGTAAGATGCAATGGGAAGCACCATCTGGTGGTAAGCTGTGGATGTCCTACCTTGACAGAGACGAAGACGTACTTCGCTATCAGGGTTTGTCCTTTACATGGATTGGATTTGATGAGTTGACACAATGGTCTACACCGTTTGCGTGGAACTATATGCGTTCACGTCTGCGTTCTACAGCAGCAGACTTACCAGTTTATATGAGAGCCACCACCAACCCCGGCAACAGGGGTCATGCTTGGGTTAAGAAGATGTTCATTGACCCAGCCCCAGCTGGTAAATCATTCTGGGCAACTGACTCTGACACTGGTAAGACGATGGTCTACCCCGAAGGACATAGCAGAGCTGGTGAGCCGCTGTTCAAACGTAGGTTTATTCCTGCTAAGCTCTCTGACAATCCACACTTAGCTGCCACAGGTGACTATGAAACGATGTTGTTGTCTCTGCCAGAGCAGCAGCGTAAGCAATTGTTAGATGGTAACTGGGATATTGCAGAGGGTGCAGCGTTTCCAGAGTTTAATCGTTCTATACATGTGGTGGATCCTCATCAAATTCCACATGACTGGACTAGATTTAGGGCATGTGATTATGGATATGGTAGCTATACATCTGTTATTTGGTTTGCCGTTGCCCCAGATAACCAACTTATTGTCTATCGTGAGCTGTATGTCACCAAAGTGTTGGCAGAAGACCTTGCAACTATGGTGATGGAGATGGAATCAGGTGAGAATATTCGCTATGGTGTGCTAGATAGTTCATGTTGGCACAAGCGTGGTGATACTGGACCCTCAATTGCTGAGCGAATGATCATGAAAGGGTGTCGTTGGAGACCCTCTGACCGCAGTGCTGGTAGCAGGGTGGCAGGAAAGAACGAAGTTCACAGAAGATTGCAAGTAGATCAGTACACAGAAGAACCAAGAATGGTTATCTTCTCTCAATGTACGCAACTAATTGCAGATCTTCCTACACTTCCTATTGATAAAAGCAATCAAGAGGATATTGACACTAAAGTAAAGAATGACCACACATACGATGCACTTAGATACGGTGTAATGTCTAGACCAAGGGGACAAAACTTATTTGATTTTGACCCAAACTCTTTAAAACGTGGTATAACTATTGCTGATTCTACATTTGGATATTAATTATGGCTAAAAACATTGACAAAGTAAATATTATGGACGACAAAGCCGTAGGCTTACCCGATGCTAAGGATGCCATCTCTGATGTCTTTAATGTAAGTGGACTTGTTAGCTTTGTTGAAGAGAGATTCTCTAGATCGGAAGACTCTCGCAGAATTGACGAGCAAAGATGGTTACGTTCCTACAGAAACTACAGAGGTTTGTACGGCCCTGACGTTAAGTTTACTGAAACAGAGAAGAGCAGGGTGTTTGTTAAGGTTACAAAGACTAAAACTCTAGCAGCCTACGGACAAATAACTGATGTCTTATTTGCCAACAACACATTCCCTTTGTCTATTGAACCTACAACGCTACCAGAGGGTGTGGTTGAGAGTGTTCACCTAGAATCTGACCCTAACCTGCAAAAGGTTGACAGAGATGTTGGCGCATTGTTTGGTTTTAAAGGTGATGGTAAAAAGTTTCCAGCAGGAGCTACAGCAACTTCATTGATGGATTCATTAGGTCCATTGAAAGAAAGCTTGCAAGACTTAGATGTAAAGAATGGCCCCGGCGCAACGCCAACATCTATTACATTCCATCCAGCAATGGTGGCTGCAAAGAAGATGCAGAAGAAAATTATGGATCAGCTGGAAGAAAGCAATGCTAATAAGCAATTACGCTCAGCTTCTTTTGAGATGGCCTTGTTCGGTACAGGTATTATGAAAGGTCCATTTGCTGTAGATAAAGAATACTCAAGATGGGATGAAGAAGGTGTCTACTCACCAATAGTTAAGACAATGCCACAAACTTCACACGTAAGTGTGTGGAACTTCTATCCAGATCCTGATGCAGCTAACATGGATGATGCTGCATATTGCATTGAGCGCCACAAGATGACTCGCAGTCAGCTACGTGCATTGAAGCACCGTCCAATGTTTAGGCGCAATGTTATTGACCAAGTGGTCAATGAAGGTGAGAACTACGTAAAGAAGTATTGGGAAGATGATCTTAACGATTACACCAGCGTATCCGATGTAGAACGCTTTGAAGTGTTTGAGTATTGGGGTGTTGTTGATACTGAGATGTTAGAGCTTAATGATATTGACATTCCCAAAGAACTACAAAACTCTAGTGAGTTGCAAGCAAACATCTGGATTTGTGGCAGCAAGATTATACGTCTAGTGTTAAACCCTTTTAAGCCCGTCAGAATTCCGTATTATGCGGTACCATATGAACTGAACCCCTACTCCTTTTTTGGTGTCGGTATCGCCGAAAACATGGACGATACTCAGACCCTCATGAATGGTTTCATGCGTCTGTCGGTAGATAATGCGGTTCTGTCGGGCAACCTTGTATTCGAAGTTGATGAAACAAACCTTGTGCCGGGTCAAGATCTAACCATCTACCCCGGTAAAGTGTTTCGCAGACAAGGCGGCGCTCCGGGTCAGGCCATCTTCGGCACTAAGTTTCCTAACGTCTCACAAGAAAACTTACAGATGTTTGACAAAGCTAGACAGCTTGCCGATGAATCTACAGGGTTGCCGTCATTCTCTCACGGTCAAACAGGTATTGCTGGTGTAGGACGTACAGCGTCTGGCATCTCAATGCTGATGAACGCTGCTAGTGGTGGTATTAAAACTGTCATCAAGAACGTAGACGACTACTTGTTGCGCCCAATGGGTGAAGCATTCTTTGCTTTCAACATGCAGTTTGATTACGATCCAGATGCAGCTGGTGACTTAGAAGTTAAGGCAAGGGGTACTGAGAGCCTGATGCAGAACGAAGTGCGCTCACAGCGTCTGCTTCAGTTCTTGCAGGTTGTACAAAACCCAATGCTTGCTCCTTTCGCTAAGATGCCTTATATCATTCGAGAGATTGCAAAGAGTATGGACTTAGATCCAGATCTAGTTGCTAACAATATGGATGAGGCTGCTCGTATGGCGCTAACCCTACAGAGTATGCAACCACCTGCCCCACCTGCTGGCGCTCCCCCTGCTGGTGGCCCACCTCCAGTTTCTGATATGACTGGTGGAGGCGGTGGCAACATGGGTGTTGGTGCTGTAGCTACACCGGGTGAACAAGGATTTAGTGGTGCTCCACAATGATAGACAAGAAATGGCTTAGCGCTTTAAAGCCAATGGTGTCCTCTAAAAGTCAGTGGATAGCTTTCACTGAAGTGTTAGATGCCTACATTGAGATGCATTCCAAGAAGCTTGAGCAAAGCGGCGACCTTATTGAAATGTATAGATCACAAGGTGCTGTGTATTCTTTACGTAAGCTTAAACAATTGAAGGATGAGACTGATGGATCAAAATAATTTAAAAACTCATGATGGTCTTTCTGTAGTTAAAGATACTGATGGAAGAGACGGTAACGTACAGCAAGCTAATAAAGCATCTACAACATTTCAAATGGAAGACGGTAGATGGGCTACCGCTCAATCCGTATACGATGGTGTTGAATATTCAAAAGATGAACTTAAGGATATGGTTGATGCTGGATTGATTCAGCCAACAGAGATGTTTGATTCAGAGCCTGAACAATCAAACAATATGCAATTTGCAGAAGGTGGTTTGATACCTGAAGAGAATCCATTAAAAGGTTTGTCATACGACTACCAATCTTCAGGTGGATCTTCAGGATCAGATTATGAAGCAAGAGCTTCATATACCGCTGGAGATGATTCTCAATACTTAAAACCATCAATGTCTTCTTCTGAATCTTCTAGATCAATGAAGTATGAGGACGGCGTGATCTTAGATGAAAGCGGAAAGAGAGTTGGTGTTGCTATTGATGGTCAGTTAAAGTTGTTTGATGGTGTGAATATTAGAGGTGGTATTGAGAAAGTTTTCTCAAGTTCTCAAGGACTCGCTTCTCTCGGTGAACAAACTCTTGGTGGTTTTTCAAATAAGACATCATCTAAAACTTCTAGACTAGGAACTGATATAGGCAACCTGTCTGTCGATTTAGAAAACGTAAATCCCAAACAAGGTAAAGATATAAATAGTATTTCTGCTATTTACAAAGTTAATACAGGTAAAGATTCCAACTTAACATTTAGCGGTTCTGCTGATGATATGGGTGGTAGAAGAGCCAATGTTATGTATAAAAAAAGATTTGCACAGGGAGGTGTAGCTATGAATGACCAGATGAAGATGTTTGCTGACGGCGGCATGATGGATGACAGCGGTGAAGTTGTCAATGGTGTTGAAGTTCCAGCTGGTAGTATGGTTAACGAAGTTGCTGATGATATCCCTGCACAACTTAGCGAGGGTGAGTTTGTCATCCCTGCTGACGTAGTTAGATACATTGGTTTAGAAAAGCTGATGGCTATTCGTGACAAGGCTAAACAAGGGTTAGCCCGTATGGAAGACATTGGTCAAGTTGGTAATGCTGATGAAGTTGCTAACCCTGACGAAGCATTCGGTGACGAATCATTTGATGACGAAGAAGACAGTGGCGACTTTGAAGCCGACATTGACAACATCATGGGTGAGGTTGACCAAGAGCAAGGGTTTGCTTCAGGTGGTTTCGTTAGTGGCACTGACATGAGTAAGGCACCAAAGAACCCAGTATTGGATATCCGCTTCTTTAAGAATAATGAAGGTAGGGTGATGTTCATCACTCACATTAATGGTAAGCCTATGACTGCCGTACCAGATGGTTATGAAGAGGTTGATGAGTCTGAAGCTAAGAACATTGGCAAGGAAGCTGATGACGCAGCAGCTAAGAAAGCTGAAGAAGAAGCAGCGGCAAAAGAAGTTGATAAATCTACTATTCTAAACAGTGGTGGCAACTATGAAGGCAACGATGGCGAGACACCAGATTCTCCAACTTCACCTAATAATCAAAATAATGCTCCAGATGGGTTTAGCTCCGTCAATTCAAAAGGTGTTAACGTTAACAGCGGTTTACAAGCAACACCATTTGGCAGTAAAGGTGTTGCTGCTGCTATTGCTCTTGGTCTTCAATTTGCTGGAATACCTGCATTTGCAACAATGTTTGCCTTAAAGGCTTTTGTAAATCCTAACACACAAAAAGGTATCAACTCTAACAATGCATCTATTGGTACCACATTAGGAAATGCAGGATATAGTCCGGCAGCGGTAGCAGCTGCTCAAGCTGCCGCAAAAGAAGTGTCCTCTAATTCGCGAGCAACACCAACTGATGTAGCAGTGGCAGCGGCAAACGCAGCATCCTCCGTTGATAACACAACTTCGTTGGATGCTTTCTTTTCTGTAAATGATAACTTTAATAACACTCCCGGTTACAACGCAATGGCAGACACTCCAGCTAGTCCTGCTGGATCTTCTCAAAGTAATACAGGAGGTGGAAGTAATATTAGTAGTTCCGGTGATGCAGGTTCAGGTGGCCCTAGTGGTGGCGGTGGTGGTGGGTTTGGTCCTTCCACTGCTGGTGGTATGGCTAAAGGTGGTTTAGTAAATAAACGACCAGCTAAACCAAAGAAACCAACTAAAGGAAAAGGCTTAGCCGCTTCTAAGAAGTAATATATAATTAGAATACCATAACCAGTGGTGGGCTGGTTGGTACTTAATAATTTCCCACCATCTTGGCTACCTAATCTCCCAACATATTGTTGGCTACTGTTAGCCCCATACTTAAAGGTATTATCATGAGTGAATCCGTAATCAGTCCTGCACCAGCAGCATCATCATTTGGTCGGCGCAATGCGTCCGAAGATCGAATTAAACAAACAGAAGATGAAATTGAAGCGTTGAAAAACCCCAATAAAGAAATAGAAGATCCTGATGATGGTGAAGCTATTGGTGGTGAAGAGAAGACATTTAAGAAACGCTACGGTGACTTGCGCCGTCATTCTCAGAAGATGCAAGAAGATATGCAAAAGCAGCTAGATGAAGTTAAAGAGCAGCTAAGTAAAACAACCAAGAAGGAAATGAAGCTACCTAAGACTGAAGAAGAACTTCAGAAATGGGCTAGAGAATACCCTGACGTATACGCCTTAGTAAAGACAATTGCAATTCAGCAAGCTAAAGAACAAACGACAGGTATTGAAGATCGTTTCAAAAAGCTAGATGAACTTGAAAAGAAGTCTGCTAAAGAAAAGGCTGAGGCTCAATTGATGGAGCTTCATCCAGACTTTAACGATATCAGAGATGAGGATGAGTTTCACGACTGGGTTGCTGATCAGCCTAAGTACATTCAAGACGCTTTGTATGAAAATGATAATGATGCCAAATCTGCTGCTCGTGCAATTGATTTGTACAAGTCAGACAAAGGTATTAAAACTAAGAAGGCTGGTGCAGATAAAGAGGCAGCAACAGCAATTGGTAACCGCCGTCAGCGTACACAACCCAATGGTGAAGGAACTGAGGGTTTAATTTATGAGAGTCAAGTTGATAAGATGTCTTCTGATGAATACGAAAAGAACGCAGAAGTTATCAATCTAGCTATGAAATCTAATAAATTTGTATACGATATGAGTGGTGCGGCTCGTTAAACAGTTGACAAACTTATAAAAGTATTGTATAACTATAGGGGGTATAGCAGTAGTTGTGCCTCCTAATACTTTATCAGCCGTCTTCCGGAGACACACCTGACAGATTATTAAATTGTTTGCGTCTAATAAACGCTTTGTATATCACTAAGCATATTAACAGAATACCCTAAGAGTATTAGCCGATAATCTAGAAGACTCTAGAACCTTCCAGATTATCCACCTAATAAGCATGGCCCTGTTGTTGTAGCAAGTGTGATTTTAATGTCCATACTTAGGAGAATATCTCATGGCATTTCCTTCCGCAGCTGGTTACGGCAACCTACCTAACGGTAACTTTTCCCCCGTAATCTACAGCAAGCAAGTTCAGCTTGCATTCCGTAAATCGTCTATCGTTGAAGCAATCACTAATAATGATTACTTTGGTGAAATCGCTAACTTCGGTGACTCAGTTAAGATCATCAAAGAACCTGAAATTACAGTGAAAGCCTACAACCGTGGCACACAAATCACTGCTCAGGACTTGGATGACCAAGACTTCACTCTGGTTGTTGATCAAGGTAACTACTTTGCATTCAAAGTGGATGACATTGAATCAGCTCACAGCCATGTAAACTTCATGTCTCTGTCAACTGACCGTGCTGGTTACCGCTTGCGCGACAACTTTGACCAAGACATCTTGGGTTACTTGACTGGTTTCGAGCAGACCGCTAAAGGCGCTGTTGCTTCCACCGCTCGTACTTCTGCTGCTGGCACTAAGGCTGTTGCCACTGCTGGTAATGATGAGCTGTTGTCTAGCATGAAGCTGACTAAAGGTTCTTTCGGTAACATCACCACTGTTTCTGCTGGTAATCACGCCATTCCTTTGGCTGCTCGTTTACCCGGCGCTACTGCTCTACCTACAGCCGTTGCATCACCTTTGATGGTTGTTGCTCGTATGGCTCGTTTGTTGGATCAGCAGTTTGTTGACACCAATGGTCGTTGGATGGTGGTTGACCCAGTCTTTATGGAACTCCTGAAAGACGAAGACAGCCGCTTGTTGAACGCCGACTTTGGTGGTTCAGGTTTGCAAAATGGCTTGGCTATTAACAACCTGCACGGCTTCAAAGTGTACGTGTCTAACAACCTTCCACAGGTTGGTACAGGTGCTGGTACTACTGGTACTGCTAACCAGAACACTGACTACGGCGTTATCGTTGCTGGTCATTCTTCTGCTGTTGCAACTGCCGAGCAGATCACCAAGACCGAAGCCTACCGTGACCCTGACAGCTTTGCTGACATCGTTCGTGGTATGCATCTGTACGGTCGTAAGATCTTGCGTCCAGAAGCCATTGTTACTGCAAAGTACAACGCTGCTTAATTAAGCATCGAGGGGCTGGAGCAATCTGGCCCCTTCAACATTTAAAGGAAAATTAAAATGGCAACCGTAACCTCTCTAGCTCGCGCCGTTGGTGGTGTGGGTAATCCTAGCCGCAAAGCTTACTTCGTACAACAAGAAGTAGACTTCGCTGCTGCTGCAACTGCTAAAGGTACTGCCTTGGCTGCTGCTGACATAATCGAAACTATTAGTGTACCTGCTGGTTCTATGGTAGTTAACGCTGGTATTCAAGTTGTAGAAGCCGCTGTTGGCGGTACTGGTACTACTTTGGATCTTGGCGTAACTGGCGTAGATGCTGACGTGTTCGTAGACGGCTTCACCTTTGATGGTGCTGCCGCTGCTGCTTACGCTCAGAATGCTGCTGCTTTCCAACCTGTCGTTCTCGGTGCTGCCGATACGATTGACGTGTTGGTTCAAGCTGGTTCAACTGTATCAATCTCTGGTAAGATTCGTGTATGGGCAATCCTCATGGACGTATCTGATGTAGGCGATACAGCTGCTGCTGAAGTAGACCGCGATCAACTGGCTTAATAGCCTTTTAAATTAGGGAGGGGCTTCATTGCTCTTCCCTATCTTTACTTATAAATATGTCAACATATCTTTCACTTACTAATGAATTACTCAGACGAATGGGTGAAGTTACTATCGACTCATCAGACTTTGGTAGCACTCGTAACGTGCAAGAACTGGCAAAGAATGCAATAAACTCTTCAATTAGAGACTTACTGCATTCAGCACAAGAATGGCCTTTCGCCTTAGTTACTAATACACAAACACTGACAGTCGGTGTTAATACATATGCCCTCCCCTCTACAGCATCAAGCGTAGACTGGGATAGCTTTTACTTAAAGAACTTTAATAATAGCGTATCTGCTCTTAGACTTCCTTCGATCAGCTACTCCAACTATCTCATGACACATCGTGCCAGAGATGACAATGCTGGTGTCGGTGGCTACTCACCTCCATCTGCTGTGTTTCAAACTCAAGAGTTTAAGTTTGGTGTCACACCTATTCCTAATGAGGAATATGAAATCGAATACAAGTACTGGAGTTTTCCATCTGACTTGGTAGCTTTCGATGATGTAAGTATTATTCCAGATAGATTCTCTAGCGTCATCATTGACGGCGCTATGGTGTACATGATGTTGTATCGTTCCAATGAACAAAGTGCAACCATGCACAAGGCAACGTTTGAAGAAGGTATTAAGAAGATGAGAAGACTTCTAATGGATGAACCATTGAGTGTCGTATCAACAGCCTTGACAAATTCTTTATCAACTTTGAATATCAGAGTTATATAAGATGGCAGACCGCATTGAAGGGTTTATTGTTAATTGTTTAGGTGGAATGAACACCAACAGGGATGTTCTTTCTCAGAGCGTTAACGAACCCGGTTCAGCTACACAGCTTATTAACTATGAACCTTCTGTCACAGGTGGTTACAGAAAGATCAATGGCTACACCAACGACTATGGCACTGTTCCGGGGTTGGGTAAGGTGCTTGGTGTTGAAGTTGCCTTTGGTATCAACGATAATATTCTAGCTTGTAGAGCTAAGAACGAAGACGATAACTACTTCTATTACTGGAATGCGTCTACGTCTGCGTGGGTTGCAGTGACAACACCAACCGATATAGATACAGACGGTATCAAGAAGGTGCGCTTTGTTAAATATAATTGGTTTGAAGAAAGAGTTGCACTAGTTGACGGCATCAACCCTGCTGCCATTTACAATGGAACCACTTACACACAGATCACATCTGACACCGCACCAGATTCCCCTAAGTATGCTTCTGCCTTTAAGAATCATTTGTTCTTAGCTGGTGATCCATCTGAGCCATTCAATCTCTACTTCTCATCTCCTGTAGATGAGACAAACTTTAATCCTGCAACAGGCGCTGGTGTAATTAACGTAGGTTTTGAAATTGTACAAATCAAATCTTTCCGAGATGTTTTGTATATCTTTGGTAAGAACTCAATCAAAAGCTTAAGAGGTAACTCTATTGCTGATTTTATTGTAAGTGAAGTTACTACAAATTTAGGTTGCATTGTTCCCGATAGTGTGGTAGAACTAGGTGGTAATCTTATATTTCTAGGACCAGATGGTTTTAGACCTATTGCTGGTACATCTAACATTGGTGACGTTGAGTTAGAAACAATCTCAAAGCAAATCCAGTTTACAATCAGCGCCATTATTACAGACATTGTTGCTGGAAACATTGATCCTGAAACATTAACTAGCATTGTCATTCGTAAGAAATCACAGTTTAGATTGTTTATTCCTGTTGAAGGTTCTTTCGGATTGATAGGTGGATTAAGACAAACACAACAGGGTTTTAATTTTGAGTATTCTCAGCTGTACGACTTGCCAGCAACGTGTGCTGCTAGTGGGTATGTAGGTATTGATGAGATAGCCATTCATGGTGATTCAAATGGTAGGGTTTATAAATTAGAAAAAGGTAATTCTTTTAATGGCTCTGACATACTTAGTGTGTATCAGTCTCCTTATTATTTCTTTGGTGACCCCACAGTTAGGAAGAACTTCTACAACATTTCTTCCTTCTTACGTACAGAGGGAGCAGCTAACTTAGTGCTGGGAGTTTCTTACGACTTTGATGATAGTCAAAACGTATTTAACCCACCAAGCTATAACATTACAACAGAAGGTTCTGCTGCATATTACAACGAAGCGGTGTTTGACGCTGCTGCTATTTACGATGGTAATCCATCTCCTGTTACAAAAGTTAACATCTCAGGTTCTGGCTTCTCAATAGCCTTTAGATTTGTTACAAATGATACAAGTGCTAGTCATACGGTACAAGGTATTGTATTAAACTACTCTGTGAATGATAGAAGGTAAATTAAAACATGGCTGGATACGTAAGACAATCTTCTGCTGATATTGTACCAACCGCTGTTGTTAGAGCTACACCGCTCAACACAGAGTTTAATGCTGTGCGTGATGCATTTGCATTAGCAAGCGGTCACAAGCATGATGGGTCATCAACTGAGGGAGCTTATGTTCCTGTCATATCTGACCCTAACAATCGTAACAAGGTAGTTATTGATACCTCCAATAACCGCATTAGCATGTTTGTTAATGTAGGTGGCACTGGTATAGAACAGCTACGTGTCATTGACGGTGCCATTGTTCCTGTCACAGACAATGACATAGACTTAGGCACAGCCTCCTTAGAGTTTAAAGACTTATACATTGATGGTACAGCTAACATCGACAGCCTTGTTGCTGACACTGCTGACATCAACGCAGGTACAATTGATAACACTGTCATCGGTGCGTCAACTGCTGCTGCGGTAACGGCTACCAACCTAACCGTAAACACTGCGGCAACGATTGCCTCTGCTGATATTAACGCAGGCACGATTGACGGCACTGTGATCGGTGGCTCATCTGCACAAGCCATTACAGGCACATTGGTCACAGCTTCTACAGGTTTCTCTGGCGGCTTGACAGGCAATGTAACCGGCAACGTGACGGGTAACGTCACAGGCGATGTAACCGGCAACGTCACTGGAAACTTAACGGGAAATGTAACAGCCTCTGGCGGTAGTTCTTCCTTTAATGATGTTGTCATTAACGGCGGCTTAAACATGAACGCCGGAACGTCTGCCACGATTACCAACCTGACAGACCCTACAAGCGCACAAGACGCAGCGACTAAAGCATATGTGGATACGTCAATTGCTAACGTGGTTGATTCAGCCCCTGCTGCACTAGACACTCTTAATGAACTAGCGGCAGCTTTAGGTGATGATGCCAACTTTGCTACAACTGTAACCAACTCTATTGCCACCAAGCTGCCATTAGCAGGCGGCACTATGTCTGGTGCTATAGCAATGGGTACAAGCAAGATTACAGGCTTGGGTGATCCAACAGCAAACCAAGACGCAGCTACTAAGACATATGTAGACACGCAGCGTGATACAAGGCTAGCAACCGCAGGCGGCACAATGACTGGCGCTATTGCTCTAGGCACAAACAAGCTTACAGGGGTTGGTGATCCTACTTCTGCACAAGATGCCGCAACAAAGAACTACATTGACGTTCTGTTTGGCTCTACAACAGATGCTGCTACATCAGCCGCTGATGCTGCAACTTCTGCATCTAACGCCGCAACATCAGCTAGTGATGCTTCTACATCAGCTACCAACGCTGCTAGTTCTGCCTCTTCTGCTTCTACATCAGCTACTAATGCCGCCTCCTCTTACGACTCTTTTGATGATCGTTACTTAGGCGCTAAGTCTTCTTCGCCAACATTAGACAATGACGGTGATGCTCTCATCACTGGTGCTTTGTACTTTGATACTACTGCTGATGAAATGCGTGTTTACACAGGCACTACATGGAAAGCTACAGGCTCTGCTGTCAATGGTACATCACAACGCAGCGTATACACAGCAACAGCTAGCCAGACTACATTTGCTATTACATACGACTCTGGTTATGTTGACGTTTATTTAAACGGTGTTAAACAAGTCGTTGGCACAGACTTTACAGCAACTTCTGGAACAAACATTGTTTTAACCACGGGAGCTACAGCAGGCGACATTGTTGACATTGTTGCTTACGGGGCTTTCAACGTAGCTAACACATACACACAGGCTGCTGCTGATGCACGGTTTGCCACAACAGCTCAAGGTGATTTGGCTGACTTGGCCTTGCTAACAACTGGCGGGACAATATCAGGCGCATTAATTGTTAGCGGTAACCTGACCGTTTCTGGGACAACGACAACAGTTAACAGTCAAACGCTTGACGTTGCCGATTTAAACATTACTGTTGCATATGGAGCTGAAAATTCGGCAGCGGCAAATGGCGCGGGTTTAACTGTTGATGGCGCGGGGGCTACAATTATTTATGAGTCTACTGGAGATCAGTGGGCTTTTAATAAGCCAATTAGTTTTGGCAACTGGACTATTACCGAGAGTGGTGGGTCTTTGTATTTCGCTACAGGCGGCACTAACAAAATGAAGTTAGACGCAACTGGCAATTTAGATGTTGTCGGGAATATTAACTCTAACGCAACAATTACCTAGTAAAGGATACGAAAATGGCAATTAAAATAGGCGGCACAACTGTTGTAAATGACAGTAGGCAATTAACAAATATTGCGTCTGTAGACGCTACAACTGTTACAGCACTAAGAACAGCAGGAGCAGGGCTTCCACCACAAACTGGAAACGCTGATTTTTATTTAACTACAAACGGGACAGCTGCATCATGGGCGGCAGTCGCTACAGGCGGCGCTTTGTTTGACGGTAATTTGTTTCAATAAGGATATAGGAAAATGACAACATTCACATTTGTAGATGTAGAAGTAGCAACAGTAAATCAAAATCCTACTTACATTAACCAACAGGTTCTTTATACCGTTCCTTCTGGAAAGATAGCAAAAATAAAGTTTGATAGCGTCCATATAAGTAAAAGCACCGGCACGGGGTTTTCGGTACATATTTTTGTAATGTACTCACAAGGCACTAATGTTATTCGTAAACACGTTGTTGGATATGCTGATACCCCAAGCAGCGATGTAGCAACACTAAACTACTATAACCCTAAAGATTGGACAAATGTACAAACAGCGGGTGGAACTACAAGCATCTCTACTGCATATACGATGTCAACACAACCGCAAAGTTGGATTGACTCTAGTAATAATATAGATACTACGTTTGACGACAATTTAGTAGGGTATCCTAATTACACTACAGCAGACAATGGTACACGAGTTTATTGTCCAGAAACGTTTTTTATGAAAGCCGGAGAGGTTTTAAAATATTCTGACAAATTAGAAAATGTGACTGGTGGTTACAGATATACCAATATGCGTTTGGCTGTTTGGCTTGAGGATGTATAAAAATGAGTAAAGCAAGAGACTTAGCTAACTTTTCAGCAGCCACTGGTGTTGTTGACGCTGACATCGGTGTTAATGTACAAGCCTACGATGCCACTATCTTAGTGGACGCTGACATTGGTGTTAATGTACAAGCCTACGATAGCAATTTAACTTCTTTCGTAAGCACGTTTACATTACCGACTACAGACGGGTCAGATACCCAGTTATTAAAAACAAATGGTAGTGGCACGTTATCGTTTGTAACACCAGCTCCGGGTGCGGGTGTGGCTACAGCGACAGCTTCAGGTGCTTTAGCTAACGGTGACTTAGTTGTTGTCAACGCTGATGGCACTGTAAGTGTTGTGGCTGGGTCATCTGTAACTCAAGCTATAGGAACTGCTGTTGTATTTGAAAGCGCTCGAAGTGACTGGATATCAGCAATATATGATGCTAACGCCCAGAAGGTTGTTATTGCTTATAAGGATGTTGGTAACTCTAGTTATGGTACAGCGATTGTAGGAACTGTAAGCGGTACAAGTATTAGCTTCGGTACTGCTGTTGTATTTCAAAGCGCTAGTAGTAATCACATATCAGCAACATATGACTCTAACGCCCAAAAAGTTGTTATTGCTTATAGGGATGGTGGTAACTCTGAGTATGGTACAGCGATTGTAGGTACTGTAAGCGGTACAAGTATTAGCTTTGGCACTGCTGTAGTATTTGAAAGTGTTTTTAGTTACAACATGTCAGCAACATATGATGCTAACGCCCAGAAGGTTGTTATTGCTTATACGGATAATGGTAACTCTGATTATGGTACAGCTATTGTAGGAACTGTAAGCGGTACAAGTATTAGCTTCGGCACTGCTGTTGTATTTGAAAGTGCTAATAGTAGTAACATATCAGCAACATATGATGCTAACGCCCAGAAGGTAGTTATTGCTTATATGGATAATGGTAACTCTCAGTATGGTACAGTTATTGTAGGAACTGTAAGCGGAACAGTAATTAGTTTCGGCACTGCTGTTGTATTTCAAAGCGCTAGTAGTAATAACATATCAGCAACATATGACTCTAACGCCCAAAAAGTTGTTATTGCTTATAGGGATGGTGGTAACTCTGAGTATGGTACAGCTATTGTAGGGGCTGTGAGTGGTACATCAATTAGCTTCGGCACTGCTGTTGTATTTGAAAGTGCTACTAGTGTCTACATGTCAGCAACATATGACTCTAACGCCCAGAAGGTTGTTATTACTTATAGGGATGATGGTAACTCTTATTATGGCACAGTTATTGTAGGAACTGTTTCAGGTACAAGTATATCGTTTGGCACTGCTGTTGTGTTTGAAAGCGATTATAGTATCTACATATCAGCAACATATGATGCTAACGCCCAGAAGGTTGTTATTGCTTATAGGGATGGTGGTAACTCTACTTATGGAACAAGCGTGGTACTTCAGAATGCTTTCGTTTCTACAAACCTAACAGCTACTAACTACATTGGTATTTCTGATGCAATTTATTCCGACACAGCGACAGCAACTATTCAAACCGTAGGCTCTGTAGATGACGCACAATCTAGCCTTACAGCAGGTACAGCATACTACGTACAACGAGACGGCACATTAGCAACGACAGCTGACACTATATCAGTGCTAGCAGGTACAGCACTTTCAGCAACTAAATTAATCATCAAGGGATAACATGAAAACTCTAACTAACACAGATAACGTCAGCATCTACATCTTTGAGGATGAGGAAGTTCTAGA
>Ga0222646_100230_pt1 | contig 17533 bp, 15 predicted proteins | sample AntAcemetagen293_FD_179819 | JGI IMG/M metagenome (GOLD analysis project Ga0222646, IMG submission 179819) | Saline water microbial communities from Ace Lake, Antarctica - #293 | ecosystem: Environmental > Aquatic > Non-marine Saline and Alkaline > Saline | place: Antarctica: Ace Lake | collected... | reverse complement strand
ATCCCATATCCAAAACTTAAAAAAGATTTCAAGTTTCTTCCAATACAGCTATATAAGTATAAAGATTCATTTTATGTAGGTGATTTTTTTGCAAAAGGGTATGAGGATTTAGTAGGATTACAGATTTTAAAAATTGATGAGCAACCAATAGGAGAAATATATAATTCACTACTCAAAAATTATACAAGAGATGGTGATAATTTAACTTTTCCAAATGAAAATTTATCTTCATTATTTGGATTAGACTACGCATTAATTTATGGCTCAAAATCTAATCACACTATTACTATAAGTAAGAATAATAAAAATGTTCAAATTGAATTAAAAAGCACATTATTGAATGATGAAGTAGTTAATGCTTACGAAAAGAGTAAAAAACAAAAACCTTTGAGTTTTGAAATAAACAATAAGGTAGGTATTTTAACATTTTCTACTTTTTCAGAAAGAAAATTAGAAAAAGAAAACTATCTAAGTTTTTTAGAAGAATCATTTAAAAAAATTAAACATAATACAATTGAACATTTAATTATTGATGTTAGAGATAATAGTGGTGGTGATGCTCTTCCTACTCAAGAGCTTTTGTCTTATCTGTTAGATAAAGAGTTTGTTATGTATAAAGATGTTTATACAATTACTAAGACGATTAAAGACAAAAAGTATTATAGTAATCAGGGTGTGTTTTGGCTAAATACATTTAGCTGGCTTAAGTTAAAAAAAACAATGGATAATCATTACAGCCTGCGAAAGATTGAAGGAATGGATGTCTTTTCACCAAAAAAAGATAACTTTAAAGGAAAACTTTATATACTTATAAATGGTAAATCGTTTTCTGCCACAGGCGAATTTACCTCTTTTTTAAAGAACAATAGAAATGTAATTTTCATAGGAGAAGAAGTAGGTGGAAATAAGGTTCAGAATACAAGTGGAATATCTTATATTATTACTTTACCTTACTCTAAACAAAAGGTAAAAATACCTCTGGTTGTTTGGGAAATGAACGTAGATTATAAAAATGATAGTCACGGTATTAAACCAGATTATTGGATAAGAAATACAATTGGTCAAAAATTGAATGACTATGATAGTGTTTTGAATTTCACTTTAGAGTTTATAAAAAATCGATGACTAACAATATACCTGAAAAATAGTATTCTGAAGAGAAATTAAGAATAATAAATACTATTGCCAACAATGGCTATAATTAATACGGGGTTTGGTGCTTAATCCAAATTATAGTGCTTTTAATAAAATAATAAGTTTTGGCTAAGTGCTTAATTGAAAATTCATTACTTTTAATTCCCGTAATAACCATAGCCTAAAGTTCGCAAAAATTTAATCAACCTACCTACAAATGAATAAAGCTTTCTCAAAAGAAGAAAATATTTTATATAGCTTTTTAAATACTGTGTACCCTCTTACAGAATTGGAGTTTAAGCCCATAGCTGAAATTTTAAAAAAGAAAAAATACAAAAAGGGAGAAATTATTCTAGATATTGGTCAAGTTGAAACAAAAACTAGTTTATTAATTAAAGGCTTTGTTCATCAGTATGTAATAATTGAAGGGGAGTTGTTTACAATTGATTTTTCGCTTTCCGGTATGAGTTTTAACAATTTAACTAGCTATATAGAAAACTCGCCTTCATATCAAATACAAAAGGCAATGACTGATGTAGAAATTCTTTATTTTAAAAAACAAGATATTGAAAAATTACTATTAAAAAGCCAACCTTTTTGTTATATCTACACTAAGCTATTTGAACAAGTTCATCTAGAGCGTGAAAAAAGGTCTTTACTCTTGCAACACAAAGATGTCTTTAAAAAGTATGAATTATTTCTAAAAACAATTGAAAAATCTAAAGTATTCATAGCAGAAATACCTCAAAAATTAATTGCAAATTACTTAAGTATGACACCTGAATCTTATAGCAGAGTAAAAAAGGAATATCTAAAAAAGTAAAATCATTTATTGATTTAAAATAAGTTTTATGACTTAAAGTTTTTCGACCTTTGCGGCAAAATTTGAATTATGAAATTTATTTATCTTTTATTTCTACCTTTATTTTTGAGTTGCTCAAAAGATGACAATTTAGAGGTCATTGGTGTTATCGAAAAATTCAGTCTACAATCAAACATTATTAACGATAGCTATCCTATTTATGTTTATTTACCAGAAAATTATTCCAATGATTCTTCCAATCAACTGATAATTGGTTTAGATGGTGATACTCGATTCAATGCTATAGCAAATCTAATTTCCGATAAAACTCAGAACGGAAGTATGCCACCTTCTATTTTAATATCTATTGGAAACAATAAAAATAGGAATCGAGATTATACGCCAACATCTTATGAGCAAGGTACTGGAGGTGCTAATAACTTTTATCAGTTTATTAAAGAAGAACTAATACCTGAGCTTGAATCAAGATATAATTTAGACCCCTCAAATAATAAAACACTAATTGGACATTCTTTTGGTGGGTTATTCACACAGTATGTTATGGCACAAAATAGGCCAGATAACCCATTCAATAAATTTATTGCAAGTGGCACATCATATTGGTACGATTCAGGTGTTATATTCGAATATGAACAGAATTACGCAAATGAAAATATTGACTTAGATGTAACATTTTATAATGGAATGGGAACCTTAGAAGGCGGAGTTATGCTGGCGTCTTTTGAGGAAATGAATGAGCGTATAGACAATAGAAACTATCCGAATTTTAAGCATAAAAATGAATTAACAGAAAAAAGCGGACATACGGATTCTGCACATACAATATTTAAAAAAGGATTAGACTATGTATTCAGTAATTAGAATAATTACAATTATCGGTTTGTTATCTATCAGTAACATGCTATACGCTCAAAAAACCAACAACAACTCTTTAGAAGTAGGTGTATTGGCAGCAGGCGATGAATCATTATATTACGGTGGCTACAGCAAATTTATCGTACCGATGTCTAATAAAACCAATTATTTTACGATTTCTTTTGCGCTAACTGCCTATTTCGATTTTAAAGGAGAATCAGAACCAAATGCTTATTTAGTAGATGATATTGATATGCGATTAATACCAACTGTTAATTTTGGGTATTCGTTAAATTTTAATAAAGTCCAATTAAATTTTGAAGTGCCAATTGGTTTAAGTTATGCCCATACAAGAGGCACTTTGGTAAATGAAAGAATAGGTTTCGAACGAGATTATTCCAATAATGAAGTTTTTTTTAATTATGGCTTTTCTTTTTCTCCTAAATACAAGATTAATAATTCTAATAGTATTGGACTTACTACATTTCTACCTTTTATTAAAGACAAAGCTCAATCTGGATATCAGATTGGAATTGGGTGGACAAAAACTTTTGCTAACAATGTATATAAAAAATAGGGCGATTATTGCTTGACCAATGGCTTGGGCTTATTTACGGGGCCGCCATATTTTTAATTTGTATTTTAGCTAATAATAAAGTTAAAAAGAAAATTAAAAATATGGCTTCTTGCTTTACGGAAAGTTAAATACTTACCAACTGCCCTACGTTTCGTATACTAAACGTTATAGCTAATTAAAATCAGCATGGGTGTCACAGTTGATTATTATCTACGTCTTTATCACTAATAATAAAATATTTATCTAATGCTAAAAAATACTATCTACACTTTATTACTTGTTATTCTTTTTACAAACTGTCAATCAGAATTAAATAAAGAAAATTCTACCAACAAAGACTTTGAAACGAAAGAATCATTAGTTATTGGTTCTAAATCTTTGTTTTCCTCCAAAATCATGGGCGAAGACCGTCCTATAATAATTTCGTTACCAAAAAACTATTCAGAAAGCAATGCCAATTACCCAGTTCTTTACCTAACTGACGGTTTGCAAAACATCTGGCACGCAATAGGTACTGCGGAGGTTTTAACAAGAACAGGAAATATGCCTCCAATGATTATTGTGGGTATTGAAAGCACGAATAGAGATAGGGATTTCTCTCCAACAGTGGATGAAAATTGGGCTGGCAGTGGTGGAGGTCCAAAATACTCAGACTTTATTGAAAAAGAATTAATTCCTTATATAGATATTAATTACAGGACACATCCATTTCGTATTTTAGAAGGTCACTCTCTCGGTGGATTATTCGCAGCTTCGGTACTCATCAATAAACCTGACTTATTTGATGCGCATATTATAATGAGCCCATCTCTTTGGTGGAAGCAACACGAGATTATTAAGCAAGCAGAAACATTTTTCAAATCACATCCAAATTTAGAAAAGAGATTGTTTTTTGGTATTGGAACTAATGAATCTGAAGCGGAATGGGGAATGCGTAAAGAACTTCAAAATTTTGTTGATGTATTGAAAGCAAACAAACCTGAAAAGGTTCAGTTTAAACATCAAGAAATGATAAATGAAGGTCACATGTCTTCTCCATTATTATCAAATTACTATGGCTTAAAATTCATTTTTTCTGATATGGAAGTACACGATTCACTAATTGATAATTATAGTGATGAAAAATTCTTGAAACATGAAAAAATGATTACATCTAAATATGGAAAGGAAGCAAAGCAATCGGCAGAATCTTATGTTCAAATAGCTTCTATTTTGATGAATGACAAAAATCTATCAGGTTCTATTACAGTAATCAAAAGAAGTGTAGAAGCCTACTCTTTTGATGTCGGTTTATTAAATTTTTTAGCATCAATTTATGAGAGAAATAAAAATACTGAAAAGGCTATATCAACATATATTGAAGCAATAAGAATATCAGAAAAATATAACTACGGACGAGAAGAAGAATTTAGAGATAATATTAAAAGATTGAAAGATAACTAGCTATAACAACGTATAAAATTAATTGCTGGCAAATCGCTTACTTGCGAAAGTCCAAACGGACTTTCATGGTTCATGTTTTATTTAGTAAATTAGTCTCTTAAAATACGCAACTAACCTTATACAAACACGTTGTAGCACATTAAAAAAACCTGCAGTTAAACAATGAATAACGCACTCTATTTAGGGGCAGCACAGGGTATTATTCTGGTAATTGCCTTGTTTTTTTCGAGAGCCAATCGAAAAGCCAACCGCATTCTTGCTTTGTTTGTGCTTCTGTTGAGTTTCAGCTGCTTATTTGAAGCCATTGAAAGTGCGAGTTTCTATAAATGCTTCCCAATTCTAATTAGAATCCGTTGGGGAAATACCTTATTGTTCGGCCCACTTATTTTTCTTTATGTTCGAGCACTTATTAATCATCGCTTTCCGATAGTATTGCATTTTATACCTTTTTTTACTGCTAAGTTAGCCTTGATTCCTTTTTACATGCTTTCAGCAGAAGAAAAAGTATTATCACTTAACTCGGGAAATACTTCAAGCACGGTTAGTGATGATTGGTATTCCACCTATTTCTTTCCGGTAATATCTTTATTTAGTTTCCTACAAATATTGTTCTACCTATGGCAAATATCCAAAGATTTAAAAAAGTATGACGAACAACTTTTTCGTTGGTTTTCTAATGTAGAAAACATTCACCTAAATTGGTTAAAACACAGTGTATGGGCATTGTTTGTGGTTACAATTGTATCTTTTTTCTATTTTCTGGGAGAATTGTTGCTTTCTTCATCCATCAGACACATGGGAGCCTATGGCGGATTTACGCTTGTATTGCTAATTTATGCGATTAGTTACAAGGCTATCAGCCAGCCAGATATACTCTCTTTGTTTCAAAACGAAAAAAAAACATCAGATACCCCTAAACATATAAACGATCAGGTAACTGATTCATTAGGAAAAGCCGAAGAGACAGAAGCCTCCACCAAAACCGAATCACTGTTAAGTAGAAATTTAAAAAATTTAATGGAAAGGGAGAAACTCTATCTGAATGAAAAACTCTCTGGAAACGAAATGGCGGAAACATTAGGCATCAGTCGGCATCAATTGTCGGAAGTATTAAACAACGAACTGGAAACGAACTTTTACAATTTTATTAATCACTACCGTGTGGAAGCCTGTAAACAAAAAATGGCCAATCCAAAGTTCGCGCACTACACGCTTTTGGCTTTGGCATTAGAATGCGGTTTCAATTCAAAGACGACCTTTAACACCGTTTTTAAGAAAGAAACAGGCATGACACCTAGACAGTTCAAAAAAACACTTCAACAATAGGTTCGCTTCGGCCGGAACGAACGACTTGTACCTATGAAAACACTAGTTTTGCAGTCATAATCGTAAAAATTCAAAACGCATCAGCCATGCAGAAACAACTTTTAGGTATCCTACTGTGCATTATTAGTATACAAGTTCAGGCAAAACAGGACAGCATTACGAACCAATATTTCAAGCAAGAAGTAATTCAATTTATGGATTCTATTGCGGAGGAGCACATTGAAAAAAACAATACTATAGGAATAGCTTATGCCATTGTACAAGACGGAGAACTTATTACAACAAAAGGGCATGGATTGGCTGATATTGATGAAAATCTAACGTTCAGTTCTAACACCTCGTTCAGGATTGCTTCTATTACAAAATTATTCACTGCAACAGCTGTCATGCAATTACACTCAAAAGGGTTAATTGATTTGCATCGCGACATTCGGTACTATTTGCCTGATTTCAATTATACATCCATAGAAGGTGATTCAGTTACGCTACGGAACTTATTAACCCATACAGGCGGTTTTGAGGATAAAAACTTAGAACGTAGGACACATGACCCTGCCCAACAAATTCCCCTAAAAGAATACCTATACAACGAAATGCCTAAGCGTGTGACTAAAGCCGGTGAAACCTTTGCGTATTCCAATCACGGTTTAGCTCTGGCAGGTTTAATTGTTGAAGAAGTATCGGGAAAAGCTTATGACGATTTTGTTCAGACAGAATTGCTGTCTCCGCTGCAAATGGCAAATAGCACTTTTGATGTGAAAAAGGCCACTAACTTTGCAAAGAGTTATCGAAAGGAAAGCGAACAATGGAAAACCGTGCCTTTCGATTATATCCATACGAAACCATCTTCCATGCTGATAAGCACGGCAGAAGACATGGCTAAGTTCATAAACTTTCATCTACAGGCTTCTTCGAATAACGATGGTAGCCTAATTTCAAATGCATCGTTTTCGGAAATGCACCGTCAGCAATTTACGCATCACCCCCAATTGCCTGGTGTAGCCGTTGGTTTCTTTGAAGCACATCAAAACGGTTTACGTCTATTGAAGCATGGCGGCACAGCCACAAACTACGGAAGTTTCCTTTGCTTAATCCCGGAAAAGGGGATCGGTATTTTCATTACTCACAACGGCGGAGACGAATCCTTATCTAAAAGAACGGTGCAACAATTTATAAACCGCTTCTTTCCCGGTACCCATTCTGAACCTACTTGGAATAAAAACACCACAACGGAACTGTCGGAAATAAATGGAGAATACATTATGAATCGCTTCTCCCAATCTACCATAGAGAAGTTGAACCTATTGTTTACCTACAAAGTAAAAATAGAAGCAACAGGAGATTCAAGCATCTCTCTGTGGGGTCAAGAATTTAAAGAAATAGCCCCTTTGCTTTTTGAAAATACAAATGAAAATTGGAAGTTAGGGTTTGGGAAAGACCGAAAAGGAGAAATCGCCTGGTTTTACAATGAAAATTTCGCGTACAAAAAGCTGAAATGGTTTGAAAGTGAGAAATTCTCAATGTTTGCGGTTACCACAATATTGCTCCTATTTCTTTTTAGCCTAATAAGATATGTTATACTATTGGTCAAAAAGGTCTCCGTATCTCACGCCACAGCAATATTCAATTTACTCGGAGCTTTGTCTATTGTATTTATTTTTTTAGCTATTTATACTGGCCGAAATGAGCTGCAATACCAAATCCCCATACATTTTTATGCAATTTTCTGTTTGCCTTTGTTCACAATTGCCTTGGGTGTTTTTACGATCATCCGAGAATTTCAGAAAAGACAAGAACTAACCATAGGAGGCAAAGTAAATTACCTGTTACATCTTATTGCATTCTTTTCATTTACTTGGTTTATGTGGTTCTGGAACTTAATTGGTTTCAACTTTGGATAATGATCTTAAAACCATAATTGATTAAAATAAAATGGTCATAATAACCTTACATAAAAATCCAACTACTTTTTCATTAAAATAAAGATATCTCACTTTCAAAAGCTGCTAAAATAGCCGGTATTGGGCTGTTACTAATATCGTTAACCGTTCCATTCTCTGAGTTTAAAATAATTCCAAGTTTGGTAAATTCCAGCAATGAGATAGAAACTGCATCTAATATTCATAACAATGTATCCTCATTTAATGTTGCCATATTTCTAATCTTTATAATAATCATTTGTGATATTGTAGTGCTCTGGGCTCTTTATTTATTTTTAAAACCTGTAAATAAAGGTCTATCCTTGGTCATCGCTTGGTTTCGATTACTTTACACTGCAGTTTATTTCGTGTCTTTAACCAATTTGATAAAGGTTTTTAGACTTGTGAAAGGGACTTCCTACTTTTGGCAAACTCTCCAATACAAATTGCAGAGCTCATGCTGTTTTATGTAGAATCGTATAAATACGAATAGTTTTTCGGTTTGGTTTTATTTGGTCTTTATTTAATTTTTTTTGGTATTTGACCCTAAAAGCATCATATATACCTAAAATAATGGGTTTCTTGCTGGTTATTGCTGGTTTGGGATATATTATTGCTCATTTAAAAGTGTTTTATATCCTGAATTCAATACAAGTTTTAGTATGATTAGGACAATGGGTGAATTGGTATTTATGCTTTGGCTTATTATTAAAGGTTCAAGGATAAAAGAATCACAAATAGATTAAACGTGCTACAACACCGTGTATATTTAATTGCTGGTTTCAGGCAATTTACGAAAGCCCTCGCGGACTTTCTATCTGTGATTTGTTTACTAAATTAGTGCTTAAAACACGCAACTAATCATACACAAACCGTTGTGCTTAATGGCTCAATAAACTCTAGAAAAAGGAATCTATAATCCTGATAATTTTAGAAGCAATTATAAAGCTGTAGATAATTACAGTATTGAAATTTATGATGTAAACATCCAGGATTACAAAAATTATGTAGATTCATTGTAAAAACAAACCAACCCATATTTGGGTTGGTTTGTTCTTTTTTAATGTAAATCGCTTCTTCTTTTTTTAATCCAAATAAGTAGCAATTGACAACCATCTTTGATAATTTTGGAAATTAACTCTGTTGCTTCTTCTTTTTGATTCATAATTTATATGTTTTATTTTATATAAATAAGGTTTACGTAGAAAGTAAAAGCCATCGAAAGAAAGAGCCTTCTTACTAATGTGGGTAAAATCGTGGGTATAAAATAAAATAAAAAACCTCTAACTATTTTAAAGTCAGAGGTTTTTAAATAAACATTGAGGTGTCTAGCGGATTCGAACCGCTGTACATGGTTTTGCAAACCATTGCCTAGCCACTCGGCCAAGACACCTTTTTGTACTTAACGCAGTCATCTAAAATAATGGCATACTGTTTTAAGGATTGCAAATTTAAGCAATTTTACAAGTACTGCAAGTATTTTTTACATTTAGATTTTCCAAGGTGGATTTATTCTATTCTCGCCGCCGTAAAATAAAACAAGTTGATTTCCGTCTAGATCTTATAATCTAGCTTCGCGCCACAACCAGTATTTATCATTTGGAAGTTCATCAAAACAAACTTCTTTTTGAAGCAGGTCTGCTACTTTTTTATCTAAATTATTACATTCGAAATAAACATGAACGCCAACTCCTTTTGGCATTGCTTCCACTTTATGGATTGAAAAAAAGTTGAGCTTCCGTCTGGACAAACAAACCGAGCATAATGCGGAGCTGCTGCTACAATTAATTCCAATCCTAATTTTTGATAAAAAGGAATCGATTTTTTTAAATCTAAGGAAGGAACTGTAATTTGATTCAGATTCATACTGTTTTAGATTACCGCTTTTTTGTAAGAATAATCACCACTTCTTCTACATTTCCGCCAATTGGTGGATTTATTTTTGAAACCGAAACCTTTGCTTTCTTTACTTTTCTAAGTTCTTTGAAAATACGGTTTAAAATCCGCTGTGCAACCTCTTCCAAGAGCTTTGCACGAATAGCCATTTCTTCTTTCACAATATGATTTAAATGCACATAATCTACCGTGTCTATTAAATCATCTGTTTTTGCAGATTTTCTTAAATTAGCTTTTACTTCAACATCTACTCGATACGCTGAACCAATTTTAGCTTCTTCGTCTAAACAGCCGTGGTATGCGTACAACTTGATGTTATTTACTTGTATTATTCCCAATTATAGTTTGTTTTAAAAACTTCACAGATTTTCAAAACCTGTGAGGTCTAAATCATATTAACTTATTTAATTTCCGTTGATTTTATTGGCATTGTTGAAGCTGATTCTACCTTTTCCCACATTTTATCTGTGTTCAATCTAAAAGAACCTAAATGATGAAAATTACATTGATCTGGCGCAATAATGGATAAAAATGCTTCCTCTTTTTTATTGTTATACAAATGATATACTTCGCCAAAAATAGGTTCAAAACTAAACTTCGAATTATATACCAAATCGTTGTACTGAAACCTCTGCAACAAATCTTCGTATTCTTGACGAACCTCGTCAAACTTCGATTTGAATTGTTTATTTACCCGAATTACGCCATCATTTCGCCAAGTAGCCGTGTTTAAAGGTTTAATTACTGGCGAACTTGCTGAGGTTCCATAGGGTTTTAAAGCAGCATCATAGCGCTGTGTGTCCTCATTAAAAACTACTAAATCTGGTTTTTTTTCTCCCTCTTTATTCATAGTGTAAAATTACGGAAAAAAATAAACACAAAACTCCCTTTTATAAAAACTTTAACGGGATTGTGTGCCTCGGTTAGCGTCCTGAAATTTAGGAAGAAGTGGCCTTCTTTTTAGTTGTTTTTCTCAAACAAGGTGAAGGAGAAACAACTAAAAAAATAAAACGGGAAACACTACCTGAAAGGGAACGCCCAAAATAAAATTATACAAGTTATTTTATGTAATTTTGTGGTTCAATTATTTCTTATAAAACGATGTCTGAAGAGAAAAAACCGCTCAATTTTTTAGAGCATATCATAGAAGAAGATTTAACAAACGGAATGCCTAAAGAAAATTTACGTTTTCGTTTTCCGCCAGAACCAAATGGGTATTTACACATTGGCCATACAAAAGCAATTGGCATAAGTTTTGGCTTGGGTGAAACGTATAATGCCCCTGTAAACTTGCGTTTCGACGATACAAATCCTGCAAAAGAAGAACAAGAATATGTAGATGCTATTAAGAAAGATATTTCTTGGTTGGGCTATTCTTGGGCAAATGAATGTTATTCTTCAGATTATTTTCAGCAATTGTTCGACTGGGCAGTTTTACTTATTAAAGACGATAAAGCATACGTAGACTCTCAGTCTTCGGAAGCTATGAGAACTCAAAAGGGCACGCCAACTATTGTTGGAACAAACAGTCCTTTTAGAAAACGTTCTGTAGCAGAAAACTTGGAATTATTTCAAGGAATGAAAGATGGAAAATTTAAGGAAGGTGAACACACGTTGCGTGCAAAGATAGATATGGAGAATCCGAATATGTTGCTACGTGATCCTTTAATGTACAGAATTATGTTCAAGGAACACCACAGAACTGGAAACGATTGGTGCATTTACCCAATGTACGATTGGACACACGGTGAAAGCGATTATATAGAGCAAGTTTCTCATTCTTTGTGTTCTTTAGAATTTAAACCACACAGAGAATTGTACGATTGGTTTCGTGACAATGTATATGAGTATAGCAAAACGGCATATCCAAATCCGCCAAAACAACGTGAATTTTCTCGTTTGAATTTAAGTTATACCATTATGAGTAAACGAAAGCTATTAACTTTGGTTGAAAATGGAATTGTTTCTGGCTGGGACGACCCAAGAATGCCAACAATTTCTGGTTTAAGAAGACGTGGTTATACGCCAGCATCTATTAAAAATTTTATAGAAACAGTTGGCGTTTCTAAGCGTGAAAATATAATTGATGTAGCGCTTTTAGAATTTAAAATTCGTGAAGATTTAAACAAATCTGCCAACAGAGTAATGGCTGTTTTAGATCCTGTAAAAGTGGTGATTACAAATTATCCCGAAGGAAAAGAAGAGTTTCTGACCGCAGAGAATAATCAAGAAGACGACAGTGCAGGCTTTAGAGAGGTTCCTTTTTCGAGAGAAATCTATATCGAAAAAGAAGATTTTAGAGAGGAAGCGAATAAGAAGTTTTTTCGTTTGAAGTTAGGAAAAGAGGTGCGTTTAAAAAACGCCTATTTTATTACGGCAAATAGCTGTACAAAAGATGCAGATGGAAACGTAATTGAAATTCAATGTACTTATGATCCGTTAACTAAATCTGGCAGCGGAACCGATGAAAGCATGCGTAAAGTAAAAGGTACTTTGCACTGGGTTTCTATAAAACATGCGGTAAAAGCAGAAGTGAGAGCTTATGACAGATTGTTTTTAGACGAAGCACCAGATGCTCATAAAGACAAAGATTATATGGAGTTTGTAAATCCTGACTCTTTGGAGGTAATTACTGCTTTTTTAGAACCAAGTTTACAGGTTGCTAAAATTGGCGCCCGTTTTCAGTTTCAACGTTTAGGGTATTTTAATGTAGATGATGATTCGACTGCCAATAACCTAGTCTTTAATAAAATTGTAGGTTTGCGTGACAGTTGGGGTGGGAAATAGATCATTTTGATAGTTTGCAGTATTCAGTTGCAGTGAACAGTACTTACTGTTGTAGTTTTTTGCCAACGGCTAAGAGCGAATAGCCAACAATCAACGGAGACCAGCCAACAACAAAAGCTAATTTAAAATTATATAATTATGAAAAAAATACTTTTTTTATCAGTCTTTATCATCACTCTTTCTTGCTCAAATAAGAAAGAAGTAAAGCATGTTGCAGAAATTTCTTGTGGTCAATGTCAGTTTGAACTAAACAGTGAGACTGGTTGTGATCTAGCAGTGCGCATTGATAACAAAGCTTATTTTGTAGATGGTTTTGATATTGATGCTTTTGGCGATGCACATGACGAACACACTGGTTTTTGCGAAGTAGTTAGAAAAGCAGAAGTTACGGGTGTTGTCGAAAACGGACGCTTTAAAGCGACCTCTGTGAAGTTGGTTGATGGTTTGAAATAGACTTCTGCCTCCGCAGGAATAACAAAAATAAAAAATCCGAAGTAACTATGTACTTCGGATTTTTATATACTGAAAACTAAAAACTGCTCACTTATTTAAGGAGCAGGATTAGGAATTGCCGCATGAACTGCTTCAATTTCTTTTAAAGTTTCTTCAGATAAATTGATATGAATACTTCCAATATTTTCTTTTAACTGACTCATTTTAGTAGCACCAATAATATTACTGGTTACAAATGGTAGTTGATTTACAAAAGCCAAAGATAATTCTGTTAATGTAATTCCGTTTTTCTTTGCAATGGCTGCATATCTTTTTACAGCTTCCAAAGAACCATCACCCATATAACGCGCAATAAATCTTGGAAACAAATTTCCTCTTGAACCTTCAGGGCTATTTCCATCTAAATACTTACCAGACAAAACACCTTGTGCTAAAGGAGAATAGGCTAACAGGCCAATGTCTTCTCTCATAGAAACTTCAGACATGCCGTATTCGTAAGCTCTATGTATCATAGAATATGAGTTCTGAATAGTCACAGGTCTTGCTAAATTATGTGCTTTGGCAGCCTCTAAATATTTCATGGTTCCCCAAGGCGTTTCATTTGAAAGTCCGATTGCTTTAATCGTTCCGTCTTTTACAAAGGCATTTAACGTTTCTAAAATTTCTAAATAATTTTCTGCTTCTTTCGTAGAAATATTAAAAGGATACTCTCTTACGCCGAATGCATTTACACCACGATCTGGCCAATGCAGTTGGTACAAATCTAAATAATCTGTTTGCAAACGGTTTAAACTTCCTTCTACGGCTTCTATGATATTTACTTTACCGAACTTACCTTTTCTAATATGTTTTGTGTAATCTCCACCGCCGGCAATTTTACTCGCTAAAACTACTTTTTCTCTATTGCCTGTTTTTTTGAACCAGTTTCCGATAATTCTTTCGGTATCAGCGTAGGTTTCTGGAGTTGCAGGAACTGGGTACAATTCTGCAGTGTCAAAAAAGTTGACACCTTGTGCTAAGGCATAATCCATTTGTTCAAAAGCATCTTCTTCAGTATTCTGATTTCCCCAAGTCATGGTTCCTAAACAGATTTTAGAAACTTCAATGTCTGTATTTGGTAATTTTGTGTAAATCATTTTTTAATGTGTATTCGTGTATTTATTTCGGTGTGTAATTGTTGTGAACTTAACAACGAAAATAAAACTTATAATCTATTAAATCAATATGCGTATAATTTTTAAAAATTACACGCATATGGTATGTGAACTTCGACAGGCATAATTAAACATCTTTATTGTTCATTGATATTTAAGTACTAGGTAAAAATATAACCATCCCTTCAACAGTGATATAATTCAACAACGAAACCTATTATTTCAATATTGCTTCAATACCAGGTAATGTTTTTCCTTCTAACATCTCTAACATCGCACCACCACCCGTAGAAACATAACTTACCTTTTCTGCAAAACCAAATTGTTTAACTGCGGCAACAGAATCTCCACCACCCACTAAAGAAAAAGCACCGTTTTTAGTGGCTTTATCAATAGAATGACCTAGTGCAATCGTTCCACCAGCAAAAGATTCCATTTCAAAAACACCCAAAGGTCCATTCCATAAAATAGTTTTACACTGATTTACAACAGTATCAAAAATTTCTCTCGATTTTGGTCCAGCATCAACGCCTTCCCAACCATCAGGAATTGCATCAATATTACAAATCTGTGTGTTTGCATCATTAGAAAAATCGTCTGCAGCAATTACATCTATAGGAATATGAATTTGTACATTTTTAGCTTTTGCATGCTTTAAAATATCCAATGCCAATTCCATTTTATCATCTTCACAAATAGAGTTTCCTATCTTTCCTCCTTGCGCTTTGATGAAGGTAAAACTCATACCACCACCAATAATTAAATGATCTACTTTATCTAAAATATTTTCAATTACTGTAATTTTTGAAGATACTTTTGCACCTCCTAAAATTGCCAATACTGGTTTTTCAGAATTATTTAAAACCTTATCTATACTTTCTATCTCTCTTGCCAATAAATTTCCGAAGCACTTATTCCCTTCAAAAAATTGTGCAATAATCGTGGTAGAAGCGTGTGCTCTGTGTGCAGTACCAAAGGCATCATTTACATAAATATCACCAAATTTTGATAATTTTTCTGCAAAAGAAGTATCTCCTTTTTCCTCTTCCTCATAAAAACGAAGATTTTCTAATAATAAAATCTCGCCAGCTTCTAAATTAGCAACCGCTTCTTCAACTTTAACTCCAACACAATCTTCTACAAATTTCACATTACACCCAATAACATCTACTACAGATTTTACGATATGTCTTAAAGAGAATTCTTTTTGAAACCCTTTTGGACGCCCCAAATGAGACATTAAAACACAGCTTCCTCCTTGTTCTAAAATCGCTGTAATGGTCGATTTTGCAGCCTGAATTCTTGTAGCATCTGCTACTTCAAGTTTTTCATTTAAAGGCACATTGAAATCTACACGAATAATTGCTTTTTTATTTTCGAAATTAAAATCTTTTAGTGTTTTCATTTTGTGGTTTTTTGGACAAAAATACCGAATTGTTTCGTTTTAATAGAATTGAAACTTATAAAATTAAGATAACGTTTGCGTGAAAATGACTTCCTTTCTAGTGCATTTCAGCTTCCATCAAAACTAAACGAAGATTGCTTTCTAAAATTGATGCGTTTATGACGAACTAATTTTATATTTGTAAATGCTTTTCAACCAAATTATAGGTCAAGAACACATAAAAAATCATTTGCAGGTTTCTGCAGAAAATGGCAGAATACCGCATGCCCAATTATTTGTAGGCAAAGAAGGAAGTGGTACCTTACCAATGGCAATTGCCTATGCACAATTTTTACTATGTAATTCTTCTGAAAGTGCCGATGCTTGTAATTTAAAGTGTGAGAAGTTACAGCATCCTGATTTGCATTTTTCTTTTCCTGTAACCACAAATGATGCTGTAAAAAAACACCCAGTTAGCAGCTTATTCTTAGAGGATTGGAGATCCTTTATAAAGGAGCAACCTTATGGAAGCTTGTTTAATTGGTTGCAACATATTGGTGTAGAGAACAAACAGGGTAATATTGGCGTTGATGAAGCGGAGACCGTAGTTAAAAGACTGCAACTAAAATCTTACGAAGGTGGTTTTAAAGTAATGATTATTTGGATGGCAGAAAAAATGAATATTGCTGCTGCCAATAAACTATTAAAACTAATTGAAGAGCCACCCAACAAAACTGTTTTTATTTTAATTACAGAGAATGAAGAGCAAATAATTAACACCATAAAATCGCGTTGCCAAGCCTTACATTTTCCTGTTTTAAGTGAACAAGATATTGCAAATACTTTGGTTGAAAGAGAACGTTGTTCTGAAAATGAAGCAGCCAAAATTGCACAACAAGCAGAAGGAAACTACAATAAGGCAGTACAATTATTAAACAATGAGGGTGCTGATTTGGTTTTTGAAGAATGGTTTGTTGCTTGGATTAGAACTGCTTTTAGGGCAAAAGGAAATGCTTCTGTAGTGCAACAATTAATTGAGTGGTCTGAAACCATTGCTAAAACTGGGCGAGAAACTCAGAAACGTTTTTTAGAGTATTGCTTGCAGTTTTTTAGACAGGCTTTATTACTGAATTACAAAAGTAACGACTTGGTTTTTATGGAAACTCAAACGGGTTTTGACCTTTCTAAATTTGCGCCTTTTGTGCACTCAGGAAATATTTTAGACATAGAAAAAGAGCTAAATGATGCCATGTATCATATAGAAAGAAACGGAAATGCGAAAATTATTTTGTTGGATCTTTCCATGAAGTTAACGCGATTTTTACATAAAAAGGAAGAAACTGTCTCGTAAATCTATCAAATTCTTTACTTGTTTTCAAAACCCGTAAGGACTTGAAAAAGATATGTTTTAGTAATAGTTTGCGCTAATTTTTAAATAACACTTACTTATAAAGAACGTCAGTAAAATAGATGTTTACTCTCCTTTTTCTAGCCTTTTATCTGCATACAAAGCTGCAATTGTTGGATTTTCTGGACAGCTTTTTATCTGAATAAAGGCATCACCAACTTTTACATTTCCCGTTTGTATAACTTTAAAATACACGCCACAAAAAGTAGTATTCCAGAAGTGTTTTACAATTTTCATGTCGTTAAAGCGAATGCCTAACTTATAACACGGATTTCTTTGCACGGTTGCCTCTAAAATAGCTTCACCCACTTTAAACCTGTCTCCGGAATGAATTGTAGTTTCATCTAAATCGTCCATTGTTAAATTCTCACCAA
>Ga0222646_100229_pt1 | contig 17667 bp, 16 predicted proteins | sample AntAcemetagen293_FD_179819 | JGI IMG/M metagenome (GOLD analysis project Ga0222646, IMG submission 179819) | Saline water microbial communities from Ace Lake, Antarctica - #293 | ecosystem: Environmental > Aquatic > Non-marine Saline and Alkaline > Saline | place: Antarctica: Ace Lake | collected... | reverse complement strand
TAAAGGGACCATATCATGTCACACACAGGCGATCATGCATGGCGGTGCGCCAGCGACGAAAGCAAGTTTTGCCCTAAAGAGGGCTGCCCAAAATCATACGGGTGCGCCCGTGAAAAGGGGTGGAAGTCGGGCGAGGAAAGCCCCCGCGAATGTCAGGGATTGATGCCCGCAGAAAACACCGAAGATTAAAGGACCAGATTATGGATCAAAGAAATTTAGTCGAACGCCTCAAAGACTCGTCATGGGTAAAGCATTGGTACGATCAGGCAGGTTTTGAGGCCGCAAAGAGAATTGAAGAACTCGAAGCATTTCTAAGTGAAGTAAAATCCGCCTTAGAGCACGAGCCTGAATACCACGATCAGGGTATGGGCTGCGGCCTTGAGGATCGGAACATCACTGATCGGTACGAGGCTATGAGCCACGGATGGGATCAAGCATCCGAGCGCATTTTTTCTGAAACTATAGGCGCGGCCAATGATGTAATTGACGCCGCCCTAAAATCAGCCACGTAAAGGACGGTTTCTGACATAACAAATTCACATGTCAGAAACCTATAATTTACTCAGCCGCAGCCGCAGCTGTGTAAGTCGTTATCTCAGTCAAGCCCTTCAAAAAATCATCAATATGATTAGCGAATTGCAGGCGTTTTTTGAAACTTTTAAATTCGGATTTTGCAGATGCAACCTTATTTTCATCGATAGGGTCTTCTGCGTTGGCATTTTGCAAAGCGTCAATTGACGCTGCAAGGTCAGATTTAATAGCTGCTGTTACCCGATAGCTGGCGAACAATGCTTCATCAAGTGTTTTCATTTTTATTCCTTGTCTATGTTTCTAGCCATGATTGAATCATAGCTTGCTGTGTGGCGTCTGGGACATCCCCAGATACACCTATCGCCTTGTGGGTTACATAGCCCCCAACGCCATATAAAGAGAAAGCCCCACTAGAAGTTCCATCGGACCTCTGCATTGTTTTAGCCTCCGTGATGGTTCCGTTGATAAACATCGGAGCCGATATTGTAACTAGCTCAGGAGCGTCCTCGTGCCATGCCTGAAACGTGTGTCCAGTGTCTAGTGACACGAAGGTGTCTGAGATAGACCCTGTGCCCCGCTGCATAGTCCATTCAAAGTTAGTTCCAATTTTTATGGCGTGCCTACGATTACCAAAATTTGAACCGCCCAAGAATCCAGACGCAGCTACCTCAGGGTGCCTGCCAGCCATTCCATACCATGTAGGAAGACTGTCACTGAAATTTACCCCCGCTGATCGCATTCCGGGAGTCGTTAACCCCCCCTGCGTAAATACCAAGCCGCCCTTGCCATCGACGGCAGTGTATATAGGAACATCACGGGTTCCATCTTTTAGGAAAGGTTGACCTTGCCCACTAACATCATCCATGCGTTCTACTGACTGGCCCACAGCGGTTACAGGGATTGTCCCAGCAACATCTTGCCAAAGCGTAGATATGTCTGTAGCATCAAATGCCCCACCAGATCCCGTTGCAAATACAACAGACCAATCAAGAGCAGGAGTAATCGGCCCACCGCCAATCAAAAAGAGGCGGCATCCCACATATATGTCATCACCAAGGCATAACGACGGCCACCCCATCATGAAGGCATACGCTGGATATTGACATCTTTGCCCTGAACGCGACGGATATTGACAACCACCCCATCTGGGAAATTCATCAGCTTCCCCTGCGGAATCGTCATCGCATCGCTATCGCTTGCAGGCGTGCCGTCCCATCCAGCAAGATAACTGGCGTCGGATTGCCAAACCTCAGCTCGCGTCAGTGTCACTTGGGACCAATCGATTCCAGCTATTGAATTTGCCATTTATCATTCTCCGTTGATTGTATTTGCGCGGATATCAAAATCCACTGTTTGATTAAGAGAGGGCGCAGAAGGCGTCGATACGCTCGACTACAGCCGCACCCTTGATCAGCACGTCATCCGGCACACCTTCCGCAACAAGTGCCACTGACAGGTCATCTACAGCTATGCTGATCGCGCCACTGCACACGGGGTCACTGGTTGCGGGCATTTCTTTCGAGCAACCTCCTGCGAGCATCAGCGCCAGTGTCATTGTCAATAATCGCATCATCTATCCTTTCGCGCGCCGCAGCGTTCGCCTTTAGCGTTTCAATTTCTTTGTCAGCCGCTTCTGACCGCGCGCCCATCTTGAACGCACCGAGGACAGCCGCAAGGGCTGCCCCGATGATTGCAAGGAATGCGTAGACGCGGGTCATGCCGGCTTCGTAAACCAAGTGCGGAACACGGCGATGAGCATAGGCCCAATGATGTTAATCGCCGCCATGGCCTCAATCGCGACATCAGCCGGTACATAGCCTAAAACCACTAGAAGATTGCCAATGGCTTGAAGGGCTGCCGTTGCGTTGATCTTCGACATGGCTGGCGGGTTGATTTCAGTCTTCATTTTCAAGCCTCGTTTGTTGTGGTTATCAGGCCTTTGCCATCAGAATAGCGGGTCTTTCCATCGCCGTCCGGTCCGGTCAGCGGCCAGCGGCTACCCCTTTCGCGCAGGCGGTTCTTGGCAATTTTTGTGATGGTCACAGCGTTGGATTGGTTGCCGCCCAAAACATGAAAATGTGTGCGATCTTCCCCAACGTAAAAGCCAACGTGACCCTTCCAAGATGAAGGGGAGCCACGCCAGAAAACCAGCACAGCGCCCAATTGGGGTTTGCAATCGGTGCCAAACTTCGACCAGTTCGCGGCCAAGTATGGGTTGATAGGGATTGGCTCATCCGGCATCGAAAGCGCAATGGCAGTTTGAACGAAGTCACCACACCAAGGGATTTTTGCGGGATCACCAACAGTTGCACCGTCAGAGCGCAGCCAGTCCCATAGGCGCCTATGATCGCGCTTTTCATGCAGGCCTTTGATGCGATGCGCTTCACCCATCCAAGGCAATTGCACCCCGCGAGGCATTTCCACAGTGTGCGAAAACAGCTTGGCCTGCGTCTTAGGCCCAACAATCGCGTCTGGGAATAATCGGTTCTTTCGTTGAAATGCTTTGATTGCCGCAATCGTCATGCGGCCGCGAACACCATCAGCCCCAGATGGGCCAAGGTTGTACCCAGCATCGATAAGTGCTTGTTGAATTTGTCTCATGTCGTCAATTCCCTCTACGTGTTGCTGCTTGGGCATCCGTCAAAACATCAAGCTCAAAGCATTCCTCATCTGGATCTATGGGGCCGGAACTCTCGCTCATCCCCGGACAGTTAACATATTTTGGCCTGACGCATAACTCAGCATTTGGTATCAAGTCACCAGGCGTTGAAAATGTGAAGCCAAGGTTTATGTATCGTGTCCCGACATCGCGCGGCCTGCCAGACAGAACCTCCGCGTCATACACCTCATTATTGCGCGGGTTGCGATAAAAGTAATTCACACTTCCCGGCACTATTCGACAAGCCATTGCGGATTCCACCCTGCGGACCCTGACATTTATTGAGCAGGGTTCAGTTGCAACGCAAAAGCCTTCGGTTGGTCTAGAAAGCGGGCTGACCTCAAAGATATCTATCGGTAACTGCAACCGCCTGATGTCTTTTTCATTTTGAGTTGCCAACCTATTCAGTTCGGTAACGCCTATTCTGTCTTGGAACCAATACCAGAACCCATCTCCAATGGCTTGGATGTACCCAACCGACCCAATGCTACCGATCACAACAAGGGTGGGTAGCCATTTTCTTATAACCTCTAAGCGTTCAGCGTAGGTCATCACCTCAGAATCCCATACATCTTGATCGTACCGGCCAAGAATTGAGACGTGCCACCCAAAATGCGGAATAGGATACCGTTTACGTCAGCATCCGATAGTCGAATGGAATCAATCACCGTTCTGCGCTGGTTGTGTCCACCATTCCAAGTTGACGTAAAGAATGTGTTTTGTGCAATTTCAGGGTTATCCATCCTAACAACGCAGCTAAGCGGAGTTGTTCCGGATATGCCAACCACACCGCCCGCGAAATCCGGGGAATTGACAGAGATATCACTGGCCGATGTGCCGGGGATAGATGCCTCTGTCCGATTGGAGTAATCGTTCGTGCCAGCGTCAAAGCTGACACCATCATCCGTTGACGTGTAGAAAAATACATTTGCGTTCGCGGCAACACACGTTGCACCAGTCATTACCCATTTGTAGCCGGAATAAAGCGTAGGATTGAAGCCCGTAAAGTCTGCGTTCTGCTGTCCGGGTGTCAAAGCTGCGTCAAAGGTTTGCATCAATTGCGCGCCAATTTGGTGGCTAATCTCAGTCGATGTTACAATGCGATTTGAGTATTTTGCTGTCTCAAGAGACCAATCAGCATCTGTGCTAGTCTCTAACTCCAGCACGGCTCGCGCATCTGGTACGTCTGTGATGTTGAGAAAGTTTGCGGGGTTGAATGTGGCGGCATCTTCAGCCGCAATAACAGCTGCAGCTGCGGCATCGACCGCAGTTTGTGCGGCCACCTCAGCTGCTTCAATCTGGTCGGCATCAGCCCCATTCTCTAAACCGTCAGCTGTAGCATTCCAGCGCAAGTGTTTCCCTGCTACAGGCGATGGAACGGCCAAATCCGTAAGCGTGCTTTCGACAGGCAATTTGATCGACCGCCCGACCTCTTCACTCATATCTTGGCGCTGCAGGGTTGCTAGGTCCAAATCCCGCTCGACAGTTTCAGGCTCAACTTTGCCCTGATTTGAATAATCGCTGTCCTGCTCCTGCGGCACGCGACGGATCAAGGTGATGATCGTTGCAATCGCGGGCGCGACGGCGAAAGTTACGTTACCGCTAACCGACGAGATACCATCCTTGGTTGTTCCTGTAAGAACCTCAGTCGTGACGCCTGCGATGGTTTGGTAGACGCGAATATGGTCTGCATCAAAGACAAGGAATTCGCGGGCGAAAACCGTTGTGACGCCGTTGCCGATATAAGGCCCTGAGCGGTTGGTTGAGTTAGTGACTGTCATAAGACGGGATCCTTTTAGATTGCAGTATGTTTCACGTAGAACAAAAAATCACCTATCGAGTGGATTAGACCCGAATAACGCTTCGGCAATTGATACATCATCGCCGTTTATTGCGTTCAGCGACTGCTCCAATAATCTCTGTGTGGCCGTGGTTGGCATCCCTGTTGTTAGGCCGATGCCGTCAAGAACCGCCCGACGCAGCGCCGGATCGTTTTCAAACTGTGATGTTTGCTCCCAAATCTTGGAAGCAGACCCCAGCGCCGTTCCGGCAACGCCGCCAGTGTCGTACCCCCGAAAACCACCTGCCGCGTCCTTGACAAAAGGAAGGCCGCCGAGAACGGACCCAACCGTTTCGCGCGCCACAAAGCCCAATACCTTTTCATCTTCTTCAGGGCCTTCAGACATCAGGGAGTATGCTATTGCCATCATCACGCCTTCGGCCACGTAGAGCAGCATCATATCAGTTGCCCCACTTGCAGCAGCCCGCACACGCGCCACATTGCTATCGGCTTCGGATATGTCACGGCCTGTATTTTTGAGCGTCAGATAGCCCCGGTTCATCTTTGTGACCATGTACCCGCCGAGAGTTGTCCAAAGGCGCACGAAGTCCTGCTGCCGACTTGTTGCTGACAAGGTGCCGCGCTCAACGCCTGACCGATCTGTCATCAATCCGCTGCCTTGGGCACGGGCGACTATCCGGTCGGCCTTCAGGACAGCATCAGCGTCACTATCACCTTGCGATAAGTGCAAATCATAGGCCGCAATCCATGTCGGTGCGTCCACAGAATAGAACTGCACCTTGACCATAGGCAGGAAACCTGCTGCGGAAATTGCGTTTTTCGCCTTGCGATACCGCGATGAAAGGGGCGTAGACAACCGCAGATCATTCGATTGATCGTAAATATCCTTCTGCATTGTTGTTTCGCGCTCACGCATAAACGCTGACTTTTCCATTATCATAGCCTTCGCAGATGCGGGATTGCGTAGATAGCTGGAATAGCCGGTCAGCATGTTCATCTTGCCGACAACCGCCGCAGATTGGGCCGCGCCAGTGACCTGCAACGCAACAGTTTTCAGGTTGAAAGCCAGCCGAGAGATTGTGAAGTTGTTTTTGACAGCGCGGGAAACAGCGCTAACCGGGTCTGAATTATACATTGGCCCCGACGCGATATCCATCAGGAAGGATTTCAGAACCGAATGCGCGTCCGACTGACCGCCATCAAGGAATGCATTTCTAACGTCGGCCTGCTGCATAATTCGGGCAGCGTTATCGACAGCCTCAGACATGGCGATGAGGTACGTTGTGTCGCGCATGTGAACCAAGGCAACCGACAGGTCATAGCTCAAGGCCCGACCGCCACCGCCCGCCTGCCGCTCACGGGTCATGCCGTCGCCGACACGGATTTGCCGACTGTTGCCCTCACGTGCCGCATCGAACCCACTACCCCTCTGAGTGACCGCGCCATTCGGGATCGCGGCGTCATAACCGATTGGATAATAGCCACCCCGGTATGTGCCAAATTTGGTCTGGACCGGCTGCGCATCGACAGTTTTCATCTTGACGCCCTTGCGCCGCAGAGAGACCGCAGACAACTCAGGCTGGAAGGATTGCACCTTGTCCCAGATCGATTGCACAGCGTCCCAATCCCGTTGATCGAGAGTGTTGAGCAGCGCCTTCATTTGCTGGTCAGTCAGGCGCACGCTTGGATCAACCTTTGGATCAAGAACCCGTTGCAGGTTGCCCTTGTTCCCTGTGTTCAAAGCCAGTGCCAAAATCTGTTGCTTGGTCCATTCGTAACCGTTGGCACCGTCGATCTTCTTTTTGACGTTCATCGCCGTGATTTCTGCTTGCGAATAAACTTCGAATATCTTTGCGACATCTTCAGCCGTTTCGACATTCATTGCTTGCTCGACAGATGCACCCTCATCCAGGGGGCGCTTGATGCTCTCATAGAAAAAACCAAATTCCGCTTTGTCGATTGCCGCCGCGATTGTGTCCACGAACAGCACACGGTTGAAAAACTGCTTTGCCCAGCCCGCTTGCTTGTCAGATTTACCCGATCCAAAGGCATCACGAACCAACCCAGCCACACGCGATGACGTTTCCAGGAAATCTCGCTTATTCTGGCGGTCCACAAGTCCGGTTGTCCGGCGTCCGATATGGTCAATGTTCGCAATCGTGTCCATCAGATCATCAAGCTGGGCGACAGACAGGCGCGTGTAGTTTTTGCGCTGCGCAGCGCTCATGATATCCGGGTCAATGTCCAATTCACCCTCGCGGCCGTCATCAATCATGCGCTGAACGTAGGCACTCAGGCTCTCTGAGTTGTCAATTTGACGCTCTGACCGCACCTTGAAGTCATAGGCCGCCAAAATCTGGTCAATCTGCGCGACGTGATCCGCACCGACCTTCTTGCGGATACTGTCTTTGTTGTACCTCAGAACGCGCTCGCGACCGGATTGCAGGCGCTTTGAGAAGTCCACAGCCTCGCGATACAGGTATTGGTTCAGCAATTGCTGTTCCTTGGCGGCCATCGCCTTTCCAAGTGCAGCCTCAGAACCAGCGCCTCCGCGCGTTACCTTGGCAAATTCGTCCTGGGCAACCCGTGCTGCCTTGCGTTCAGCCATCAAGAACTGATTTGGCTTTGACGCACGACGCACGGTCATCTCACTGATCATCTCAGCTGCGCGCGCTTTGTAGACCTTCGCCTTGATGCCCCGACTGTCACGACCCATCATATCCGCCAAGGTGCGAATTTCAGCCGCTACAGACGCCGCCTGCTGTGTTGAGTGGATAGCCTCAGCCGCCGCTTCCTCTATGCTTCCATCGGTCAGGGGATCGCCGTGACGCTCTAGCATGATCCGGTCAGCTTCAGCATCGATAGCGTCTTTGCGCTTGCCCGCGTTTTGCAGGGCTTCAATCATGTCATCGATCGAGGAAAAGCCGAACATATCTGCGATGGATTGCGGATGCTCACCGCCCTTTGCATAGATCGCGCGCTTGCCACCCACCGCAGAACGGTTGATTTCCTGAAGAACCCCGGCGCCGAACATCTCAACCAGCACATCGCTATCAATACGGATGTCATCAATCGTTTGATCTGTGCCGCCCAACCAGCGTTGATTGGCAAGCATTTCAGTGAGGCGGTAAACAGGTTTCTTGTTGAATGACGCCTCAACCTCAGCCCGCACCGCTGCCCTTTCAGCCTTGAACCAGCTTTCAGTTTCGCGCCGGATCTTATCCATTGTCCGGTTCAGCAGGGATGCTTCCGCTTGCTCCACGCCACGGCGCGCAATCCGCTGATATGCGTCGAAGTCAGATTGAGACATCCCCGCAGGCTTGCCATCAAACAGCGGACGCATGTTTTGCAGGTCGCGCATATCCGCAATTTCCTGATCCGTTGCGATCATGCGGTCCATGACTTCGCGAATTTCAGGCGAGATATTAACATTCAGGCCAGCAGCCGACCGATAGATGCGGGTCAGCCACGATTTGAACCGGGCAAACGATGACATCAACGCCAGTGACGGCGATTTACCTTCCATCAGATATTGCTCAAAGCTGCGCGCCCATGTTTCGTGCTGATCGCGCGTTGTGGCTTCACCCTCTTGAACGCCCAAGAAGTCATTGATTGCCGCCATATCATCGCGCATCTGATCCGGCGCGGCGTCCGACGCGGCCATGACTTTGAAAGCCTCAAGGAAGAAGTGCCCAAACTCGTGAAGGGCCGTCGACATCTTGGCACCCTCGAAAAGGTTGATGATCGATGTTCCGTTGAGAACGCCGCCGACAGGGAATTGAATGGACCCTAACGCACCTTGATTGAAGATGTTGGCATCGTTAGCGTCGAATCCGCCAGTGTTCTCAACAGATTTGACCTGAGACGATTCCGCTACCACGGCCATAATCTCGCCATTCGCACCCGTGACCATCGCGCCATCATGCGATCCCGCAGCCATCTCGCCTGTAAGCCGATCCTTGTTGTCGATCCAGAACTGATCAGGCGCCGCATCGCCCGCATCCACCCGCAATGGGTTCTGTGCAGAAACGTAGGCTGTGATCGTGTTTGGATCACGCGCGCCGGACATGCCCGCTACCTTGGCGTATTGTCCGGCCAAAGCCTTATCACTGGTCAGGAAAATCCCAGCCGCATCGCCGAGGTTCTGCCCGGACCGGCCCGTGTCGAATGCTTCAATGCGCGCACCAGTGCCGTGATACATGACCATGGGTTCACCGCCGGCATCCACAACCTTGCTATCGCCAAACCACTCGCGGAAAGCATCACTATCAGTGATCAGATCGCCGTCTTGGTTGTATTCTTGACCGCCTTCGTTTGTCGTGGCTTCCAATGCCGCAGCGATGTCATCATTCGATTGCGCCAGATCAATACCGGCCTCGCTCAAAACAGACATCAGCTCGACCAGATCAGCGTTTGGACCCTCGCCCTGAATGAACGTGGGGGCACCACTTACCTCGCGCTGGATAGCATCAAGGATCAGGGCAGCCTCATCAGTAACCGTGCCGTCTGGTCCGATGTCAGCACCACCCTGCAAGTCCGGGAAATAGCCTGCCTCAATGGCTGCACGACCAAGATCATCCAATCCCCGGCCACGTCCATTGAAGTCAACACCGCCCCCCAAGGATGGCTGAGATGCACGCTCTTGAACCTGTTCGCGGGTTTCCGAGATAACACCAGAAGGCACATCCATTGATGCCACGTCGCCGCCAGTGTCGCGCACCCCACCCTGATCACGAATGAAATCAAGGATTGACCGACCGGACGGGGCCAGCGCCCGCTCACCCTGAGAACGCAGAGTGTTCAGGCGGATATCCAATTCACCCCGACGACGCTGTTGCTCGGGATCGACAGTACCTTGAATGCGAACGCCCATAGATTCCGCCAGCGCAAGGGCTGTTGTGTCCATCCGGGCCGCAGATGTCCGAAAAATCGCGGCGTAGAGCATGGCCGTGTTGCCAGCCTCATCAGGCCCGCGACCGGCTGCGCGCAGCTGGGAGAATATGTCGTCATAAATCTGCACATCATCTGCGCGGGCCGCGTCGTCTTCAGCCCGCATGAGTTCAGCCTCAGCCAGCATGGCATCGCGCCGGTCAGCTTCTTGAGCGTTGAACGCCTCCGCGTCGGAAATCGACATTTCGTTTGTTGACCGTGATCCGTTCTGCCTGATCCAATCCGCGTCGGGCGTGCCCGTGATATTGGCTGCGTAATCTTCCACAGAAACCGTGATGTCACCACCGCTCAGAAGCGCATCGCCAAAAGCATCAGCATCAATACCCCATGCGTCCATTGCTTCTTGATCAAACTCAAGGCCCTGATCCTGAAAATACTGCTGCACGCCCTCAGCAGGCACGTTGATATCAGCATCATTCAGACCCACAGACCGCAGGAAATCGCGCCACGCTTCAGGTGATCGCCCACGCAGGTTTGACTGATCAGCAAGCGCATCGATATCAACAAGGTCAGCCGCAGTGCCGCCAGAGTTATCCGCTGCCGACCGGTCACGCATCAGGCTTTGGCCGCCGAATATAACGGCTTCAGGTGCCGCGCCGGGCAATTCCGCAAGACCTTCAATCACAATATCCCGCGGGCTCGCAATATCGCCTGTTGATCCAACCTGCGCGACAGCTTCACCACCGCCGCCGAGACCAGCTTGCCCGACCGTGTGCGCCAATAGGTTAACCGCAGTATTCTTTGACAGTGTTTGCGTAGCCATGCCGCCTGACGCAATGGCAAACAGACCAATGACAAGGCCGCGCGTGTGTCCAAATTCGTGAGCGTCAGCCATCAACGTGCTGTCTTGCAGCAATGCAAGCGCCTGCTCTGGGTCCGAAATCTCAATCCCGCGCTCATCCAAGAAGTCCATTGCCGAAACGCTACTTTCAGTCAGGTATGTGCCGCCGCCCATGACAGCGATCCCCGACTTTGGCGAGCGCGTAACAACGGTTGTGCCCAAGGCAGCCGCCATGATTGGCAGGCTTTCCACCGATGTTTCCAAAAGGAACGCGGCACCGTCGGCAGGATTGTCGAAGATTGCGTCAACCGTATCCTGGGCTTGCTCCCAATTCGTGCGGCCCTCAGTCGGCATCGCGGCCAATCGGGCGGCAACATTGTTGTTTCGCCCCGACTTCAAAATCGCTTCAGCTTCCGTGCGTAGATTGCTGATATTTTCAAGGGCCGCTGATCCGCGTGTGAATGCGATAGACAAATCATCCGGTGACATCCCCGCCACGGCGCTTGAGCGTGTCAGGGCACGGTATCTGGCAGACATGCGCTGCGATGGGGTCAGGGCAGCAATATCCGCCTCAGTCGCCGGTGTGTTTCTTGGGGTCGTATCAATGAAGCCGCCAGCAAAGCCAGCAGCGGGATCTGCCAGCTCGCGGCGAACGGCCCGTCCGGTCTCATTTGCGTATTGCGTGTATTCTTCAGATAGAAAGTCCTCATAGGTGCGGCCATAATCAACTGATCTTTGGCTTTCTCTCTCAAGCGTCATCGCAGACGGAAGTGTCTTAATGCGGCTGGTTACGCCGCGATCCCATGCCGTGCCGAGACCTTCAAGAACTGACAGGGTTTCAACGTCATCCTTGCCCAAGCCAGCGTTGCCGATATTGCCAAGCCATTGCGCCGTAGCTGGGGCAGACTGCAAAATCTGTGCATTCCGTCGCTGGCCTAACTCGCGATTGAACGGCTCAGGATCAGCAGCCACCGACACTGCGGGAACGCCCAGCTCACGACCAACATTGATTGATGACGCCACGTCGTCGGGGTTCCGATCATCGTGCGATAGCTGTGCAGATGTTGCCGACGCCAAACGACCTTGGAGACTTTTGATGAAATCATCTGTTGCGGTCATCGTTGATTGCCTTCCATCAGAGAGATAAGCGCTTGCGTCAGGGTGTATGCGTTCACATCTTCACCCGCCGCACTGAGCGCTTCAATTTGCTCATTGATCACGGCTGACGGTATCTGAACACCCCCAACGGATAGATCAGTTTCGGCCAGTTGAGACGCGGAAAGCTCCATCGCCTGAAGGTCAATCAACAGTGCTTCTTGCCTGTCACTATCCCCAGTCCATCCGGGCGCATCGATCAGAACAGGTGTTAGCTCGCGGCCAATCTGCTGATCAATCTCAAGGGCTGTTGGCTTGCGGTTGTTTTCCATGATGAAACCATCCTGCCATTGCAGAAGGCGCGTTTGCATGGACGCGACAGTCATTGCGTCGTCACTACCCTCTTCGCCGTTTGTATCGATCCCAGCCGCCGTCATGTGTCGGTTTGCCGTGGTCATCAGGGTAGACGCCGCAACCGAGGTGACAGAACCCGCAGGTTGCTGCTGCATATCCATAAACGACTTCATGTCCGCACGGGATAGCTTGTCAGAATAAGATGCCAAATTCATTGATCTGAACGTCTCAGGATTATTTGCCTGCAATCGGCGCAGAGCGTAATATGACCCCATATCAGTTTCAACAGGCACGCCAGACGCAACTGAACGACCGTAAGACCTTAGAGATGTCATCGCCTCCTGACCCAACGCCGCACGTTGCTCTTTCGGAATATCGTCAACGCTGCCGCCACCATCAATATGCTGGAATGCCGCGTCTTGAGCTGCCGATAACTGTTGTTTTCTCTGACCCTCAGCATGTGCCGACCGCAAATTATATTCGCTAATCGCCGCGGCCCTCTCATTTGGGTTTTCGATTTCCAGCAATTGCTCCATCCCGCCACCCTGCTGAGCATCCGCGCGACGGAAACCCAGAACCTTGTTGGCTGGATAGCTGGCAATTGATACACCACCACCACCATTTGCCGCGCCGCCTTGGTTTCCACCGAGAATGCGCACCGACCCGTCTTCGTTGTATCCATCAAAGAACCCAACGTGACCTTCCCAGCCATTCGGATCACCGCGGGACAGAACAACGACATCGCCCTGCTTAGGCGCATCGCTCACATCATTACCCCAGTCCAAGAAAGAACGGGCATTGAGGGCGCCAGTACCGGCAGAGCCAGCCTGAGAGAGTACCGAATTGACGTAGGCTGCGCACCATGCAGTCTTTGACGGATCAAGGTTTGTGCCGCCATCCGCAAGAAACTGCGACAACGCCTCACGCTGATCAGTCTCATTCATTCCAAGATTGTCAGAGGCGATTTGGTAGAGCTCGGGCGTAATCCCATTAGCAGCGGCTCGACCCTGTTGGCGTCCGCGATGCTCATATGCGCGGGGCATCAAAGCCCCCTCAATCTTGGCAACCTCATCGCCTGACATCATGTCCTTGTTGTCACGCAAATACCGCATCGCTTCCACAGGATCGACATTAGCAATCCGGTCAATGATGCCAGAATGAATGCCGGTTTGAGCAGTTCGTGTGCGGGCAGCAATTTCTTCTGTAGACCAACCATTCCTGGCACCCATGTCCGCAATTTCTTGCGAAGTTGTACGCATGGATTGAGCCACCAAGCTCGGATCGTAGATGGCATCTTGGATTGTGGTCTGAACGCGGGCCGAGGACGCGCTATCAAGATATTCAAGCCGCTGGCCTGACGTGTGCTGATCGATTGATTGCAGCGCGCGTTGATGGCGTGCGTTCATCGTGTCGCGCGCCCGTGCTTGTGCAGCAGGTGAAAGCTCGCCAAGGATGCGCTTCTGTTCCTCGTCTAGCCGCTCACTGATTGACTGACGCCGATTTATTGCATCGCCGCCCTGCGAATACATGAACCCGGTTTCATCCTCATAGAGAGCCTGCCGAATGGAGTTGGCATAATCGGTGTCTGCTGACTTCGCGTCGGCGGTATCGGTCTCATCTTGGAATTGCTGAGCCTCAGCGGCCAGTGCGTTCAGGCCCGGAGCCAGCGCACCAACAGAGCTTTGCGATGCTCGAACCGGGACTGGAGCGACAGCCTGATCAACGGCCGTGCGGCGCTCTTGCTGAATAGTCACCACCATTAGAACGCCCCCTGCGCGGCTTGGTTGTCGCGTGCCCAGCCAGCATACTTTGCACCGACACTGGCGCCGGCTGTTAGCGCTGTTCCGATAGGCTGGAAGAACGCAGCAGAACCGGCCGTGTTGGCTTGCGCGCGTGAGTTGGCCGCTTGCTGAGCGAACTGCCCACCCTGCTTGCGTGCATTTTCGCGGATGGTGAATGCGTCCTCTTCAACGATTTGCTTGTTATCGTCCAAGAGATCCAGAGCGGCTGAGCTGTCGAGGTCAACACCGTTTGCGGCGAGGCCGGTTGTGTTCTCTGCTGCGGTTTGCGCGGCGGCGCGTCGACGCAGGTCACTCTGCTGATCACCCGATTCAATCGCGTCCAGCGCGGCCTTGTCTTGAGCCTTTGCCGTAGCTTTGGCCCCAGCTTCGATTGCGCGGTTATTCTTCACCTGCGAATAGGCTGTTACACCGGCTGAGGCTACGGCCGAAACCGTTGCGATCGTACCGGCATTGGCCGCAGCAAAGGTTGAGATTGCGGCGATGCTTGCGGGATCTAGGCACATTTTGCGACGTCCTTTTCAAATTTCAGAAACCGATGACCGCGAATGTCTATCGGCGTTTCATTGAAGGTGAACCCGATCCAGCGAAGCCAGCGGATTGCGATATGGTTTTCTTCATAGACGATATTCCACAAGCGTGAAAACCTCTTGCTCATATCAGCCAATTGGTCGTGAGTGTTGGCGACAATGGCACGTCTGGCGGCGGGACTGTTCACGAGATCCGTTGCTGCCAACCATGGATGGCCATTCGGAGAAAGCGCCGTGCGGGCTGTCACCCCGAAGATGCAGAGCAACTTGCCATCAATGAAAGCAACCCGACTTGCGGCCGAGCGCTGAAGCAATTCCTGGAAACATTCCATGTGATCCTTTCCGTCCGTCATTACGTCGAATTCAAAGGCGTCCATGGGACGGATCTGATCCACCATCAGCTGCAGATCATCCTGTTGCAGTTCTCTGATCACCAAACTCATCCAGTCCGCCCCACAGTCAACTCAGGCGAGATGCCGAGAATAGACATCGGGAGCGGGAAAGGTTGCCTGATCACGATTGTGCCATCCTTGTTCCACTCTGGAAACATGGGGATCTCAACCATACCGGTGAATAGCGGGATATCTGCAGACAAATCCGTGCCCGTTTGAATGAGCGGCGAGAACTTGGCGCGTGACGTGCCCGCAACCTCGATTCCGCGCGTGCGCTCCAGCTGCACAAAGACGCGATTTGCCTTGATTGGTCGACCACGAGCCGATCCAACGTCCTGAAGATCCACAGCGGGCGGCAGGTTTTCAATCTCAGCCACGTATGGAAGTCCGATGTGAACAATCTTAGCAGCCTTGGCGAGCGTGACCGCGCCGCCAGTGACAACCAGACCCGTAATTACGTTGCCGTCAGCCAGAGCCACCAGCGTTTCACCCTCAAGATGATCGAGGCCGGTCAATGCCGTGACCCCCGGATCATTCCGATAGGTTTTTCCGCTATCCAGAAAGAACGCCTCTTTTGCATCGTTGTCATAGATGCTGCGATCATTCAGGCGTTCGACATAACGGCGATCCGTTCCGTTTATGGTCCGCTTGACGATGATGTAAACCGCGTCAACTTCGGCTTCAGGCGCGACCGCGATACTTTCAACCTGCCCCCCCACATCATGCTCACACCACGCCCAGACTTGATGCTCGCGCTTGTAGGTGAATGACAGCAGCTTGCCGTTGTCGAGATGCACCCAGACCACGGAATAGGGGTTCTTTGAAAACGCCCAGCCAGTGATCGCGCGGCCCTCGAAAAAGTGAGGGGCGAAGATGCTGAGATCGTTGCCTGAATATCCATCCTGTGCGAATGCATAGCGGAGATCCCGAACTGACCGACCAGTGCGGTCCACAAAAAGGGCCGTGTCTTCAATCACAATCGGCTTCACCTTGGCAGACCCAGAATAGGCGAATTGTACTTGAGCCGGATTTGTCGCCTGCAATGTGCCGTTAGGCCCTGACACCGAGAACTCACCATTTGAAGCGAAGACTAGCAGCTCCCGCAGCTGCAGCATTGACCGGATACGGTTGACGGTTTCGCCAATGACGTCCAGCTCGATGCGATCCGTCGCCCGTGTGATGGCAGATCTTGTGAAGTTTCTAAAATCCCCCGAACGGGACGCGAACAGGGTTTCAGGTTGATTGACCGTGTTGCCAAAAATCAGGCGCTGCTGCGCCAAAGTCACGGCCGCGGGCCAATCACCCAACGCCCCGAAAAGATCAGAAGCCTCGATAGGAGTGACTGTCAGATCCGGGCTGATGTTATCGTCCTTGAAGTCTGTCGTGTCCGAAAAGCCAACATATCCGAAGAGTCCGCCCCGCTCGCGATATACGTTGTAGCTGTCTGCAGTGCCGGTCCAGCTCAGTAAATTCTTGGCACCATCCAATGATAGCAGCTCAGAAAGAGCATAAGATGCAGCGCCTGATGAGAAGCCTTCAACACCATCAACAACCGGACTGACCTTGTATGTGTAAGTCTCTGACCCGGCACCGCTAGAAACAACGGCAAGGCCGGTCGGCTGCGCAATTGTTGGGTCAATCACCAAATCTGCAAAGGTCCAGCTGATTAGTGCCGTGCGTGACATTTCTTGCGGCGCATAACCTTGATGGGCAAAGAACATGACATCGATCGATTGCACATAATCCAGATCATCAATGTCGGTTGATGCGTATGGCGTTGCTGGCGTGTAATCCGACCCGCCGTCCTGAAGAACAGCCCCGTTCTGGATTATCCGCATGGCGTTGTCGCCCATCAGCATGACGTAGTTTTCGTTATCATCGCGGAGAAACGGGATCAATCGATGCTTCTTGGTGCTATCCATCACCTCAGCAATGAACTCAAACCCGGCCCGGTTGGACACGCCGCCATGAGCATGAATGAAAACATTGACGCCAACCTTCAGGCCAACGTCATATTTCGCAATATCAATGCGACCGTGCAGGCCGGGCGCAAGAACACCTGCGGCGAACGATGGCTGGAAACGTGCTGTTGGCATCAGGAAATCCCTCGCGCTTTCAGATAGGCAGGCGTCGTCTGGAATTTGATGGGCGGCGTCTGTTGCTCATCAATGACCATGGCCTTGTCCAGCAGCATGTCAGCCTGATCAGCCGCATTGCGGGCCCGCTTCAGGTCTTCAGTCAAAGGCATGGCCATGACGGCCGCCATTTGGGCCGAGATCGCATTGGCAAAGTGACGTGGGTATTTCGATGTGTCGGTAATGATCTTGGTGTATTCGCACGATGCAAATTGCACGTTGCTGTAAATCACATCAGCAACCAGCTCAATTGGCGCGGCCGGGTCTTCGCCCATTTCAATCAACACGCGCGCAGATGTCGGCTTGTTGACCCAGCGGATGATAGCAGCTTCAGCCGGTCGGGCATACTTGAACAGCCATTCGCACGGGCGATCATTTACAAGCTCAGCCAACACTTGACGGCCGGTCGCGAAGTGCCACCAGTGCGCCTCAAAGATCGTCTCAACCGTGTCGTCATAGTGCAGCGTGCACTGTTCAGCAGCGGGAGAACTGTCATCGAATGAAGTGATTGTGGCCTGCCCCAGATACGTTGAAAGGCCACGGTTGCAGATTTGAACTTTGGACATTGGGTCACTCCATTGAGAAAGACCGCCCCGAAGGGCGGCCTGTTTTGCTTGACCTAATTAGGCTGTTTTGCCGT
>Ga0222646_100221_pt1 | contig 18025 bp, 29 predicted proteins | sample AntAcemetagen293_FD_179819 | JGI IMG/M metagenome (GOLD analysis project Ga0222646, IMG submission 179819) | Saline water microbial communities from Ace Lake, Antarctica - #293 | ecosystem: Environmental > Aquatic > Non-marine Saline and Alkaline > Saline | place: Antarctica: Ace Lake | collected... | reverse complement strand
GCTTACCACCCTCAAACTGATAGCTTTTTATATTTCTCCCTTGCTCTTTTGCGGGGCGATATAAATTTTCGATAACGTTAATCGGGGTCTTTTCAGACAGGATGCCAAAATCTTTATTAGTAATCAGCTTCACATACTCTTCGTTTAAATCGGCATCCATACAAATAATGTACTTAGCCCGGCTTAGAATCTCTCTAAGCACTTTTAAACATGCCGCTGGTCTATCAACCGTGTTGGCTTTTAAAGCCCGTAGCATCTGCGTCACTTCATCAAACACAACCACATCGTAGTTGTTCCCCTGTAGCTTATAGATTGAGTTAAGGCAAATGCCTAACTTGGGGGCAATTCTTAAGCTACGTCCTTCTTTAAAGCTCACATCGTTGTAATCTTCACAGCCGAACACTTTAGACAACGAGCCCACCAATGAAACCAAGTGAGCACAAGCAAGTACTCGGGTCCCCTTTGGCAAGTGCTTAACTACGTTAGCTACCCCGAAGGTTTTTCCTGTGCCTTTATCCGATTTTATGTACGTCACACCTGGACGCAAATCCACGTTAGAAAGATACTGCTGGTCTACAATAATAGGTACTTGCGCAAGGTGGCCAATCGTTGTGTTCTCAGCGTGTTTCTTGGCAGTGTAAACCGCAATCGCTTTACGTAGTTCAAAAGTTCGACCCCCTTCAATAAAGGAATGAATAATCGGGTGGAAGTCATTCCCTTTGCTTCGGTTTGCATAGAACTTCGCTTTTGAATAACCTTTGTCGGGTCTCAAGGGATCGGCCAATGAAGCTTGGTCAAACTGGTCTGCATTAATAAATGCCTCAAATACCGTGACTTCTCTGCCGTCTTCAAACTCCAACATATCGTCAGGGTGAATAATTAATTGCTCCCGATTGATAGCAATTTCTTCAGCCTGAGCCCAAGATAATTTCTTACCCGTTAAGTGCGCTTGGTTAACTAACCTAGACGTTGTTTTGTGTCTTAGGTCTACAACCTTTTCCTGAATTGCGTTTGTGTTCTTGGCTTGAGCGACTATCTGTCGGACTTGCTTTTGTTCTGGGGGGGTTAAACTTTTTACTTTCTGGGTATTTAAAACGGTATGCTGTTTTAAAGTATATTCGGCCTTCGGAAGGTCTTGATAGAAGTCTTCCTTCTCCTCGATATAAGCCCCAGCCTCAAAACACAATCTTTCGTTCTGATATACCGAGGTATCTAACGGTACGCGTGCTAATTTTGAACCACTGCTAGAAATCTTAATATAACCTAAACCAGCAAGCCAGCAGCGACCCTCTAAGGCTTCCGCCATTCTTGAAACATCGCTGCCTTTGTTGACCTCCATGTAAATATGGAACCCATTTGCGGGCACAATACATTCGTTATCTTCTTTGTTATACAAGCCTCGGCTCGTTGAATATGTCCTTACATAACTGGTTTTATTCAGTTCTAGCTCTGGACAGGCCTTACCCAAGTAGCTTAAAAATTCTTCAGGGCACTCAATTTTGTGCGGCTCGTCTGGGTCAGGGTCGTAATCAAAAATAATAAACGAACTGGCGCTTGAAATCATCGACTTTGAACTTCGGGTACCATAAAGGCCCGTCTCGTCTCGATGAATAGGGTAGTCATATTTTCTAGCTTCAAACTCCGTCACCGATAATATTTGAATCTCTTCATCCAAACCAATCTCAAAACTACCAAGGGCAAAACACTCATTGATTGTTAGGGAGGTGATGAAGTCGGGGAGGTTTTCTAAGGTGGTTAAAACCGTTCGAGCCACCCCGGAGTACATCTTCGGGGCGTCGGATTTTATCTTTCCGTGCTCTTTAAATAACGTTTTCGTAAGTACGCCTTTTGTATTTTTAAATACAGTCAACGCAATGGTGTTGCTCTTCGGTTGCTTGCTCATCGTCATACCCAAATTGTAGGGGGCGCTCTCACACCCCAAGTAACACTATAAACCCGTTAAATCTGCCTCAGTGTAATCGATACTCTTGAGGACTTTACCCACGGGATGCGACTTGCCATTTATATCCGTGGAGGCTTCTTTAACCTTAACCCTAAACTGCTTCTGGGCCCCAAAGTCTACCGCTTCAGAGCCAACGTTAACCCCTAAGTCTTGGTAGAACTTTAGGGAGGCGTTAATATTCTCAGCAGTACAGATTTTTGAAAGATTGCTCGCGTGTACAATATCCCAAGCTTGCAGAAAATCAAACCCCAAGGCATCTGCAGCTCTTAAATTGGACTCTAAAATTTGGTCAAAAAAAGCATTGTTTTGAGCGCTTTTTGCTTGGCTTGGAACCATCTCTACGATGTGACCCATAAGCACATAAACAGTATCAACAATGCCGTCTATTTTAAGCACTCGGCTCTCGGCTAAAGCAAGCTCAATGAACTCTTCGCAATACAGTTCCAAGTGTAACCCCTTGGTATCCCAGTGTGTCCCGGTTTGAACTGGCAACCCGAATAACCGTCTGAACTCACAAATGTCTTTATACAGCGTTATAAATATTTCTTCGGTTAACTTCATCTTAGTTGTCATCGTCAATTCCTTAAAGTGGTGAGCCGTTATTCAAGGCCTCAATATTATCTTCTCGGGCCCTGCTAGGACCCGAGTGTTCTCCTGTAGCTTGCTCCCAAGCTAAGCGGGCCTCTTCAGCCTCTATCCTTTGATTCTCGGCTTCAATTTTGTAGTCTCTTACAGCTTTAACAATGCCGAGGATAAACACCGGCACAGAAAGCCAAACTACAATAAGGTAAAGGGTATCCATCAGGTGGCCTCGCTAAGTATCTTCAACACCATTCTACGGGTTAAATCTACGTCAGCTTTAGCCCTGTGCAGTTTCCCCTCAGGGTGAACCCCCTCAAGGGCAGCCGCCTCAATAAGCTTGAACCATTTGTTTTGTTTTCTCATGAAATCAAAAATCTTGGCTCGCTTACTATATTCCGTCATGGCGCAAAAATAATCATCATACCCAAACTTTGGGTCTACAACATCGCCAAGGGCGTTTGAACTTTGGATCATTAAGTTAATGTCGAACTTTGCATTGTAAGCAACCGCAACATTGCCGTTCGAAATGTGTTGAATCTGCTCAGCTACATCTCTCCAGCTTGGGGCGTCCTTAACCTCAGCCTCACTAATCCCGTGGACGTTGAAAGCGCCTTCAGTAATCGGCCCCATCGGTTTTACTAGCGTGTCGACTAGCACGGTTCCGTCTCTATCCATCACGCAGATTTCACATATTTCTGCGGATGGACCTAGTCCGGTGGTTTCTGTATCAAATACATGAAACGGTCTATTAATTAAATAATCGAATGGTTGTGGCATTCTAAGTACCCTCGCTGTCTTCATTGTTCTTCCCCAATAGTTCGTGGTGAGGTTCTACCTCAGAAAGCGCCAATTCCAACAATTTGTTCTTTAAGATTATAGCTTGAATTTGTTCAATTAATATTCTTTTATCACATAAACTGCCACAGCACTCTTCCACTTCGGGGGCCATTTGCTTTAAAATAAAGGGAAACTGTTCTTTAGACACCTTCAATCTCCTCTCTACCTGCCATCAGGTAATCCACAACCTTCAATCTATCTTCCTTGCTTAATAACGTACCTACTGTTGAATCCTCTAACACACCTTCAAGCCTAGGGGCTTCATCTAGCTCTATCTGTCCATACGGAGCTTTAACAGGGTGATACGGCTCTAGGGTTGCCCCCATCGATATCGTCCCGTCCAGCTTCAACCAGTTAACTAAATCAGGATGGTCACACATAACATCTAAAATAATCTGACTGAACTCGATAGCTTGGCTGTGATGCACACTGAAAACTAATTCATCGTGAATCGGCATGATAAAGAATGCGTCCCACTTTGAATTCACCGCATTGATTATCGCATCCAGTTTCAAAATACTTCGCTTGGTTAAGGTAGCGCAGCCACCTTGAATCTTAGCGTTTACCGCTTGGTTACCTGAGCGGCGTTGTATCTTCTTCGCTGCCAAGTGGCCAAAATTAGAAATATCTGAATCGCCATACGCATCCCACTTTGAAGTGAAAGCAAAATACCAATCCATCGTACCTTCATAACGAACTCGAGTATGGCCATCAAAGATACGCACCGCCCCGTTATTGTTAATCTCTTGAATGGTTTCAAGTCTCCAGTTCTCCGCCACTTTAAAGGTGCTTCGATAGTTATCCGTACCAGCCCAAACCTCATCCATAGTCCAGTTCAATTTATCTTGAATAGTCATCAACGAGCCCGAGTACCAGTACCCAAAGTTGCTTGGTTTTCCGGCACTACCACGCCAGAACTTCATTACTTCGTAAGGCTTCAGCTCTTTGTTCTTAACTGGATCAATAAATATTTTGTGGTAATTCGCTTTAGCGTGGGTAATAACATCCTCATTCCCATTGTTAATATCCAGCAGCACTTGCTCAGTGAAGTTTGGATAGTTAACTTTAAGCGCTGAAACTGCCGCGCCTCTATGCAAGTCTTGATACGGCTTTTGTCCATAAGCTTCAAAGAATTTAGGGTCATGAGAGGCTTCGCCAATTAGCACCAATTCAACCTGAGACCAATCCACCGCAATTAACAAATGCTCTTCGTTGTGAGGTAAAAAGAAACCCCGAACATACGTTGATTCGCCGCTCTTCCCCAACTGCATTGTGTTGGGGTTCTGCGCTGCCATTCTTCGAGTGTTTAGCTTTGAACTCACAATCGGATACATGCGTTTAGTTTCTGGGTCGGTCAATAATCGATATGAGTTGACGAATAACTTAATACGCTGGTCAATCCCCGCGATATTATTTAAGCAATCAAGTACTCGACAAACTAATTCATTGTTGTAGCTTGCTGAAACGTGTTCAGCTAAGCTCTGTCTAACAAGAGTCTCCATACCTTGATACTCGTTGTATCTCTTCCAGTACTTCAACCAAAGTTCAGGCTCCTCGGATAGTCTAAGAGCCGTCTCTTTCATTTTTCCCCGCGCCTCGACATCCGTTTTTATTTCGCCTTTGATGTGTACAAAGGGGAGGAGGCATAGATCATGCAGTAGCACTCGAATCCCCATGTAGTAAGACGGGTTAAAAACCAAATCAAGGTCGGCTTTCTTGCGAATAACTTCCTCATCAACGAGCCAGTTATTAATTACTGAACCTGAGGTTAGGCTGGCCAAGCGAAGAGCAATGTCGTCTCTGGCCAACGCTGCGTCATCAAAATATTCAGTCCCGTATTCTTCTAGGAGCTCGTTGTAGCCTTCAAGCATGTTGGTAATCTTTTTACGGTGAGTAATATAGGCATCGCCTTCCTTACCCAAATACCACTTTGCTTGTTTCGGATCCTGAATCATTTTAACAGACGGCCCAGAACCAAATCTAAAGCTCTTTAAGGCATCACATAGGTCACGAATGGCACAAGTGTAATTAAATCGCTCAGCTTCGTTTCTAACCTCAATCGCGGGCAAGTTTACACGCCAACCTCGTTTCCAACTGTCAGCAAAAATATAAGCCATCGGATTTTCTTGAGTGAAGAAGGTATTAATAACCTGGGGGTTATTTTTCTGCATGAAGTCCAGCAGCCAATCAAACAAACGAACACACCAATAAGCATCATCCGCACCATAGTGAAGAATTTCTTCCCCGGTAACCAAACCCATATGAGCTCGACCTAGGAGTGAGTCCTTGAACTCGGTTTGCTTGTAGTTAAATATTCCGCTGGTGATTTTCTTAAGCGCATACCCATAAGACAGGTTATAAACATAACCGTTGTAACTGTGCTCAGCTCTTGAAGTAATGCTCACAACTTGGTTAAGAACTTCAAATTGTTGGCTCGTCAGTTTCTGGCCGCTGACATAACCACTGAATTGTTTCTTAATCCTAGGGAGTAGCGTAACCATGCCACCAAGGTCTGAAGCTTTGAACTTCTCAATGTCGTAGGTATCGGCATTGTAAGCAGAAACACACATCTGCAGGGTGTCGATATAGTTCTTTCCAAGGTCAACCCCAAAGTACTTATCGCACATCGTGTTTTCAAAAGGGTAGTTGTGTATCACCAAAGTGCCCGCATCTCTAAGACGCTTAACTGACTCAGTGACTTTAGCCAAACCGATTTGGTTTTCAACGTCAGCATGCTTGTGATTTACGTAATAAACCACGCCTTCGCCTTTCACGTAGAACGAGAACCCTGTCACGGTAGTTCGGTTAACGTCAAAGACTAATTTTTTAGCACTTTTGTACTTCTCTGATTTAGGATCAATATTCATGAACTTGTTCAAGCCCTCATGACGGTCAGCGTCATGCGTCTCGATATCGAACCCAATCAGAGGGTTTTTTGTCGATTCAATTCTGGCTAAAGCAATCTCTAGCACTTCTATATTGCGAGCATCGATTAACTGTTCAACGATACCCGTGAACTCGTTTAGTTGGCTTATCATCGTCAATCCTTAAAGGAAATAAAGCCCCATGAGCGCGGGGCTTTATAAGGGTCATGGGGTTACATGACCATTGGGTTTTCTAGCTGTATCGCGTTGAGTATTTCTTGCGCTACTTGGGGGTTGAAATTAGGGACTGTCATGCCTTTGCTTAACTGCTCACTACTAATAGGGATGAAGTCAATCACTTGCCAGTAAGTCAGTAAGTCTTCTCGCTGAGAAAATAGGTTCTTAGCCTTAGCTGGGGTTAAGCCTAACTTTTCTTTAGCCTCGGTCTCCGTCAATTCTAGGTTACCTAGGATAAAGTCTTCAAAGTTGCACTTTTGAGCATCGCTGAGCTTTTCAAACGTCCCGTGGCCAAACCCTTTCAAGCCTAGAATATTATCCGCTTTATCTCCTACAAGGGTTTTATATAAGCGAATATCGTCCTGCTTGAAGCCTTCTAACTTAGGTGCCATATACCCGAGTTCGATAGTGTCATCAATTAATAACTGGCGAAAATCTTGGTCGTTAGATTCAATTCTGATTGTCGTTTCTGGACTCTTTGAACGACAGATTGCAGCAATTAAATCATCCCCCTCAAACCCTTCGAGCTCAACCTGTATCGATTTTGAAAGCCCTATCAAGGTTTTAAACGTATTCATAAAAACATGAAAAGAGTCCACGCTTTCAGGCTCATCTTGTTTTACCTTGTAAGTCGGCATAATTTTTTGCCTTGCAGATTTAGCATGTTTGCCATCCCAAACCCATATCAAGGTTTCGTTGGCGGGTACCGAGCATGCTTGAACAAATAACTGGGTTACTACCGTGGGACCCTCAGATTCAAACTGGCGGCGGAGGAAGTTATTACCATCGATTAAATTAATTTTCATATCGTCAATTCCAAATTGTTAAAAGGGGGGCCGAAGCCCCCAATCAAAAGTTAATTACTGTATTAAGCTTCGAGTTTCCACTTAAGGACGCCCCAATCATTTCCGTTGTGAGAAATTTCCTCATTTAGGAGTTTTGCTTTTACAGTTTGACCCACCAAACCCGCTTTCGCTACAGACTGATAGAAATCATACCATTCAGACCACCCTGTCTTCGGCGTTGTATACCCAATTTCTGTGCCCTTAGGAGCGATAACTTCACCGCCCGATACGGCATCTTCTAATAGGACCATCGGTACCAAAGCAGCATCATAAGGAACATTTGGGCGCTGTGGGTTATTGCTTGAATGATATGCGGCAGCAACCGCCATGTGCCAAGGCTTGCCGTCACTACCTTTTATACCATCAGCAGTGTGCACGTAAGTTGTTGACGTCCCAGCCCCGATACGAACCATCTTAACTAGCTGGAACCCTGAGTTCTGGTTCATGTCGATAGCCACCATCATAGACTCAATCATCTTCTTTTTAGCACTGCCTAGGCTCATGCCGTATTCGGATGTTTTTACCCAATCGCCCACACCCATTTGAGGCTTCTCCGCTGTTTCCATGGTCATTGGACCCATAGGTTGAGCTAGAGCAGCAATCTCAGGAGGGAGGTGAGCTAGAGAGTTATTCGGAGCTGATTGGGATTGCCCAATGTTAGCGACCGTCGGGTTAATCAACTGGCCTTGTGCTGCCTGTTGGTTCTGGCCTTGGGCTTGTTGATTAACTGGTGTTGCAGAAGCTTGTTGCTGTTGAGCGGCGGCGGCAACCGCAGCTTGAGCCGCAGCTAAATCACGTTGTGCTTTTTCTGCAGCAGCCAGCGCAGCAGCAACTGGGTCTGGAGTGGTTTGTGTCTCTTGAGGTTCAACCGCAGCACCTGTGTTAATGGGGTCTGCACTTTGTTGAGTTGTAGTTGCTTCAGCGGTAGCTTGCTTTATTAGGTCTTCAATATTTTGATTCATCGTCATTTCCAAATTGTAGTTTTAAATTAATCGATTCAATTTTTTTAGATTAGTAATATTCTCGATTGTAGTTTATGTGTTTAAGGTCACCACCCGTTGCTAATAATACCCTAGTAGGTATCAATTGCAACCTCATACCCTAAAAAATAGTTATTTATTTTTTAGGGTTATTTCTGCACGTGCTATCTTAGCGTATTCTTCAATTAAGGTCACAAATTGTTCAAGCCCGGCGTCTAAATTTTTTCTAGCTTTAGCGTCCAGGCCTTCAAACTCTTTAGCCATTTTCCAGAACGTAAACTGCACTTGCGCTGACTCCGGATTGTCTTCATTAACTGAAGAGCCCGCAGCTATAACCCCGGCCACGGCAGCAATCATAGGGCGTATTAATTCTTTTGGGATTTTGCTCGCTTCAATCCCGACTATGCTAGGTACGTCAATCTTACTCATTTTCCACTCGCCTCTATTATTTTATTAATTAGGTCAACATCCACCCCATCTTCCACTTTCAATCTGTCAGCGGCCTTCGCTTTTAATTTCTTGGAAATATAAATATCCATCCCTTTTCTATACACCAATACAGTAATTCTTAACGCCGTATCCCGCACTCCACGCATCGCTCTTCGATAGTTTTGAATGAAGGTAGAGTCTTGCCAATCTAAGGAACAAAACACCACGTGGTCAACATGAGGCCAGTTAAAGCCCACCCCAGCCACCCGAGGCGAACAAACAAGCACCTGAAGCTTTCCTTCTCTAAATAGTTTATCAATGTCGCCTCGCCTAGTCGTAACTGACCCATTAATAATATCCGCAGTCATCCCAACTTTGACAGCCACATCCCTAAGCTTTTTGTGGTTTGACACAGCGGTCTCGAATAACACAAGCGGCTTTCCTGAGCTTTTGTGGTCTTCAAGTATCGTTTTTAAATGGGTCTCTTTTGAATCTGTTTCGTGCGGCTTTATATTGTATTTCTCGGGGCACTGCATAATATCAATACACTTGGCCAGTGCCACGCCCTTATTTGCGGCCTCCAAGAACCCCTCATCCAGTTCAGTGATACCTCGCTCTTCGATTTCTTTATACATCCGATATTGCTTAGTCGACATGGTGCACATCTGAATATATATCAGCTTCTTCTCAGCGCCATAGGCTTCTTCAAACGTGGTTCTTGCTGAGTGCTTACCCAGTATTGCTTTTAAGCGATCGTGATTTTTCCAAGCAAACGGAGTACCCCATTCATCACACATAGCATGCCATACCATGAAGTTCTGATACGTAGGGTAATAGTTCGGGTTGATAACATTTATCAGCGGAAATGCTGAGTTTAGTCTTCCGTCAATCAAGGTGCCTGTCATGGCCAAATGTGGGCCGCCCCGTTTTAGGAATCGATAATACTCATACGTTCGCATTGACCCATCAAAACGCTTGAAGAATGAATTCCACGCACAATGCGTCGAGAATCCTAAGTGGTGCTCATCTGAGCACAAGGTCAACGTGTCCGGGAACGCATCTCTTATCATTTCCCAGTTATTCCCAAAGCCTGTGAATCCCATCAAAAATACACGGGTATTCTTATTGGCCAGCTGCTGGGCTCTTTGCTTTCGTGTGCCATCAATAATAATTACTTGATCCGGACTGAGGTTTGACCACAGCAAGAGCTCAAAGTAATTTTTGATTAATAGTGACTTAGGCATCGTCCAAATAACCCGACCTTCTTTCTGGCGCTGGTAAATCCAAAGGGCTGCGGTAGGAGACTTACCCGTGCCGGCCTCAGATAAATCCCCGAATCTTTCTTGGCCCAAACTCATCGCCAGGTTTTTCATTTGGTATGGGCGTAATTTTAAGCTTTGACGCTGCTCTTCAATGTTTGCGAATGAAAACTCAGCGTCATTACACGGTTGGTTCGGGACTTTTTTCGGTTTCTGTATAATCTGCATCGTCGTTAATTCCAATCTTCGAACTTTTTTTAACGTCCATTAAGTTAATTAAGTTATTGAGTACCTTCTGGTCTTCGCCCTGGGCAATCAGCGTTAAGATATTAATCAAGTCACTTTCCAGAGTTGGGAATACCTCAGTAATAGGTATCTCTATGCCCTGCATTACCCTTAACACTTGTCTAAACTCGTAAGGATTAGCTATAGAACGGGATAATGCGGGTTGCTTAACCCCAAGCTTTTTCGCCAGCTCAACTTGACTTATTTTATTCTTCTTCATGAACTTTTTAATTACTGCGGCTTTCGCTCTAAAAACGGTCATTCCGGAACTCCAATATTTATAACTTAGGCGGCTTTGAACAAGCCTTCTTTTTTACAATAGTCAGCAATTAATTTTGCTCCTAAATGCTCAAGCGGTAGAGATACTAATTCGGCCAAACTTATTTGATTAAAAATAGTTGTTTTAATTCTCTGGACTTCTCTTGGCAAAATTAGGTCTGAAGGGCCCACCAGTATTAAGGTTCTGGGCGTTGTCTTCCCTAGAATAGCGAGCTGCTTAACCAATTCCAGAGACTCACTATCGACCCCAGTTAGCACCATTGGATGAATGTTTGTGTCATTCATCTGGCTAAAGATAGAGCTTTTATTGAGCGTCCAAATTGGCTTGCTGCAGGTGTGCAACGGAGATGAAAGCTTTTCCAGTGCCGTTATCCAAAGTTCACAATCGTCCAACGCATCCTCAGACAAGAAATAGGTTTTTCCGTTCGGTATCGGGAGCATTGCTTGTGTTAGCTGGTCTTCAAAAATGTGGTCAAAAATACTTTGATGTTTGTTGCTTAGATTTCTTCGGCCTAGGTAGGGGTTTACCAGATGAGGGCAATAGTTTTTCAAATGTTTTACGCTGAGCCCAGACTTAACTTTATCGCCTAAACCTAAAAACTCCATTCCATACGGAAAGTTATCTTGGAAGAGGAAGTTTACACCTCGGTCGCTTTCGTGGATGCCGTAGTAGGGCAATTTCTTAATATCATTCATCGTCAATTCCTAATTGTTGGGGTTAAAACTCCCCGGAGACCACAGTAGATACTGAGGTATCAAAAAATTCTGCTAATTTAATCAGCTCCGAAAGTCGCAACTCTTTGGTGCCAACTAATATCTTATCAAAAGAACGCTCTTTACACCCCATGATTTTTAATAATTCGTGTTTTCTACTGGAATCTAGGTTCATGCTCCAATGTTGATCCAAACGCATTCCTATCAATCTGTGTGTGGATGAAAGAGCATTATTCATTAGTGTTTAACCATTGCTGCTGTTGAAGCTCGAATAGTGTCGACACTTTTTTCATCCGGATAAAACCCAGTGTGCTCGAAATATTTTACGGCCTCCTGGAGTTTCTTCAAATTATCAACCTCAGCGGGCTCCACTAAAGCATCTCCCAGCACTTCAACCGCTCTACCATTCATGGCCTCAATGCACTCAATTAGCAAGTATAAATCTTCTGAGCTGTAGGAATGTTTCAGTTGGATAACATACTCGGTGTATATGTTATAAAGGGCCTTTAGCTTAATGTCCTCTACTAAATCTATGCTTTTTTTCACTCTCATAAATACCTCAGGTTAATTCAAATATAGTTTGTGGCTGGTTAGAGTCACGTTGTTTTTTCTGATTGTTCACCCCCGATAAATAACGCAACGGGAGTCCTACTTTATGGCAGAAGTACTCAGCATATTTATTTTTTAAGGCTAGATACTCCTGATAGTTTTCTTGGTTCACGGCCTCCTTAGGGCGGGGACCATAAATCTCCTCGAAGTAAGGATAGCAATGCTCAGGCAAATGCCAATACTGAGAAGGGTAATGGTATATCGGATTACAACAATCCGAGAAATCCGATTTGACTGTCTTATGCTTTCCCGCAGGAAACGTTGGAAAACAGGCTAGTAAATAATCGGGGTATATTAAGGCCCAAGACGCAGTAGCAGGGGATAGTTGAATTCGATGGTACTTGATACTCAACATAATCAACCCTCGCTTAGCTTCTAGTAAACCCCAATCCTCACAAACACGCATATCTTTTCGGGCCTTGAGAATATCTCGCTGCCAATTGATATTTGGAAATTCACGCTCGTAAAATCTAACTAACCGTTCGTGAACAATACCGATGAACGGGTAGTGATACTCTTTCGTCCATTTGATTATTGCCATACGGCGGCGAAAAAACTGTGTCTTGGTCATATCGTCAATCCCTTAAGAGGTGTTCACGTGAACACCTCTTAGACTTCGTTTAAATTAAGCAGACTTCTCTAGCGGAAGTTCTTCTTCAAGCTCAGCTTTAATAGGCTCAATCAAAAGCTCACAGGCTTTTCTAGCGCTCGAAGCTGCCGTTAAAATAGCTTTCTTATCCGTCTTCAGTACGTTTATCCAAGAGTTAAGATACGCGGCATGCTGAAGGGTTCTGAGCGGTCTATCTAACTGCACCGCCAAGAACGCGCTGCCCATCTCAGCAACCAATTCCTCAAAAGCATAAGCGTGGTCCCCAAAACGTTTTCCAAACTCTCTACCTAAACGGTCTTTGTGACCGGTCCAGTGCGTCATCTCATGCCCTAAGGTCTCATCAAAGGTATTCGCGTCCTCAAACTTAGACTGCTCAGGCATTTGAATAAAGTCTCGGCTTGGGCTGAAGAAAGCTTTATCCCCGCCATAACGCAAGTCAATATTGTGTAGGCCGGCAATCTTAGTCATGTCTGTAGTCGTTAACACTTCACGCTCAATCGCGGGGAATTTTGACTCATCCACGCCCTCTACCTGAGCAAGGTTGTAAACATAGAAGTGTTTCAAAATTGGAAATGTTGACTTGTTGCCATCCTCATCCTCACGCTTAATAATATTGAAAAATATAATAAAGTGTCCCTTAGTATAATTCTCGCGCGGGATAGTACCCCCAAGCTGCTTCACTTGGTTACCGGTCAAATACTGCTGAGTTGGATAGTTAAAGCCCACGGCTTGAAGCAGCAACACGTTCAAGCCTGTGTAAGGTCGTCCACTGACTGCATTGTGGGGGATTTGAAGGTCCTGGGCTTTTTCTGCGCCTTTCTTCCAAGGTCTAATCCAAGGGATGCGGCCCGCCTCTAAGGCCTCGACAATAATGTCGGTAGCTACTTGATAACGGTCAAAGGTAGTTTTATTTTTTGCACTAGTGATTTTCTTAGTCATGTCGTCAATTCCCAATTTTTTGTAGTTAATTAAATTTTGGTGTTGCTTTGAAGAGGGTAGCCGAAGCTACCCTTTATTTTCTTGCTGTCTTCTTGATTGATAACAATTATCTATCTCAGTACATCGCTTCATTTGCTTGTGAATGAAAAACACACTCAACCCTAAAATAGGTAATACTAATACCGGGGTTATTTGCGTACTTAACAAGATAAACAGAAGTAACAAGATAACGGCTGCAATGCCGTATCCATCTGTATACCTGCGGCTGGTTAACTCTGGAGGGAGGTTAGTTTTCATATCGTCAATTCCAAGTTGTCTCGACTTTATTTGCCGAACGAATAAGTTACCTTGATATGCGTTCAGAATCAAGCGCATCTCAAACCTACATCGATTCAGTTATCTTAAATACGACTTGCTCTTTTTCCAGCTTGATTTCGCCCTTAAGGTTGCAAAATAACTTTAGGCCTTCGGCTTCATCGGCTTTGTTTTTGTAAGTCATAGAGCCGTACTCATTGCAGCGCATTTCTATTAAGTCCGCTGGGGCTTGATAGACGCTTACGTTTTCGTATCGGCCATTTATCTTGGCTTGTTTACAGGCCTCTAGGAGTGAGGTTCCTGAGCCCCAATTGCCGGACTCTGCTATTACTAAGTGTTGTGTGTTCATAATCGTCAATTCCTAATTGTTAATTTAAAGGGGTGTACTTACCATCTTCTGTTTGCCCAATACACAGCTCCACACCTAAGGCATAAGCGGTTCTAGCAATCGCAAAGACGACATCCTCGGTGCTTTTCTCATGCACCGGTACCGGATATAAGGCACCTAAATTTCCAGCGGTCTTATAACCTAATTCCGTGTTCGGGTAGTCCGCTCGGAAAATAACTATTTCAGCAGCTATCTTTTGCGCTAACTTCTGCTTTCGAAGCTCCTCTCTAAGTCGCCAAGCATATTGAATGCCGTCCCCCATCTCATCAATCATATGCGTTAGCCATTCTTCTGGGCTTAGGTCTGGGCGGTCCATCGTAACGCCATACTTTTCCCAGCCCACATTGCTGCGAGCATCAAAGTAAGCTTTTATTTCTTCGGTGACCTTTACTTCAGGGCACGGGTTAGTTTGTCCTGGCACTTTTATACTCCTAATTTTTTAAGACGCTCAGTTCCAGCGTCAGTTATTTTGTAAATGATGGTGTCTCGAGACTGTCCGGCATAGCTTAGTAAGCCTTTGCGTTTGGAATCTCGGCACTTGGTTCTGGTTGGTCCTTCTTTGAATCTGTATTTATGAACAGCGAAACCGTCTGGGTGAGAGGCGATTTCTAAAATACGGGCTTCGTCTAATTGTTTCATGAGGATAAATACTCCCAATATTTAAGCTTCACACCTTCAACTAGAAATCCCCAAGTTCCTCGGTATTTGCCGGTCACAAACATGGTGTAAGCCCCTTCAGGAGAAACCCTAGAAATCCTGTGATACTCATTGAAGTTTAGCTTCGCCGTGTCCCCAGCATATCTCAAGATATTTTTCTCATTTTCACGTTCTTCAAAGTACCAACCTTTTAAAATGAAAGTGCGGGCATTCCAAGGGTGGTCATGAAGGTGACGATCAGAATCGGGCTTAACAATTTTATGAATGCGAATAGATATCGGGCACCATGGATGCTTGAGGCCTTTGGTGTCTCTATTCAGAGGGTTGAAAAGCCAGTACCGCTCCATATAAAGCTCCTTATCTTTGGCACCGTAAATATGCTGATACGGGGTTTTAATGGCTCTGTTTAAAAGGTAGTTAAATACCGGTTTGGTGCTTAATAGTTTGGCTACTAATTTAATCATCGTCAATTTCCTAATTGTAATACAGGGGATCCCTGTAGATTTTTTCTAATTATTTAAAACGGGGATGTGGATTGAGTTTTCGGCTTGGTCTCCAAAAACATCCCAACCCTCAAATTTTTGCCTCGCAAACATTTCAAGACGGGGAACATCTCCCACTAACTCAACGCACAACTTTCTAAAGTGGTCGGGTTTTTCTGAGTGGGCCATTATTGCTTTGGTTTGTACGGCCCGGATCGATCGATTTCTTACTTTGATTTTTCCTCGGGTAGCTATTATTGCAGATTCAGAACCGGCTCGGGTGTAAAAACCCATTCCAAAATAACGTTTATTTTTCTTTGTTAGCTTTCGCCAAATAATACCGTTCATATTTTTTACGGTGAAGCCCCAAGAGCGAACCAAATCCAAAGCTTCCTGAGGCATAGCACCAACCCACCACATAACCAGAACGCAGTTTATATCTGCAATTGATTCAACATCTAAACGTTTTAAATCCTCAATACCTGTAACTCGGTACTGCTTAGCCGCTCCTGAGTTCATACTACCGCCGGTTTTTTTATTACTAAATTGCCATGGGGGATCAGCATAAATCAATTGATACTTTTTCATCGTCAATTTCCTAATTTTTAACCCAATCCCAACCAAGCATCTCTTTGTGATTCTTGATATGTTCGGGTGTTGGTTGAACGTACATTGCAAACTGCATACATTGGTAGCCCCCGGAACCAATTACCCAGTAACCTACGGGTTTTGGTGGAGACTGAATGCAAAAGGTTGCTGCGTTTGTGTTTACTATTGTGATATCCCTACTCACGATTTCAAATCCTTCTTAACTGTCTTGGCATGTTCTTCAGCGTCTTCTTTGCTCAAGCCGTGACAACAAATAGTATCTCTCTTAAAGGGGTGGGAGATAACAACCCCATAGCCTTCGGCAAAGGGCCAAATCGTTTTCATTACTTTTACACTGGTTAAAATGCTCATACTATCTCTCAACTTCTGGATGATCGGCTGATGTGGTAACTACTGCTTGACCCCACGGATGATTCATTATTATCCAGTGAGCTTTTAGATATGCTACACATTTGTAGCGATAACCTTTCTTACTGTGATACTCAAGCGTACTTTTAAGGTTAAGCAAAGCGTGAACGTAGTATCTAGTCACTTTGACACCTCGCTTGCTTGTTTGGTTAGCAAAGATTTTAAATAATAAAAGTGACTGTCTTTCAGTGAGTTCGCATTATCGAACAAGAAATTGTGTAAGTCTTTTTGCTTTCTCTCAAGCTCCGAAATATGCTTATCTTTAGCTTCAACCTCCTCTCTAAGTGTAATTATTTCGTTTATGTCTGCGAGTGATTGAATCTCCCATGAATGCTCCTCGCCAGACAATTCTAAATCTGTGTATTTTTGTTTAATCGGATTCCATAAATACCAATCTTCAGATTCATTTAAAACGTAACCCATAATTGAAACGTAATCAGCTGTTTTTGGCGCACCATCCCGAATAGCTTTAAGTTCTTGTGTTGTTTGTTTCATCGCTTTATATACCTTTTTTCATTCACTAAAGAGTCAAGCTGATTACAGTACTTCACAAAATCTACATCAAAAGACACGTATCTAGTAACCACTCTGTCAAAAGTAAACAAACCAAATAAATAAAACTCCCTAAAAATTAAATCAAAGCAATGAGTGTTTATTACTGCACAATCAATTTGATAATTTATTAGCTCACGTTTAAAAAATGGTTTCATTAGCCTTTACCCTCTAGTTGTTCTTCAATTTCAAATGTTCCATTGTCGTTTAGCTCAATTAATTGGTAAGTTGCATTAGGAACGCTAACAGCCTGTTGAATTACAACTTGTAAACCAACTTCGGTGCTTTCACAAAAATAACTCTCAAACACATCTCTAACGTCAAACTGACATTCATCAGGATTTTCAGCGTCCCAAAACATATTTGGATTTTTTGCATTAGCTAACTGCTCTTCAAGCTCTGCAATACGCTCCAATGCCCTAGTGCCAACATCTATACAGCAGTCATCTTCTGTGGCAACTGAAGTAGTTAATTGTGGTTTTTTATTCCACTCCCACTTTGCTATTTCTAGCGCCTCGTCTTCACTGTCAGCTTCAATAATTTGATACCCTCTACCGTGTTCAGTATTCCACTTTATGAGGTGTTTCATTAGTCTTGCCTCTTAACTTTAACAACAATACCTTTGTTATAAAGCATCTCTATCATCTGATTAGCTGTAGCAACTAATTGTTCTGTTGATATTTCTTTGTTGTCAAAAGTCAGTTGCATAGCACTAACCGCCCATCCTTTCGGTGATATATCTTTATATTCAAACATTAGTCTTTACCCCCTTTATCTATACAGAGTCTAAGCATTGATAATATATCCGAAATATTTTCACAGCCTCCTATTAAATCAATCATACCGTCTTCGGCTTTCCCGCTAGTGAAATTAACTGACGAATTTGCTTTTTGAATTCGCTCTGGCATATCTAAAATCTTAGCTTCTAAACTGCGAATAATTAGCAAGACTCGTTCTTTTGTCATTACTTCTGATTCAAACAAGTCACACAGTGTCAGGTCTTTAAAATTTTGCATGTTCATTAGACTTTACCCTCTAGTTATTAAAATTGATAAATATCATGGTCATGACATATTTGATTTATTGTGGGTATAGCTCTAAAAACTGAGAACTCACCCTCCCACATACCCTTTGTTTTGCTGTAAGCGTCACCTTTTAGTATTTTGCATTTTTGTCGTCTAG
>Ga0222646_100218_pt1 | contig 18276 bp, 21 predicted proteins | sample AntAcemetagen293_FD_179819 | JGI IMG/M metagenome (GOLD analysis project Ga0222646, IMG submission 179819) | Saline water microbial communities from Ace Lake, Antarctica - #293 | ecosystem: Environmental > Aquatic > Non-marine Saline and Alkaline > Saline | place: Antarctica: Ace Lake | collected... | reverse complement strand
AATCTACTTAAAGCTAAGAAGTGTTTCTTTACAGGATTACCTTTAGATGAAAACACACTTACTTTCGATAGGGTAGATAACTCTAAAGGATATATACAAGGTAACACTGTAGCATGTCACATAGAGGTAAATAGTTTTAAGGCTAATATGGAAGATCCCTCTACAGTGATGAACTTAGAGCTTGTAACTAAGATGGTCAAGAAATGGGAGAAAAGTTTATGACTTTAACTGAGATGATAGAAGAAAACAGACAGCTTAGACAAGATAAAGGACTCTTAAAAATTAGTTTAGAGTTTAGGTCTAACCATTTAAAGCAATGTGAAGCGGCGCTTGTAGAGAGAGATGAAAAGAACTCTAAATTAAAAGAAGAAAATGTTGCACTCTGGCTACAACTTGCTACACTCTTAGAAGTTGCTGAGGAATGCAGCATTACTAATACTAAGACTGAGGCTCTAGTTATCCTAGAAGCTTACAAAGATTCATTTAACATAAACAAAGGAGTATAAATATGAAATCTATAGATTATGATGGAGAAACCTTATGGCTAGACTTCTCTCAGAGTTACACTAATGGACAGCCTGCAATCTTGCTTCAATGTGCAGATGGAGAACCTTACGCTAAGGCCACTACCTGTACAGGAGAGGTATTGCTAGAGGGAGAAACCATTTTAGACACTAATAACCTTAACAATATCCTAGAGATCCTTATAGACGAGGGGATAGTGTCTAGTCCTACAGGATTGTCTCTAAGTGGTTGGTGTACCTACCCTATTGTGAAGATACTGTAATGGTAAACTTAATTCTAAGGATAGCGAGGTGGGTAGCTATAGCAGTGGCAACCCTGTTAACTATACTACTAATTGCAACATTCTTATCATTTTCCTTTATAGTCTTAACTGAGGGATGGTACGATACCAGCTTAATTGATTCTAAAGTATTAAATATTGGGGAGTATGTATGAAGAAGCAAGATTTGAAAGTAGGAGGTCAGTATCATTTTTTAGGTGATAATAAGATCTCATTACTGTATATGGGTAAGGAGTGCTACAGTGTAAACGTAGATGGTATCGTTTTAGATTTTGACCTTGTTAACTACAACCTACTGATGCAAGCTGCTCAGTGGTGCTAAGTCTTAGGAGGATATATGGAGTTAAAAGATTGTATTCACGTATGGCAGTCTGGGTTATCATTAACAAAAGTAGCTAATATAACTAAGCAAAGTGTTCATGAGGTTGTAAGAACTCTGAAGTGGGCTGGGGCTATGCAGGTTCACACTGATTATGAACATGATGATTACAGTGGTTATGGAGGACTAACTAAGCACTCTTTTAAGAAGAGTCAGTTATACTTAGGTAAGCCTAGACAAACTCCTAAGGCATACAGTGCTAAAGATGCCACTATAACTTGGCAAGGTAAGGAAATTATTGGCTATTCAGAAGGGACAGAAATTAAATTACAGGAGGGGGTTGACATGAGTAGAGATAATGTTAAGGTAGAAACAACTTCTCAGAAGGTGAAGAAGTGGCTTGATGGGGAGTTTGTAGGTTCAACTGTCGGAAACAAAGTTATAACAGGGACAATCAGTAACTCAGTATCAGGAGTAAATATCACAGACAATCCAGTATTTAATAACACAACAGGAGTAACTAATATGACACAACGTACAACAGTAACAGTAGAGCTTTGGGATGACAGTAAAGGTATCGAAGCTCAGGATTCATTAGTGTATAGCACTAACATGATCACAGCAGACTCTGACCAAGTAGTTATCCAACAGGTACTCCTTGAGAAGAATGTTAAGAAGCACCTTGAACGCCATAATGATCACCGCACTGATATGCTTAACCAAGATATCTTAGAGCGTACAGGTAATGAGGTTTACCTGCGAGAAGTTAAACTCAAAGACTTACGCTGGTCAGTTAAGCGTTAATACAGCACACACAAAAAAGCCCCTAAGGAGAAATCTCTAGGGGCTTTTTCTTTATCTGATATATTATTTTTTATTAACTTCTTCCACCAGTTCTTCATCCTTGTCATAACACTTACTAGCCTGCCCTAAGTTGTACTGAACATTGCTGTAGAAGCCTCTTAAACCGCTATCTAAGGGGATTTCTCTGAAAGGGTAAGCTACCCTACATGTCACTAACAGTTGAGGGTTTATAGGCGCTTCTAGCAGCGCACTACTAATACTGTTCGCTTGTGTTAACACCATTGATGGACTTGTTGAACATGAGGATAAGATCAGGGTCAACAGTATTACAAGTGTTTTCAATGTACACCTCCTTCTCAATAAATTCTGTGTTGGTTATCACCTTAGTATCCACTTCTCTTTCAGAAGACACTCTCTGTAAATTCTTGTCATACTGTATTTGTAAGTTAGCTCTTAGTAAGATAAGCTTACCTTCAGTATCTTTAATGCTTCTATTATGTTGCTCTAGCATCTTAACTTGATACTCTGTGACAGCAGTGTTATATCCTTGAGAGATTAAGTCTTCCTTGACACCACTCCAGATATACACAGCGCCTAAGCCTAGTGCAGCTATCAGCATAATAGAAGTTATGATCTTATTACCCTTTATCAGAGTGAATAGTCCTAACATCTTTATTATTCTCCTTAGTTAAATATCTTCAGAGTACTTTCTCATAATCTCCCCAGTCCTGCACTTGAGAGGAGAAAGGATTTCTCTCATTGATTCTACAGAGCTGTGAGATATGACTACCTTCACAAAGTCTTGTACATTGATAGGTTTATTGATAAAGTCTACACATCCATAATGAAGACCCTTTATGACATCTTCCTGCTTGTCTGAAGCTGAGAAGAATATTACTGGAATGTGTACAGTCTCAGCACAAGATTTTATTTGTTGAACTACAGAGAAGCCATCCATTTTTGGCATATTAATGTCTGTGACTATCAAAGTGGGCTTATACTCTATGGCTATCCCTAGCACACCTTCAGGCTCAGTCGTTGTCATGTACTCAACACCCACACTCTTTAATGCCTCTCCTATAAAACTTAACTCTGACTCACAATCATCTACGATTAGAACTCGAATATCCATCTATGAGTTACTCCCCATGTTAAGCTTAACTATGGTCATCATTAGATCATTCATATGAGTTTCTAGTTTAGTTGTAGAAAGGTTTATCTCTTGTGCTAGAGATTTAATATCTGCTCTCATTTCTTTTCTCTCATCTTCAAGTCTCCTTATAAGTTTATAAATATCTTCTATAGAGTTTTTTATGTCTACTATTTCAGATTCTCTCTTATGACGCTCTTCTACTTTCTCTAAGCTTTCTTTTACTTTATCTTTGTTACCTCTAGTAGTTTTATTGAAGAGCCACTTTATTAAGAACCAAAGGGGAACAACCCCTGAGGCATAAACAAAACTCAACAACTCTAAATTGTTTACCCAATCCAAGACATTTTTACTCCTAATGTTTATCACTTGTCATCTATTTTACCGTCTTGTGCAAAATCAAGGGCGAACTTAAAGATAGCTACCGTAGGCACGTATACAGCTCCTATTACTGATCCGTGAGCCAGAGTAACTTGATCATAAGGAATGCCTGTCACCCATTCAAAGGCAAGACTCATAAGCACTCCTGTAAAAATCATAGCAGCTACCGAAGTAGCCACAGAAAAACTTATCTTCATATGCTTCCTCTCATCTTAAACCATACAGAAGCTCTCTGGCCTCTGCTGTGGTTATGTTTAGGTTGTACTCCTCAACCAATGTCTTTATAAAAAACTCTTTAGGAACACCTTTAGAGTTTTTTATCTGAACTCTAAAAGCCTCTACTTCCATAAGCTTTCTTGCGTAGGGTACAAATGTATATGCTAAACCCTGAAGCTGTAGGCTAACAACTAAACCCATAAGAGCGAGGCTAGGAAATCCTAATAGAAGGATAGGGACTGTTACGCAAAGCCCTATGGCTAGTCCTTTATACCATTGCTTAATGTGCTGATACTCGTGTAGATGTAACCCTACATTATCTTTGTACTTAGGGTTCATCCTAACTCTAAACATAAAGGAATCCCCTCCTTTAACTTTATCTGTGTATTGTGTAAAGAAAGGTAGCTTCATATCATTTACTCCAGTTGGTTGACATCTGAGTGGCAGCTAGTAAGTGAGCCTCTTTAAGATCCTTATAGGTAACTGTTGTCATAACTCCTGTATCATCACTTGCTAAAGACCACATTAACTCATACTCGTCTACTTGACCTTCTAAGGCTAACCTAGCCATGCCTAGCCTGCTGATCGCTAATTCGTTTGCATCATAATCGTTTCCGAGAGAGGTGGTAACTCTAGCAGATTTTAACTTAGCAGCTCTGAGAGTCCCAAAATAAGGCGCTAGAGTTTGCTCGACACTTAAAGACAAAGGCCTTACTGGAGCTAAAGGCTCTACTTCCTGAAACTCAGAGCCTTCTTCTGATACAAACTCTTGAGACCTGTTATACCACTCTTCCTTGGAGTTTAAATATATAAGGTAACTCTGATACCAACGCCACTGAGAGCCTCTGTCTACCATAGGAGCAAACATCTCTATAACTCTCTGAGTGTTGCCCTTACCTAAGGCAACTACTCTCTCAATGTCTCTTATGTCCTTATGCTCCCCAGCGGGGTGGTTACTTAGAGTAACCACCCCGCCTATTTCTTCTTCAAAATAAAACTCCTTGATAGCTTCTGGTACTTCACTTAGCTTTATAAATTCCATAGTTATTTCTCCACTATAAAGTATTGTGTGTTAAAGGATGCTGCTCCGTGTAGAACAGAGTTACCATTGTCGTCTGTGAGTGATGATTGGTTATCAGTGATTTCAAATTGGTTGTTGTCACCAAAACCGTTGCCCCCCCATCTAGTAAATAGTAATTCATTACTAGCCCAGTCTCTTATACCAGTATCAGTCTCCACCATTAACTTAACAGAGTTAGCGGTAATGCTTCTTGAGATTTTAGATACGAGATATGATCCATTGTATCTACCGTATGCGGTGTCATTCATCCTATATATAGTGTTAAAAGAAAATGCAGTGGGGTCAACGGCTTCTACCGTATCCGTTCCTGTATTAGTACTACTGTCATAAACCATCTCTTTATAAACATACATCAACTTAGCTACGTTGTTCTCTGATGATAAGTAGTCTAGGGTTTTGACTGCTGGTGAGGCACTATCATATGCAACATTTAATGCACTGTGGGACATAGCTAACCAAGAGGCAGATGTCGGAAGTAATGATTGTTGAAGGCCATTGGAAATCAAAGGTAGCTCATTAACTCTTATACCTGTGCTTACTGTGTTTATTTTACTTATTAAAGAAGATGTAAGTAGTGACCCTGTATCAATAACTGGATGTACACTTAAAAATACACCTCCCAAAGACAACACCTTAGAATTCACATCGTCTTTCGTGAAGTGAGCTTGGGTTTCGTAATGTACAAGAGTTACACCATCAGCTGAGTTTGCTGAATTAACATTAAAAGAGTTAGTAGTGGTGATAGTAGTTTTATCTAAAGCGGCCCAAGAAACCCCATCGTTTACAGTTTGTATAAAGTCTGAAGCTCCATAATCCTTAGTCTCTTTTCTATTTAGAATTACAACTAGAGTGTTTGTACCATCAGGAATAGTAGGCAACCACTGACCTTCAACACCATCTGGATATGTAGCTAATATACGAGCAGGATCTCCAACAATATCAGTCCATGATGGGTTGGCTTGTTTGTGGGTACTAGAAACACCTATTACTAACAAGCTATTAGTTTTTGTATTAGTATTACTTTCCACTGTTCGTATAAACTGTCCAACACTACCTACGCTATTTATAGTTCTTTTTAAATAAGACCCATCAGTTGCATGTTCTACATATACAATCTTACCTATTAGTTCTTGACCAAACTCTAAAATAAAAGGCCTATCAGCTACTGCTATATCTAAAAATTCATTACTATTGTTTATGTTATTTAAAGCAAACACTTTAGTAAAAGGAACACCCTCAAACCCTCTCACTTCACCAGCAATAGCCATACGCTTGTACTTCTCACGGACTTCATCTACAGGTAAAATCTCAGAGGACATACGTAAGTCTTTAACATCTGAGGCGTAGATAGCATCAAAGAATTTACCATCAACACGACCTGAAAAAGCGCCTATTTCACCAGTACCTTGAGCAGCACCTACGGTACTAGAATCGTTCTCGCTATTTACACTATTAAAACACTCTACTGTGTTCGATGGTTCTAAAGTAGTGGCATACCATTTGTTCCCATTAATACCAGAGCCAGAAGTGTTAAATGCCTTAGTGCCATTACTATTATAGGCAGGATGATAAGCCCCTTGATTTCTTCTCTGAATAAGGGCGATTGGAACAGCAAAGCATAGGCCGTTGTGTGCTAGATTATCAGAAGTTAACCCATTGCTGCCCACACCTATAAATAGACCACTACTTCCGCTGGCTAAACTATCACTACCCCAACTGCCAAAAGATGTCCCATAAAACGAGTCAGAAGAATCGTTAAACTCTGAGACGTTTGTTGTCTTGCTACCTCGAACTCTTACAAAAGTAGAGTTGTTTCCATAAGAAAGTTCTGAGTTTCCTATCTTTTGAGTAGATACATTAAACCAAGAATCACCAAGACCCTCAACAACCCTAACACGATAACGTACTTGAATGTGTTTACCGACTTCAGGATCAAAGTAAATATTATTTTCAGGCTCTTGAACAAATATAATTTTCTGAGCATCTGTCAAGGTTGACCACTGAACTCCATAACCCCTAGTCTCAGTATCCCACTCACCAAATGCACTGTAACCTTGAGCTACTAGACTATTACTTAAAGAAATACCTTTGTAAGAGGTTTCACCATATTGTGAGTTACCAAGAGGGTACACTACGCCTTTGTCTTCTATCGCTTCATGGAATGATTCTACTAACGCGAAATCTTGACGAGAGATAATAACTTTGTTATCTGCTGTTTCAGAGCCGAATGCTGTTGCTATGTTAGCGTGAGTTACTACTGCGCCTGTTGCCTTGTTGTATGTCTTTAGGCCGTTAGGTGCAGGCGGTAACTTAATTAAGTTCTCATTAGTGGTGCTGTTATTTATGTGATTTATACTATGAGTAATTCCATTGCTAATTAAAATCGGGACATTAGTTCTGCTTGCACCAGAGTCATTAGGAGAAGCCCTCCCAAGTCTTAGGTTATTGGAGACAGCGGGGTTAGTCCACATCCCTTCGTTGACTACCCCAAAACTAGAGTTCTCAGTTTGATGCTTTCCAAACTCACTGAAGCCACTAAATCTCTTGTTTTTCTCAGCTAATGCAAAGAACTCTGCATTAGACATAGCAGCATTAATAACTCTTTGAACAGAAGACACAGGCTTAAGTTCGTCAGAGGTGTTGTCCACATTACCTAACTCTAGAGTATCTCTTTGCTCTTGAGAGTTTATGTCATCTAAAAGTAATTTAGCTTGTGCCGTAATAGGAGTAACAGCATAAGCATCTGTGCCTGTCTTCTCAAGAAGTCCTGTTCCAGAGATAGCCTCTATAGATGATGTAGCTGCTACTACTTGTCGAGACTTCTCTATAGCTCCTGTAAGACCTTCTAAGGAGTTAAAGGCAGTTAGCCTAGCAGTGGTGGTAACTTCAGGCCACGGTTCGAATAGGGTTATTGTAGAGTTGCCATCAGAGTTAGGCGCTGTGCCGCTGATACCTTCAACAGCCGCAAACGTACCTAGGGTTATTACAGAGCCTTGGTAAACTCTGCTTGCGTCTATACTACCAAAGACCTCTATGATATTACTGCCATTAGTAGCTTTAGCTGTAGACGCTGCTAATAGGTGTATCGGATTAATTGCCATTCTTTTTGTTCCTTATAATATTTGTGTTTATTTGCTAACCAATTAAGTTCTCATAGGTGTTAACTGTAGTTCTTAGAATTTGTGGGGCATCTGAAGGTAGTGTTGTAGTGATCTCAAAAGTATAAGAGTAAGTTTGTCCACTCGCAGCTGCTTCATCAAAAGCTGTTATACTCAAATTTGAAGAATACTCACCAAAAAAGTTTCCAAACTCCTCCTCTTGAAAAAGCTGGGCTGGAAAAGTTCCAGAGTCTATTACTGTATTATTTCTTTTAAACCTCCAACTTAGAGTTAACCTATTCCGTTTGCTATTAGAAGAAAAGCTAGCAGAATATAAAAAGTTACCTTTTACTTCTACAGTACGTCCAGCGGATTTGTGTCCAGTAGCTGTTGCAGACTTTGAGTTGCTATTTACCTTAGACCTCTCTCTGCTGATCTGACCTTGAAAGAACTCTCCCTTTATAAACCCACTGCCATTCTTTTTGACAAAGAACGTAGCATTAGCATCAGTTTTAGCTCCAGACCCTATCCATAGCCCGTAAACGCCATCATCATGTAGCTCTCCTCTAAATCCACTTCCTAGTGAAGTTGTAACTCTGCTACCAGATACAGTTCCTGAAAAGCTTCCACTAGCACCCACTAACTCCCCTGCAAAAGTAGCGTCACCTCTAATAGTTATTCCGTTAGCAACTACTTGTCCTGAACTTGTAGTGTAAAACTCTCCATTGTCTGAGCTTATGTTTCCAGTTCCAAACCAGAATGGGAAAGTCGGGTCTCCTATCACTGCTCTTGGGACGGATGTGCTAGCAGAGGTTCTTAGTAAAGTACCTGTAATTAGCTTTCCATCTAATGCAAAAGTCTGTATCTTGTTTGCTGTGATAGCTCCAGCTGCTATTGCTTCTGCTAGTATCGCTCCAGCCTTTATCGCCCTTGCGTCAACTGCGTCAGCGTCTATAAGAGCTGCTGTAATCTGGTTAGCTCCAATCTTGTCTGAGGTGATCGAGTTCGCTATTATCTTGTTAGCGTTAAGAGTGTTAGCAGAGATCCGATCACCGTTGATGCTGTTAGCAGACATGCTACCAGTCACTACAGAGTTTGCTGCAAGCTCATTAACTGTAATAGCATTAGCGGCAATCTTATCTGCCCCTATAGAGTTAGCTACAATCCTGTTGGCATTAAGAGTGTTTGCCGTTATTCTATCGCCATTAACACTGTTAGCTATGATCTTATCTCCTCTAATAGTATTAGCGGCTATTTGATCTGTAGTTATTGTTAGGGCAGCTATCTTATCAGCAGTGATCGTATTGGCGATTATCTTATTGGCATTTAAAGTGTTGGTTGTTATTCTGTCACCATTAATACTATTGACTACAATCTTTTCACCTACAATGCTGTTAGCTATGATTTTGTCAGCCGTAATAGCGTTAGTTGCTATCTCTTCAGCTGTTACTGCTAGAGCATTTATTGTTACTGTGGTAATGCTATTAGCTCTCAACTTAGAAGTATCTATGGAGTTAGCTGCTATCTTGTCAGCTGTGATAGCGTTAGCTGCAATAAAATCTGCTGTAATACTATTAACTACAAGCTTGTCTGCACTTATAGTGTTTGCTGCAATCTTCTCTCCTCGAATACTTTCAGAGACAATCCTATCTGCGTTTATAGAGTTTACTATTAACTTATCACCACTAATAGTTTCTGCTTGTATCTTTTCTCCTGTAATTGACAAAGCCTGAACCTTGTCAGCTGTAATAGCGTTAGCTGCTATTTTGTCAGCACTTATGGAGAATGCTACGAGCTTATCTGCTGTGATAGAGTTAGCTATAATCTTGTCAGCACCAATAGAGTTGGCTAGTATCTTGTCAGCGGTAATAGAGTTAGCAGCGAGTTTAGGTGTACTAATACTACCATCTTTAATATCTGTTGCTGTTATTGGAAACTTACTGTCAAAGGCTTGTGAAGACTTTTGCTCTGTAGTTTTTATTCCAAGAATGTTGTCAATGATACTGACTATATTTACTCTTTGATCTTCTACCTCAGCCTCTATCCTAAAACTTTCTAGAGAGAGGTTTAAGTCAACTAAACCTTCTAGAGCTTCTGGAAGGTCGCTATCGCTTAATGTCTCTAAGGTTTCTCTTATGCCAGCTATGTTACCTTCTAGCTCTGGTATTGTGGTATTATTTAAAGTGTTTACTATGTTAGTGTTAGTGGTTATGCTGCCATCAAAAGTTTCAACTTTTACCTTTAAATCATTAACCTCTGTAGAATTTGTCTGTAAAGAAGAGTTAATGCTTGGCAGTGTAACGTTGTTAAGCTCTGCTAAGTCTGTCTCTACTATTCCTAGAGAAGATGATATGGCAGGTATTACCGTGATGTTTAAGTCAGCTATATCAGTTTTTACATTCTCTATGCTTAAGTTTAAGTCTGGGAGTGTTACACTATTAAACTGCGCTAAACTATCGTTAGCAACTTGTAAGTCTATCTGAAGCTCAGGTAAAACAACGTCATTGAAATTATTAACTAAGCTGGTAGTGTTAGCGATGTCCTCTTGTAGCTCTACTAAAACCTCAGTGTTAAGGTTATCTAGATCGCTACGAAGTAATACTAATTCTTCTTGTAAGTTTGTAAGGTCTGTGCTATTGAGGTTTTCTAAGTCTATTTGAACTTGCTCTAAGATAGCCTCTACGTTAGGAAGGACTACATCATTAAGAGTTCCTAAATCTATGTTGAGAGTTCTAATCTCAGCTTCAAATTTTCTATCTGTTACTGCCTCTTCAAAGATACCATTAATGTGATTGATAATAGCGTTTCTAGGATCTTCATAGTTATCACCGATCAACCTTTGGATTCTATCTTGTAGTGATCCTGAGATAGTGTTAGCGGCTATGGCATCTTCTACAGACTGTTCAAGGTTCTGCTCAAACTCTGAGATTACATTAGGGAGTATCCTGTCAAATATATTATCTACAACACCGCCACTGTTAGAGGACACTGTACCAGATATTAAAGCTTTTATATTACCTAGAGTTATCTTATAATCTACACCAGAGTTCACATCTTTAACATGGAAGATATTAGTGTCATCTCCTACAAGAGTGGTAGTCTCTGGTAGGGCCGTTAATTCAATTTTATCTGTCATTCTAAGCCCTTTTAGTTTTTAAGAAACTCGTTGCCACATGTAAACAACAAAGTAAGGTGGTAGTATTGATTGTGAAGATATAGAGCCAGAGATACCGTGACTGTGGGCTTGATTACTTCCTGTAGAATCTGTAGTCGCATCCCTAACAAGCAACTGGTTGTTGTCATCGTCAGTGCCTTTAGATCCTACTCCAGCGTTTTCAGATGGCGCTGCTGTTTTGTTAGAAGCAGCGTTTAGCCTACTAGAGTTTTCTACGTAATAAGCATCTTCATGATCATGGCTGTGAGAGGCCATCTCTGCTACTGTTAACACATGACCATCTACTGATAAAGTTTGAGAGTGAGTGTGGGCTTTAGCTCCACCTGTACCTCCAGCTCCATCAAAGTCTGTGTCATCTTCATCATGCCCTATTAAGGCTCTACCTTCTATTCTAGTCCACTCGCCTATGCCAAACTTATCTGCTGGGTTTTGAGTGTCTAATGAAAGGTATATAGCTCCTACGTGATATATAAGACCTAACAAAGAAGCCCCTGATCCTTGGACTAAGTTGTCTATCTGATTCTGTACTTCTACTAAAGAGTTGTGTATGGCGTTATACTGATAGTTAATATGCTGTCTTGAATGTGGCTCTTCTCTGAGGATGCCTTCGCTTCTTAAACCTTCAGAAGGAGCGATCTTGTTAGGCGTTCCTGTTACTGGGTCTGCTATGTTTGAGCTTGCCCATCTTGTATTCTCTACATTAATTGTCATCTATTCTTCTCCTACGAGCTGTGGTAGTATTCTGGGGGTATTCTTAAGTTGGTTGTTTGTCCTACTTCAGGAGGCACACCTTTTACAGAGTTTGCACTGGCAAGGTTGCTTAGGTAGTTTACAGCTAGGTTTAAATCTTGGTCTGTTACAAACTCCTGTCCAGTGTTATCCACTAAGATACCTCCTGCTATTTCTAACTCTGAGGGAACTAGCTCATTACTATTTACAGAGTTATAAATACCTACTTCACTTGTTGTTGCTGGAGAACTGTCTTTTAGAGTTTGTGCCATTGCTCTAGTTATTAAGTTAGAAGAAGACAAGAACTTAGGGTTAAACGTTAAGTGTTCGTAAAACCTCACTGAGTCATCTCCAGATAACAGTTGCAATATCTGTATTAGTTGGTTAGGAGTACCCTCAGAAGAGTTTAAGTAAATACGATTCTTTATAGCTTTCCTGTAGCTTACATCTCCCCTACCTAACCTTCTGGAATCTACTACCTTACCAATGTTGTCTAAGGTTGCTCCGTAAGCGGTGTCTATGTCAAAGTGGTCTAATAAACTTAAGGAGTCAGTTTGAGTCCTAGTTAGTTCTTTTAAGTATGCCTTGACTATAGCTACTAAGTTGGGCTTATCTTGAAACTGTGAGAGTATTCTAGAGATACCCTCTTCAGAGTAGTTCACAGTGTTTATCATAAAGCCACCACACTAACCCTTATTGAGTTAAAGTTTGCTTTCTCTCTCTTACCAACTGGTAGAGTGTTTGTAGAAAATGCGTCTTTGTCTGGGCTTGTAGTAGAAGCTGAGAAAGAAGTACCTACTTGTATAGTCATACTGCCAATACCCTCTACAGCTCCGTAGATAACTCCAAAGAATCTCTGAGGGATTATGTCAGCGTCTAGAGCTAGGCTATTGCCATACTGAACTACCGCGTCTTTAATAGCTTGGGTTACATTGTCTGGAAGGTTTTCCTCAGCGTAGCTAGAGTAAGTGACTTTAACATTTACATATACTGGGACTGGTCTGCTCCACCTAACTGCTTGTAAGCTGTTTGAATAATCTAGAACTAGGTTTGTTAGCTCGCCATAAGTACTTACTCCAGCTGGCTTGCTATCCCATATCGCTTGTGATATCTCATCTACTAAGCCCCCCTCTACAATGCATTCGTAACTATGAGGAGGTCTACCATCAGTATCTGTAAACTTAGTCTCGTTAGGAAAAACTCTTACTAGACTAACTCCTGATAAATCTGCTAAGGTTGCCGCGATAGCTCCTATAGTTGCGTTACCTGAAATCTCTACACTTCTAGTGTGCCTTACCCTAAGCTCCGAGTTAGTCTCTTCATCCCTGCCTACGTTAAATGTGTCGTAGTTAGTTATTGAGTTAACATTACTGGTGTTACTGTTTATAGATGTTATTGTACCTATCTGAGGGTTTATCTTTCCAGTAACTGATGCTATGGTAGGTAAAGCTCCTTCTATCTCTGTGAAGTCTATTGTAGAGCTTCTAAAGACCTGCATAGGCGTAAATGTAGTAACTGATGTAAGTGTTAGTACAGCACCTGATCTCTTCACTGTGAATGTTGTAGGAGCTTCTATGGCTATCTTGTTGGCAATAGCCTCAGCTACTTGAGTTAAGGTAGAAGTTGCTGAGATACTCACTGAGAATATCGTACCATTAACTGTTACACTAAAGACTCCTGAAATAGCGTTAGGTGTTAATGTTATCTCTGAACAAGATTGAGAATTAACTGTTGTAGAAGAGCTTACTTGATATCCGTTGTTCTGAGTGTCTGTGAAAGAAGTGCCTTTAGGAAAAACCTTGCCATCTGCACTTACTTTGGCATAAACTATACCTGTAGAGAAACCCTTACGTAAACGTCTCAAACCTATTAAAGCGACAAGTCTATCGAGATACACTCCGTCAGCAGAGTCTAAGTTTAAGTTACTAGATATTGCAGAAGAAAGCTGCTCTTGGTCTGCTACAGCCGATGCGAATATGCTAGTTATAATTCCTAAAACTGTATCAGGAGAGGTGTTAAAGTTTGTGCTGAGGTTGGTAACTAAGTCAGAATTTATATTAGAAACTATGTCCTCAAACCTAGTCTCTTCAAAACCTTTTGATGTGATTGGCATTATGCCTCCTATATTTCTATTTGCGTATTCAGAGAGATTATGTTTCCATCATCTGCTGTAAATGTAAAAGATGCTAAGTACTCTCCTGTTGCGCTTAAAGAAGACTTATAATTGTTTACTCTGTTAACACCATCTGTACTCTTAATTACATCTTTGAAGATAGCGTCTACAAAAGATATCTCAACACCCTTTTTAAGGATTGATTCAAAGTAAGGAATACCTATTGTGTAATTTCTATACCACTCTCCGTAGTAAGTCTTCATTCTTATCTCTACAACTTGAGCTAGGTAAGTGTTACTGTCAGTTATAAGAGAGGCTTCTCCCTCTATGATACTGATATCATTAAATTCATTTAAGAGTAGGTCACTCATTAATATCTCCTATTAATTTGGCGGTAAAGTCTTAGTTGTACCCACTTTAACTCCTCCATGTGTATGCGTGTTCAAACTTATGCCATCATCTGTAGTAACGTCACCTCCAGTAGATACAGTTCCATCAACTCTAAAGTTTCCTGTGCAAGTTACGTCATCAGCCTGTAAAGTTATGGAGGCTGCAATAACTTTTACTGTAGTTGCTCCTGTTATGGTGACATCTTCAGGAGAGTTAACTGTTACAGCCCCTCTTGAGTCTATCGAGATGTCAGCGCCCTTGTACTTGATCTGGAACTTATCCTTAGAAGGTCTCAGGGACTCGTTGTAAGGATATAAGCAAGGTATGGCTACAACATCATTACTAGTGAACTTACGTAGCGTGTTAGGGTCTGAGATAGCTCCTGTATCCATGTAAGCTTCTATGTCTTCATGACAGAACATTAACAACACTGGGTCTCCAATCTCTACAGGGAATGACATAATTCCACCTCCTGAGCTTGGGAATATAAGAGGCACTCTGTAACAGCTTGCCTTCTCCATAATTAGCCCATCTTTATAAACTGTGTTTACATAAGGTTTAACAGTGACTGACTCTATGTACTCTCCGACATAGTTTACCTGTGTGACTTTTCCTACAGTCTGAGTCTTCAAAGTGTTCTTAAATCTTTCTATGTGAGAGTTGATTACTTCATAACTATTTACACTCATCCGACCCCCTTACATTCTATAGTTGTTTCCCAAGCATTTTCTCCCCTATAATCTAATTTGTGGGAGACTTTTTCTATTAGATAAGATCCTTTGAACTCTCCGTCTATAATGTTTACATTCTTACCTAACACTAAATTACCGTTTAAAAAAGTCTTGACCTCTATTCCTGTAGAAGGTTTAGATACCCCTGAGTTTCTTACATCACTTGAGAGCGCCTTAATAGACTTAATCTGTTCTGCTCTAAGCTCTGTAAAGTACAAGAACTCAGCCAACCCTGTAGGGTGTATATGTAGAGTGTTGTTGTGGATATACCATACATAATTAAAAGAAGAACAAATTTCATTCATAGCGTCTCTTAAGTAACCATCTATAGTCATACCCCCTCTTAGTAGTGTCTCTTTAGGTGTAACTCTAAACGGCAATCCTGACACCAACTGGATGTTATCTCTTGATATCGCTACTCCGTTGTCTTTCCACTCACCAATCAAACTATTAAAAACATCTTCGTAGTTTAGTATTCTTCCAGCTATTTGAGGGGGTATGCTTAAATTTATTCTGACGCTAGTTGTTGTTGTGGCTGCTTCCTTGCAACTGAGTGTAGTAACTGTATCAGAGCCTTCATCTTTAGTTGTTGACTCTTGGACTTGGCCTACAAATATTAGTGGAGTTTTATCTCCGCTACCTTCTTCTCCATAACCTGCTTTTAGGACTACGAGATTATTCTTTTTAGAGATTCTCCTTATAGAAGACTCGTCTAAGTTGTGTATTGAGATAGTCGTGCCTTCTCCAGATCCAGAAGCTTTAGAAGATTGAGAGATAGACACAACTATCTGATGCTTAGAAAACACATTTTCATTTGCTATACTAAAAGCCCTGTACTCAACATTTAAAGGAAGACCAAAACCTATGTTCTCTGGTAGGGCTGTTGTGACAATAGGTGACGAATACTCTTCGGGGCCAGCTACACCTAAGGAATAAACTCTGTTATAACTGTATAAGTTCATTTATACCTAACTCCCTTTCCTCATTAGAAGGTATCCAATAAAGTCTGTAATCTTTGTTGTTCCCAAAGTTACTAAAACCTAAAGGTTCTTTAGTGTTAGAGTTCTTTACGCAGTATAAGTTTCCTTCTGATAGCTCGTCTACAATGTATCTGCCTGTGAGGTTTTGATTAGGGACTATCATTATCCCCGTTAAGTACTTCTCTCTTCCACTGACAGAGCTTATATCTAAATACCAAGACTGATTTACAGAGTTAAACTTAAGAGTTAACTTAAACAAAGAGTTACTGAGAGACACTATTTGTGAATAGTAAGCGTCATCTCTAAGTATTATACTAGAAGCCATTTAGTTAACTCCAATAGAATTATTAACAAAGTCTCTAAAAGTTTTGAGTAAGGTATTACCCTTAACTGTTTCAGTGTTACTATCACCGTTTTCTGTTATGCCTTTGTACTTATTAAGCTCTTCCTTGAACATACGATCTCTAAACTCATTAGCGATTGGCGCGATAGTCAGTTGTTCGAACTCTAACTTAACATCGTAAGAACTACCCATACCTGATTCTTTAGAAAACTCTAAGGCGGTAAATACACAGTTCTTTACTAGCCCTAAGTCCTTATCAAATTTAATTGAGAAAGGCATCTTAGAGTCCCTAAGAAGCTCTAGCCTAGCTACATTGTCAGCAGCCTTAAACTGTGGTATTGCTGCTTGGTATCCAAAGTTAAGTACATCAGAGACCATACCTGAGAATGTAAACTTCTTATTCTCATTCACTACATGGTCTGAGACAATAGATTTGTCAGAGACTGGGTTTCTAGTTGGCCTTGATACCATGTTAAAAGACACACTTTCAGTAACTGTTAAAGCAAAAAACTCTTTAGGCACACTGGAAGATGGGTCTACATTTTGTGTTTCTATATATATGTGGCTCATTCTTTACCCCGATGTTACAAAAGCGTTTAAGTTATTGGTTTGATAGGAAGTCTGAATGTTGCTATCTGTAGAAGATATCATTAAGTCTATTCTTCCCCCATTGTTTTGTGAGTTTGAACTAGAAGGAAGAGAACTAGGAGCGATTTTGCCATTTACCATTGACCTAAACTGTGCTGTGTCCTTTCTAAATCCTTCAAGAAAGTCACCTGAGCTATTGCTCTTAAGTAACTTCTGTAAACCTTCTCTCTCTGATCTACCTTCTGCCATAGAGTCTCCTAAGAAGTCTCCTATAAAAGGTATCTCTCTAAGAGCTTTCTCTACCATAGCTCCAAACTTACTTATGTCTCCTATCTGACTACCTCCGAAGAAGTAGTCTTCTACTAGTCCAGTTAAGTCATCATCAAACAAAGCTTTTATTTCGTGAGCTACTCCTAGTATTAATAAAGGAATAAGTAACAACCTTCTTAGTGTTACCAGCAGTGCGCTATTTAAAGCCATTGTAGAGATGGTGGCACTGTTAAGGGCTAAAGTCATAGCGCCTATTCCAGCTACAATACTAAACATCTTACTACTAAAGATATCTATTAGAGCCTCAGACACACTCCCTATAATAGAGAACAAAGCACTTAAAATAGGTATTAGTATTTTAGAAGCTCTCTCTACTATCTTAAAGAATAATTGATAGATTCTACCAAGTCCTTTTAAACCATCAGAGGAAGCTCCTATATCTTGCCCTATAGATTTTAAAAGCTGTGAGAAGCCTTCAGAGAATCCATTTGTAAATACTGTGTCAGCACCTTCTTGGGCAAAAGTCATAAACTGACCTTGAGCTACCCTTGTAGAAGCTAACTGAGCTGCTAATGCTCCACCTTGTCTAGCTAGAGTTGCGAATGCAATACCAACCTTAGGTAGAACATCTTCTGCCATTAGCTCTCCGTTCTCCATCATCTTGAATATTTCAGCTGTAGATTTACCTAAACCTAGCTCAAATGCCTTCAAAGCTCCGGGAATTTGTTCTGCTAATTGGTTCTTTAATTCTTCAGCCATGATCTGACCTTTGTTCATCATCTGCTGAATGGCTTGTAGGCCTTTCTCATATCTGAACTTGTCAACACCAGCTGCTGTAGCGAACTCTGAGAAGCCTGTAAATAGTTGTCTTGTCTCACCTCTGTCTAGCTTACCCTGTGCTGATAGTTGGAACTTAGTAAATCCATCTGTAGCATTCTTAAGGTTAAGACCTAGACGTTTAGCCTCTTCGTTTACAAAAGCTAAGTCTTTAGTAGCTTGTGCTGCTGAACCAGAAGATAGAAGCATTGCTGCCCTCATACCCTCGAAGTCTTGTCCTGTTTGGTTAATGGCATTTGAACCCGCCATAATAGCGAACACTGATA
>Ga0222646_100211_pt1 | contig 18735 bp, 25 predicted proteins | sample AntAcemetagen293_FD_179819 | JGI IMG/M metagenome (GOLD analysis project Ga0222646, IMG submission 179819) | Saline water microbial communities from Ace Lake, Antarctica - #293 | ecosystem: Environmental > Aquatic > Non-marine Saline and Alkaline > Saline | place: Antarctica: Ace Lake | collected... | reverse complement strand
ATGTTTTGGCTTGTGCGAACCCAGTCCGCCGCGTTGTCGATCACGACTTTTTCAGACCACGTTGCAGTTTCGCGGTACGCCAGAACCTTGCCCCATTCAGCTTCGCCCAGCGTCAGGATGCCTTGCAACGGGCTAATGGGAGCAATGGCTGCACGTATTTCCTGAGCGGTGGGCAACGGCTTGGCGTCTAAGGCATTGTTGGGCTTTACGTGGCCTAGAGTGTCAACTGTGATTTCTGTGCCATCTGGCAACCAGTACGTTTCGCCGCGTATGTCAACTACGTGTGACCATGCGCCGCCGGTAAACAGCGCCGCCTTGCCATCAATGCGTTCAACAAGTGCATCTGTGGCGTTGGCTGGGATTAGAAACCGCCCTAAGTCCAGTGGGTCTTCTCGTGCTAAAGAAGTACCTACAAACTCCCTAGTATCTCCGTTGAAGTGGTATAATTCTTTCATGGGGTTTCCTTTAGAATTTGATGCAGTACATCATTGCGATGTTGCGGGGGCGTGTGTCTTGCGCCGTGTCCCAAACATAGATTGTGCGGTCCATATAATACCGCGACGAGTCCGCGTCTTTACCCGCAAAATCGCCATTGTAGGGACCGCCACTATAGATGTTTAGAGCCTCGGTGTTGGTTGATGTCGCTCTATAAAAACGAGTCTCTTGGTCTTGGAAAGAACCCAAGGCACGGCTTGCGTCGATGCCACGCCCGTTATCCCAGCCGCGAAGAAACTCACCGCGTAAGTCTGGAATAGCAAAGGTTGTTGAACCATCTCCTGCGCCAAAGGTGTCACCTATTGCTGTAAACAAATCCGAGTAAGTAGTTCGGGACACCGTTGACCCGTCACATTCTAGCCAGCCTGTCGGAACCGATGTAAACGCAAAGGCGGAAATTGCACCTGAAAGAGTGGTGACAATGCCGCTTAAACCAGACCCATCACCATCAGGCGCAAGGCCTCCAATATCCGCAAGAGCCTGTTCAGGCGTGCGAAACTCGCCGCCGTCCTCTGCCGCATTGGCGCGAATGTAGTTGCCAGCCTTGCCTGTCAACGGCGGCAGATCGCCAGCAAGCGCCGTGGCAAGCACATTGTCGGCAACGTCCTGCGTGTAGGTAATCATCGCTTGCAATTCGGGGCTGTTTGTCAGCGTAAACCAGTTCATAAAGTTGTCGACGTTGGTGTCAAAAGCCGCGTTTGCCTGCTCTTTTGCAGGTAGCGTGTCCGGGTAAAGAGTGATTGTCGGTGTTGTCATAATTCTTCCGCCTCTATTGTGGCCTTCGATGTTCCGACACCTTGCGCCGTTGGGTTTGCCGACGATAAAGTGCCGTAAATTGAGAATTCGGGATATTGAGCGTCAGCAACAAACACCGCGCCAATGCCGTCAATGTCATCAACCATGCGCCAAAATGCGTTGGCTTCATAATTTAACAGCGTGACGTTATATGAAACAATTGACGATGTGGTGCGCTGCAAAAGCGATGTCAGCGCCCCGTCTGTCTTTTTGAATGACCGGCTTTTCAGCGTCTTGCCTGTTCCAACGCCAACAACACCAAACTGCGAAACAATGCCCGCCGCAATTGTGGCAACCTTGGCAATCTCGCCCGTGTTGGTGATTGTAATGTCAATCGACGCATTTTGCGGAATGTTTAACGCAAAGTTGATGTGCTTGCGTTCAAACGATTTCGGCACGAACAACCATTTCCAAAATGAACCGCCGTAGAGCGCCTCGTCTTTCATGTCATAGCTTACGTTCGCCGCATCGCCGGTCGTAGTAACAGTGGCAACGATTGTGATGTTGGTTGCCTGCACGCCAAAAAAAGCCATGCCGCTGATCCGCGACAATGTCTCAAGAGTGTAGGTAATTGTGTCGGCATTGCTTGTGACAGTCTCGACAACGCGGTACTTATCAATCCCAACCTGTCGATCAAACGCCGCGTAACGGTTGGCGGGTCCAGCGTCAAACCAGTCTGTCGCCGTCGCGCTTGGTTCTTCCGATGTTGACGCCGCGCTAACCTCGAAAATACGTTCCCCGACACGTTTTTGCGTGCCAAGCGTATAAGTGCCAGCCGTCCACGCCGTTTCAAGCGCCACATTTGACGCCGTGATGTTGGCGTCCGCAATCAAAAGAGGCACAACAATTTGCAATGGCGTTGTCATGTTGCGGCCTCCAGTGTTAGGGCGTTGGTGTAGTCGGTGTTTTCTGCCGTCTGCGACGATGAATTGGCTGTAATCTCTGATGTTGATTGTAGCACATCCATACGCGCATTCAACGACTTTAATTCCGCAAGCATTTCTGCCTGCGACTTTTCCGGGCTGTAAGCGATATTATTAGCAGCCCGTGACAATCCCCGCCTAAAATCAACGCCAGTCGCAAAGGCGTTTTCGTTTGCGTTCATCGCTTCGGAAAGTTTGTTTACCGCCGCCGCCGCGTCCTCTGCTGCAAAAATTTGTGCAAGCAACGCTTTATTGTGTTCGTTTGTGGCGTCCATTTCACGGCCTCGCATAATGGCCGTCAATTCTTCAGTTTTGCCCTGTGCCTGCAATAAACGATCGGTCAGGGCCACGCGATTTTGTGCCACCGCAAAGAGTTGGTTGACGCTGTCAATATGTGGCACAAGGTTTGCAAGGCTTTCGCCCATCCGTGCGAACTCTTTTGAAATTGCCGCAGACTTTGCAGCTTCATCCAGCCCCTTTAGTGACAGCGAAAACCTGTGCGTGAACCCGTCAAATATAGAACTGGAAACCCCCAGCGACTCTGCCGCGCCCACTACGCTTTCGCGCACAAGGAACGCCGCCTGATCCATCGGACCCGCGCTTAGTGTCTTGGTAATGGTTGACCGCTTTTTAGACAGGCCAAAGAACCGCGATTTTTCAATTCTTTGGAACGACTGGAATGCAGCGTCTTCCATTGAAATAACGCCTTTGATGCCTTCGTCGATTGTTTTTGTCTTTGACTTGAAGAATGAAACAACCGCAAAAACCGCAGCCAATGGCAAAGCGACCGCGCCGAGTGCCGCGCCAAGGCCAGCCATGCTTGCACCTGCCGCTGTTGCCGCTGCTGTTTGCGCTGCGATAGTGCCACCCAGTGCCGAAAAGCCACCGCTTGCAAACGCGCTTGCTGCCATTCCCGCACCAGCGCCAACGCCGCCCAGCAGGCCCGTCACGCCCACAAGGCTGCCACCAGCCGCCAACGCCGCACCTGCACCACCCATAAGCGTGGTTGCCGCTGCACCACCGCCCACACCGCCACCGCCAGCCGCTTGCATCGCCATGTTTGCAGCGTTGCCGCCACCGCCGGTCATCATTGGCAGGATTAGCTTTGTCTTAGCAAAGCGCACAACCATATCAATCAAGAATTGCTTAATGAGGTTTGCGCCATGACTTACTAGGTCTTTAATGCTTTTAATTCCGCCGTCAGCCATTCCACGGATAGCGCTTTCAACGCCGTCGGCAAGCGGGTGCGTTTCAATAAGTTCGTCATTCAGATCAGAAACAGCCTTTGCCATTGCGCCGTCAGAAAGGCCGTTTTTAGATAGCTTTTGCAGCTTCGCAATTTCGGCATTGTATTTTTTGACCGGATCAGCATCAAACTCAAGGCGCTCGATTTCCTTTGCCATTGCCTTTAATTCTGTCGCTGCAACTTTTGATGCGCCTGATAGCCCACCACCGCCACCGCCGCCGCCAATTGATTTTGTAGTGGCTTCAAAGACCTTTCTAACGGCAACGCCTTGATCTATCAGGTCTTGCATGTTGAAAGCCGCACGCACTTGTTGAATAGCCCCGTCAGGACCAGCCGCGCCGCCGCTTCCACCAATTGCTGCAATGGTCCGCGCCAAAGTTAATGAAATGCCAAGTTTCTTTGCAAGTTCTGCGGCAGACGCATTTGCATTGTTAAAGTTGATGCCGCCGGATATGTTTGCGAGCCTTTCAGACAAGCTGATAGCTGTAATTACCTGCCCATCAAACACAACCATTCCATCAACCGCGCCAGCAATAGCAGCCTTGATGCGTTCAACTTCCGCAGTGGCTTCCTGAAAGTCTCCGGCAACGCCTTGCTGTATTTCACGCAGTGCGCCCATGCTGTTTATAATTTCAACTATTGCGGCCTCTTGCTCGTAATAGCCGTCAGTTCCAGCCTTAATAACTTTTAATGCCTCTTGCGCTGATTGATATTCAAGCGCTAATTGCGCCTGCCGCAAGGCAAGCGTAGCGTCAACTTCTTCCCTTTTTGCCGCGGCGTTTCGCAAGTGTGCTTCTGCTTGTGAAAGGGTGGCAATTGCCGCTGACTGCGTCATTGTCTTTCCGCTTTCCATAAGCGTGAACAAGGCGTTAGCCTGTTTAATTTCATCACCCATTGCCAGCGTTACGTTGTCAGTCGCAATTGCAAGCCTATTTGTGGCAGAACCTAATGCTAGAAAATTGCTTGCTGTACCAATTAAAACGCCAAACGCGCCCACAACCTTGAGCGCCGCGCCTGCAATCCCAAATAGCAACGCACCGATATTTTGCAGGCCAGCGACAAAAGATGGTGTCGTGATTGTTTCAATTAACCCGTCAATTGACGCACGCAGCTTTTCCGTTGCTGGGCCAGACAATTCAAACAGATCGCCAAACGAGTTGCCAAGCGCAGCCAATGCGCCGCCCAGCGTGTCACGCGCTGCCGCTGCCGATCCGCCAAACTGCTTTTCCAGTTCGCCCAGAATAATGCCCTGCGCGCCGGCAATGTCATTCGTTGCAACCATTGCTTTAACAACGTCTTTTTGCGCTTCGGTAAATTGGATGCCCGAACGCGATAGGGCGGTCATACCCAAAACTGGATCGTTCAATGCCTTGCCGACTTGCAGCGCCGCCGCCTTCAGGTCCGTACCCATCGCGGTCGCAAGATCCATTGTGGCGACTGTGGCCTTGTCAAAGGTTCCGCCCTGAATTTGCGTGAAGGTCAACAAGACGCCCTGCATTGCGTTGGTGGCCTCGTCGCCAAACTTTGTAACGCCCTGCAACGCTGCTGCGTGCGCGTTTAGCTGGCCAATCGTTTTACCAGCCGCGCCGCCTGTTGATAAAAGGGCAGCCGCAAGCTGTGCCTGTGCCGCATCGGCTTCAACGGTGGCGCTCACAAACTTGTTAAGACCAGCGCCGGCAGCGACAACGGCCACAAGCGCCCCAACCGCAGCCGTGGCGGCAACGGCAAACTTTCGCATGCCAGCGGCAGCAACGCCGCCAGATGTCGCCCCAAGTCGCCCCATGCCAGCCGCAGCGCCGTCGGTGGCCCGCTCGGTCTTGCGCCCGGCGCGTGTTGTGTCGTCCAGCGCGCGTTCGCCCTTTTTCAAGCCGCGCGTATCAACGCCGAGAACAAGGTTTGCAAAATCAGCCATATGTTATTCATCCTTGAACGGTTGCGACCCGCCACAACAGCGGGCCGTCATTTGGTTTTGTTGCGTTGGTCTGGCGGTATGGAAAACGGGCTTGTGCCTTCATTCATGCCAGTGACAAAAGCGTCCGACATTTTCTTGATTAGGCTGGCTTCCCAAGGCTCAATCGTATCCATTGTCAGGGACGCATAGGCCGCGATGTCAACCCAGTCCAGCGACTGAAAACCGCCCATCGGTCCAGACTTTATCGGCCCGGCTTCTATCAGGATATTCAGCAAGTATTCCCCCGCGTCCAATTCTACAAAAGGCGCGGGGGTGTTGTTTGCGGTGTGACGCATCAAACGGCTTTCTTTCGGCCTGTCTGTTTTGTCGTTCTTTAACTCAATAATGGCGTTCAACCATCCAGCTTGGTGCGCGGCAAGTATTAGTTGCCCTTGCCGTTTCCCAAGCGGTTCGCCTGCTTGGATGCAAAGTCGCTGCACTGCTTGGCAAACGGGTTGTTTGACATTTCGAACACAGGGTCGCCGTCTTTATTCAAAACAGGTTCACCGTCCGCATCCTCTTTCACGCCCATGTGAACAAAAGTCAGGTTCAAAAACCACATCGCATCGTCTGCGTTTGCGGGCTTGCCGTCTTTGTCCACGTTTTCAAAGCCAATAATAAACGGCGCCGCCGCTTCGCAAAGCTGATTATGCACGTCTTCCATCACGCGGGCTTCGTCATCGCTGCCATTGGCCTTTGCTGCCTTGGACATCATAGCGGCCTTTTGTGCTGCCCGCATTTTGGCTTGCATAGATGCCGACGCAGTACCGCGCAAGATAACCCGGCAAGGCTTGTCGCCGTCCATCAGCGCCTCGCCTGTCCATTCGTCAACAATCTGCATTGGCGATCCGGTTTCCGCTTTTGCGCGGCTGTCAAATTTAGAAAAATCCATTTGGTAAATCCTTGGGGTTCTGGTTCAAGTGGGGCGACGGGCGAACCAAACCGCGCCGCCCCTACCGCCGAAGCGGATTTAGGTAGGCTCTACGTCGTCCACTGTGGCCGCGTTTTGCTTAAAGTTGATTGTGGCACCTTCAAAAGTGCTGTCGTCTTTTTCGTTTTCAGCGTAGGTGTGAAGGTAGCCATGCGCGTATTGCACAACGTCACCAGCAACAGGTGCAGGACCGTCGCCGGTATCCGTGCCAGACCCGCGCACGATCTTGAGCGAGTAAATGCCAGCCTGCGCTTTAGCCGCGACAATAGCCGTGGCAATACCTGTGTCAGTGCCGTCACCGTGATATGTGATTGTCGTGTCATTGCCGGTCGCCGCGCCTTTAACGCCAGACGTGAAGCCTGTGCCGAGGTCTGACACATCAATGTTGTTGTGCGTCACGCCAAAGACGGGCAGGGATTGCGTGCCTTTAAGCTGCACCCACGTCAGGGCTTCAAAGCCTGCCTTGTTGTTGGTGGCTGGTGAACCTGCTACGCCGTATAGCGTCAGGCCAATGTTGTTGTTGGTAGTCATGTGCTTGGTATCCTTTCAAGCGATTAAGCCCAACGCGGGCATTTATTTATTGACGCGAAACCAGCCGATTTTCAGCCATGCGCCAATATCTTTTTCAAGGGGTGTAGCGAACGCACCGGCCTTGTTTGTAAGGTTTGCTTTGACGGGCTTTGCGGCAACGCCTGTGGGGCTTGCCAGTGGCGTATCAATGCGGGTGAAGGTGTTTTGCTTTTTCATGTCATACTTTCGTAGCTGATATAAATCGGGGTTTCCCACCGCACGCCTTCTTCGCGGCCTTGACGCACGCTGTGGCCTGTTATCGTGACCCGCGTGTCGTTTGCAGTGACGCGCAACCCGCGCTTAAAATAGGCGACGATCTCGCCCGCTTTGCGCTTGGTGACGACTTCGTAAACGTCAAGAGGTGAAACCAGCGTGATGACCATAAACCCTTGGCGCATGTAAACTTGATCCGACAGCCCGGCCGCGACGTTATCGTTCGGCAATAAAAAAATAGTGACGTGTTCGTCAGCCGGTTGGTCGCCACCCTTTTGTGACCACAACGCAGGATAGCCCAGCGCGGTTGCCATAACGTCCGCTTGCGCGTTCAAGGCTTGCAGGATGTCGCTTTCTACATTGCTCATTGTCTGCCAATCTCTATGTTAAGCTGCCGGACAATGCTTTGGAATTTCTGCACAGTCAGCGCGACCATTCCCGCCGGTGCTTTGCGTGAAAAGCCGCCGATTGTCTTTGGCCCGTCAGGATAGCCGCCTTCTTCCAACTTCAAAATGTAAGGCAGGTTGTTTGTCAGGTAGATAATGTCGCCCGCGTCCATCGTCGCAATCTTTGCTTGCACTTTTGCCATAGTTGCCGCGCCGCTTGTGTCTGTTGCGTTCACGGTTCCGACTGCTGGTGAGCCGATAGACGGTTGCCAGTTTGCCCGCGCGCCGCCCTTATCAACGGGGGTTTCAAATATCACATTGCGGAAAACGTCCTTTGCAACGCGACGGGCCAACGTGTCCATCTTGCGTTCAGTCTTTGTTTGCGCCGCCCGCAATTGATCCGCGAAACTACCCACGGCACACCATATCATAAAGCGCCGTCTGCCCGCCCGATGCCACGCGGCCCGTGTCCACAATCGTGCGAGCCTTTGTGATGCCAGCAAACGAAAACGTGACAAGATCCGCAGGCGTGATTTCAATCCTAATAGGCTCGACGATCACTTGGAAGTCGCCAGCATTAATGTTGGTCCCGTCAACCCGGCTGCCGTCAATCAAAAATATCGCCATGCGGGCCGTGACTGGCGCCGGTGTCGTGCCGGCCGTGCCGCCCGTTGGGTCGCTTGGCCCGCCGCCTGTGGCCTGTGGTGTTGGTTGTTGAATTGTGCCCGTCTGGATCACGTCGGGGCGCTTTGCAGCCAGCTTGTCAAACGCGCCTGTGACTTCGCTGCGAATTGTAGCCATTAGCCGCGCACCATGTTAGCCATGCCCACGCCGCCTCGAATGTAACCGCGCAACAAACCTTCAACCGCAACAATGCGTGGCGTTGATGTTGGCAGGTTGTTGCCCGCGATTGTGATCGGCCCGACTTTGATGCTTTCGCTTGTGGTGCTGGTTTCAATCGTAGCAAACGGATCAAGGCCGCCTTGCAGGATAAACGCCATTTCAAACTGCGCGTGCTTGATGTCCAGCGGGATCGTGTCGGGATCAACAGGCCAGCTATCCACAAGGTCGTTGACCAAGCGCGGCCAAGACAGGGCTTGGAATTGGTATTGCTTCATGCCGATAAAAGAATACTTGCGGTCAAGATAGTTTGCCGCTTTGCGCATGTTAATTTCGTTCGCCGCATCGGTAGCAGCAAGCGTGTAACCCATGCCCAGCGCATAGCCCTCATAGTCCGCAAGCGTGCCGTAGCTGTCAGCGTTTACGCCGCCAATTGTGGTATCAAGTGCCATGTGCGGTCCCTTCTAAACTTAGTGAGGCGGCAAGCCTAAACCTGCCGCCCTGCTAAATTTAGCCCAACAGTGTTGCGACGAAATTCGGCTTCCAAACCTTCGCGGCGTAGAAAGTCGTAATGTCAAACATCGACTTGCCATAGCCCTTATAGACGCCGATGTCGTAAACAAGACCGGAGAACGGATCTTGCACGGTCAGGCGGTCAACAGCCGCATCGCCGCCGAGTGGCTGCGCAGGTGGACGCACAACCAACTCACAAGCCGCGCGGTGAAACGCCACGTTGGCTGTGTGGTTGTTGAGGATTGTGATGTTGTCGTTGTCAGGCAACGCAACCCGCAAGCCCGGCGCAGCGATTGTAATGTTGCCAGTCGCGCCAGACGCAAGGCCAACTTCAACAACGTACTTGTTCGCGGTGTCGGATGCGAATGTCACAACGTCACCGGCTTTGTAACCTGTGCCGCCTGCGGTGATGTTTTCCAACGGGATAACAGTTGCGCCAACAGCCACGCCGGATGCGTCGTTTGTGCGTCCGCCTGTTGCAGTGCCTTTGACGTGCGATGCGATGCCGTTGCTTTCCTTCAACATCAAGCCTTGCAAGTTCAACAATTCGCCGCGACGCAACAGTTCCTCGCCGCCAGCCTCGTTGACACGCTGCAATTGTGCAAGGTTGCGCAGCTTTGTACCGGCTGCGGTGTTCATCGCAATGGTGGCTTGGCCGTCAAGTGGCATCCCGTTGTCAACCAAGATTTGACGAATTTCAGCGACTTCATCAAAGTTGGAACCGAATGGGGTTGTGCCAGCCGTACCGATTGCGCGTGACGCACCAAGAGCAAGCGTAGAAGCCGTGTGGCTTTCGATTGCGTTGGTAATTTTGCGCATGGCTTGTGCGATTTGGTCGCCATAAACGGTTTCATATCCAGCGCCGTTGTTGAGGTGCTTGATGTCCTCGCCGGTGTATGGGATTTGAATGTTGGCAACCTTGTCGATGGTCATGGTCTTGTTGTCAACGGTCTGGTCATCGCCTTCGGGGATGGTCATCGCAGGCGCATAGCTGTCGTTCAGCGTTGGCGTGCGGGTGTAGGCAGCGCGAACCGTGTCACCAAACGCAGCACCTTCGGAACCGGCGTTGATTGTAACGGATGGAATGACGCCAACCAATTCACGGCCAACAATGTCGGCTGCGCGGTAGATGTCTGCTGCGAGGTCTGTGAGTACGTTTGCCATTTGTTAGGCTCCTTTTGCGGGGGCTAGTCTTTGACTGTGCCGCCTGATTTTGCATGTGTTGCACGCTCGTATTGTGACATTGCGTCAAAAGCCGCGCGCGTGACTGTCGGTTTGTCAGGCGTCCCGCCCTGTGATCCGGCTGGCTTCCCGCCGCCGCCCTTGCCTGCATCCCGAACCGCGTATGATTTGGATGTCGCAAGTTCCTTCGCCAGATCGGCTAGGGTCGCGCCGTGATCGGAACCAGATCCAATCATCGGCTTTCCGTCTGATGTCATCACCTTAACGGTGCCGTCATCGTGAAACTGTAAGCGGCCCATTGCGCTTGAAGCGATGTCGTCAATGGCGTCTGGAATAAATCCGGCCTTTGCCAACTCTGCTTTCATGTCGCTCGATGCGCCGCGTTGCATCATTTTGCTGATCTTGTCATTTGCGCCGGTCAGCCTGCCTTCGTATTCGTTTTTCATCGCGTCCAGCTTGGCCTGCGCATCGTCTGCGCCCTTGCCGTTACCCTTGGCCTTCTCGGTCAGGTCTGCGAACTTTGCGTCAACCTCTGCGGGCGTGCCGTACTTCTTCCACTCTGCATTGTGGCCACGCTCTGACGATAGCGACGATTTCAAACCGCCAACCATTTCAGGCGTTTCCCACCCTGTGACATCCAGCGTGCGTTTTCCGTCCGCTTCGGTGGTGTATGCTTTGTAGGTTTCTGGCAGCTCAACGCCTTCAGGTATATCAAATTTCATTGGTTCAGCTTCCCGCTGTTAAACGCGCAGGCATCCCGCCAACGCAAAAAGCCCCGCCGAAGCAGGGTTGTTTGGTTCGTGTTGTGGTTAGTTTGAAATGAAAACTGACCCGTACACTTGCGTGCAGTGGGGCCAGTCATTACTTTACGCCCATTTAAAGCGCGTAGGTAGTCAATGCAAGGAATACACCACTTTTACGCAGGGCGCAAGGGGTTAGATGCAGCGATATACGCGTCATAGACATCAACTCCCCTTGTCTTAGCCAGTAATCTTGATGACCGCATAACAGTATGCCTAACTGTTTGCTTGTTAATTCCGTAGACCAAGGCCGCAGATTGCAACGTGTCACCGTTAAACACACAACGCGCAACAATGTCGCGGTTTCTCTCGCGCTGGGCCTTAGCCCCAAGGCTGAAGTCCGTAAAATCAGCGGCGCTTTTTACGCCTATAGAAGACAAAATCTCCTTAAGGATTTGGCAAGTTGTTTCTTTTGTCATTTTAGTTTTCCCTTTGTTGCTGGTTAAACCCTAGCTTGCAATTCCATCAACGTCAACGGCCTGCCGTTTGCCGTTTGGGACGACAAAAATATGTGGACCGCCCCAACCCCGATCCGTGTGGACAAAAATCGAGTTTCCAGTTGAGCGCTTGGCTTTCTCAATGTGGGCCGGAAGATCATCTACGCAGTCATTTACCGACTGCTTTACAAAGTCAATAAATTTAGCCTCGTCAGTAAACGCGCCAACGCCTTCAGACCCATGTTCTTCGTGTCCGTCGCAGAATATAAATATAAAGTCAGCCATTGTTCTCTCCCTTGTTAGACCTAAACCCTAGCCTGCAATTCAAGCAACGTCAACGGCCTACCGTTTGCATCCATCAGATCTCGAAAAGATATTTTGCCGTCACGCCATAGCTTCGCACGCCCAACGCCAAGGTTTTCGTCCTGCTCTGCAACCGTGCGCTTAGACAACCAGCCCTCGAACGACGTGTCTTGCGCAATCCGACCGTCAAGGCTCGACCGCGTTGTGTCGGTCATTTCGTCAATGTCAAAACCCAACTCGCGGAAAGACTTTAGCACCGGCGCAGATGTTGACCGACAACCCCAATGCAGGTTGCCCGGCCCGCCGCCCCAAGGCAACGTGTGGTCAATTGGTTTATGCGTGCCGACGGTATATGTCAGCCCGTCGCGAGCGCCACATTCGGTTGTGGTGCGCAAATCAATTGTGCTGACCCATTGCTCGGCTTTTACGATGTCGTCATTTTCGGCATAGACCGCTTGCCGCGATGCCTGCGAAACCGCCTGCGTTGCAGATCGCACAAGGCTGTCGGCATGGCTGCGCGTGATGTCCATAAAGCCCTTGACCACCTCGCCATTCTGCTTTCCGCCCCGAATGCGCCGGATCAACTGCGCATTTGTTTCGCCCTGCGCAATGCCCAGCCGCATGTTGTCCGTGAACCGCTTGAGCGTGTCGCCAGCTTGCCGTGATAAAGTTTCGGCCACTGGTGCTCCCTGAACCAACAGATCGCCCGTAATGGCCACCAATTGCCCGCGTGTCAGTTCTGACGTGATAAGCTGCACGCCTGCACCGTTGTTGATTGCCGCGACGGCAAAACGCGCTTCCATGTCCGCAATCTCGCGCAGTTCATTCGCCAGCCGCTTGCCTTCCGCGCGATAGGATGCCGTGATTGTAGCTTTGACCTGATCCAACAGCTTTTCCAGCCGTGCCGCGCGGCGCGATATGCTGCCAATGCCCGTCGGATCAACCCGCGCAAGCTGTGCAACAATGTCGCCTTGAAGTTCCGTGAGGAATTTATTTACGTCACGCGCTTGCCCCGCCGCCAGCCTTTGAAGGTCCAGCGCACGGGTTTGAATCGCGTCTAGGATTTTATCGTTTGCGGATGCCATTGTGCGGCCTCACTTCTTTGGCTTTGGCTTGCGTTTGGTTGTTGGCTTTTTCCCGTAATTCATTTTTTACCCTCCATTCAATGCGGCAAGCGCGTTATCAACAGCGCTTGGCCCTGCAAGATCCAACGCGTCGCCCGTCAGGTCCGGCGCTTCCTCGCTGATTGCGTCCATGTCGGTTTCCGTATCCAGATCAGGACGCAGAAACCCGCGCCGCTTGCGTTCCTCATAATACGCCTCTTTTGACAATAAGCCAAGCGACACATCGGATTGCATAACCTGCACTTCCTGCGCGGTCAGCGGCGTGATGCCAAATTCCTTGTTGACCTGCACCGTGATACTTTCTTCCGGCAGCCCAGCGTAGAACGACATCCAGAACAACGCCTGCTCCAGCGCGTCTTTCAGGTTGTCGGCCATCATAGACAGCGATGATGTTTCTTTGACCGCATCCAGTGCCGCCCCTGTGGCTGTCTCATTGCTTTGAACCAACAACTGCAAGCCAAGCGCCTGCATTTGGAACTCAAGGTCTTTCAGGTCAGTACGGCCCGCGCCAATGGCCTGCCCCGAATGCTCGACCCAAGACAGTTTGGCATCGGCATCGCGCGAGGTGACAGCTTGGCTTGCGCTGATAACCAACGGTTCATCGTCACCGCGACCAGACGCAAACAGGATCGGCACGCGGGCAAAGTGCAGAATGTTGCGCTGGTCTGATTGCGACTGCCAATGCGCGATGTTGACATCGGCCAAATCCTCAAGCACCGGTTCGCCGGTGAAAAACCCCGTGCGCTGTGCGTAGAACGGAATAACTGTGATTTCTTCCGCGTTGGTCAAGTATTCGTCGTGCAGGACAAACTTGTCTTTTGCATTCTTGCGATATACCCGCACAAAAACAACGCCGTCGCGGCGCGTTATAACCCGCACCTGGTCGACCGTTATTTGCGCAAATTCGTCTTGCGGGTCGTCAACGCTTATGCTTTCCGAAATACGCAGCATAGACAACGCCAGCACGTTGTTGAACATTTCAGTCTTGAAGCCCAAGATGTTTTCAACGGTCAAGTTGACCATGTAAGGCCGCAAGCCCAAGGCGCTGGCCTGCGCGCGTGTTGTGTCACCATCGCGGCGCGGGGCATCGACCATAATGTAGGAAACGCCCGGCACAAACGCATCTTTGAACACGTCAGACGCGAAGGCGCTTAGATCCTGCCCTTGCATGTTGATGTCGGTGGCAAACTCTTTTAAGCGTTCCGGCCCTTCGCTGATCTCGATTGGCTTGGAGAACACGCGGCCCGTCATGTCTTTTACTGTCTTGCGCATTCCGTTGAACAGCCACGAAGATGCAAGCCGCGCTTGATAATCCTCGTCTGCTTCGGCCTTGAATTTTGGCAGGTAGGTTTTCCCTTCCTTGCGCATGGCATCGGATCCGCCCATTAACGCCCGACCCTTTGCCGATGCCTCAATCATTTTGGCCATAACAGCCGTTCTTGTGTTTACGCTGTCAGACATTTTATCTTGTTCCTGTGATTAGGTCGTGTTTAATTACTTCAAGTATGCCGACTGCATTGGCAAGCGTGACGCGGCCCGCGTAGAAGTAGATCAGGCTTTCAATTTCTTCGTGCAGGTCGTGCGCGTCGTTTCTTATTTGCGCTTCTGATTGCAATGACGCTGCAAGGAAATCCCAATCGCGGCCAAGTGCTGCCCGTTCTTGCTCTTGCTTTTCAGTCCTTGGCATTGGGTTCATCCTTAAAATGGCAGTGCGGTTGATGTCATGGTTGGCTTTACAACTGGCATTTCATACGCCAGCGGATAGCCGAATGCGTCGTTCTGGTGGTCAAGGCCCGTTGTCTTGTCCGGTTCGCCATTCTTGTCATAGGGCTGCTGCTCAAGGCAACGCGCGGTCTCTGGGCATGTGTCAGGGTTGACAAACACGCGGCCTGACTGAAAGCCCATGTTGACGGCCAGCACGCGGTCCTTAACGCGGGGGTTGCTTGGCCTTGCGCGGATCGTATAGCCCGCGTTTCGCAACAGCCCAATGTCGGATAATGACGCGCCCTTGCTGCTTGCGTTTTTGCCGCTTGCATCGGGGTAGATCGTAATCGTGTGACCCTCGTATCGTGATTTTAGCGTGTCAATCATTGACGGTGTGTCAACGCCGCCTTTGATTTCATCAACGCAGTGCCAGACGTTTTCGCGCAGAACAAAGGCGCAGGCGGCCATGTTGCCTACGTTGAAGTCCATCCCAAGGCGTATCGGTTCGCGGTCCCTGATTGTCTCGCTGCTGCGCTGTGTCTCGCGGTTATAGGACGTGTAAACGCTGCCCGATGTCAGGTTGGTGAACATGCCCTCGATATATGCGTCAATCAGTTCAGCGGGGTACGTGGCGCGCAGGTTGTCAACGTAATCGTCGGGCAGCTTTGGATTGCTGTAGGTTGGCGCTTGGAAGTATTCATAGCCCGGCGTAGGTTCTTTTGCCCAGCGTTCATAGACGAACCGAAAACCCTCGGGCGTTGTGTAGGCGGAAACGCGGTTGAAAGGCCGTTTGATGCCTTCTGGCTTTTGCCGATTACGCGCGACGATCTGGTTCCATACTTTGCGGGCGTTGACTGCCTTTAGCGTGTCCAATTCGTCAACGTGCGCGCGATAGGTTTCATATCCGATGATGCGTTCAGGATTGTCCATTGTGCGCAGGACAAAATCACCGAAGCGCGGCCACGATGTGTAAACGATGTTTTCCGACTTGTTCCATTTGTGCGGGACGCCAATCTTTGTCAGCCGTGCGCAAAGCCTTGGGGCTGTGATAAGCCGCACAAGGTCATATGTTGGCGCATACATGCCGATCAAAGCCGTGGAACTGTGCGCGGCGTCACTGATTGCCGACCAGATCATAACCTCGGTTTTGCCCGCTCCGAAACCCGCAACAAAAGCAGGGTGCTTTGCCGTTGACATTAAGAACCGCTCTTGTGGTTCAGTCAGCGTCAGGCGTATCGGGTTGCGCACGTTCAATCTCCCATCCGTCAAATAGTTCTGGAACCTTATCAATCGGCACATCAACGGTTGCTTGGATTGGCTTTCCATATGCGCGGTCCAGCAATGAATTTGCGGCTGTAACGCGCGCGGGTTCGCTTTGTCCGGCTGTTGCTATCTCGACCAGTACGGCCAAGGCTAGTTCGACGTGTTCCTTTGCCATTGCTGCAAGGTCACGTTTTGCGAGTGATGTTGCGCCGGGCTTTCGGCCCGAATTTGCCCGCTTGCCTCCGTGTGTCGTCATCTTGAAAAACTTGCTTGTTTGGTCATTAGGCTTCCCGCCTTTGTTAAATCGTTAAGGCATCCCGCCTATAGAAACAAAAAAGCGTTCAGTAATAAAACCAGACGCAATTAGTCACCCCAATAAATAGCACGTTTTAGCGGTTAGTCAACCCGCCTGCTTGCCATGACAACCTTAACGGCCTCACATATTGGGATGCCGCAGAAATAACTCAATTCCCCTTGCTCCAATACGGCCAACTTATGCCGCAACAGTTCAATTTCGTCTGCTGCTTCTATCAAAGTAGTTGTTTGCTTTATCGCGCTGCCGTCCCAAGTAAAAGACGCCAACATGACGCGCAGTTCTGTAGGTAAATCCCGCATATCTTATCCCGCCAAACGATCCAGCCCATCGCGCAGGGCTAAGATGCTGTTCGGCCTGTCATCTGTCATTTTGAAACATTCGTCCTGCAACATTGCTGTGCGCACGCGCCCGATCTTGTCGCGCATTGCGTAATAGCGTTTGTAAACGTCAGGATCCCCATCGCCACTGTCAAACCCACCCGAAGATACGGCAAGGCACGACTTGCTTTCTGCAATGCCGATTTCGGCCTTATAGGCGGCATAGACCTGCGAGAAGTCGCGGGCTGTCTGCTCTTGCTGTGGTGTGATGTGGCCTTGAACCATCAGGCGCCCGATCATATCGCACGATCTGTCAACGTATGGCCCAACTGTGTCTTTGCTTGGTGTCGACCAGTTGCCACGCGCCAGACGCTCGCTTGTTGGCGTTGCGGTATGGTTGTGACCCAATGATGCGACAATGCCCTGTGACGGCTTGTTTGCGGCCTGTGGCGTTGACTGCGCCCGCTTGTTGCGTAGTTGCTGCGCTTTGGTTGTCAAGTGCTGGCCTTACCTGATTTGGGGAGGTTTTGTCGTGGCCCGCCCAAACTGGGAGGAAAAGCGGGCCACTAGCAACAAAGAAAGGAACAATGACGATCCATGCACCTAATTTGCATCATTCCTGCAATAGTGTCAAGGCAACTGATGACCGATAAACTTAAACGCACTGCCAAGAGACTTTGCACGGGCAAGGGAACGCGCGGCCCTTTCACCCGCTGCAAAAAGTGTTGTACCTGTGCCGGGTTGTTCGCCGCGTGTGCCGTCGGGCCGTTCAAACTTAACCTTTGGCGAAATGAATAAAACAGCGGTGGCCATTGGCGCAAACTCTTGCCACCACGGCGCAGACGTGCGGTCAGGCAACAGCGCGATGCCGCTATTGTGTGCAAAGAACTTAGACAGCCATGCCCGCTTGGTCGATTGATGACCGAAGGGCGGGTTCATCCATACAAAGCCAGACCATTCACGTTCTAAAGCACTGTCGCTGTAAAACCTACTTGCTGGCGTGTGTCGCGGGCCGCCGGCGGGGCAGGCGACATCAATATCAAAACCTTCGTCAAGTGCGTCAAAAATATACTTTGGCGTGTACCATTCGTTGCTTTCGCCTCTGCGCTCATGGCTCATTTGTCAATCTCCACCATTTGAACCGATGCGGAATCAATCACACCGTCAATGGTATTATATGTGATCTTGTGTGTGTCTTGTTCGTATTCCATGAAGTACCAAAAGAGGTCATGCCTGCCAAAGATTTCATGCGTCACAACAACAGGGTCCGCAGGCTTTACGCGGTATTTATCATGACTTGTAAAACTAGGGTCTTGAATATCAGTCCATTCATCATAACAATAGAATTGAATGGTTGCCTTATTGTGAAACGCTAGAAGCAACGCCCCCTGCGCCTCCGGTGTCATGTCACCCCAGATCAGGTATTCGTCATATGCGGTGACTGTTGATCCGGCTCGTGATACCAGTTCCCATGTTGCGAGACTACCGTCAAAGTTCCGACCTGCGGATACATGACGTAAATAACCACTAGAATCACTTAAAGTTAATACTTCGCCTATTTTGTAAAGGCCATTTGTAGTCTCAACACATCGCACCGTGTCGCCCGCGTTGTAACCTAGGTCTGCGAATGTCTTATTCATTGTTTTAGACCTCTGCTTGCTTGCGTGCGTTTTGCTTCAACATGGCATATGACCTTGCACCAAATACGCACGTTGGATTTGCTGCGGACCAAATTGACACCGACGAAGGCGACACCCCGGCTGCGATTGCGGTTTCTTTCTTTGTCATACCCTTAGCTGCGCACTCGCGGTAAAACACGCCGATGTTTGGGTCGATTTGCGGCATCCTTTCGTCCGGCTCAATGCCAAGAGTGATGCAATCTGTGCGGATTGTGCTTTTAGATGCGCCCAGAACCTTAACAATTTCTGTCGTTGTTGCACCTGCTGCGACCAGCTTGGCAACTGCCATGCGGCGCTGTTCCATTTCGCGCACGACATCGGCGGCGGTTCTGGCTTTTGGTTTTGCGTCGACCGCGACAGGCATTGTGGGGGCGCTTAGGCGCACAACTGGAACCGCTTGCGCCCTAGCGTAGGCCTTGCGCGCCTCAAGGCTTGCTACGGTCGCCTCATGGCTTGTGTAATCAATTGGTGGCAGCGTGCTGAATGGAAAAATATTCTGCACGGTGCGGGTTAAGAATGTTTGCATTATTTCGGTTCCTTTGCTTCGGTTGCTATTTGTGCGGCTTTGGTCATTTCGTCAGACGTGATTTTATTCTGTTCGCCAGATGCGGACCCCGTTACCTTCTTTGCGTGCTGCGAACTTGATGTTGTTCTTGTGTCCCCAAACATATGCGCCTGTTGACGGCTTTGACTGAGCGCCCTTTGGCTCGTTATCAAAAAACACGCTGTCACCAATTTCCATATCTC
>Ga0222646_100208_pt1 | contig 18899 bp, 16 predicted proteins | sample AntAcemetagen293_FD_179819 | JGI IMG/M metagenome (GOLD analysis project Ga0222646, IMG submission 179819) | Saline water microbial communities from Ace Lake, Antarctica - #293 | ecosystem: Environmental > Aquatic > Non-marine Saline and Alkaline > Saline | place: Antarctica: Ace Lake | collected... | reverse complement strand
GACCCGAGAAAGCCAAGTCCAATCATGGAGAACCCCAAGATTGTAAAAAGATTCATCCACGGATCAGTACTTCTGCCCATGACTTGTGTCAAGGTCGGATCTATGGCGTTAAGTCCTTCCACAACGCCGGAGCCATGATCCATGGAGAACCAAACAACTATGGGCAGCAGGACTAGACCTAAAAACATGAGTAAGCCTTGAAATAAATCTGACCAAACCGCGGCAACAAAACCGCCAATAAAGATGTAAGAGAGAACAATAAAAAATCCGATTAAAGCACCCACTCTGTAGTCAATTCCAAGCATCGATTCAAAAGCAACACCTGTCACGTCAATTTGTGAAGCCACATATATAACGATGAAAACTACAAGTATCGATGCGGCAATAATTCGAAGGGTATTGGTTGTGGATTTAAAGTGACTTTGAAGGTAATCAGGAATGGTGATTGCGCCGTAACTGTCAGATCTCTTTTTGAAACGTTTTGCCATGAATTGCCAAGAAATAATGACTCCGAGCAGTTCGCCAACAACTACCCAATAACCTGAGAAACCAGCTATTGCCCCCATGCCGGTTAGTCCAATCAACAGCCAACCCGATTCACCTGTCGCTCTTGCCGAAAAGGCAACTGCCCAAAACCCCATATTCTTGCCGCCAACATAATAATCACTCATGCCTTTAATTCTTCGCGAAGCAAGAATTCCAATGAGAAATAAGACGCCAACATATAAGGCTAGAACACCAATCTTTAGTATGAAATTTTGATCTATCATGGGGACTATTTTTTTGATTAGAGTAAGCTGCTATACCTAATAAAATAAAGGTGTAACTAATTTTTAAGTTAGCACAAAATGATAAAAAAAAATGAGACAGATCATATTATCAGTTCATAACTACTTGAAACGGTTTTTAAAAAACATATAAATTAGTACGTTTGTAAGGTTGATTGATTTGGTAAATACTGCTGAATTAATTAGTTGGATTTGGGGATTTACCTCGGGTCTGTGCATATAATGAACAGGAAAACAAAAATCCATTTTGAACTCTACCGAACAAACTAGTATAATAATTCAATCTACAGATGAATTAGTCGCCGCTCTTTCCGAGGGAGAGAGGACGGAGTATGCGGACATAATTGAATCAACAAACCTACCAAGCAGCGCTTTTGAGCATTTTGTCTCATGGTCAAGCGAATGCTATACAAGAAATTGTATTGTGGAAAACGAAAAATTTGAATTGATCCTACTGTGCTGGGAGAAAGGTCAAATGACACCGATTCATGACCATGGTGGTGAGGAGTGCTGGGTGAAAATTATCCAAGGTGAGTTTACAGAAACGATTTACAAAATGGATAAAACCGGGGAACTCAATACGGTTAAATCAAGCATCTCAGAAACTGGGGACATCTCTTATATGATTGACTTTATGGGGTGTCACCGACTGGAAAATAGGCATAACAAAAGAAGTATGTCTCTCCATTTATACGCAAAGCCAATTCGAAGTTGTCAATTATTTGACGAGAATTCACGAACATTTGTGCGAAAGAATATGTCTTATGACACCTGTTTTGGAGCGGATAAAAAATAAAATAAAAATACATGTCTGACATAAGTGATGATTTAGTGCTGTTTAATGAGCTAGTTGAAGTCTTACTAAAAGAAGAAGAGCAGCATCCGGTTGCTGATAGAATAGATTCTGATAAATTATACGATTCTATTGACCTTTCTTTGAACACATCTGCCATGGTAGATGCAAATTTTAAAGCTGTATTAAAAGAGGTTATAGTATCCACGCCAAAAACGGCAACAAACTTGTTTTTTAACCAACTTTTTGGCGGCAGACAAAGTAAGGCTATTTTAGGTGATTTGTTGGCTGTTATGTTAAATAACAGCATGTACACCTACAAAGTTGCTGGCCCTCAAGTTGGAATTGAGCAGGAAATTATCAGACAATCGTGTCATCTAATCGGTTACGGTTCTAAAAGTAACGGAACTTTTCCAACAGGAGGCTCCATGAGTAATTACATGGCCTTGTTAATGGCGCGTGACGCAAAAGATGCCAATTTTAGATCTAGTGGAATGTCTCAACCAATGATCATTTATACTTCTAAGGAATCCCATTATTCGAATGCTAAAAATGCTAGTTTTGTTGGAATTGGAAGAAATAACATTAGATTCATTCAGGCAGATTCAGTAGGACGAATGATTCCTTCAGCGTTGGAAGTCCAAATTGAAAAAGACATCAATGACGGATTTGTTCCTACCTATGTAAACGCAACTGCCGGTACAACTGTGCTAGGTGCGTTTGATCCAATTGATAAAATTGCTGACATCACTGAAAAATATGGAATTTGGTTGCATGTCGATGGAGCATATTGTGGAAGTGTAATTTTTAGTGAGAAGTACAAGTACCTTGTAAACGGAGTAGACCGATCTGATTCATTCAGCTACAATGCGCACAAAATGCTAGGTACACCTTTGACTTGTTCTATTATTTTGGTGAACGATAAAAAGCATTTGCACGATTCATTTAGCAATGATGCTGATTATTTGTATCAAACCGATGGTGACGATTTCAACCTTGGTAAAACGTCATTCCAATGTGGGAGAAGGAATGATGCTTTGAAATTTTGGACACTTTGGAAATCTGTTGGAACGAATGGCCTAGAGAAAATTGTAGATCAACAATTTAATTTGGCAGATGTCGCACTAGACTACATAAGAAGTAATTCAGATTATACGTTGTATAGTTATGATGATTCAATCTCTATCTGTTTCAATTACAAAAATATTGACCCTACAACTCTCTGCACAGCTTTGTATGAAAATCAAATTACAGTAGTAGGTTTCGGAGCTTTTAAGGAAGATACTTTTGTTCGCTTAGTAACTATTAATGCGAATAACGAGAAAGTTGACATTCTAAATTTCTTCAGGGTATTAGAAGAGTTTGTTGAGAAGAATCCACAGGTTAAAGTGGCAGAGGAAGTGGTTCAGGAGCGTTTGTAAAATCGGAAGAGCACAGTGTGTGTGCATCAATTATTTAAATCTGCATGTTGTGACTAATAATCCTATATTTTTCTTACAGCTGTGCTCGATTTTTTACAGGTTGAATACTGTTACTTCTCTAGTATCCTATGGCCCCTCCGTCTGGGCTAGATGAATCGGATGCTCCGATATATACACGGGACTCGACGGGGCATAGAATCCCCATTAGTCGCCCTAAACGCTCTCTTTCTTGCAATGTATGGCCCATTTGTTTTAATGCATCTTGTGTATCTGGAGACAGCAGATCTTTCTCAAACACCAATTGATCTGGCAGCCATTGATGATGAATTTTAATGGCTTCAATTGCTTTTTCTATCGGCATGTCATATTCGATGACGTTTAAAATGGTTTGAAAAACGGTAGTGATAATTGTTCTGCCCCCCGGACTGCCAATAATCAGGTATGGTTTGCCATTTTTTGTTACAATTGTTGGACTCATGCTAGAGAGCATTCGCTTTTTTGGCTGAATTAGATTAGGGTTCGTACCAATTAACCAGCCACTATTAGTGTATCCTGGTTGTGGGTTAAAGTCTCCCATTTCATTATTAAAAATAAACCCAAGTTCAGGTGAACCCATCCCTGACCCATAGGATTGTTCTAACGTATAGGTTAATGATACAGCATTTCCATGGGTGTCAATTATTGAAAAATGTGTGGTGTTTTTACCATCATAAATTTGCCCAAATTTTGAAGAGTCACTCACAGAAGCGCTCTTAAAGTCAATGTTCTCATATCTCAATTTGGCAAAGTCTTTCGAGGTTAACCTGTTCAGCGGCATCTCTAGGTTAAAATCAGGGTCTCCTAAATGTTCAGCCCTGTCGGCAAAAGCCCTGCGCATAGTCTCGGCAAGCAGGTGCACATATTCGGTAGAATTGAATTTTACAGCCTTAAGATTAGCCTCTTCCATGATATTTAGCATCTCGATAATGGCAACACCTCCGGAACTTGGCGGCGGCATTCCATAAATCTCGTACCCCTTGTAAGTTCCTTTGATGGCTTTGCGCTCTACTGCTTCATATGTATTTAAATCTTCTAGCGTAATGATTCCTCCATTTGCTTTCATAAATGCAGTAATTTCTCTTGCTACAGCTCCCTTGTAGAAGCCATCTTTACCATGGTCTCTGATCTTTTTCAAGGTATTGGCTAATTTTTCCTGAATCCATAACTCGCCGCATTGGGTTAACTTGCCATTGGGTTTTTTGTAATAGTTTTTTAGAAATTTCGGGCTAGAGGCTAATTGAATACTTTTAGCGTGCTCTGCTAATGTCCATGAGAGTATAACGCCGTTTTCAGCTGCATCTATCGAGGGTTGAACCAATGCTTTCCATGGAAGAGAACCATATTTTTGGTGCGCCAAATATAGACCCGCAACGGTACCCGGAACGCCAACTGATTTCAACCCTTGGTGATTGCTCCCCTTAATTAATGTTCCTGAGCTATCTAAGAACATTTCCGGACTAGAAAGTATCGGTGCTTTTTCTCTAAAATCGATGGTTGTAGCCTTGCCAGATGAGTCCATAAAAACGAGAAATCCACCTCCACCTATATTTCCAGCTTGCGGGTGTGTGACGGCAAGTGCAAAAGCAGTAGCTACGGCTGCATCAATTGCATTCCCTCCTTTTTTTAATATATCAACTCCAATTTTTGATGCAACAGTATTATCCGATACAACCATGCCATTTTGACCGTAGGTTTGACTGAAACTAGTACTTTGAAGAATAATTGTCGCTATAAAAAAGGCGACTGCTGGGAGGATTTTTGTTTTTTTCATTCTACTATTTCTATGGTACAAGATCGAATGAGTTTTAATTCATTTAATCTTTTGCTATGTTATTTAATTCTTCAACATGTTTTTTTAAGACCTCATTCGTAAACTTAGGACTTTCATGGATAGCACGAGTAATCAGTTGCATAAACAGACCTCTGAATAATTCTGAAAATTTCTCTCTTTGAAGTATCTTCGTTTTTCCATCTTCGCTTTGACACAGCTTAAAGAAATAACTTCTGTTAAACATTTCACCCAAACCAAAAACAAGTTATTCCAAAACTTCATTTTCATTGCATGCGTTAATAATTTGGCTGAATGTAGTTTCTGATCTCTGATTGATGATTGTGTTCGCAATTTTTACCCCAAACGTCATCTTTTCTTCGAGGATAGATTAAATGAGAATGAATTTCATTGGCAATCAAATTTAACAAATCCGCTATTAAAATCTGCTCAAGGGGTAAAACCAAAAAATACATTGTGAAGGATCATCTAATTTTTCAAGTAAGATGCCTCTCGCTACATGCATGTGGCAGTAGATGTGGATACTTGATGTACATGGTTCTGCCCTTTATTAACAAATATATCGATTCCATGATGGAGAAGGTAGAAAATGACAAAGCCTCTTAGTATTGCAAATCAAGTTAAATGAAAGAGAAATCAAATAAGGTATTCAGCAGTATCCATTGCTGTTTGAAACTAGAAGGATTTAATTCAACTTAAAACACAAGTTTAATTACATTTGAATAAAATATTTTTTTATGAAATTACTAGAAGGGAAAGTAGCCTTGGTAACTGGCGCAACAAGAGGAATAGGAAAGGGAATTGCCATGAAATTGGCCGAGAATGGAGCAGATGTTGCCTTCACTTTTGTGTCTTCACCTGAAAAAGCAAAAGAGGTAGAAAAAGAAATTGCTGCTTTTGGAGTGAAAGTTATGGCGTTTCAATCGAATGCAGCAGATTATACTGCGGCTGAAAAGTTGATTGCTGATGTGACCGAAAACTTCGGAAGAATTGACATCGTCGTGAACAACGCAGGAATTACCAGAGATGGCTTGTTGATGCGAATGTCTGAAGAGAATTGGGACGATGTAATGAATACCAATTTGAAATCTGTTTTTAACATTACAAAAAATGTGCAGCGTACCATGTTAAAGCAACGTTCAGGTTCTATTATTAACTTAAGTTCCGTCGTAGGTGTTAGAGGGAATGCAGGGCAATCGAACTATGCTGCTTCAAAAGCAGGAATTATTGGTTTTACAAAATCCATAGCTCAAGAATTAGGCAGTAGAAACATTCGCTGCAATGCCATTGCTCCAGGTTTTATTGCTACAGAGATGACAGCAGAATTGGGTGAAGAAACAATTAAAGAATGGTTAAAATCTGTTCCGCTAAAGCGACCGGGAACGGCAGAAGATGTTGCAAATGCAGTATTGTTCTTAGCGTCAGATTTATCAACTTATGTTTCAGGTCAAACCTTGAATGTTTGTGGTGCCATGTTAACTTAATTTTCTCTTAGTCTGTGAATATTGTTAGCCCTTATCCAATTTGGTATTTTATCTTTTGTGTGATTTTAGGCGCTGTATTAGCGTTTCTCCTTTACCGAAAAGATAAAAAATTATCGGAGTTTTCTAAACTTGCAAAAGGAGTGCTATTTGGACTTCGGTTTTTGTGTATTTCTTTGTTGGCAGCCATGTTGCTATCACCACTGTTGAAATATTTTAACAAAACGGTAGAGAAGCCGATTATCATTATAGCACAAGACAATTCAGCTTCCATGAAAATGGCGGCAGATTCAGCTTTTGTGAAAACTGACTTACAGCTGCAGTTAGCGGAAGTAAAAAGTAAGCTAGAAGAAAATTATAGAGTGGAGAGCTACATTTTCGATGAAAATATAAGCACTAGCGATGAATCGCCTGACTTTAGTGGAAAAGTCACTGATTTTGATGTTCTTTTTGAAAGTATTGAGCAGCGCTTTGTAAATCGAAATGTGGGAGGATTGTTGTTAATTTCTGATGGAATTTACAACCAAGGAAATTCTCCAATATATAGCACTCAATCCTTAGATTTTCCTGTTTTTACCTTAGGAGTTGGCGATACCAATAAATATGTAGATGTGCAGCTTCGAAACCTTAGAAACAACAAACTCGCTTTTTTTGGTAATGAGTTTCCTGTTCAGTTAGATATTAAAACGCAAAAATTTAAATCGAAAACGGTAAAGCTTTCTGTTTTTAGAAAGGGTAAATTAATTAGCTCGAAGCAGGTAAGTGGCCTAAAGACAAATGGTGTTTCAATTCAACAATTGAAACTAAAGGCAGATGTTGCAGGCAAGCAGCGATACACCGTTGTTGTTGAATCTGTTGAGGGAGAAAGAAATACCTTAAACAATAGAATCAATTTTTACATTGATGTATTAGACGGCAGGCAAAAGGTACTGTTGCTAGGTATGGCACCACATCCCGATTTAGGAGCTTTAAAAGCCGCCATTAAGTCAAATGAGAATTACGAATTAACTTCTTCAATATACTCGGAGTATACAAAATCGTTCGATCAATTTGACTTGCTTATGTTGCATCAGTCGGCAAACAGTAAACTAGTTTCTATTGATCAAAAAATGAAGCAAATACTAGGGAGCTCGAAGCCCCTTTTGCTATTCGGTGGGGGATGGAAAAATGTGGAATTACTAAAAGATATTTCCGGCAAAAGTGGCGGAAGAAATACCGTAAATGAAGTGCAGGCAAACGTGAATGAATCGTTTAGTTTGTTCACAGTTGACAAAGATATTCGAAAGTTGAGCAACTTTCCGCCGTTAACAGCAGAAGCCAACCAAGTTGTAAAATCAAATGGTAACCAAACGTTATTGACTCAGAAAATTGGGGATGTACAAACGGCATATCCACTGCTTAGTTTCTATGAATTGCAAGAGGTTAAAATGGGTCGGTTTACCGGTGAGGGTATTTGGAAATGGCGAATGGCAGGATTTCAAGAGTATGGAAATCATGATCTGTTTAATCGATTTGTTGGAAAAGTAATTCAATACATGGCGGTAAAATCTGATCGTAGCTTTTTTAGGGTTAGCACAACAAATGAGTTATACGAGAATGAGTCCATTAACTTTTCAGCTCAACTGTTTAACCCCTCTTATGAATTGGTGAACGATGCTGATGTGAACTTGGAATTGAAAAACCAAGACGGGGAGCGTTTTACTTTTACAATGAATCGTTCTGGAGAAACCTTTCAACTTAACATTCCACGTTTAGAACCTTCAACATACAGTTACACAGCAACAACAAGTTTCCAAGGGAAAATGCACAGTGAAAAGGGAGTTTTTACGGTAAAAGAATTGCGCTTGGAGGCAATGAATACAGAAGCCGACCATCAGCTATTATTTCAATTGGCAAAACGTACCAACGGTGAAATGCTTTCGCTTGCTGAACTTTCTGATTTTTCAGCATTGATTGAAAACAGAGAAGACGTTACAGCTGTTTCCTACATGAACGAGGAAGTGCAAGACATTATCAGCTTAAAGTGGATTTTCTTTTTAATCTTGGGCCTACTAAGTGTGGAGTGGTTTATACGAAAGCGGGGAGGAGCGTACTAATCAACCCTGTCAAAATTACTGTGTGTGTGCGTCAGGTTTTAGCAGTGCTCAAAAAGGGAGCCATGAGAGACGCAGTAAAAGTAACTCTATACCTGAAGCTTAACTTGTATCTGCTTAGCCTAGAGGCTTATTAACTGCTCTAATTACTCAAAACCCATTTGAATTCGGGAAAATAGACTCTAATTGGTTCATTACTTCGGTAGATAATGGACATTTAAAGGCAGGAGGTGTTCCCTTTCTGCTACTCAAAAGAAAGTTGAAAGTTTCTGGATGCTGGTGTGATAGAGATCGGTTAGGCCTGTTTTATATCTCAGCTAATGTTTCTTTATCGACCCAACCTTGATTGCCATTTGGCAATGATACTTTTAGCCAAGCATCAGTTTGGTCCTCAATTTTAACCTTGGTTCCTTCGTGCAAAACAAACAACTGAGAACTCCCAGGCGAAGGAGCGCTCAAAATATCAACTGTTGAATTCATTATAATTGCATGGCTTGAGCTGTTGGCATAGTTTTTTTGACTTGCTGCCAAGCCCCAGCAAATAAGCCCAAGTAAAACACCAGATGAAAAAATGGAGAAACCGAACTTTCGAAACGACAGGCTTTCTACCACCTTATATATTCCGAAGCCAAGTAGGGCAATTACTAATACAGCAATCATGATTTTAGCCCAGTTATCGGCTGAAAACAAGTTGTAGGTTGCTTTCCACCATCGATAGATGAAGAGCTCAGGGATTAATTCAATTTTATCTACCGTTCTATCATTGGCAATCTTTAAATTGTATGCTGCGTCGTGAGAGTTGGGATTAATTTTTAAGGCTTTTTCATAATGTAAAATTGCCAAGGCCACTTCATTCGATTTAAATAAACTATTGGCATAGTTAAAATGTAAACCTTCAGAGGAGTATTCTTGATCAATTAAGGTCTCATAACCTATTGACGCTGATTGAAAATCACCCTCTTCATAGGCATTATTTGCCTTTTGCATTGTTGAGGTAGGCTCTTCCTGCGCGCTTATTGAAAAACTCAACAACAGTAGACCTAAAAGATAAAAAGTTAATTTTTTCATAATGCTTAGCTTTCTAAATTCTGAATTAATGCCACAGACTTTTCGTAAAGTATAGATGGATTAATACTAGAGTCGGGGGCAAATCGAGCCATTTCAGTTTCTTCTAATATAGTTTGCACGCGTAATTTTGTTTCGTTAGAATTACCCTGTACATCTAATAACGCTATGATTTTTTCTTGAGAGATATCAGTTACTTCTAAATTGAACTTATCAGCGAAATAGCCAAAAATAGCGATTGAGATTTCCTCATAGAATTTTAAATTTTCTTGGGTATCTAGGTGCTTTTTAGCACGAGCTAGTCGTTTTTTTGCAATTTTACTCGCTTTGGATTTTCGGAGGCCAGAAACATCTGCCATGAGTGCTGTATTCCGTTTTACTATAAACACCATCAATACTCCAATTAAAATAATTGCAAGCAGAATAAGATAAAAAAGGGTTGAATCATAGAAGAAATTATCCGCTTTATGAACGTCTACATCGATGAGGTGAATGAATCGTATGTCGGTACCTATTAATTCAACGGCCTCTTTTCTTCGGCCACTGTAAATAACATTCTCCTCTTCATCTCCTTTCTCTACAAAAAAGTGAATGGGATCAGCTGAAATCGTTTTGTATTGCTTTGTATTTAAATCAAAGTAGGAGAACTCAAAAAGTTTTAATTTAAATTCACCAGAATGCCTTGGGATAATTAAATAGTCAAATGTTTTCTTGCCGGCAGAGCCATTGTAATCTGTTTTAATATTATCCTTTATTTCAGGATCGTATACTTCAAAATCAGGAGGGAAATCAATCTTTGGAGCGTTTATTAATGGCAAGTTTCCTTTCCCATTAATTTCAATTTTTAGATTTACTGATTCGTTCGCTGCCAAACTATCTTTATTGGCAGTCATTTTCATATTGAACGTGCCAACTGCTCCTACAAAATTTTCAGGTTTACCTTTTGTCGGAAATGCGTTAACTTTTAATTTTATTGGTGCGCTTCCTGTAATAACCTCTTTCATATCATAGGCACCCCAAATTTGCTCCGCTCTATTTCTTGCTTTTCTTTGTACTTGCACTTTGGCAACAACCGAAAGCGCGTCAATAGTAAGCTCACCACTGCGCTGAGGATAAAGTAAAGTCTGTTGTAATTCAACTACCTCATAGGTTTGGCCGTTGAATTGCTCTCTACTTTTTTGAATATTTCTTCTATACAAGGTGATTAAATCTTGTGTCCAGAAACCGGTGAACCTTGTCGGCGATTCTAACTCTACACCATTTAAATTTAACCTTGAATAAAGTTTATAGGTTACCGTAACTTTTTCACCAATATAGACCTCTTTTTTGTCGACTGTTGAACGCACAAAAACATATTCTTTAAGCTGGTCAGCTTCCGTCTTTCGCTGTTGAGTTTTATTTCGTTGTGCCTCTGCTCCATTGGGGTTGTTATCAAGTACGTTGATGGTAAGAGGGCTTGTTTTTTTTGTTTTATCACCTATTTTAATACTTGCGGAACCAATGGTAAATGATCCTTTTTGTTGCGCAACCAATATGTAGCTAATTGAGTTACTCTGAGTTACCTGGCCATTGATAACTTGCATGCTCTGAGCTTGGTTCGGACCACTAGTAACCTGAAAGTTCTCAAAGGAAGGGGGGGAGAAGTTTCCACCCTGTGCGTTAATGGTAAATGTTACTTGAAATTGTTGTCCAACTTCTACCGTTGAGCTACTTACTTTTACAGTGAACTCATCGGATGCGGCAGAACATACCATGCTCACGAGCAGTAAAATGTATGTTAAAAATGCTTTTTTCATTCGTTTTTTTAAACTCTGTTTTCAGTTCCCAGTTGTCAATCCTTCATCCTTTCTCTATCAACTGTCAATTGTTATTCTTCAACTGTCCATCTTTCCTCCATTTACTTTGCCGAATAAACTACTTCATATCTCTAGGCTTCATTCGTAACTCGCAATAAAAAATTCGTAATTACTATTACCAATCTTTCTCAATGTCAATTTTTACTCCTTTAATTTTTTTCTTCTTTAGTTTTTCCTGTAGCTCTTTTTCTTTCTGATTCAAAGCTTCTAATATTTTTTCTGCATCTTCTCGTGAAACTTGCTTTTGCTGCTTCTCTTTCTCTTGTTCTTTCTTCTTCTCTTTTTCACTTTTCTTTTCTTCGTCCTTCTTTTCTTCGTCCTCCTGCTCCTCGTCCTTCTTCTCCTCGTCTTTGTTCTCTCCGTCCTTGTTTTCTTGTTCTTCTTTGTTCTCGTCTTTCTTTTTATCTTCTTTCTTTTCCTGTTCTTGCTGCTTTTGTAACATTTTCTGAGCGTAGGCTAAATTATATCGACTTTCCTCGTTCTGAGGGTTACTTCTTAACGAACTTTTATAGGCGTTTACGCTTTCTTCGAGTTTTTCTTCTTTTAGTAGGGCATTTCCCAAATTGTGGTAGGCGTTTGATTTTACAACTTTGTCCTCTGTTTTATTAGCTGCCTGATTGAAGTAGCGCGCTGCATCTTCATATTTTTCTTGTCGATAAAGAGCATTGCCAATGTTATAGGAAGATTCCACTGGCTCAATATCTTTGGCTATGCTTTCTTGGTACTTCTTGGTAGCTTCCTCGAAGGAGTTATTTTTAAAAAGCTCATTGCCTTCTCTAATTTCTTGAAAAGCAGATTGAGCTTGAGAAGCAATACTCAAACAAAGTACTAGATGGATTATAATTAACTTTTTCATGCTTTAAAAAGAGTTATATTTTTTGACCATTTACCTTTTTTCTCCGGAATGAGCATTGAAATTAAGAAAAGCACAAGTGCTGCACCAATGAAAAATTGAAAGCGATCTTCGTAATCTGTGTATACCTGGCTTTCAAATTCAGATTTCTCTAAACCACTTAAATCATCTAAAATAACTCCGAATCCTGCATTGGCATTTGTTGCTCGAACATAAATGCCGCCGCCACTAGAAGAGATATCTCTCAGCATGTTTTCATTCAAACTACTTACGATGGTATTCCCTTCACTGTCTTGCCGATAACCTGTATTTTTCCCTCTTCTAAACAAAGGGATTGGCGCTCCATTTGGACTGCCCATTCCAATCGTATATACTTGGATCCCTTTTTCTCGAGCATTTTCGGCAGCTTTAATTGCATCATCCTCATGATTCTCTCCATCGGTTACAATTATTAATGCTTTGCTACCGCCTGTCTCGTAGTCGAAGGACTCCATAGCCAAATCAATGGCTGCCCCAATTGCTGTTCCTTGCGTTGGAACAATATCTGTGTCTATGGTAGTTAAGAAGAGCTTTGCCGCAGAATAGTCTGTTGTAATCGGCAACTGAGTATAAGCTTGTCCGGCAAATACTATAATTCCCAATCGGTCGCTTTTTAATTCTTCAAGCATTTGCAACATTGCTCGTTTGGCACGTTCCAGTCGGTTAGGAGAAAGGTCTTCGGCTTTCATGCTGTTCGATACATCAACAGCAACTATTAAATCAATTCCTTCTCGCTTTATTTCTTCTATTTTAGTTCCTATTTGCGGATTTGCAATGCCAATTACCATCAACCCAAATCCGACTAAGAAAAAGACAAACTTAGCATTGTATCTAACCTTCGAATAGTCTGGCATTAATTGAATGAATAAATCATTTTCTGCGAACTTCTCTCTTGATTTTTTTCGCCAATTTTTAATCGCAGCAAACAATAGTAGAAATATGGGAACCAGAAGTAGGCCCCACAAAATATAGCTATGTTCAAATCGAAACATTAATTAATGGTTTTAAAAATGGTGTTGGCGATCATAAATTGAAGCGCCATAAGAATTCCTGCAAGGAGAGCAAATGGGAAAAACTCTTCTTTCTTTTTTCGATATTCTGTTACTTCAATTTTAGATTTTTCCAATTGATCTATTTCTTTATAAATGGCAGCAAGGCTTCTATTGTTGGTTGCTCTGAAATATTTACCTCCTGTCATCTGTGAAATTTCTTTCATTGTTGGCTCGTCAATTCGCACTTCTACATTCTGGTAACTTGTTCCACCAAATCCATTTTTATAAGGCATAGGTGCCATTCCGTTTGTACCAAGTCCTATGGTATATGTCCTTACCCCAAATTCTCTTGCAATCTCTGCTGCTGTTAATGGCGGAATAGAACCTGTTGTGTTAAATCCGTCAGTCAGTAAAATCACTACCCTGCTTTTTGCATCACTTTCTTTAATTCGGTTAACAGCATTTGCTAAGCCAAGTCCAATGGCAGTTCCATCTTCAATCATGCCGTGTTGAACGTCCTTAAATAAGTTTTTGAGAACAGAATGGTCCGTTGTTAGAGGGGATTGAGTAAAGCTCTCGCCACTAAAAGTCACGAGACCAATGCGGTCGTTGGGTCGATTGGAGATGAAGTCCATCGCAACATTTTTAGATGCTTCTAAGCGATTTGGTTTTAAATCTTCAGCTAACATAGATCCTGAAATGTCCATGGCGATAATGATATCAATTCCTTCCGTGGTGACGTCTTGCCAGCTTAAAGAAGATTGCGGCCGAGCCACGCAAATTATTAATAAGCTAATGCCAACCAAGCTTAGTCCAAATGGGATGTGTCTGAGGTAGAGTTGCATTTTATTGCCCTCTACCGGTAAAAATTGAAATCCGGAAATTGTAATTCGTGCTTTATTCTTTTTCAATCGAAAAAGATACGCCAAGGCCAACAGCGGAACCAGAGCAAACAGAACAAAAAGCTCAGGGTTTGCAAATTGTATGTCATTCCACCAGCTAAGCATCTCTTTCCTTCGATTTTATGGTTTCTTCCTGAATTATTTCTTTGGCAATCATCTTTGTTTTTTCAATAAAAGCATATCCCACCTTCAAGGCCTGCTCATTTTCAACTCCAATCGGTTGCTGCTTTGCAAATTTTGCCATATCTGCTAATTGTAGCATTTGAATTAGTTGTTGCAAGTCGGTTTTATTAATATCTGGATGAGCAACAAGCAGCATTGAAATTTCGTCTGTGGTTTGCTCCAATGCATTAATCTCAAATCTGTTCTCAATGTATTCCCGAACAATGAAAGAAAGCTGGGAATGAAACTCTTTAACACGGCCTGCTTGCCAAAATTTTTTGCCTTCTAATTCATTCAGTTTTCGATTGGCAATAATGTCCGCTTCCTCTTTTGGAACTATTTGCCCTTCTTCAACAGCTTGGGGCTTATTCGCGTATTTGCGATAGATGAAATAGCCAATAATTAAGAGAAGTAAGAGGGCACCTACCAAGCCAACTTCAAATTGCCGAGCCAAAATCCAATCCCACAGAGAGAAGGGAACTTCAATAATTCCTTTGATATCCTTTATGTCTTGCTCTTGGGCTAGTTCTATTGTTTTTACAGAAATTAATATCGGATCGGAATACAAAGTATCATTTCCAATAATAGCTCGTAGTGCCGGAATAACGTGCAGTCCACTGTCCCAAGAAGTAATGGTAATATTTTGTGTAAAATACTTCTTTGTAATATCGTCTTCATCAAAGGTGGTATCTATTTTAGAGATGGCCACCACTTCAACGAATTTTGTGATGGTATCCTTTAAAGTAGGCAGCATAATTTGCTTTTCTACAGCAGAGAAACGGCATTCTAATTCTAGCGTCGCTTGTTCTCCAATTCGAATTTCAGGAGAACTCAATTTTACCGTAAATTCCTGTGCATTGGAATAGCTTAAAAAGCTCACTACTAAAATAATAAAAACACTGATTTGTTTCATCATCTTGATCCTCTTCGTTTAAATAGCGTCATTAATGGTTGAATATAGGACTCATGAGTCGCTAGTTTTGTAAAGTCAATACCGCTTCTTCTTAAGGCTTCTCGAATTGCTCCGTGCTTTTTCAATCCATTTGCCTTGTAGGCGATACGGTTTTTTTCTTTTGATGTATCGAACCAGCGAACTTCACCGGTTTCAGCATCTTCAAACTGAACCAAGCCTACGTTTGGCATTTCAATCTCTCGTTGATCAAATATTTGCAAAGCGATTAAATCGTGCTTTTTATTGGCAATCTTTAATTCATCTTCAAAACCTTCGTTCAAGAAGTCGGAGATTAAGAAAGCGGTGCACCTTCGTTTTATCGCCAAAGTAAAATAGCGAAGGGCCTCTTTAATATCGGTTCCTTTATGTTCCGGAGTGAAGTTGATTAATTCTCTTATAATCATTAAAATATGACTCTTTCCCTTTTTGGGAGGAATGAATTTTTCTATTTGATCACTAAAAAATAGTACGCCAACCTTATCATTGTTTTGTATTGCTGAAAAGGCAAGCACTGCGCATAATTCGGTAACTAAATCTTGCTTCAACTGCTTTTTTGAACCAAAGGCTTTCGAGGCGCTCATGTCCACTAAAAGCATCACGGTCATTTCACGCTCCTCTTCAAATACCTTTACAAACGGGGAGTTGAAACGAGCTGTTACATTCCAATCAATGCTCCGTATTTCATCGCCCATTTGATACTCTCTTACTTCAGAAAAGGCCATACCTCGGCCTTTAAAAGCAGAATGATATTCACCCGAGAAGATTTGGTTAGATAACCCCTTCGACTTGATTTCTATCTTTCTAACTTTTTTGAGTAGCTCTTGTGTATTTTTTGTTGAATTACTCAAAGTTTTAAAAATTAAGGTACTTCAACAGCGTTTAAAATTTCATTGATGATATCTTCTGTTGTCACATTCTCCGCTTCCGCTTCATAACTTAGGCCAATTCTATGGCGAAGTACATCTTTTGCTATTGCTCGAACATCTTCAGGTATAACATAGCCTCTTCGCTTTATAAATGCAAAGGCTTTTGAAGCAATTGCCAAACTTATACTAGCTCTTGGGGAACCACCAAATGTGATTAACTCTTTTAGGTGAGCTAATCCATATTCTTCCGGAGTTCTGGTAGCAAAGACAATGTCTACTATGTATTGCTCAATCTTTTCATCCATGTAGACTTCACGAACCGTTTCTCGGGCTCTAATAATATCCTCAGGTCTCAAAATTTCACTTGCCTCCGGCATTCCAGCTTTGGAAATGTTACTTCTAATAATTTGCTTTTCCTCTTCTTTTTTTGGATAGCCCAACACTACTTTTAGCATGAAACGATCTACTTGAGCTTCGGGAAGAGGGTACGTTCCTTCTTGCTCCACGGGGTTTTGTGTTGCTAAAACCAAGAAAGGTTTTGGTAATTCAAATGTGGTATCTCCGATTGTAACTTGCTTCTCTTGCATGGCTTCCAATAAAGCAGATTGTACTTTTGCAGGAGCACGGTTAATTTCATCCGCCAAAATGAAGTTGGCGAAAATGGGACCCTTCTTAATTGAAAACTCCTCTTTTTTCTGAGAATAGATCATGGTCCCGATTAAATCAGCAGGTAATAAATCTGGAGTAAACTGAATTCTACTAAAGTCTGCCTTAACTGTTTTGGCTAAGGTTGTAATTGCTAGTGTTTTTGCTAGGCCGGGTACTCCTTCAAGTAAGATGTGTCCATTTGCTAGCAAACCAACTAACAATCGCTCTACCATGTGTTTTTGACCAACAATTACCTTGTTCATCTCCATGGTCAACAAATCCACAAACGAGCTTTCTTTCTGAATTTTCTCGTTTAACGCTCTAATATCCATTGAGCTGCCGTTTGAAACGGTTGCCGCCTCTACATTTTCATTCATTGAACTGTTTTCTTCCATCTCTTTATTAAATTTGGCCTGCTAAAGTATCCACAAGCATCGTGGTGTGGTACTTTCCGCTGTTAATTTATGTTAAGCATTTTAGCTAAAAAATCTTAAAGAATATTAGCCTCGTTGTAACCGTTTATTTGAATGAACAAATGAAAAAAATAGCAGCATTTTTTGTAGTTCTAGGTTTTTTCGCTTGCTCCTCTGAAAACGAAGAGGCAGTTGAACAGGATGTATTTATTAAAAAGAAGTTTCCAAAGTTTTAATTCTTTGCTAATTGATACAGCGGCTTACTGGATATATAAAAATGAGATGACACTTGAATTAGATACGGTGAAGGTGGAATATATAGGGCCTGACGGTCCAGGTGTTGTAGGAGGTTTTGGAACAAGTTGGTACTCTAGTCATACTTTATTTGGAATAACCTATAGTAGTTCTATTTATGGTCGTTTAAAAGACTGCTACATGACGTCACAAATTAGTTGAAATCATAACTACCTTAACGAGATTTATAACTTGGAAAAACCTCTTAACTCAACTCCTTATTTCTATTTGAGAAACTTGAATACAGTTTATATGGTAGTTTAATTAAATGGTTTGATTTATAGAGAGGTAAAAAAAGTAAGAAATAACCACCAAAGAGATTCTCTTCTGTATTTTGGTGATTCAGTTGGAATTATTCTAAGAGAAGAGAGAAGAAGAAAAGATTCAATTTTTTGGAATTTAAAAGAGTATAACCGTAAGTTTTTTGACAGAAATAAGTAAAATGATAGAGATTAAAAGATTTAAAACATCGAATCAACCACTTTTCGATGAAGCGAGAATTATTCGCGATGTTGTGTTTATTCAAGAACAGCAGGTTGACGAACAAGATGAGTTTGACGAATACGAAGAAGAGTGCGAGCACTTTTTATTGACATATAATGAAAAAGCTATTGGAACCGCAAGATGGAGAACAGTGGGAGAGAAGGTTAAATTGGAGCGTTTTGCGGTCTTAAAAGAGTACCGTGGTAAAAAGTATGGAGATCAACTTTTGCAAGCTGTAATTCTATCGGCATCGAGTCAAAATAAAACGATGTACATGCATGCGCAATTAAAAGCAATTCCTTTTTATGAAAGACAAGGGTTTAAGAAAGTAGGGGAGCTGTTTGTTGAGTGCGAGATAGAACACTATAAGATGATTCGCAAATGATCTGTTATTTAAGCACTTTACAACGAGATTTGCGAGAAAGTTATTATTCTTAGTATAACGTACTGGTCTAGCTAAAATTTATTGGTTATTGCTTGAGAAACTTAGCGTGTTGAAGTTGACCATCTAGCTCGAAAGAGATAAAATATAAGCCACTCGTTAAATCTTCTAGTTGAATAATGTTGATTTTATTATTTTGAACAACAGAATTTGAAGTTCTCATCAACTTTCCTTCGACAGAATAAATTTGGACGGTTGTATTTTGCTCTGAAGTTGAATTCAGCTGAATGGTAAATTCATCATTCACCGGATTTGGGTAAAGGCATAAGCTTTTGGTAGTCGCATTTTTTTCAATACCAACGGGGGTTTCTTGGTATATTCTGATGTAATCTACGTCCATCGAGCTTTGCGTAAAACTCGCAGCAATACTTGGTTGAATTGCAATGTTGAACAGCATGTATTGTTCGGCATCAAATGGCCAGGTGCTATTATTCCGAACAGCAGGCTGATACGTAAAATGAACAACACTGTCAACACTAAAGATTAATCGATCAGGTCTCCACTCGAGGGTATAAAGGTGATACGCCG